>Ga0272446_1002764_pt1 | contig 23269 bp, 31 predicted proteins | sample YNPCB0061_FD_194587 | JGI IMG/M metagenome (GOLD analysis project Ga0272446, IMG submission 194587) | Hot spring microbial mat communities from Yellowstone National Park, WY, United States - YNP-CB-006-1 | ecosystem: Environmental > Aquatic > Thermal springs > Hot (42-90C) > Sediment | place... | reverse complement strand
CCGTATGTTTTTGATCGGAGCAGGGATGACCTCCATCCTGATCGCCCTGATCCCCACATACGCCGTGTTTGTCATCCTGGTCGGCATATCGGGTCTTCTGTGCAGCATCTACCATCCGGCATCCAATACACTGATCTCCCACGCCATCGCCCTGAAAGGACGAGCCTTCGGAATCCACGGCATAGCCGGAAGCCTTGGCGTGGCACTGGCCCCAGGGCTGTCGGCATGGCTCGCCGCGTTTTCCGGCTGGCGCCTGCCGTATATCGTCTATGGCCTTCTCGGACTGGCGCTAACCGCCTATTCGATGACCTTGCATCTTTCTCAGACTGTTCCCCGACCGTCTGCCCACCCCGCAGGCACACCTGCAAACACCATCGATATGGTCCGATTGCTGCTTTTCTATGGTTCCGCCGCATGCCTCGGATTGACGTATCGGGGAATCACCACCTTCCTGCCGGTATATATCGGCCTTCGGGTGGACATGGCCTCCGGCTTCACGAATGCCGTCACGTGGGGGGGAACCATGGCCACAGCGGCGCTTCTTTTCGGGGCTCTTGGTCAGTATATCGGGGGTAGACTGGTGGATCGGATCAGCCCGGAATGGATGTATCTGATTTCGATTGCGGCAGGTGTCCTTGCCGTCGTTGGGCTTTCTATCGGAACGAATTTGACAATCATCGTTTCGGCCATCTTGTACGCCTTTTTCTATTTCGCCACCCAGCCGATCCAAAATTACATGCTCTCGCGATACTTACCCGATCATCGACACGGCATCGGATACGGCATTCATTTCTGTCTGACCTTCGGGGTAGGCGCTGTTGCGGCAGCCGTATCCGGCTATCTGGCCGACCGGTTCGGTCTGCAATCGGTTTTCTTCTTCATGACTGGATGTTTCCTGGTTTCCCTGGTGTTTTCCATCCTGCTTCAGCTTCGTGTGCAGAAAATGAGTCGGCATTTTCCCTGAGACTTCTGACGAAAAGCATCTCCCGTATGAACTCATACACGACATCCTCTTCAGAGACGGAACCATCCAACGTCTGTTCACCGAATCCACACCGGTTGATGCTGCTATGCCCCGATGCCGCCTACCGCTACGATCCGCATCGAAGAACGCTTTCCTTTTACAACGAGAGGATATGGGAATTTCTAGACCACCGTCCCGTCCCCCCTCGGTCCGAATGGCCTCTGGAAACGGTATTGTCCTGGATCCATCCTGAAGATCGCCACCTGATCGAGTCCCTCTTCAGCGAACCGAAACCGGACGATCCGGAAAGCGGAGAATGTCTTCTTCGAATCGTACGGCCCGACGGAACCCTTCGTTGGCTGACCAACCGATGGATTCGCTCGCCTGCCGCACCGGATCGAGCCCCTGCCATCCTAGAGGGCTTCCTTCGGGATCAAACCCGCCTTCATCAGGCAGACGCCCAATTGCTCCAAAGCAAGCGACGGGCACTCATTGGAAGTTTCATCGTTCAGGAAGGCGTCTTTCGCTATGTAAACCCGGAATTCGTTCGCCTGATCGGATACAGCGAACAGGAGCTCATCGGCCGGGATTCCCTTTCGATTGTCCATGAAGATTATCGGGAATATGTCCATCAGCAGGCCGTTGCCATGCTCAAAGGCCGGAACGAAACCCCATACCTCTACTGCGCGCGGGACAAGCAGGGGGGGCTTCATTGGGCCCTCGAAACGGTCACACCGATCGAACTGGACGGAAAACGGGCCGCTCTTGGGTATTTCATGGATATCACAGAGCTTCGCCGCACTCAGGAGCATCTCTCCAGTCTCGGCTTGATGATCGGGATCATCTCTCACAGCCTGAAAGGATGTCTGGTCGGGGTTGACGCCGGTTTGTATCTCATCGAAAGCGGCTTCTATCGTGACATGCCGGCCCGAATCGAGGAAGGTCTCGATGTACTGAAATTGATGTTCGAGCGCATCCGCAGATTGGTTCAGGACATCCTCTACCATGCCAAAGAACGAAAAGCCGAAAAGACCTGGACCGATATCTGGCGGTTCTCGAGCGATCTTGCCCGCAGCATGGAAACACGTATTCGCGCCGCCAACATTTCCTTCGAAACCCATTTTCCCAAACACCTCGGACAGGCCTTGATCGATGTGGAACGGCTGCGAGCCGCATTCATCAACATCTTGGAAAATGCCATGGAAGCCTGCATCGAGGATCCCAGGCCGATCGATCATGTGATTCGCTTTTCGGTCCGGAAAATCGAGGACGACGGCGGCGGCTTGATCCAATTCGATTTTTCGGATAACGGTCCGGGAATCGAACCATCGGAACTCCCCAAGGTCTTCCAGCTCTTCTATTCCTCCAAAGGCAAGAAGGGAACGGGGATCGGGCTGTACATGACCCGGCAGGTCATTCAGGAACATGGGGGCAGCATCCACGTCGAATCCTCTCCGGGAAACGGTGCAAGGTTCAGGATCCACTTCCCGGTGCAGACCGAACCACGTTCTGAATCATCGAGCAGCGAACGAAAATGAACGAGACGTTCAGGGCAAGCGGTTCCAGGCATCGAACCAGAAGGCCTCACCGAAACATCACCTTCCAGCGTCTTCTGGCCGATTTCGTTCAGGGAATTCGATCGATCCGCCGAATCCGTCACTTCCTGGGGTCACCATGGGAAGTAAGCCGGGAATATCTCGAAATCGATACAACTTATCGATGTAACCTTGCCTGTCCGAACTGCAACCGCTCCTGCGCCCAGGCCCCTCGTTCCACGGACATTTCCATCGAACAAATCGAGCAGTTGATCACCGAAAGCTTGCTGCAAGGCTATACATGGCGGCGCATCCGGCTTCTGGGTGGAGAACCTACACTGCATCCTCGGTTGTTGGAAATCATCCAGTTGTTGCGGACATATCGGAGCGCCCATCTCCCTTCTCTTCGGATCGTTGTCTGCACCAATGGCTACGGGCGAAAGGTTCGGCAGATGCTCGATCTTCTGCCGGAAGATATCGAGATCAAGAGCACCGAAAAAACGGGCGGCAGCCGGCTTTTTCGGCCATTCAACAAGGCCCCCTGCGATAGCCCGCTGCATCGGTTCTATGATTATGAAACCGGTTGTCGAATTCTTTCCGAATGCGGGATGGGGCTCACACCCATGGGATATTATCCGTGTGCGATATCCGGAGCCATCGATGATATTGTCCAAGTGCGCATCGGCCGGAGGCGACTCCCCGATCCTTCGGATTCCATGAAGGACATATTGAAGACATTCTGCCCCCTGTGCGGTCATTTCGCCTTCCAATGGCCGGTCCGGAAACCCCGTCTTTCAAGATATTGGATCGTTGCCTACTCCAATTGGCACCATCGATTCACCGCAACCCAAGCGGATACAGCCCATACGTCCCATGAACACCGACAGGCGAGTTGAGCGACCGGAGAAATCCCCCCCCACCTTTCATCCCGTCAACATATGGAGAGCCTTCCACTCATGAGCCACAACATACCATCCCAGGAATCGTTGCGGGAGCTTTGCAGCCCATGGCTTGCCTCGCTGTCTCCCCAGCACGTTTTTCGCATCTATACGGACACCTCCGATTTTTATGCCATCGAATACGGAGATATCCTGCTGCTGGACCATCGCCTCTACCTGGTGAGGCACAACGCCAAGGAAGGGCGATTTGGACTCGATGATGAAGTAAAATTCTGGGTGAAACGGGTCATCGATCTGCAGGATGGCGTCACACGAATTACCAAGCTCGTCTTTTTCGAACGATTCACCGCAACCATCGGCGGCATTCCTTTCGAATGTTACCGCAGTCCTCGAAAGGAAGCGAGAATTTTGGATCTGGTCAAGGGCCATCCGAATTTCATGCAGGGATTTTGGGTCACCGATGACAAAGACAATGTGGTTCGCATCCTTGATGTCATTTACGGGCAAAGCCTGGCTGCCATGATCGCGGACATCCATCTTGACCACGAAACCTATTTTTATCAACGGCTGCCCGATATCCTGGATCATTACATCGAATGCGTCGAGGCCATCGCATTCCTGCATCGCCATGGGGAAAAACACGGCGACATCCGTCGGGACCACATTCTCATCGATCATGATTCAGGACGGTACCGATGGATCGACTTCGATTACAATTTCCTTCATCGGGAAAACATGTTCGGATATGACCTCTTCGGGTTGGGAAACGTGCTGATGTATCTTGTCGGAAAGGGCGACATCCTCACTAAGGAAGTACGGGAAAACCATCCTACCGCCTTTCAAAGACTGTATGCAGAAGACGTCAACATCGTCTTCAACAACCGTGTCGCGAATCTTCGAAAAATTTTTCCATACATCCCTAAACCGTTGAACGACATCCTGCTTCGTTTCTCGAAGGGAAGCAGCGTATTTTACGACGACATCGATCCATTCCTGACCGATCTACGGGAGGCAAGAGCCTTCTTCCAACAACCCGAAAACGAAAGGACCTCGCCATGACAGCCCCATCGGAACGAAATCTTCTGATCGCAGTCGATGCTTCCGAAAATTCCGGAAAGGCCGTTGATTATGTTGGACGGTTGTTAGGAGGTGTTGGGGGAGATTTTCACATCACCCTGCTGCACCTGATTCTGGAACCGGATGCAGATTATTTTCCATCGGAGGAGGAGCACCGGATTTGGATCGATGAGAAACTGGAAGAATCCGTCCGATTATTGGAAGGTTACAAAAACGTGCTCATCACCTACGGCTTCGATGCCGACCGCATCCGGGTGTTCACGCCCATTCGGTTTTGCCCTTCCGTATCCGAGTGCATCCTTGAACAAAAAGACATTCTGGAATATGGAACCATCGTCGTAGGCAGAAAAGGCCTTTCTCCCAAAGAAGAGATCCTCCTGGGGAGTGTCTCGAGCAGACTTGTCAAACTTGCCAAGAACTGCACCGTTTGGGTCGTCAACGCCTGAGGTCTATCCGCATGATGCTTGGGCACAGAAATGCCGAGAAACTTGACGAGCCGGAGCAAGCGGACAGGTCCCTTGATCCACAAATGCAAATCCTCTATAGTCCGATCTCTTAGGAATTGGACGTGGCAAGGGGTTGCCTCCCCCGGGGATGAACATGCAGCATGGATCTCATCCCCCCTTTTGCAAAGGGAGGGGATTGAATCGCTACGGTCATCCCCACCCTCAAGACGAAAGTGGGCCGGCAGTTCATCGGCGACTACCCCCTATCCACGAAAAACGAAAGCCGTTTTCACGAAAACCTGCATGCAATAGGAACCCTATGAAACCTTCCCTGGATTCTTTTCAGGTACGCGACACCTTTCATCTACCCAGTGGGACTTTTCAGTTTTTCAGCCTTCCGAAGCTAGCCGAAACGCTTCGGCTGAATCTTTCCGCCATGCCTTTTTCCATGCGCATCCTGCTGGAAAACCTGCTCCGGAAAGAAGACGGTGAAATCGTGACCCAGGACGATATCCGACGTTTCTGCTCCTGGAAGCCGGACATGCCCCCGTTTGAAATCCCCTTCTATCCGGCAAGAGTTCTGCTGCAGGATTTCACCGGCGTTCCTGCGGTCGTCGATTTGGCTGCCATGAGGGATGCCGCCCAACACCTTTTTGGAAATCCGCTCCGCATCAACCCCGTCATCCCGGCAGAGCTCGTCATCGATCATTCCGTTCAAATCGACGCCTCCGGAACACCCGATGCCTTCACCCAGAACTGCGATCGGGAATTCGAACGAAATGCCGAACGCTACCGTCTGTTGAAATGGGGTCAGCGGCAGCTTCGCAATTTCTCGGTCATTCCACCTGCTACCGGCATCTGCCATCAGGTCAATCTGGAATTTCTGGCAAGAGTCGTCTTTACCCAAAGCGAGGCTTCCGGTTCCTTGGCTTTTCCCGACACGGTCGTTGGACTCGACAGCCATACCACGATGATCAACGGTCTCGGTGTATTGGGATGGGGAGTGGGCGGCATCGAAGCCGAGGCCGTCATGCTTGGAGCGCCTTACTACATGCTGATCCCGAAGGTGACGGGATTTCGGCTGAAGGGAAATCTTTCGGACAACGTCACGGCGACCGATCTCGTGATTACCATTACCCAGATGCTGCGAAAGGCCGGAGTCGTCGGTCAGTTCGTGGAATTTTTCGGGCCGGGTCTTGAACACCTGCGGCTGGAAGACCGGGCCACCATCGCCAACATGGCACCCGAATATGGTGCGACCGCCGGATTTTTCCCGATCGATGGCCTCACGCTCGATTACCTACGCCTGACCAACCGTAGCGCTGAAACCATCCGACTTGTCGAAACCTATTGCAAGAAACAGGGGCTGTTCGCCTCGGATGCAGAGCAGGAACCCACATACAGCCGCATCATCGAGCTGGACATGGAGGAGGTCACCCCCTGTGTGGCGGGCCCCAAGAGACCTCAGGAACGGGTACCCATTTCCCAAATCAAGTCGATGATGGAAGACTCCTTGCAGCAGGCCTGTGTCCTTCCGATCCCCGAATCCGAGGTCATCCCTTCAAAATCCTGCTGGGAACAGGAAGGCGGAAAACCTCTTCCCAAATCCATCGATCCATCGGCTTTTGCCATTTGTGAGGCGCGGGAAATGGGCGGTCAGCCGCTTGTCCTCCATGGACAAACCGTTCATCTCAACCACGGTGCGGTTGTCATCGCGGCCATTACCAGCTGTACCAACACCTCCAATCCAAGGGGTCTGATCGCTGCGGGACTTCTGGCACGCAAAGCCGTCGAGGCAGGTCTTCACACAAAGCCCTGGGTCAAGACGAGCTTCGCTCCTGGATCCAGAGCCGCCACAGCCTACCTCGATGACGCGGGACTGCTGCCGTTTCTCGAGGCTCTCGGCTTCCATGTCGCTGCCTATGGCTGTACCACCTGCATCGGAAACAGCGGCCCGCTGGCCGAACCCATCGCCCAAGCAATCGAGTCGAAGGACATCGTGGTGGCGGCGGTTCTTTCCGGAAACCGCAACTTCGAGGGTCGGATTCATCCGCTCACCAAAGCCAATTTCTTGGCATCCCCCGCACTCGTGGTAGCCTTCGCGCTTGCCGGAACCATGCGCATCGATTTGACCACGGAACCGATCGCTATCGGTATCCATGGGATTCCCGTGTATCTAAGGGATATCTGGCCGACTCCACAGGAAATCGATGCCGTCGTACAACGTATCCATTTTCCCGCAACCTTCGCACAGGCCTATACGGGCGTATTCGATGGATCGGATCAATGGCAGCGCCTGCATACACCGGATGCTGAACGTTATCCGTGGGCATCCGACTCGACCTACATCCAGGAACCCCCGTTTTTTCGGGAAGTTTCCGATCGATTTGCCTCGCCCGCTGACATCACCGGTGCCCGTGTGTTGGCTTTTCTAGGAGACAGTGTCACCACGGATCACATTTCACCTGCCGGCACCATACCGAAAGACAGCCCGGCAGGCAGGTACCTGATGTCGATGGGCGTCCCGCCTGAAGAATTCAATTCCTATGGCGCCCGTCGGGGAAACCACCATGTCATGATGCGGGGAACCTTTGCCAATATCCGCCTTCAAAACAAGCTCGTTCCAGAAATTCAAGGAGGGTTCACTCGGTTTTTCCCTTCCGGCGAGGTTCTACCGATATATGAAGCCGCCATGCGCTATGCGGAACACCGGACCCCCCTTGTCGTTCTTGCAGGAAAAGAATATGGAACAGGAAGTTCACGGGACTGGGCTGCCAAAGGCACCATGCTTCTTGGCGTTCGAGCGGTCCTGGCCGTCAGCTTCGAGCGGATTCATCGCAGCAACCTCGTCTGCATGGGGGTATTACCCCTCGAGTTTCTTCCGAAACAGGATGCCGTCACACTCGGGTTGGAGGGAACCGAGCGATTCGATATTTCTGGAATCCCTTCGATGAAGACACCGGGATCCCGTCTTCGGGTCACTGCGATTCCGAAGGTTGGGCCTTCCAAGACATTCGAGGTCATCGCCAGACTGGATTCTCCCATCGAAATCGTTTATTACCGCAATGGAGGCATTCTTCCCTATGTCCTTCGAACGCTGGGAGAAGAAGGTTCAACCGGTTGACCTGGCAGCATCCCGAATCACCTTTCTCTCGGATGCCCATCTGGGCGCAACCATCCACGGAGCTCAGCTCCGTGAGGATGCGTTGCGCTCTTTTCTGGAAGACCTCCCCGGAAAGACGGATCGGATCGTTTTCCTGGGAGATATGTTCGACTTCTGGATTGAATACGAAGGCTGGATACGGCCTGAGCTGCGCTTTTTCGTTCATGCGTTGCAGGCCCTATCCCATGCCGGAATCCGCCTCGATTACGTTCCCGGAAACCATGACTTCTCGATCGAGGATGCGCTGAAAAGAACCTGCAATGTCACGATCCACCCACCGCACATCGAGTTTAGGCTTTTCGGAAAACGGTTTTTCGCATCGCACGGGGATCGATTGACGGATACCGCACGGCACCATCGTATCCTACGCCGCATGCTGTGGCATCCTGGGAACCTGCGTCTGTATAAACGACTTCCGAGGTCCACAGCCATCCGCTTGGCCCTATGGTTTTCCGCTCTCAGCCGCAATTCCAAAAACGATGCCACACAGATGCGCAGTGCAGACACCATGCGAAGGGTCGGGTTTTCGTTGCTTCAGAGCGGTTATGACGGGGCGATTCTTGCCCATACGCACAAGGCGGACACCGCCCGATGGAACGGCAGGCAGTATTGCAATACGGGCCAATGGTTGCATCGCTATACCTATGTCACTTTGGATCGAAACGGCTTGATCCTGCATGAATTTCTTCCGCATTCCGGGTAGCCAGAGCCCGCAGTCGATGAACTGCCCCTTTTCAAGGTGTTCGTTCAGGTACGAATGACCGTCCAAACAGAAAGACCCCTTTGCTTTCAAGCAAAGGGGTCTTTCTGTTCTATCGGCTTGTGGCCGTAATTTCACTCTTCTGTTGCGGTCGCCTTCGCGCCGGTGTCTTCCTTTGCTGCAGCGGCCTCCGGCTTCTTGACAGAGGCATCGCTCTTCTTGCCCTTGCCGTGAAACCCCATGGGACGTTTCTTCCGGAAAGTGACGGCAGGTGCCTTCTCCAGGCCGACGAGTTCGATGAGAGAAATCGGTGCAGCATCTCCGGGTCGATTCCCCAGCTTGACAACACGGGTATATCCCCCGGCGTTGTCCTTATATCGCTCGGGAGCTTGCTGAAACAGCTTATAGACGACATCCTTTTCGGTCAAAATCGCCAAGGCCTGTCTTCGGGCATGCAAATCCCCCCTCTTGGCCAGTGTCACCAGATCGTCCGCCCATTTCCGGATTTCTTTTGCCTTGGCATCCGTCGTCCGAATACGGTCGTATTTGAACAGTGCAGTCACGAGGTTTCGAAACAAGGCCTTGCGATGGCTGCTGGTTCTACCCAATTTCACGCCGGTTTTTCCGTGTCTCATGGCTTGATTATTCTCCTTCCGGTAGTTCTTCCTCGGGTGGCGTAAATCCGTCGAGTTTCATGCCGAGGGACAACCCCATGCCGCTGAGGACTTCCTTGATTTCATTCAATGATTTGCGTCCGAAATTCTTGGTCTTCAGCATTTCCGATTCGGTCTTGCTGACCAACTGCCAGATTTTGTGTATGTCCGCATTTTTCAGGCAGTTCGCACTGCGAACGGAAAGTTCGAGTTCTTCGACGGATTTGTAGAGATTGGGATTGATTTCGCCGCCAGTCGTTTCTTCCACATCGGCAGCTTGTGCTGGAACGGCGTTTTCATCCATGTTCGTAAACAGGTTGAGCTGTTCCCTGAGAATCATGGCCGAGCAGCTCAAAGCTTCTTCCGGCTTGATCGATCCATCCGTCCAGACCTCAAAGGTCAACTTGTCGTAATCGGTTTTCTGTCCGACACGTGCATTCCCAACGGTAAAAACGGCCTTGCGGATGGGAGAAAAAATGGCGTCGATCGGAATGGTTCCAACAGGGGCGGTTTCATCCTTGTTATTTTCGGATAGGGAATAGCCTTTTCCGGTTTTCACCGTCAGCACCATATCCAACCTGGATTCCGGTTCCGTAAGTGTAGCGATCGGGTGTTCCGGATTGAGAATCTCGCAAGCCCCATCTGGACTGATGAGATCTCCGGCAGTAACGCGTCGAACACCTTCGGCTGTGACCGTCAACTGTTTGGGTGTCGGATCGGATACACGAAGGCGAACCTCTTTCAGGTTCAAGATAATCTCCGAGACATCTTCATACACACCTGGAATGGCACTGAACTCGTGCATGATTCCTTCGATTTTGACCGATACGATCGCAGCACCATGGAGGGAGGACAGCATCACCCTGCGCAGTGCGTTCCCAAGCGTCGTTCCGAATCCCCTCTCGATCGGTTCACAAACGAACTTTCCATACATTGGCGTACATGAAACTTCGATCCGCTCGGGACGTTTCATATTTTTCCAGTTGATCGCCATAAGTTCATTTGATGACATGATGATGGGAACTCCTTTCAGAGAATTCCATTTCGGTTATCCCAGTCTGGTAATGTCTTCGGGTGGTTGTACGGTGCGTTAAGGAAGCTGAGACGTTCGAAGCGCACGGAAGCGTCATGACAACACCATCATGACGCCTTCCCGCTATTTCGAGTACAATTCGACAATCAACTGTTCCTGGATGGGGGTGGTAATGTCGTCACGCGTCGGCAGGGATTTCACCGTTCCGGAAAGGGTTTCCTTTCGGACTTCCATCCATTGAGGAATGCCTCTTCGAACCACCGCATCCATGGATTCAATGATGGCCTGAATGTTGCGGCTTTTTTCGCGCAGCTCGATCGTATCGCCCGGTTTCACCTGATAAGAGGGAATATCCACTTTTTTCCCGTTGATCAGAAAGTGGCAGTGCGCGATATATTGTCGGCTCTGAGCCCTCGAATGGGCAAATCCCATCCGGTAGACGACATTGTCAAGCCTGCGCTCGAGCATGATCAACAGATTGTGCCCCGTTACCCCTTTTTGCCGTTCAGCTCGTTCAAAAAAGATGCGAAACTGTTTTTCGGACAACCCATACAGGCGCTTGACTTTCTGCTTTTCTCTCAACTGTACGCCATAATCGGAGATTTTCCGTCCTCTGCGTTGTCCGTGCTGTCCAGGGGGGAATCCGCGCTTATCGAAGGCGCACTTATCCGAATAGCATCGATCCCCTTTCAAGAAGAGTTTCTGATTTTCTCTCCTGCACAATCTGCATGCTGAGCCAGTATATCGAGCCAAGTCTTCCTCCTTTTAAAGGCGAATTCGTCTTCTGATCAAACTCTTCTGCGTTTTGGCGGCCGACAGCCATTATGCGGAATGGGAGTCACATCCTTGATGGAAAGAATGTTCAGACCGGCCGATTGAAGGGAACGAAGTGCCGATTCCCGACCTGCGCCGGGGCCCTTCACAAAAACGTCCACATTCTTCATCCCATATTCCATGGCCTTTTTGACGGCATCCTCGGCGGTCATCTGGGCAGCGAAGGGCGTGCTTTTACGCGAACCCTTGAACCCCTGTACGCCTGCACTCGACCACGAAAGGACGTTTCCTCCAGGATCCGTGACCGAAACGATGGTATTGTTGAATGTCGATTGAATATGGACGATCCCACTGGGAACGTTCTTCTTTTCCTTTTTTTTGACCCGTGTTCTTTTTGCCATGCAGTCGCCTCTTCCGTATCATTCAACAGGCCAACCTTACTTCTTGGCCGTAACCTTTTTCTTGACAGCAGCCCGCCTCGGTCCTTTCCGAGTACGTGCATTCGTCCGAGTTCGTTGACCCCTGACCGGCAGGGATTTTCTGTGTCGAAGCCCCCGATAACAGCCCAGATCCATCAGTCGCTTGATACTCATCGAGATCTGGCTGCGCAGTTCCCCTTCGACTTTGTATTCGTTGTCGATCGCCTTCCGGATATCATTGACCTCGGCTTCGGTCAGTTGATCGACTTTCTTGTTCGGATCGATATTCAACTGGCTCAACACCTTCTTTGAAGTCGAGCGCCCAATGCCGAAAATGTAGGTCAATCCGATTTCGATTCGCTTCCGCTTGGGTAAGTCTACTCCAGCAATTCTAGCCAACGCTCGTCCTCCTCTTAGCCTTGCCGTTGTTTGTGCCTTCTGTTTTCGCAGATCACTCGAAGCACACCTTTTCTACGCACGATTTTGCATTTGCTGCAGATCCGCTTCACCGACGCTCTGACTTTCATGGTAATTGAGCTCCTTCACCTCCTTGGAAAGGACTGTTTGTATCGAGCCCCTCCCAAGAATCATTGAATCATCTGGATGAGTCGCGTGTTCCCATCGCTGTAGTGGACGTTCATTTCGCCCGGTAGGTGATCCTTCCCCGGGTCAAATCATAAGGGGAGAGTTCCACAGTGACTTTATCGCCCGGAAGGATCTTGATGAAGTGCATCCGCATTTTCCCGGAGATGTGGGCCAAGATTTGATGCTTGTTTTCCAGCTCTACCTTAAACATTGCATTCGGCAATGTTTCCAGTACCCTTCCCTCGACGCGAATGGCTTCTTCCTTCGCCATGATCAATATCCCCGCTTTCCGACATCCTGTAGAAATCAGCGTCTTCCCTGAATTTTACCGGTACCTTTTTTGAGAAATCCTTCGTAATTGCGGCTGATGATATGGGATTCCATCTGGGCCATCGTGTCGATGGCAACACCTACGACGATTAACAGTGCCGTACCGCCGAAATAAAAAGGGACATGGAACTGAGAAATGAGGATCGAAGGCAACACGCAGACGATCGAAACATAGATGGCACCACCGAGGGTGATCCGCGTCAGCACGCGATCGATATATTCCGCAGTTCGTTTTCCCGGTCGAATCCCAGGAATAAATCCACCGTATTTTTTGAGGTTTTCGGAAACGTCGACCGGATTGAAGGTCACAGCCGTATAAAAGTAGCAGAAGAAAATGATGAACGCTACGAAAAGCAACTCATAAGCCACTTTGCCGGGCATCACGGCATCTGCGACCTGTTTGACCCACGGGATATGGATAAAGCTGGCGATAGTCGCAGGAAACATGATGATCGAAGACGCGAAAATGGGCGGTATGACGCCGGAAGTATTCAACTTCAATGGGAGGTGGGTGCTTTGACCTCCGTAGAGTCTTCGACCGACCACCCGTTTGGCGTATTGAACCGGAATCCGTCGCTGACCCTGCTCCATAAAGATGATCACCCCGACGACAACGACCATCAGCACGAGAAGTACCAGTAGGGTGAAGATGCCGAGCTCTCCGGTGGACAAAAGATGAAACGTATTGCTCAGGGCGTTGGGTATGCGAACGACGATTCCGGAAAAGATGATCAGGGAAATCCCGTTGCCCACACCTCTTTCGGTGATTTGCTCCCCCAGCCACATGATGAAGGCCGTTCCGGCTGTCAGGGTGATCACGGTCATCAGCCGAAAGCCCCATCCAGGCATCATGACAACCGGTGCTCCTCCAGGAGCCACCATAGATTCAAGGCCGACGCTGATGCCGAACCCCTGAACGGCGCTCAGAACGACCGTTCCATACCGCGTATACTGGGTGATCTTTTTCCGTCCCTGCTCTCCCTCCTTGGACAGACGTTCCAAATGGGGAACGACAACCGTCAGCAGCTGCAAGATAATCGATGAGCTGATGTACGGCATAATCCCGAGAGCAAAAACGGAAAGTCTTTCAAAGGCCCCGCCTGAAAACATGTCGAACAGACCGAAGAGCGTTCCCTTCGCCTTGGCAAAAAAGGCGGCCAAGGCGATGCTGTCAATTCCCGGAACGGGAATATGAACACCGATACGGTACACGATCAGCAAGGCCAAGGTGAAGAACAGCCGCTTTTTCAGTTCGGGTACGCGGAAGATATTTTGAAATCCGCTTCCGATCATAGACCACCTTCGATGGTTCCACCGGCAGCAAGAATCTTTTCCTTAGCTCCGGCACTGATGAGGCCTACACGAATCGTCAAGGGAACGGTTATATCCCCTTTACCGAGCAGTTTGATGCCGTCCACATCGCCTTTCACGAGACCCGCAGCCTTGAGCACGGCCAAATCGATCGTTGCATGGGCTTCGAAGCGATTCAGATCTCGGATGTTGACAATGGCCACCCGCTCCTGCTGGTACGGCGTGAACCCGCGTTTGGGCAGGCGTCTGTGGATAGGCATCTGTCCGCCTTCGAAACCGGGACGAACACCGCCTCCGGATCGAGCGTTTTGCCCCTTGGCTCCCCTGCCGGCCGTTTTTCCATAACCGGACGACTCCCCTCGACCAATCCGTTTTTTGGCTTTTCGGGATCCGTCGGCCGGTTTCAGCTCGTGAAGTTTCATGGGTTTTCCTCCACACGAACGAGATGGCAGACCTTCTGAATCTGTCCCATCACATCGGGTGTCTTGGGATACAGACGAGATCGGCGAATTCGGGTCAATCCCAAGCCCCGCAATATCTTACGATGTTTTTCGGGTCTGCTGATCATGCTCTTGATCAGCGTCACCCTTACCGTTTCAGACATGTTCCCCCCCTTAGAGTTCTTCGACCGCTTTTCCACGTCGAACGGCAACTTGTTCTCGACTTTGCAACTTGGATAGACCGGCAAGTGTGGCCTTGACGACATTGTGGGGATTGTGGGATCCCATGCATTTGGTCAAAATATTCTGGATGCCGCAGGCTTCCAAAATGGCCCTGACGGCGCCGCCGGCAATGACACCGGTGCCTTCAGATGCCGGCTTCAGCAACACACGACCTGCCCCGAATTTCCCGATGATTTCACAGGGAATCGTGCCATTGGTTAAAGGAACGCGCACGATGTTCTTTTTCGCCTGTTCAACACCTTTTCGAATGGCTTCCGGGACTTCTCCCGCTTTCCCAAGCCCGCAACCCACGCTTCCATTACCGTCTCCGACGACGACAATCGCGCTGAAGCTGAACCTTCTGCCGCCCTTGACCACTTTGGCCACCCGATTGAGGTGGACGACCTTGTCAATCAGTTGGCTTTCGTTGATTTCCGGTTTACCCAAGGAACTCCTCCTTCGCTAAAATTCGAGTCCGTTTTCCCGTGCCCCATCGCTGACGGCTTTTACCCGTCCATGATAGAGATATCCATTTCGATCAAAGACAACGCGCACGATTCCCTTGTCTTTGGCACGTTCGGCGATCGCTTTTCCGACAAGCTTGGCCTTTTCGACCTTTCCTTTCACTTCGGAAAGCGTGGCGGCAATCTCCTTTTCGAGCGTAGAAGCGGCGGCCATTGTTTTGCCGGACGTATCATCAATGATCTGGGCATAGATGTGTTTGGCGCTGCGAAATACGCACAATCTCGGTCGATCCGTCGTACCCGTAAGGTTTTTTCGGATTCGCTGCTTGCGCTTCAGTCTTGCCGTATATTTTGGATTCGTTTTCCCCATCTTCAATGTCCTTTTTGGTCAAGGGCCGTATGTCTCGTGCTCCCTTTCCCCTGCTTCCATTGATATGTACGCGAAATGTGTGTCGGTACGATCGTTGGTGGGAATCATCTTCCCTTATTTAGTGCCTTTTTTGCCGGCTTTCTTTTGGATATGATCCGTCGAAAACCGTATCCCCTTTCCCTTATAGGGTTCTGGCGGTCTTAATCGTTTCAGCGCGGCAGCAGTATGCCCCAGAAGCTCCTTGTCGATCCCCTTCAGGGTGATGACCGTGTTTTTTTCGACAGTGGCCTCTACGCCATCCGGTAGGGTAAAGTCAACGGGATGGGAGTATCCGAGGGTGAGATTTAGGGTTTTTCCGGAGACTGCCGCACGATAACCAATGCCGACGATTTCGAGGTTTCGTTCGAATCCGTTGGAAACCCCGGTGACCATGTTGGCAAGAAGGGCTCGCGTCATGCCTTGAAAGGCATGATCCCCAGGACAATTTTCGCGCAGCCGGACATGGACGGCGTGATCTTCAACCGAAATCTGAACCGACGGATGAAGTTTTCTCTTCAGTGTTCCTTTAGCCCCGGTAACCGTAACCGTATCTTCCTCACAGACGATGTGGACACGATCCGGCAGGGGAATCGGTTTCTTTCCTATTCGAGACATGGATTACCTCATGGCTACCAGATGTTGCAAAGAACTTCTCCGCCGATCTTCTCCTGGCGGGCCTTCTTGTCGGTCAGAATCCCTTTGGATGTGGACAGAATGGAAGTCCCCAATCCATTGAGCACGGGTTTGATATCCTGTACCCGAACATATACGCGGCGGCTGGGTTTGCTGATTCGACTCAATCCCATGATGGCAGGTGTATTTGCCTGACCATACTTCAAATAGATCCGCAATATACCCTGCTTCTGGTCTTGAATGAATTTGAAGTTTCGAATATAGCCTTCTTCTTTGAGTACTTTGGCGATTTCGATTTTCAACTTCGATCCCGGTATATCGACGCTGTTGAATTTCGCCTTTGCGGCGTTTCGAATTCGTGTCAGCATATCCGCAATCGGATCTGTAATGGCCATTGCTTGCTCCCTACATGACGATACAGCTGGTTTTTGAGGTCAGGTCTACCAGCTCGATTTGGTAACACCGGGCAGGCTTCCCTGAGAGGCCAAATTCCGGAAACAAATTCTGCAGATCCCAAACTTCCGCAAAAATCCTCGCGGTCTTCCGCACATCGGGCATCGATTGTATCGACGAACGGAAAATTTCGGTTTCCGAACGGCTTTGTTCATTAACGATTTTTTCGCCAAGATTTCCTCCTTCAACCCGCCTCACGAAAACGGCGTTCTCATCATCCCATTGATCATGCTCGGAACGGCATGCCCATGAATTTCAACAGCGTCCGGCTTTCCTCATCCGTGGATGCACTGGTCACAATGGTGATATTCATGCCCTTGGTCTGTTCGATGGCATCGTAATTGATTTCCGGGAAAATCGTATGCTCCTTGATCCCAAGGGTATAGTTTCCACGACCATCGAAGGCCTTTGGAGAAACCCCACGGAAGTCCCGTACACGCGGCAATGCAATATTGACGAGCTTGTTGAAAAAATCATACATCCGGTCATGGCGGAGCGTTACCATACAGCCGATGGACATTCCTTCACGAATCTTGAAGGCTGCGATCGCTTTTTTGGCCTTGGTGACGACAGGCTTCTGCCCCGCGATTCCGGAAAGTTCGGAAATGGCCGCATCCATCATCTTGGCATTCTGGATGGCCATGCCAAGACCCATGTTCAGAACGATTTTTTCGATCCGAGGAACCTGCATCCGGTTCCTATATTGAAAGGTTTCCATCAGCCTCGGGACAACCGTTTCTTCATAGAAGCGTTTCATTTGAGACATGTTCTTCCTCTGGGCGGCATCATTTGTCGATTTGCTCGTTGCATTTGCGGCAAACGCGTACTTTTTTGCCGTCTTCCATCACCTGGGTTTGAATCCGGATAGGGGCCATGCAGTGATTGCACATCAGCATCACCTTAGACCAGTGAATGGGTGCTTCGGTTTCGACGATTCCACCTTTGCTGTTTTTCATATTGGCCCGGGTGTGTTTTTTCACCATATTGACGTGTTCGACGACAACACGGCATTTTTTCCGGTCGATCCGGAGGATCTTGCCGATCTTTCCGGCATCCTTGCCGGTCATTACCTTGACTTTGTCATCCTTTTTCAGATGGCTCTTGGGTGTGTTCATCATCGTTCTACTCTCCAAAGGAGATGGTTGTTACAACACTTCGGGGGCCAATGAAACGATTTTCATGAACCGCTTGGCCCGCAATTCTCTTGCGACAGGGCCGAATATTCGGGTGCCAATGGGCTCCTGACTGGCGTTGATGAGTACGGCCGAGTTTTCGTCAAACCGAATGTATGTTCCATCCGGTCTTCGGATTTCTTTCTTGGTTCGAACGACCACGGCTTTCATCACATCCCCTTTCTTCACCTTGGAGTTGGGGATGGCTTCCTTCACCGAAACGATGATGATATCGCCGACCCGCGCGTATCGCCTGCGGGTTCCACCGAGTACCTTGATGCAGTTGACGATTTTGGCCCCGGAATTATCGGCGACGGTCAGTTTGGTTTCCGCCTGGATCATGGTTCAGTTCCCTCGGGTTCAAATAGCCTTTTCGATGATTTGGCTGAGCCGCCACCGCTTGGTTCGGCTCAGGGGCCGGGATTCCGTGATCAGCACACGGTCTCCAATGCCGCAGGCATTGTTTTCGTCGTGGGCGACAAATTTTGCCTGGCGTTTGATGTATTTGTGATATTCCGGATGTTTCACGAGTCGTTCAACCAGTACGACAATGGTCTTGTCCATCTTGTTGCTGACGACGGTACCGGTGATCTGCCGCTTCATTCCACGTGGTTTCATGGCTACAGGCACTCTCTGATGGCTCATTTTCGTTTGGTTTCGGTGATCACAGTCAGGAGTCGAGCGATATCCCGTTTCAATTGACGGATTTTATTGGGATTTTCCATCTGTCCCAACTCCTTCTGGAAACGAAGATTGAAGATTTCCTGCCGCAGCCCTTCAACCTTCTGGTCCATCTCTTCCACCGACAGGTTGCGAATTTCAGAGGCTTTCATTGGACATCACTCCTCTCGATAAAACGCGTCTTCAGCGGCAGTTTGGTGGATGCCAGATGGAGTGCTTCAAGGGCCAATTCCCTGGGAATCCCTTCCATTTCATAAAGGATTCTTCCGGGTTTGACGACAGCCACCCAAGCTTCCGGGGCTCCTTTCCCTTTACCCATACGAACTTCGGCCGGTTTCTTCGTGATGGGTTTGTCCGGGAAGATGCGAATCCACATTTTGCCGCCACGTTTGACATGCCGTGTCAACGCGATACGGGCGGCTTCGATTTGCTTGGAGCTGATGGCTCCGCATTCGACGGCCTGCAATCCGTATTCGCCAAAATTCAGCTCTGTGGCACCCTTGGAAATACCCTTCATACGGCCGCGTTGCTGTTTTCGATATTTGACTCTTTTCGGACTCAGCATTCTTTCGCTCTCCCCTATCTACGATTGGACCATTTCAGGGGATTCTTTCTTGAGGATTTCCCCTTTGAAGATGAAGACCTTGATACCCACAACTCCGTAGGTCGTATGCGCTTCGGCAAAACCGTAATCGATATCGGCGCGCAACGTATGAAGCGGTACACGTCCTTCCCGATAACTTTCGGTTCTCGCCATTTCAGCCCCCCCCAACCGACCGGAACAGATGATTTTCACCCCTTCTGCCCCGAATCGCAGGGCCGAGGTAATGGCTCGTTTCATCGCTCTTCGGAAAGCCACCCGTCGGACGATCTGCTGAGCGACGTTTTCGGCAACCAGCTGGGCGTCAATTTCCGGCTTTCGAATTTCCTGAATATCGATGATGGCTTCCTGGGAGATTCGCTTTTCAACATCCTGTTTGAGTTGAGCGATTTCCGCACCTTTTTTTCCAATGATAATGCCGGGTCTTGCTGCATGAATTCGAAATCGAATGCGTTTGGAGGAACGTTCGATCTCGATTTTGGCAATTCCTGCATGCTGGAGCTTCGATTTGAGGTATTTCCTCAGCTCAAAGTCTTCCAGAATATTCTTGGCATATTGCTTTTGCGCATACCATCGGCTTTCCCAGGTCTTGACGATACCCAGCCTTAATCCAATCGGATTGACTTTCTGGCCCAAGCTGTTTTCCTCCCTTTCATGAAGCTTTTTCGGCTAATGTGACGGTAATGTGAGCGGTTCTCTTCAAGATGCGCGTTCCTCTGCCTCTGGCGCGTGCACTGAACCGTTTCAGCGTGGCTCCCTGATCCGCCGTTACATTGTATACCATGAGTCGATCCACATCGATACGATCGCGGTTTTCAGCGTTCGCTACGGCGGAGTTGACGATTTTCTGAAGGATTTTTGCGCCTTTCTGTGGCATGAACCTCAGAATATTCAGGGCCTGTTCGACCTTCTTTCCCTTGATGGCATCCACCAGCACATGAACTTTCTGCGGTGAAATTCGGGCATGCCGTAGTACCGCTCGATATTGTGCTTCCATAATCCGTTCTCCGGTAGCTGTTACTTTTTGACCTTTGCCTTCTTGTCTCCGGAATGGCCGTAAAACGTTCTTGTCGGTGAAAACTCGCCCAATTTATGACCGACCATATCCTCGGTCACAAATACAGGTATGAATTTCTTCCCGTTGTGCACCGCAAGCGTAATGCCCACCATTTCGGGAAGGATGGTCGAACGCCTGGACCAGGTTTTGATGACCTTGCCGGAACGCACGTCCTGGGCAGATTCTACTTTTCGCAACAACTTGTGATCTACATAAGGGCCTTTTTTCAGCGACCGTGGCATAACTTCTCCTGCTCCATGAAAGAGTTCGCCAATCGTGCCTTTAGCCTTCGCAGGTTAAAGAGCTCCAGCGAACCATCCAGCGTTCTTCAAAACGCAATCCTGTAATTCTATCGCGAATTGCGGCGTTTCACAATATATTTGTCGGTGCGCTTGTTCTTGCGGGTTTTGTACCCTTTGGTCGGCACCCCCCATGGGGAGCAGGGATGACGTCCACCGGAGGATCGTCCTTCACCACCACCCATCGGATGGTCGATGGGATTCATCGCCACACCGCGTACCTTGGGTCTCCACCCCATGTGCCGTTTCCGGCCGGCTTTCCCGAGAGACACGTTCTCGTGAACCACATTGCCGATTTGACCAATGGTGGCATAACAACTGGCCAGCACCTTTCGAACTTCACCGGAGGGAAGTTTGACAAGGGCATATCGATCTTCCTTGGCCATCAATTGGGCGAATGTACCCGCGCTTCGAACGATCTGCCCGCCGCGGCCGGCCTTCAGTTCGATATTGTGAATCTGTGTCCCCAAAGGGATACGCTCCAGCGGCAGGCTGTTCCCGGATCGAATATCGGCATCGGGGCCGGCCATCACCGTGTCTCCGACCTTTAGATCCACCGGTGCAAGGATATAGCGCTTTTCCCCGTCGGCATAATGCAACAAGGCAATTCTCGCGGACCGGTTCGGATCATATTCGATGCCTGCAACCTTGGCCGGAATGCCGATCTTGTTTCGCTTAAAATCGATGATTCGGTAATGCTGCCGTTCACCGCCTCCCCGATGCCTGGCGGTGATCCGACCATATACATTTCTCCCCCCCCGTTTATTTTTTGGGGAAAGAAGGCTTTTTTCCGGTTCGCTTCTGGTGATTTCCTCACCACTATCATACGTTTGAAATCGACGACCCGGCGAAGTGGCTTTTACGCTGATAACGGCCATTTGACAACTCCTCGATGCTCTAAATACCTTCAAATATTTCGATTCGCTGATTCGGCCCGAGTTTGACGATCGCCTTTTTCCAATTCCGCTTCTTTCCGACGATGCGGCCTCTACGCTTGGTCTTCCCTCGGACGTACATCGTCTGCACGCTCTCGACCTGTACCTTGAAGGCTGTTTCCACGGCCTGCCGAATTTGAATGCGGTTGGCTCTCGGATCGACTTCGAAGGTGACCTGATTGGCCATCTCTTTTTGAATATTGCTTTTTTCCGTTAGAACGGGTCTTTTGAGGATTTCCTGATAATTCATCGCCCCAGTCTCCCTTCAATGGCAGAAATGGCGGGCTGCAAAAGAATCAACCGGTCATACTTCAAAATATCGTACACATTCAAGCCGGCGGAGCGCAGAACCTTGACATCCGGAATATTGCGGGCCGAAAGTTCAAGACGTTCATTGGGGCCGTCACTGATAATCAGAGCGTCCTTCGCTTGAAACGCCTTCAGCATACCAACGACGCGTTTCGTCTTAATTTCGTCGAGTTCGATCTGATCGATCACGGTCAAGGCATTTTCCTGAACCTTGGCACTCAAGGCCATTTTCAGGGCAAGACGTTTCACCTTTTTCGGCAGATCATACGCATAGGATCGTGGATTCGGTCCAAAAACCGTTCCTCCACCTCTCAGCAAGGGGCTTTTGATGTCTCCACGTCTCGCCCTGCCCGTTCCTTTCTGGCGAAACAATTTACGGGTACTTCCCTGAACATCGGAACGATGTTTCGTCGATGCCGTTCCGGAACGCCTTCTGGCCAATTGCATGGTCACCACACTGTGCAGGACACAGGCTTTGACCGGAACGTTGAAAATATCATCGCGAAGTTCCACCTGGGACACTTTCTCGGCTTGCGCATTGTATACGTCAACTACCACCATAGGATCTCCCGTAATCTCCCCTGCCGGGTCCTTGTCTTATAGTTCAGCCTTCTGTTTCGGCTGTTTTTTGGATTTTCGAACGCTGAGAATACCCGTCTTGCAACCGGGAACGGCTCCCTTGATCAAGAGAATGTTGTCATCACTTCGGATATCGAGAACTTTCAGATTTCGAACGGTTACCCGACTGTTTCCATAGTGGCCGGGAAGGCGTTTTCCTTTCATGACCCGAGAAGGCCAAGCACTGGCTCCGATGGATCCCGGAATTCGATGGCACTGACTTCCATGGGTGGTTCGGCCTCCGGCAAAACCATGCCTGCGCATGACACCGGCAAATCCTTTTCCCTTGCTGACACCGCTCACATCCACATAATCCCCGATGGAAAAGATTTCCGGACCGATCACCTGCCCCAAAGAATAGTTTTCGGGATGATCGACACGGATTTCCCGGAGCACGGCGAATGCCTGATCTCCGGATTTTTTCAGGTGTCCGAGGATCGGTTTCGTCAGCCGCTGTTTCTTTTGAATGCCGAAACCCACCTGTATGGCATTGTACCCATCCGTGGCTTCCGTCTTGATCTGGGTGACGACACAAGGTCCTGCCTGAACGATGGTAACGGGAACGTAGCGTCCCTCCGGTGAAAACATACCGGTCATTCCCAATTTTTTTCCGATCAATCCGTAACTCATGGCCTCTTCAGCCCCCTTGCTACAATTTGATTTCGACATCAACTCCGGGCGACAAATCCAGTTTCATGAGTGCCTCTACCGTCTGCGGCGTCGGCTCAAGGATATCGATCAGCCGCTTATGGGTCCGCATTTCGAACTGCTCTCTGGATTTTTTGTCTACATGTGGAGACCGCAATACACAAAACTTGTTGATCGCCGTCGGCAGGGGAATGGGTCCTACCACCTTCGCCCCGGTTTTATTGGCTGTATCCACGATATCCAGGGCGGATTGATCGAGCAGTTTGTGATCGTAGGCTCTGAGTCGAATTCGAATTTTGCTGTTCATCAACATGTTTCGTGTTCCCACTTATTCGATGATTTCACTGACCACACCGGCACCGACCGTTCGGCCGCCTTCCCGGATCGCAAACCGCAACTCCTTCTCCATGGCGATGGGCGTAATCAGCTCAACCGATAC
>Ga0272446_1002763_pt1 | contig 23286 bp, 19 predicted proteins | sample YNPCB0061_FD_194587 | JGI IMG/M metagenome (GOLD analysis project Ga0272446, IMG submission 194587) | Hot spring microbial mat communities from Yellowstone National Park, WY, United States - YNP-CB-006-1 | ecosystem: Environmental > Aquatic > Thermal springs > Hot (42-90C) > Sediment | place... | reverse complement strand
TTGACGCTATGCTTGATGAAAGAAATGCAAGACGCTTTTCTCAAATGCTAAAAGAATTTTCGCATCAAACGCAATTTATAATAGTTACGCATAACAGAGCTGTTATGGAAGCCGCAGACATAATTTATGGCGTCACCTTAGACGAAGATGAAACCTCAAAAATAGTATCTTTAAAATTAGAAAAGTAAAAAATAAAAAAGATTTATTTTTCTTAATTTTAATTTTTAAATAAAATAAATTTAAAGAATAAGTTTAAATTTTAAAAAATATTATGAATAAAAATATAAATAAAAAACATTCTAACATTCCCTGCCTAACGGCAGGCAGGTGCAAAATGTTAGAATGTTTTTTCTGTGCGGTTTAGAGTTTTATGGAGATGTATTTAGAGATATTATAGGAATATTTTTGGCGCTGGTTTTTTAAAATTTTTAATTTTTTAACTATTATTTTTTAAATTCTTAACAAAATAATTTTTTTGTGGGAAAATATAGGTAATATGAGTACAAAATATCATATTAAAGATTTGCCAAAAGATGAAAGACCAAGAGAGAAATTAATTAAAAAAGGAGCAGGTGCTTTAAAATTAGAAGAGTTATTAGCTATTCTTTTGCGAACAGGAACTAAAAATAAAGATGTTTTAAAATTAGCAGAAGATATTGTTTTAAAATATAATAGCAATAAACTTAAAAACATTGGCTTTGAAGAATTAAGAAATATTTATGGCGTTGGACCAACAAAAGCGGTTCAAATTTTAGCTGCAATTGAATTAGGAAAAAGACTTTTTAAGCAAAAAGATGAAAAAGAAATTTATATTCATTCACCAAAAGATGTTTTAAAACAAACAAGCCACCTACAAGAAAATAAAAAAGAAAATTTTGTTGTCTTATATTTAGACGCCAGAAATAAATTAATTTTAAAAGAAACAGTTTCTATTGGCACAATTAATGCAAGTTTAGTTCATCCTCGCGAAGTTTTTGAGCCAGCAATAAAAGAATTAGCGGTTCAAATTATTTTAGTTCATAATCATCCATCAGGGGATCCCGAACCATCAGAAGACGATTTAGCAATGACAAAGAGATTAGTAGAAGCAGGAAAAATTTTAGGAATAGATGTAATTGATCATATAATTATAAGCAAAAACAAGTTTTTTAGTTTTAAAGAGAGAAGGTTAATATGATCACGTTTATTAAGGATACTTAGATGATTTTAAAATTATCTATGGTAGAAGTAGATTGACAAAATTTTATCTACGATTTAGAATTATATTCGTAGATTAGATTAATAATATCTACGATTTAAAATTATGAGAAGTGGGAAATATATCAATCAATTGAATAATGAATTGCGATATAAAGCATTTGTGCCTAATTTTTTGCCCTTTGAAATTAAAATTGATGAGGAACTTCAAAGTTTACTTTCAAAAGCAGATTTGGCCTTAGGTCGATTAGATGGAATTGCTGAAACATTGCCTGATGTAGATTTCTTTATTCTAATGTATGTTAGAAAAGAAGCAACCTTATCAAGTCAGGTAGAGGGCACACAAGCAACTTTTGCCGATGTTTTAAAAGCAGAAGCAAAAATAGAAGATTTAGAAATACACAAAGACGTTGATGAAGTTTTAAATTATATCAAAGCGATGAATTATGGTTTAGAACAACTGAAAACCTTCCCTCTCTCTTTAAGATTAATTAAGGAAATCCATAAAATTTTGCTTGCCGGTGTAAGAGGAGAAGGCAAAGAACCGGGTGAATTTAGAAGAACTCAAAATTGGATAGGCGGATCAACTATTCAAAGAGCTTATTTTGTTCCAGCTCCACCTCAAGAAATAATGCCCTTACTAGATAATTTTGAAAAATTCTTACACGATAAATCTCCGTTGCCGATTTTAATAAAAACAGGATTACTTCATGCTCAATTTGAAAATATCCACCCGTTTTTAGATGGCAATGGAAGAATTGGGCGTCTTTTAATTACATTTTATCTTTGCCAGCAAAAAATTCTTAATAAGCCCCTGCTTTATATTTCCGATTTTTTTAAAAAATACAGGCAAGAATATTACGATCGTCTTAATGCTTTTCATGAAAAAGACGATATCGAGGGCTGGCTAAAGTTTTTTCTTGAAGGAGTGGCAATAACTGCCGAAGAAGCGGTTGAAACGAGTAAAAAAATATTAAAATTACGCGAAAAAGATTCAGAAAAAATTTTTTCCTTGGGAAGATCTGCTAAAAAAGCAAAGTTGGTTTTTGACTTTTTATTCCATTCCCCATTAATAACAATTAAAGATGTTGAAAGAATCACCGGGCTTAAAAATCCGAACGCTTTAGCATTGATTAATAAATTAGTCAAATTTGAAATTTTAAAAGAAATAACAGGCAGAAAAAGAAATAAAATTTTTGCTTATCAAAAATATATAAAATTATTTGAGTAAAAAAGTATGCAAAAACAATTATAAATGTTAAATTTTGGAAGATTGAAGTATAAATTATAATATAAAAATATGTCAGATGAATTTTATCAATCTAAAAAAGAAGAAGTTGGTTCAGGGCAAGCAGGTGGCGTAATGCGCGAAAGTGATAGTAGAATCATTATTGATAGGAAACTTCGTGATGCTGGTTGGAATATTGAAGATAAAAATCAGGTTTCTACAGAAGAACCATCTAAAAAAGGAAGGGCAGATTATTTATTAAAAGACAGAAGAGGAAGACCTTTGGCAGTAATTGAAGCAAAAAGATTTTCAGTTGAGCCGGAAATTGGTAAACATCAAGCTTTAGAATACGCTGAAAGTTTTGGCGCGGATTTTATTTTCCTTTCTAATGGTGAAGATATTTATTTTTGGGATTATAAAAATCGTCCAGAACAAAAAGTGATGAACTTTTTTTCTCAAAAAGATTTAGAAAGAATTTTAATTTTAAGAAAATCAAGAAAACCAATTTCTATCATACCAATACCGGATGAAGTTTCTATTCGCGGACAAAATAGAAAAATTCGTCCATATCAAAAAGAAGCTCTTCAAGCAATGGATAAAGCGATAGAGGCTGGTAAAAGAAAAATGTTAGTGGTAATGGCAACAGGCACTGGAAAGACTTTAACTATTGCCCTCCAAATTAAAAGAATGTTTGACGCGGGCTTAATTGGAAGAGTCTTGTTTTTGGTTGATAGAATTGAATTAGGAAAACAAGCGCAGGAAACTTTTAATGATTATTTAAAAGATTATCCATCAGAACTTCTTTATGGCGGTAGGCAAAAGAAAGAAAGCATAATTATTATTGGCACGCTTCCAACAATTTATTCTCAATTACAAAATTTTACCAGCGGCTATTTTGATTTATTAATTTCTGATGAGGCGCATCGTTCAATCTATCATCTTTATAAATCTGTTTTAAATCATTTTGACGCTATAAAAATTGGCCTTACCGCAACACCTTCAAGATTTATTGATAGAAATACTTATCAACTTTTTGATTGTTGGGATGAAAAAGAGCAAATAGGAAAGCCTACTTATGTTTATGGTCTTCGGCAAGGAATTAAAGAAGGACACCTTGCTGGTTATGATATTGTAAGAATTGATACAAAAATTTCTTTAGAAGGAATTAAATATGAGGAAGAAGATTATAATCCAGAAGATTTGGAAAGAATTATTAATGTGCCGGATAGAAATAGGCAAATTGTAAAAGCTTATAAGGAAGACGAAGAAAAACGTCAACCTAAAAAATATAGAAAAGCGCTTGTTTTTGCTGTTACTCAAAGGCATGCGGCTCAATTAGCATATTATTTTAATCAAGAATATCCGGAATTTAACGGTCGTTTTGCTGAAGTTATAACTTCAAATGTTCCAGATGTTGATCAAGCTATAAAAAGATTTAAACAAGAAGATTTACCTTATGTTGCGGTTTCAGTTGGGATGTTAGATTGTGGTTTTGATGCGCCAAAAGTTGAAAATATTTTAATGGTTAGACCAACGAAATCTCCAATTTTATATCAGCAAATGAGAGGCAGAGGAAGCCGGCTTTGCCCAGAAATTAATAAAATTTCATTTAGAATTTACGATTTTGTCGGGGTTACGCGTGATTTTAATGATGAAAGCTTTAATCCTTATTCAGAAATTTTAGAGCATCGTCGTGGTATTCCTTGGGGGACTGAACCTGAAGAATTAACTCAAGAAGAAAAAGAAATTCCTGAAAATATCAAAAAAGTATTTGTGCAAATTCCTGAAGAAGCGCCAGAAAATATAGATATTGTAGTTAAGCGAGAATATGTAGAAGTTGGTCCAGAAGGCGAAAAAATAGATGTTGATGATTATCGCGTTGACTGGGAAACAGAAATTCAAACAAAAGCTGAAGCAGATCCGTTAATTAAAAAAATAAAAGAAGGTCAAGAATTAACAAATGAAGAAATCCAAGAATTATCAGAAAAACTTAATTCTCCGGAATTTTATTTCAATGAAGCAAATTTAAAAGCCGCTTATCATTATCCCGAAGGCACTCTTTCAGAATTTGTTAAAGCAGCTTTAAAAATTTATGAATTACCGACCGAAGAAAAAATTAAAGAAAACAAAATAAATGATTTATTTGAATCTTGGTTAATTGAAAAGAATTTTAATAGCGAACAGGTAAAAATTTTAAGAATGTTAAAAAGTCAATATTTAGTTAATAAAGAAAAAATTGATATTTCAATTTTTAGAGAGCCTCTTTTTCTTAATCAATTTGGAGGATGGCCAACAATTGTTAAATTATTTGGTGAAAAAGAAATTCAAGAAAACATTAAAGAGTTAAACGAAAAGATTTTTGTAGTATAAAAATATGGATGAAAAAATAATAAAATTACAAGAAGAATTTAAGCAAAAATTAAACGTTTTAAACGATTATCTTTTTGCCAGTGGTTTGCCAGACCCTGTAACAAGAATACAACAGATTACTTTGCTTTTCTTTTTGAAAATGCTTGAAGAAAGAGATAATGCTTTAGCAGAAGAAGAAAAAATAACCAAAAGAGGATATAAATCTATTTTTGAAGGAAAAAATAATCAATATCGCTGGTCAGAATTTGTTTATAAAACAGGTAAAGAACTTTTAGAATTTGTTCGCGATGATGTATTTGATTTTGTAAGAAATGTTAGAAATCATGAAAATATTAAAGAAATATTTCGTGAAGCCCGTTTAAGAATTGATGATCCAGCAATACTTAAAAGAACTTTAGAAATTATTGATGAAATAAAATTTGAACAACTCGATGCTGATATTAAGGGTGATTTATATGAAGATATGCTGAATCAAATTCAACACGCCCGCGCCTTAGGAGCGTTTAGAACTCCTCGTCATATAATTCGCTTTATAGTTGAAATGGTAGATCCTAAAATTGGTGAAACTGTTTTTGATCCGGCTTGTGGCACTGGCGGATTTCTTATTATTAGTTATGAACATATTAGAACAAAAAATTCTTCAAAAGAATTAATAACTCCGCATAACGGAGGTTTTCGCGGTCCAGGAGATAAATTAAGCAAAGCTCAATGGAAATTTTTGCAAAATGAAACATTTTTTGGGCAAGATGTTGATCCGGAAATGGTGCGTTTAACTTTAATGAATTTCTTTTTACATGGTCTTGAGGAATCGGATGTTAAAAGAAAAGATACTGTGGCTGGAGCAGAAGATGAAGAAGATTTAAGAAGATATGATGTGATATTAACTAATCCGCCATTTGCCGGTAAAGTTGATAAAGAAAGAATCAAAAAATCTTTACCAGTAAAATCAACCAAAACTCAAGTTTTATTTTTAGGTTATGTTATTGATGCTTTAAAACCAAATGGCAGAGCCGGAATAATTTTACCAGAAGGAACTCTTTTTGGCACAAACAGAGACGATAAAGAAATTCGTCGCTATCTTTTAGAAAAATGCCAACTTCAAGCAGTTATCTCAATGCCAGCAGGAGTTTTCCAACCTTATTCAGGAGTTAAGACATCGGTTTTAATTTTTAAGAAAAAGCCAGTTCCAAAATTAGACGAAAATGAAAAAGTTTGGTTTTTCAATATGCAAGGCGATGGATCATCTTTATCCGCTGCCAAAAAATTCGGTCCTCAATACAGAAACGACATTCCAAAACTTATAGAATTATGGCAAAAAAACCGCGCCGTAGAAAAACCCTATTCCTGGTTTACTCCAGTTAAAGAAATAATAGAAAACGATTATATTCTTTCAGCTAATGCCTATAATCCGTATGTTGAAGGAGAAGAAAAAGAATACAGGGAGCCAAAGAAGATATTAGAAGAAATAAAAAATAATGAAAAAGAATTAAAAACTTATTTTGAGAAAATAACAAAAATCTTATGAATCCTTGGTCAACAGAAAAATTAGGAAAATAAATTTATGGATACGCGACTATTAAAATTACTTAAAGAACAAATTGAGAAAATTGAACAATTGAAAAATTCTGAGAGATGGGGGTCAGAATATCAAATTTGGAAAGACACGACTGCAAAAATAGTTAAAAACCTTTTTGACAATGATTATTTAGAACTATTTAAGCAATCAGATACATCTGTATTTTCTTATATAGATGATAGTTTTAATCAGGAACAGTATCTAGAAGAGCTAGATAAAAAGAAAAAACTTTTGGAAGGATTTATACAAGAAAAAGCAAGACTTGAAACTGAAGCGTCTGTAAGTATTGGGAAGCCTTTCGGCTTAATGGATTACGATTTACATCATTTAATAAAAGAACTAAGTAAAAAACGATTTGAAGACGGTCATTATGCTGACGCAGTTGAAGCAGCATTTAAGGAGGTTATTAAAAGAGTAAAAGAATATATAAAAGATAAAACGGGAGAAAAATTAGATGGAGATAAGGCGATGAATCGAGCATTTGGGTTTGAAAGTCAAGTTCCACTTATTAAGTTTAATAATTTACAAACACAAGAAGAAAAAGATGAGCAAAAAGGATTAATGTTTTTATTTAAAGGTATTGTTGGAATTAGAAATCGAAAAGCTCATGAGAATATTATTTTAGATGATCCTTATAGAGCAATTGAATATTTAACTTTAGCCAGCCTATTAATGAGGTTACTTGATGAGTATGCAAAATAACTGGCCAACAAAAAAATTAGGAGAGGTTTAATAAAAATTTAAAATTCAAAATGCAAAAGTCAAAGTTACAATCAAAAATTAAAAATTCTATGGTTTTTAAAAAGATGGTAGATTGGAATGTAAAAATTAAATTTCTCAAAGATCAAATTCTTGAAATTGAGAAGAGAAAAGATCTTAAGATAGCTCCGGTATTTTCTTTTATACTTAAAAGTCAACTTATTGAATGGGAAATAAAACAACTAATTACTGAATTAGATCTGCATTTAAGTTTTTCTAACAGTTCTGAAGTTTTGAGGAAGAAAATTATTACACCTCGCGAAATGGATGAACAAAAGTGGACCTTAGGTAAGCTTATAGCGGAGTTTAAAAAATATAAAGGCGAATTTTTAAAAGACTTACAAACGCGATTAGAAAAATTTAATGATTTAAGGAATAAATTTGTTCATCACCTTTTTAATCCTGGCAGCATTGAGGATTTAATGAAAGAAGCTGAACAAGGATTGGAACTAGCAAATCGCATAATCAATGATATTGAACAAGCAAACAAATTTTTAAATGAACATGATCCACTTAAAAAATAACTGGCCAATAAAAAAATTAGGAGAGGTTTAATAAAAATTTAAAAATCAAAATGCAAAAGTCAAAATTACAATTAAAAAGTAGAAAAGTTATAGATGAGAAATTTGTTCGTCGCGCTATTCGTGACTGGCTTTTTCGTAATGGTTGGGGTTTTCAGTATAAGGAAAAAGAAACTCATGAGCAAGGTGTGGATATTCAGGTTAGAGATAATATAACTCCGTATCATTCCCGTTATTTTTTTATTGAAACAAAAGGAGAGTCAAAATCTAAATCAGCTCGCCAAGTTTCAGAGGTTGCTTTTGTTTATTCTCTTGGACAGATTGTAACAAGAATGAAGGTTGTTGATGCTCGCCATGCTTATAATTATGGTTTGGGTCTACCAGAAACAAGCGCAAATATTGCAATTCGTCGTATTCCTTGGCAATTTGCAAGAAAGGTTTGTCTATATGTTTTTTCTGTGAATAAATCCGGAAAAGTGAAATTATATTCGTGGCAAGACTTAAGAAGAGTCCAAAAAGGAAAATAAAACTATGAAATCTTGGCCAACAAAAAAATTAGGAGAGATGTGCGAAATAATTTCACCGGGAATTAAAAAATTTGAAGGTAGTAAAAAATATGTCGCTACCGCCGATGTAGATTTTGATAAAATTTTAGATTTTACAGAAATTACTTATAAAAATAGACCAAGTAGAGCAAATATAGAAGTAAAAGAAAATGATGCGTTGGTTGCAAGAATGGCTGAAACTAAAAAATTTTTAATGGCTGATAAAAATTTTCAAGATAATTATATTTTTTCAACAGGATTTGCTGTTCTAAGAGCTAAAGATGAATTAATCCCCAAATATCTTTTTTATTTTTTAACTACAAAAGATTTTAATTTACAAAAAGATAAATTAGCTGTAGGAGCTACACAAAAAGCGATAAATAATCCGGCACTTAAAAAAATTAAAATTCCTGTTCCTCCTTTACCAATCCAGCAAAAAATTGTGGAGAGGTTGGATGCTATAAAAAAGGCGCAGGAATTGAATGATAAACAAATTGAATTAGCCGAAGAACTTTTTCAAAGTTTGCTCCACCGCGAATTAGACCCAAAAGGAAAAAATTGGGAAATAAGGAAATTAAGAGATGTTATTGATTTAATTGAATCAGGAAGCAGGCCAAAAGGTGGTGCCGTTTCCTCTGGTATTCCAAGTTTGGGCGTAGAACATATTAATGAGAACGGAGGATTTAACATAGATAAAATCAAATATATACCATCAGATTTTTTCAAAAATATCAAGAGAGGAAAAATAAAAAAGCAAGATGTTTTAATTGCAAAAGATGGAGCTACTACTGGAAAAATTGCTATTGTGGACAATGATTTTCCGTTTGATGAGGCAGCAGTTAATGAGCACCTTTTTATTATTCGTGGCAACTCCAAGATAATTTCTCAAAAATTTCTTTTTTTTACTCTTTTTGGATCAAAAGGCAAAACTCAGATTTTAAAAACAAAACATGGGGCAGCTCAAGGTGGTATTGACCAATCATTTGTGAATTTTGTTAAAATCCCTCTTCTACCACTTGAAACCCAGAAAAAAATTGTTGAAAAACTCTCTGCTGTGCAAGAATATAAAAAGAAACTCCTTGACCAAAAGCAAAAACTTCAAGAACTCTTTGAAAGCGTTTTAAATAAATCATTTAAAGGAGAGTTAATTTAAAAATAAGCTTTTATTAAATCACCTCATAAAAACAACATCCTTACAAACTGGAGTTTGTAAGGATGTTGTGTATAAGAATTTATTTTTAATTTTTGTCGGGCTGCCGGGAATTGTCCTCCAGAGGAGGATCCCCTCCAGAGGAGGGCAGGCTCCTTCGGAGGAAACCCGGACTGTACCCACCCTTCACCCCGCCACTTTTTTGTTTGTTTGTCGGGGCGCCGAGAATCGAACTCGGACTACATCCACCCCATGGATGCGTACTGCCTTTATACTACGCCCCGGTAAATAAAGTGGCGGGGCAAGCGGGTGTGGACTGCCGTTATCCTACAGCCCGCAAATTAAAATAAAAAATTAAAATAAAAAAACCGAAATTTATTTTTCGGTTTTGTGCAAAGATTTTAAGCATTGAGTGCAGACTTTAACTCTTTTTCCTATTAGTTCTTTTTCAATTTTTTTATTTTTTAAAATAGGCGAATTTAAAATGTCTTTAGACAATTTAAGCCATTGAAGATTCGGTCTTTTTTTTGACCAGTTAACTGGATTATATTTACCGCGCAATTTTTTACGCTCCCCTCCCATTTTTGGCCCTTTTTCGCAAACAAAACATCTATTCATAATAAATTTATAATACCAAAAATTTTATAAAAGTCAAAATTTAACAATAGGGGATTGCTTTACTCTTTGGTGCTTCGGTGAAGTCGCAAAAATAAAATTAGATGAGAGGTTACTTCGTCCCGCCCTTTTGTTAAAATAAATTTTTATTTAGAAAAAACAAAATTTTGTGCTATTAAAAAATTCATCTACTTTTTAATGTAATCATTAACAAAAGGGCGTGGCTCGCAATAACTACTAATAATTAAAGTTTTGACTTTTTCCTCCAAAGGAGTCTGCATGCCCTGCCTACCGGCAGGCAGGCGGCAGGCAGGGATCCGCCTTCGGTGGAGACTTGTAATTTTTCCTCCGAAGGAGGATCCGCCTCTGGCGGAGACTTTTAAGTTTTGAGTTTTGAATTTTTTATAATTCAAAATTCATCTTTGGGATTGCTTCGTCGCTTCGCTCCTCGCAATGACAGTATGAAATAAAAGGGATTGTTTCGTCTCACTTTTTATTAATCAATATTTGGGACGTCGGATGTCCAAAGGACATCCGACGTCACCAAGTTGACGAAACTTCGGCACTCGCAATGACAACTGATTAAATGTTTGAAAATTATAAAATTTAAAATTTATTGAAGATTGAAAATTAAAAATTTATTTATTCATAATTCATAATTCTTAATTCATTTTTGGGATTGCTTCGTCGCTCCGCTCCTCACAATGACGGGTGTTTGAATTTTATTAATTTTTAATTTTGAATTGTCATTTTGCATTTTGAGATTTGCATTTTGAATTTTATTTTCATTCGTATTATTCGTAAATTCGTATACATTCGGACAATTCGGATTATAGTTTTTTAACTTTTGACTTTTAACTTGAAGTTTTGACTTTTTCCTCCAGAGGAGGATCCTCCTTAGGAGGAGACTTTTGAGTTTTGAGTTTATTTTTATTCGCGTCGCCATTCGCTGTATTCGCACAAATTCGCGTTATTCGCATTATGGTTTTTAATTCGGATTATGGTTTTTGACTTTTCTCCTTATTTAATTTTATATTAAAATATGCGTCAAAAAATTTTGGCAATTGAAACGTCTTGTGATGAAACTTCTCTTGCTTTGCTTTGGGCTGATTTTTCAAAAAAACAAAATGCTTTTCCTAAATTTAAAGTTTTAAAAAATTTAATTGCTTCTCAAATTAAAATTCATAAACCTTTTGGGGGTGTTGTCCCAAATTTAGCAAAAAGAGAGCATTTAAAAAACTTGCCAATATTATTTAAAAAATTAAGCGGGGAATCTCAAGAAAGTCATTCAGCTAAATTAAAAAATTTTTTAAAATCAATAAATTTAATTGCTGTGACAACTGGTCCTGGACTTGAACCAGCTTTATGGACAGGAATAGGATTTACAAAAGAAATTTTAAATACTTACAAAAAATTAAAATTAAAACCTCCAAAAGTTATAGGAACAAATCATTTATACGGGCATCTTTATAGTTTTGTATTAGATAAAAAAATTTCACAAAATAAAATTAAACCCTCAGAAGTTTTTCCTGCAATATCTTTAATCATAAGCGGTGGGCATACAATTTTAGTTTTGATGGAGTCGTTATTAAAATATAAAAAATTAGGAGAAACTCTTGATGATGCTTGCGGTGAATGTTTGGATAAGGGCGCGCGAATGCTTGGACTTTCATATCCCGGAGGACCTGAAATTGAAAAATTAGCAAAACAAGGAAATTCTGAATTTATTAAGTTTCCAAGACCAATGCTTAATCAAAAAAATTATAATTTTAGCTTTTCAGGATTAAAAACATCTCTTTATTATTATTTGCTTAATCATAAAAATGAAATTGAAAATCAAAATTTTAAAGCTAATATTGCGGCGTCGTTTCAAGAGGCTGCTTTTGAAGTTTTAATTAAAAAAGCTTTTGCTGCGGCTTTGAATTTTAAAGCTAAATCTATAATGATTTCCGGCGGAGTTGCAAGTAATAAAACTTTAAGAAAAAAATTTAAATCTTTATGCAAAAAAAATAATCTCTTGTTTTTTGCTCCTGATTTCGGCTACAATACAGATAATGCCGCAATAATAGGTATTGCTTCTTATTTTCAATTATTAAAAAATAAAAATTATAAATTAAAAGCAGTCGGAAATTTAAATATTTAAAATAAAATGCAAGAATTAAATCCAAGATACAATCCCTCTGAAATTGAATCTAAAATTTATAAATTATGGGAAGATTCTGGATATTTTAATCCGGATAATTTAAAAAATTCAAAAAAATCAAAAAACTTTTGTATTATTATGCCTCCTCCAAACGCAAATGGAGCTTTGCATATGGGACATGCTGTTTTTGTTACTTTGCAAGACATTTTAATTCGTTTTTGGAGAATGAAAGGATTTCGTGCTCTTTGGCTTCCGGGCGCTGATCATGCTGGTTTTGAAACTCAAGTTGTATTTGATAAAAAATTAGAAAAAGAAGGCAAAAGCCGTTTTCAAATTCCTGCAGATATTTTATGGGAGCAAATTTGGAATTTTACTCAAGAAAATAAAAAAATAATGGAAGCGCAGCTTAAAAGACTTGGCGCTTCTTGCGATTGGTCAAGAGAAAAATTTACATTAGACAAAGATATTGTAAAAGTAGTTTATGAAACTTTTAAAAAATTATATGATGATGGATTAATTTATAGAAAATTAAGAGTTGTAAACTGGTGCACAAAACATCAAACAGCTCTATCTGATTTAGAAGTAAAATATGTTACAAAGCAAGATCCTCTTTATTATATTAAATATGGTCCTCTTACTCTTGCAACTGTAAGACCAGAAACAAAATTTGGAGACACTGCTTTAGCTGTAAATCCAAAAGATAAGAGATACGAGAAATATATTGGCAAAGAAATTGAAGCGCGCGATGTTTTAGGAAAAATTAAAATTAAAGTTATTACAGATTCTGCTGTAGACCCTAATTTTGGAACAGGAGTTGTTAAAGTTACTCCTGCGCACGATCCTGCTGACTTTGAAATTTGGGAAAGGCATAAAGATGAAATTCCTGGACCAAAAATAGTTATTAATGAATACGGAAGATTAACAGAAAGCACGGGGCCATTTCAAGGATTAAAAATTCAGGAGGCGCGCGAAAAAATAGTTGAAGAAATGAAACGTATTGGTATATTGGAAAAAATTGATGAAAATTATACACACGAAGTTGCAACTTGCTATAAATGCGGAACAATTTTAGAGCCGCTGCCAAAAATGCAATGGTGGATAAAAATGGAATCAATAGCAAAAAACGCTGAAAATGTTATTAAAAGCAATAAAATTAATTTTTATCCAAAACATAGTAAAAAAGTTGCCTTGCATTGGCTTAAAAATATACGCGATTGGAATATTTCGCGTCAAATCGCATGGGGCATTCGTATACCAGTATGGTATTGCAAAAATAATTGCAAACCAACTGTTTCAGTTGAAACTCCAAAAAAATGCGCTTATTGTGGATCTACTGAAATTTATCAGGAAAAAGATGTTTTTGATACTTGGTTTTCTTCTGGGCAATGGCCATTTGCAACTTTAATGACAACTCCAAAAAATAAACCTGGAGATGATTTTAAAAAATTTTATCCAACTGATGTTATGGAAACTGGTTATGATATTTTGTTTTTCTGGGTTTTAAGAATGATTATGCTTGGGCTTTATCGCACTAAAAAAATTCCATTTAAAAATGTTTATTTGCACGGAATGGTTCGCGACAAAGACAGGCAAAAAATGTCTAAATCAAAAGGAAATGTTATAGATCCTTTGGGCGTTGCTGAAACATACGGCGTTGATGCTGTAAGAATGGCTTTAATTATAGGAAATACCGCAGGAAACGATATTATAATTTCTGAAGAAAAAATAAAAGGGTATAGAAATTTTGCAACTAAAGTTTGGAATATTGCGCGTTTTATTTTAATGCATAAATCTCAAATAAAATTAAATTCAAAAATTAAATTATCAAAGAAAAATCAATCTAAAATAAATCAGGCTTTAAAAACAAAAAAACAAGTTGAAAATCATCTTAAAAAATTTGAATTTCATTTAGCAGGACATAAAGTTTATCATTATATTTGGCATAATTTTGCGGATAAAATTATAGAAGAATCAAAAAAATCTCTTTACGAAGGAAGCGATAAAGAAAAACAAGAAACATATTTTATGTTAGAATCTATATTTATAGAATGTTTAAAAATGCTTCATCCTTTTATGCCGTTTATTACCGAAGAAATTTATCAAAAATTTTTTGAAAACAAAATTTTAATGGTTGAAAAGTGGTAAAATTTATTTTTTTAAATTAAAATAAAATTAATTTATGGATATTTTTAATTTAGGAATTATTGTTTCTTTTTTACCCGGACTTGCATGGTTGTTTTTTTATTTAAAAGAAGATCCACATCCTGAACCAAAATATTTAATATTTATAACTTTTATTGCAGGAATTATTTCCGGATTTATTGCTTTTTTTATTCAGTTAATAATTAATAATCAATTTGAAGAATTAGGAATTCTTCCGTTTAATAAAAATTCAACAGTTTTTCAAATAATTTCTATTTTTACTTTATATGCTTTTATTGAAGAAATAGTTAAATTTTTAGTTGTTTTTCAAACTGTTTCTAAAAATAAAAACTTTGATGAGCCGATTGACGCAATGATTTATATGATTGTTGGCGCTTTAGGTTTTGCAACTTTAGAAAATTTAGGCGTTTTAACAAATTCTAAAATAATACAAAATTCGGTGCCAATGTTATTTCAAACAGCTTCTTTAAGATTTGCAGGCGCAACTCTTTTACACACCTTAACTTCCGGAATTTTAGGTTATTTTTGGGCTTTATCTATTCGTGAATTCGGATTAAAAAAGCCTTTAATTGTAGGAATTATTCTTGTAACGGTCTTGCATACTATTTTTAATTTCTTTATAATTATATTTGGAAACACATTGTTTACGTTTTTGTTTTTAGGAATTATAGGAATGTTTTTATTAACCGATTTTGAAAAATTAAAATATAAAAAAATATAAAAATAAAGGTCAAAATAAAAAATAAAAAAAATGGAAGAACAAGATAAAGAATTTTTTGAAAAATTAGCAGGCTACGCTCATCAAAATAAAGAAGAAACTGAAGAGCAAATTGAAGAACAGAGCGAGCCTGATTATGAAGTAAAATTTGCAAAAAATAATTCGGCATTGTCTCATAAACTTCATATATCAACTGATTATCCTGAGGAAGAAATTGATGATGAGACAGAAGGTCAGTTAGCAATTGATGTTTATCAAACACCGGATGATATTGTCATTGAATCGGCTATTGCAGGAGTTCAGCCCGATGATTTAGATATTAATGTTACAAATGATTCTGTAACAATTAAAGGCAAAAGAAGACACATACGTGAAGTTGAAGAAAAAGATTATTTATATCAAGAATGTTTTTGGGGAAAATTTTCGCGTTCTATAATTTTGCCTCAAGAAATTGATCCTGATAAATCAACAGTTACTTTTAAAAACGGAGTTTTAAAAATAAGACTTCCAAAACTTAATAAAAAGAAAGTTAAAAAACTCAAAGTAAAAGTTGAATAAAAATATATTGACATCGGATGTCCAAAGGACATCCGATGTCCACAAAAAGGATAGACTCACAATAATATTACTTTTGACTTTTGAGCTTTTATTCCTATCCTAATTCATTCAAAGAGATTGCTTCGCCCCGCCCTTTTGTTAATGATTACATTAAAAAGCAAATGAATTTTTTAATCGCAGAAAATTTTGTTTTTTTCTAAATTAAAGTTTGTTTTAAAAAAGGGGCGGAGCTCGCAATGACAAGATCAAATAAGAGATTGCTTCGTCGCTCCGCTCCTCGCAATGACATTACTTTTGACTTTTGAACTTTTTTATACTATATTCACCTTATGCTTTCAGAAAATAATATTTTTGAAAAGAAAAAAATGTCTTTAGAAGAGGCAGAAAAATTTGTTTCAAGTTCTTTATTTGAAATAAAAGAAGGAGATTTAATTTTAAGTTCTTGTGTTGATGGTCGTTATGATGAAAATGAAGTAAGAATTGCTCCGCGTTCTTTTTGCGGTTCTGATCCAGGATTTTTAGTTTTAATTTTAGGCGCATTAAAAAAAATAAATAATTCCATAAGCGAGGATTTAAGGAAAAAAGCTTTTAATACTGTTTTAGATGCATTAGGAGGAGTAGAGAATTTTAAAATGCATACTGATGATCATAATTTAGAAAATGGAACTATTGCCGGATGCGGGCATATGAAATTAGTAAAAAAAGATCCAGAAAAATATTTAGTTTCAGAAGAAGATGTTGAAGCTATTTTTAATTATTTAGATTCTTTAAAAAATCAAGGAGCAAAAGAAGTTGTTTTAAAAGGACCGCACAATGAATCAGCTGTTTTTGTTGTAGATGATAAAAAAATTGGACTTTTGCATCAAAGTGGAGATTTACAAGCATTTGTTTTTCATAAAGTTTTATATGAAGAATTTATTAAAGATTTAACAGAAAAGCTTTTAAATTTAGAAGAAATAAAATTGCAAGGAATATCTTTTGAAGATTTATTTAAATTATTAAAAGAAACAGGCGAATATCAATTAACTCAAACAGTAAATCAATTAGCTCAAGGATTGCCAAATTATGAAATAAAACTTGAAGAAGGAAAAGTAAAAATTGAAGAAAAGGGGAGTAAATAAAAAAATTCAAAATTCAAAAATAAACTATAATCCGAATTATACGAATGTATCCGAATTTACGAATAATACGAATGAAAATAAAAATTCAAAAGTCAAAATTCAAAAGTCAAAATTACAACTCAAAAGTCAAAATTAATGTCATTGCGAGGAGCGGAGCGACGAAGCAATCCCAAAAATGAATTAAGAATTATGAATTATGAATAAATAAATTTTTAATTTTCAATTTTCAAATAATTTTTCCTCCGAAGGAGGATTTGCCTTCGGCAGACAATTTTAGAATTTTAAAACATTAAATCGTTTGTCATTGCGAGTGCCGATGCTTCGGCACGAAGCAATCTCTTATACGAAATTGATATGAATCAAGAATTATGAACCATAAAAATTAAAAATTCAAAAATAAAAATGTAAAATGACAATTCAAAATTAAAAATTAATAAAATTCAAACACCCGTCATTGCGATTTATCCCGAAGCATCGAGAGACGAAGCAATCTCTTTTTCCAATTTTATCATTTCGTCATTGCGAGTCCCGAAACTTCGGGGTGAAGCAATTCCAAATACGAATTATGAAGTACGAATTATGAATTAAGAATAAATTATTAAACTTATAATTTTTTTCAATAATTTTAAAAAAATAATGCCCGGCCAATGGCCGGGCAAAAGGTTAGAAGGGGGAAGGTCGTTTTTCTTCCTCTCTCATTTTTCTGAGTTGCTCCGCCAGTTCGCGGAGCAACTCCGTCATCTCGTTGAGGTGGTAACCCACCTCATTGAGAGTATCTAAAATTCTTTCAATTTTATTTTTTTCGTGACTATTCATAGCCACCTCCTATTTTCAATATTAAAATATTTTTTAAAGAATGTCAATACTTATCAATAAAAATTCAAAATACAAAACGCAAAAATAAATCATAATACGAATTATACAAATAAAAACTCAAAATTCAAAACTCAAAAGTCAAAATTACAACTCAAAAATCAAACTTTAATTATTAGTAGTTATTGCGAGTCCCCCGAACCATCGGGGGAGACGAAGCAATCCCAGAGATGAATTATGAATTTTTAACCTGCCTGCCGCCTACCTGCCTTGTCTACTGACAGGCGGGCGGTAGGCAGGGATCCGCCTTCGGCGGAAAAATGATTGTAGTCCAGCAAAAATTTCTAAAATAAATTTTTGCTCGACTTCCTAAATTTTGAGATTTGCATTTTGCATTTTGAGTTTTTAATTCATAATTCTTCTTTAAATATTACTCTATTCTTTGAGACAGCCGAGAATTTTTGATAGATAAAAGATGATATTTGGCATCCATTGATTTTTTGCTTTAAAATTATAAAATAACAAAGCTATGAAAAATAATGTTTCTAAAAAACTTGTTGTGGTTGGGATGTCTGGCGGAGTTGATAGTTCTGTTGCGGCTTTGCTTTTAAAAAAAAGAGGATATAAAGTTATTGGCGTTTTTATTCGTTCTTGGAGCGATTCAGTGATTTGTCCATGGGAAAAAGATTCTGAAGATGCGCGCAGAGTTGCTGAAAAATTAGACATTCCTTTTTATGTTTGGGATTTTGAAAAAGAGTATAAGCGCGAAGTTGTTGATTATATGATAAATACATATAAAAAAGGATTAACTCCAAATCCAGATGTTTTATGCAATAGTCAAATTAAATTCGGATTGTTTTTAGAAAAAGCTTTAGAAATTGGAGCGAATTTTGTGGCAACAGGGCATTATGTGCGTAAAATTGAAGATAAAAAAATAGGACCGCGTCTTATTCAAGCAAAAGACTTAAATAAAGATCAGTCTTATTTTTTGTGGAAGTTAAATCAAAAACAAGTTAGCCATGCGCTTTTCCCTATAGGAGATTATTTAAAACCAGAAGTGCGCGAAATGGCAAAAAAAGCAGGACTTCCTGTTTTTAATAAAAAAGATTCGCAAGGAATTTGTTTTTTAGGCAAAGTTCCAATTTTTGATTTTTTAAAAAAATATATTAAAGAAAAACAAGGAGATGTTTTAAACGCAGAAGGCGAAAAAATTGGAACGCATCGCGGTGTTTGGTTTTATACTATTGGCCAAAGACATATTGGAGTTTCTGCAGGGAATTTGTTTAAAGGCAAAAAAGAACATGAACCTTTATATGTTTTTAAAAAAGATGTTAAAAGAAATATTTTATTTGTTGCTCCTGGAGAAAATAACCCTCTTCTTTATAAATCAAAAGTTAAAATAAAAGATTTTAATTTTTTAAATAAAGAGCTTATTAAAAATTATATTAAAAATAAAAAAATAGAAATGCCAGTTTTTGTGCGCGTAAGATATCGTCAACCGCTTTTTCCTGCTAAAATTTTGGGAAAATTAAATTCTAAAAAATTAGATTTAATTTTTAATGAGTCTCAAAAATTTGTGGCCGAAGGCCAATCAGCTGTTTTTTATTTGCCGTATAAAAATAACTTTTTTGAACTAATTGGCGGAGGAGTAATTGAATAGCGATTTATTGAATAAATTTATTTTTTAAAATATAATTTTTTAATGATTAAGAATTTAGAGTTTTTTATAGCTTTTCGTTTTACAAAATATAGATTAATTAGAACATTGATTATAGTTTTTGCTATTGCTGTTGGAATTGCTGTTCAGTTTTTTGTTGCTATTATTATTGATAGCACTCAAGCAAATTTAATTAAAAGAACATTAGGATTATCTCCTCATATAACAATTAAGCCTTATGATAATGAAAAAATTAATGACAAGATAAAAAATCCTGAAAATATTTTAAAAAATATAGATAATAATTTTGATGTTAATAATTTTAAAAAAGTTATTTATTTGGTTGAAGGATCTGTTAAAGCTTATAATTTTAAAAATAAAAATGATTTAAATGTAAGATTTGTTGGAATAGAAAATGTCATTGGCGAAGATTTTTATGGAATTTCTGAAAATTTAATAAAAGGTAATGATGTTATTAAAAATCCTCAAGAAGTTATTGTAGGAAATAATATTTATGAAAAATTAGGACTTGATATTGGAGATACTATTTCTTTAAAAAAGAATACAAACAAAGATGAATATGAAGGTTTTAGAGTCATTGGTATTTTTAAATCAGGTAATCAGGTTTTAGATAATTATGTTTTTGGAGAAAGAGCAAAGGTTCAGGATTTTTTGGGTTATAAAAGAAATGAATATAGTTCTTTATATTTTCAAATTTATAATGTTTTTGATTCTGATAAAATAAAAAAAATTTTAGAACAAAATTTTAATTTTCCTTATGAATTATCTGAGTGGAAAGAATCAAATAAACAGCTTTTAAATGGTCTTTCAGCTCAATCGCAATCAAGTTTTTTTATTCAATTTTTTATTTTAATTTCTATTGGAATATCCATTTTAAGTATATTAAATATGAAAGTTGTTGAAAAATATAAAGAAATAGGAGTATTAAAAGCTATTGGAATGAATAATTCAAATATATCTAAAATTTTTATTTATATGAGTTTTATTATAGGTTTTTTAGGAGTTTTTATTGGAATAGTTTTTACTTTTTTAATTTTGTCTTTATTTATTAATTTAACAAGGAATGAACAAGGCGTTCCGTTGTTTAATTTAGTTATAAAAACAGAATATTTTATATTGTCTATGCTTTTTAATTTGTTTGTTGTTATATTTGCAGGCTATATTTCTTCAAGAAAAGCAATTAAATATGAGCCGTCTAAAATTATAATCGGAAATTAAAAAAATGAAAAAAATTATTGAAGTTAAAAATTTGGTTAAAATATATCATGATAAAGTTGATACTTTAGCTTTAAATGATATTAGTTTTGATTTAGAAGAGGGGAAAGTTTATGCTATTTACGGACAATCAGGTAGCGGCAAAACAACTCTTTTAAATATACTCGGAGGATTAGATTTTCCTACAAGCGGAAAAGTTATTGTTGATGGTGAAGATATTTCAAAATTAAATTATAAAGAGCTTGCTTTGTTTAGAAATAAAAAAATAGGTTTTATTTTTCAGTTTCATTATTTAATTTCTGAATTTACTATTTTAGAAAATATTTTAATGCCGTTTTTTATTGATAAAGATAAAGGTGATTATGAAATTATTAAAAATAAAGCAATAGAACTTGCAAAAATAACAGATATAGAAGATGTTTTATATAAATATCCAGATTATGTTGGTGGCGGACAAAGACAAAGAGCAGCAATTTGCAGAGCTTTAATAAATGATCCGAAAATTGTTTTAGCCGATGAGCCTACTGGAAATTTAGATTCTAAAAACACAGAAATTATTGTTAATTTATTTTTAAAAATAAATAAATTAAAAAATACTACTTTTGTGATAGTTACTCATAATGAAAAAATATCTAATTATTGCTCAAAAAGAATTGAATTAAAAGATGGTAAAATAGAAAAAATTACTTAATTTTTTGGCAATTTGGACAAAAATTGGAATTTCTACTTGCTATTTTTATTTTTTGAATTTCTGACCCGCATTTTTTGCAATTTTTTTGCCGATAAACATTAAAATTTTCCTGCATTTTTCCTTTTTCTCCGTCTGGGTGAAGCCAATTACGCATACTAATTCCTTGAAGTTTTATTCCTTTGTTTAAAACCATTTTAATTGCTTTCCATAATTTTTTAATTTCATTTTTATTTAAATTTTTAGCGATTTGTTTTGGATGAATTTTAGAAAGCCATAATGCTTCATCAGAATAAGCGTTTCCGAGCCCTGAAAGATTTTTTTGATTTAAAAGAACAGATTTTATTAAAGCGTTTTTTTCTGAAATAATTTTATAAAAATAATTAAAATTGATATTATGAGCGTCTTTTCCTAAATTTTTAAAATATTTTTGATTTAAAACATCTTTTTCACTCCCATACCAAATAGTTCCAAATTTTCTTTGATCTTCAAACCAAAGCTCTGATTTATCATTAAATAAAATTTTTAAATGCACATATTTTGAAGGTAAAATTTTTTCATTTTTATTTTTTATAATAAATCTTCCGGACATTCTTTGGTGTATTGCAAGCAAAGTTTCATTTTTACTTTTTTCTAAATAAATTAAAATAGCTTTTCCTTTTCTTTTAATATCTTTTATTTTTTGATTTAAAATGTCTTTTGATATGGAATTTTTTTTAAGATTTAAAATAGCTTTTGGTAAATCAGTCCAAAAACCAATTATTTTTTTGTTGATTAATTTTTTTAATTTTTCTTTTGTAATTTCAACCTCTGGTAATTCTGGCATAAATTTAATATAATACATATGTAAAAAGTTTAAAAGTATTAAAATAAAAGAGTTTTCCTTCAGAGGAGCCTGCCTGCCGGCAGGCAGGGATCCGCCTTCGGCGGAAAAAGTTTAAAGAGTATAAACATAGCAAGTTTAAAAGTTTAAAGAGTTTAAAAGTTTAAAGGAGTTTGTTATGCCGCTATCGTCTAGTCCGGTTTAGGACGTCGGGTTCTCAGCCCGAAAACCCGGGTTCAAATCCCGGTAGCGGTACAAGATATTATAAACTATTTAGTATTTAGAAATTAAATTTTAAGCTTCGAAAACCCGGGTTTCCTCCAGAGGAGCCTGCCTGCCGGCAGGCAGGGATCCTCCTTAGGAGGACAAATCCCGGTAGCGGTACAAGATATTTCTTGCCCAATTTTAAATTTTGTGTTAAATTAAAATTGTTTTAACCCCCTATAGCTCAATTGGTAGAGCAACTGCCTTTTAAGCAGGAGGTTCCAGGTTCAAGTCCTGGTGGGGGGACAACAATAGACTAAAAAGTTTTCCTCCAGAGGAGGATCCTTCTTCGGAGGAAAAAGTTTAAAAGAGTTTTCCTCCAGAGGAGCCTGCCTGCCCTGCCTACCGGCAGGCAGGCGGCAGGCAGTGGTCCGTCTCAGGCGGAAAAAGTTTAAAGAGTATAAAAGTTTAAATATAGAAAGTTTAAAAGTTTAAGAAGGCATAAATATGAAAGTTTAAAAGTTTAAAGAGTTTAAAAGCATTAAAATAAAATAGTTTTTTTAGAGATGCCTACTTGTTGGTAGACGGAGATCATTCTCTGATAATAATTTTTAAAAAAAATACAAATTAAAATTTAAAAAAATTATATCTACTAAAATTAAAAATACGGCCGTCATTTTAATTTTAGTAAAATAAAAAAATTAAATTAAAAAATTAAAATACAAATTACAATTTAAAAATTTGTTTTTTATTATTACTATCCTATTTTAACGATCGCAAAAATAGGATAGTAATTGCGATTATATTTTTTATTATTTAATTTTTATAACTTAAAAATTCATAATTCATCTTTGAGATTGTTTCGCCCCGAAGTTTCGGGGGACTCGCAATGACTATTAATAATTAAAGTTTTGACTTTTTCCTCCGAAGGAGGATCCGCCTTCGGCGGAGACTTGTACTTTTGACTTTTGCCCCGTCCTTTTGTTAATGATTACATTAAATAGCAGATTATTTTTTAAATTGCATAAAAATTTATTTTTAATAAATTCAACTTTTATTTTAACAAAAGGGCGGGATGAGTTTTTATTTTCATTCGTATAATTTGGATTATGGTTTTTGACTTTTATTTTTTTAATTTTTATAATTAAATTATGCTTAATCCTGATTTAAAATTAAATCCGAAAATTTTTAGCGATTTAAT
>Ga0272446_1002762_pt1 | contig 23305 bp, 19 predicted proteins | sample YNPCB0061_FD_194587 | JGI IMG/M metagenome (GOLD analysis project Ga0272446, IMG submission 194587) | Hot spring microbial mat communities from Yellowstone National Park, WY, United States - YNP-CB-006-1 | ecosystem: Environmental > Aquatic > Thermal springs > Hot (42-90C) > Sediment | place... | reverse complement strand
ACCGTCATTGGGGAAGGTGCGGGTGCGACCCACGGGACTAACCACGGATTCCTCACCCAAGAACCGGTAGAAATAGACGGTTCCAGGGGTCAAACCGGTAACAACGGCGCGGGCAATGTAGTCTCCGGGTTCGGTGCGGTAGTTGCTGCCAGCATTGAGACGAACCGGCAGGGTTTCGGTTTTGACGATTTCGGTGAAGGCGGCATCGGTGGCCACTTGCAGGGTAACGGTTGCGGTCGCTGCCCCGCCCTTGGGAATGTAGCGGGTGGAAATGACAATGCTGGTGTCTGTGGGATCCCCACTCCAGACGCTGTTGGGAAACTGCCCCACCTGCCCTGCTGAAAAGGGAACGGTGGTACTGGAGCTACAAGCAGCCAAAAGCAGGCTTGAAGCACCACCAGAAACCAAAAGTTGGAGGGCGAAGCGACGTGAGTAGGGCATAAAAACGCTGATCCAAAATCTAAACTTCATCACACCACAAGAAGGTAAAGAGATAACAAAGGTGAGATTGGTTTTGGATTAAGGATGAAGGGTTATCGTTATTTGGGTTCATCCTGAAACAGACTGATTCATGCTGATTATTGTCAGATGCCTCTTCTGTCATTTTGATTCACTGCTGAATTGCCCTCACCCCTCTCCCAAAAGGGGGAGAAGAGATCAACCATGACTCTGGTGGCTAGAGAAAAGCGCAGCAGTGTAAGGCTTTTAGTGTGCGTGACTGTAGCCCCTTTCTGAGACCTGAATTTCCACACTGCCCCGCTCTTGCACAAAGTCATTCACTAAGGCGGCAATCTGGATCTGCCATACCCCTGGGAAGGCAAGTTCTGTGCCGGTGAGCCGAAACTGACCATCGGGATCCGGTGGGAGGGTGCGCCGTAGGGGGGGCATATCTCCCTGAACAAAAGCTAGGGAGAGTTCCAGGATCCCCTGCTCTGGGGTGATGGTGATCGTGTTGGTGCCCGCTTGGCAAGGGCGAACTTCCAGGCGCAGATTCACGGCAGATCCAGTGAATGTGGCTTGACACCCGCTTGGGGGGGGCGGGGGGGCTTGGGACACCAAAAGGGTACTGAGGACAAAGATAATACCGATGCCTACTAATTCTAGGCGGACACTGCGACGGAGGGATGTGGACACAGGCGCCCCGCCCAGAAGGGCAGGGAGCAAACGGAACTTGTTGTGCGCGGCAAGTCCCAGCAGCATTAGAGTAATCCCCACTTTGCCACTCAGCCAGAGTCCGTAGGGATGCTCCCAACCCTGCTCCCAGCCGCGGTGAATCCAGCCCATAGCCATCCCTGCTGCCACCAGTCCTGGTACAACCCAGGTGGCCCGCCGCGAAAACCACAGGATGCCTTCGGGATCCAGCCAGCCCCGTTCAATCTGGATCAGTCCCGCCAGCCAAAAAGCAATGCCACTCAGGTGTAGCCCCAACAGGATCAGGGTCCCTGTTCCTGCCGTTAAAGCATGACCCGCGGGTAACAAGGACAGCAGCATCACCCCAGCGCCAAGGGGATAGCCGGCTATCACCAGCCCTGCTCCCACGAAACGGCTGAGGATCCCCCAGCCAAAGGGGGATCCCGCCACATGACTGAGCGCAGCCAAATCAACCCGGGGATAGAGTTGGGCCAAATGTAAAGCCAAGGCCACCACGGTCAAACTGAAGCTGACCCACACAGCTCCCCAAACCCAGGCATCCCTGACGCCCCTGCCCCCAAGAGGTTTCGGGATCCCTAAACCCACCACCAGCAAGGTGCTGACATAGAGTCCCCAGCGCACCGCCAGCACGGCCCAAGCCAAGGGATCCCGATTTTCCTCTGCAGCCAAAACAGGCAGATCTCCCTCCCCCACCCGAAAGACCCAGGAACCACTGACCGGGTGGGAATCCAAAGAAATGGCCCGCCAACTCACCACATAGAGATCCGCAGGCAGGGGATCCAGCGAAAAAGTCTGTTCGGCTTGGCGCTCTGATCCCGGCAGGAGAGGAATCACAGCACCGCCAGAGGAGCGAAGCTGCAGTTGGGTGACTTGCACCGGTTCATTAAAAATGAGCCGCACCTGGGCAGGGGGATCCACAACCACACCGCGATCCGGGGGATCTGTACTGATCAAGGTGGCATGGGCATAAACCGCGGATCCCAAACCCCACCCTAAAGCTAGCCCCAGACTCAAACGCGTTAGCCAGCGCCAGTAACAATTTTTCAGAACCATCACCAGGGATCCCGACACCTAGTGATGATGACCGTGGCTGGGGGTCAGTTTGAGGAGAGGAGCAGGTTCCGCCAAGCTATCGGGATCCTCTCCTGGCTTGGCCACCTGAATCCAGCGATAGATCCCCTGTTGGCATTCTTGCACCACCGGAAATGCCAAGACCTGACCCGCTTGGTCAGGCAGTTTGACACTGACATGAAATTCATCCATGAGGTTGTCGGGGAGGGATCCCTCAGACCAGATCACCTCATTCACCGTTTCGGTGATGGTTTTCCCGTGGGACTGATAGGGCTGGGCCAGGGGGCGCATGGTTGTATTGATTTTCCAGAGGGGATGGACTTGGGGCTTCACGGCAGTGACTCCCTCCGGAATTTGCAGCCGCAGCCGCACTGTTGGGGATCCCTGGCAGCCATGGGAAACCCGAAAAGACAGTTTGGCATAGCTATTGGCGGGAGCTTCACTGGGAGAAACGGTGACGTGGGCAGCAGCAGCTGTGGGTGCAAACAGGGCTAAAAGGACAATGAAAGACTTGATCATAAAAAACTCTTGCAATACAGTCGCAAAACGCTGCCATTGTGCCAACCCTCTCTGGGTTTGTCAAAAGACAAGTTGTCGTTAACGACTCATTTATGCCAGACTCCCCTCGCCCCCTGTGGGAGAGGGGTTGGGGGTGAGGGGAGATGTGCTTATAGCTAGATCAGTAAACCGATTCAACCAGGCGCTGAAACACAGGCTTGGGGGACTGGGGCACTTGACCAGGGGGCAGGGATCCCCAGGTGGTTTGATGCCAGTGCAAATCGGCAAACTCCTGCACGGCAAACCCTAACTGCTGCCAAATCCTGACACTCAACTCTGGGGTGATGGGAGCCAAGATCAAAGCAGCAATGCGCACAGACTCCAAAACGGCGTAGAGAATCTCTTCTACCTCTTGCTGCTGCCCCTGCTTAAATTTTGTCCAAGGCGCTTCCTGATCGAGCCATTTATTGCTGCTCTGCACCAGGGTCAGGGCGGCTTCGGCAGCTTGGGTAAAGTTGGGAATAGCATAGGCGGCTTCAGCAACCGGGATCATTGCTGCTGCCAAAAGTTTGAGGGGATGATCCTCAGGAATATCTACCGCGGGAATGCTATAGTCTCGGTATTTTTTCAGCATGGTCAGGGTGCGGTTGAGTAAATTGCCCAGATCATTAGCCAGATCAGCATTGAGGACATCCCGAAACCGAGTTTCACTAAAATCCCCGTCTTTACCCAGCTCAATTTCCTTGAGAAAATAGTAACGAACTGCATCTCTGCCATATTGGTTCACCAGCTCCCAAGGATCAACGGTATTCCCCAGACTTTTGCCCATTTTTTGCCCATCTTTTGTTAAGAAGCCATGCCCAAAAATGCGCTTGGGCAGAGGTAAACCAGCCGACATCAGCATGGCCGGCCAATAAATGGCATGAAAACGCACAATATCTTTGCCCACCAGATGTAAACTGGCAGGCCAGCCTTTTTGTAGAGCCAGTTCGAGACGAGGCTCATCCTCCGGTTGCAACAGCCCACTGAGATAGTTAATCAGGGCATCGAACCACACATAAATGGTTTGGCTGGGATCGATGGGCACAGGGATCCCCCAACTCACATTCAGCCGAGAAATGGAAAAATCCCGTAACCCTTGGCTGACAAAACTGATCACTTCGTTGCGACGGCTGGCGGGGAGAATGAAGTCCGGCTGATCCCGATAAAGGGCTTCTAGTTTTTCTTGATAGCGGGAAAGACGAAAGAAATAATTGGGTTCATCCCGCCATTCCGTTGGTTTGAGGTGGATTAAACACGTGTGATTTTCTCCCAGTTCACTCGCATCATAAAAGGTTTCGCAGCCAACACAGTACCACCCTTGTTGTTGGGACAGGTAAATATCTCCTTGATCCCAGACTCGTTGAAAAAAGTCTTTGACAACATGGTGATGCCGAGGATCACTTGTGCGAATAAAACGATCGTAGGCAATTCCTAAATGGCGCCATAAATCCATAAATTCGGCGGCAATGTGATCACAGTGCTGTTGGGGGGGGATGCCCCGTTCGCTAGCGGTGCGTTCAATTTTTTGGCCGTGTTCATCGGTGCCGGTGAGCATCACCACCTGTTCCCCCCGCAGACGATGATAACGAGCTACGGCATCCGCCGCCATGGTGGTGTAGGCGCTGCCCAAATGGGGGGAAGCATTCACGTAGTAAATGGGGGTGGTGACAATAAAGGGGGGTGAAGCCATTGGGTGGCAGCAAAAACATTGCCTCTATCGTAGTTTAGATCTCCACCACCACTTCAGGAGAAGGATGGGCACAATCACAAGTGGGCTGTAAACCAAAAGCCAAATCAGGGTTTTCAAACCAGAGGTCCCCAACTTGCCCAGGGAAGCTAAGGCTTCTTGGAAGGTCATACCCAGTTGCTCCCAGAGGGTGGGCTCGCTGATCACGGCGGGGCGCTCTTCTGTGAGGGTGAGGGTAAGACGGGCATAGGTGACTTGGTTTTCCAGACGGCTGAGTTGCCCGGTGAGTTGCTCGATTTGCTGGCGGACGGTGCTCAGTTCTTGGGTGACGGCTAAGACTTCGGCGATGGTGCCGGAACGGTTGAGGATGGCCAAGAGGCTTTCTTCGGTGCGGCGGAGGTTACGCAGCCGCGCTTCAAAGTCAAAAATTTGTTCTGAGACATCTTGGGTGGTGATGCTACGCTGCTCCACTTGCCCCAGGGTGAGCAGTTTCTCGATCACCACCTCCAAGTGCTGCTGGGGAATGCGCAGGATCAGGGTGGCGGTGCTGCTGGTGTCGCTGAGGCGGGTTTCCTGCAGGCTGAGGGTATCCCCTTGATAGTCAGTCAAAAGCTGGTTGATCTTGGGCAGGGACTCGCTGATGGAGCTGACAAATAAAACCAAATTGGCATTTTTGATCAGGCGAGGTGTGCCTTCACCCACGCCGGGATCCCCAGGGGTGACAAGGGCACTTTTTTCGCGCATGCTGCTGTCAGCGGCGACAAGAGGTTGGGGGGCTTCCATCAGCGTAGGGGCAGGTTCGGTAGTGCCAGAGGTGCTGGGAAAGGTGGGGGCGGGCGGGCGGGTCTGGCACCCCAGCAGCAGGACTGAGGTGGTGAGCAGAAGAAGGGACCGTTTCATGGTGGGGATCCGAAACTGTTTGAAACTGTTTTTAGTATGCCGGGGGCTGAGGTCCCCCAGGATCGCTGTTCGATTTTGGATACGTGGTACAACTTGGGAAGATGCTAGGGACTCTGCCATGGATCTGACTGCCCTGTTGCCGGCTCTGTTACCGGATGTGTTGGCGCTGGCTCGTCAGGCTGGCAGTAAGATCATGACCATTTATGAGCAGGAGGACTTTGGGGTCGTCAGTAAGGAGGATCAGTCCCCTCTGACTGTGGCGGATCTGGCAGCCAATGGGGTGATTGTGGCGGGACTGGAGGGGTTGTCCCCGCGGTTGCCGATTTTGTCGGAGGAAGTCAAAGCTCTGCCCTACAGCGAACGCCAGCAATGGCAGGCTGCTTGGCTGGTGGATCCCCTGGATGGCACGAAGGAATTTATCAAACGCAATGGGGAGTTCACAGTCAATATTGCTCTCATCCAGCAGGGGATCCCGATTCTGGGGGTGGTTTATGCTCCCGCTTTGGGGGTGATGTACTACGGGGTTCAAGGGCTGGGAGCTTTTAAGCAGGAGGGGGATGGCCAGCCCCAACCCATCCAGGTTCGTGCCTATGAGGCGGGATCCCCAGTGCAGGTGGTGGCCAGTCGCTCCCATGCCGGGCCGGAGACTGAGGCTTTTGTACAGCGCATCGAGAGCAGCGGCATCCCGGTGGAGCTGGTGAGTACGGGGAGTTCCCTTAAGTTTTGTTGGGTGGCGGAGGGGAAAGCCCATCTTTATCCCCGCTTTGGCCCCACCATGGCCTGGGATACGGCGGCGGCTCAGGGTGTGGTGGAGCAGGCTGGCGGTACGGTGACAACCCTGCAGGGAGAACGATTAACCTATAACCGTGAGCACCTCCTCAATCCCTATTTTGTGGCGGCAGGAACCTTTCCTTGGCAACACTATGTTGGGGAGGATGTCTAGGGATCCCGGTTTGTGTATTTGCAGCAGTTACACCTCCAAGATTTTCGCAATTACCGCCAGCAAGAGGTGATTTTTGCTGCCCCGAAAACCATTTTGGTCGGGGATAATGCCCAGGGTAAGTCCAATCTCCTGGAAGCAGTGGAGGTGCTGACCAGCTTGACCTCCCACCGGGCCAGCCGGGACCGGGAGTTGATTTATCGGGGGCAGGAGCAGGCCTGGATTCGAGCTAAGGTGCGCCGCTGGGACGTGGAACGGGAATTGGGGATCCGGCTGCAGGAGGGGGTAGGCAAGTCGGTGCACGTGAATGGGCAAACCCTGTCCCGGCATCTGGATTTTTTGGGACAACTCAATGCGGTGCTGTTTTCCAGTTGGGATCTGGAGATTGTCCGGGGGGGACCAGAACACCGCCGCAACTGGCTGGATCAGGTTTTGCGCCAACTTGAACCCCTCTACAGCCAAATCCGCGAAGACTACGCCCGCACCCTGCGCCAACGCAATGCCCTGCTCAAAAGTGGATCTCGGGATCCGGCCTTGCTCCAGGTCTGGAATGAAGCCCTGATCAAAACCGGGATCCGGGTGATGCGCCGCCGACAACGCCTGCTGGAACGGCTCTGCCCCCTGGCCAAAGCCTGGCATGCGCAAATCAGTGGCGGTCAGGAAGCCCTCACCCTCACCTATCAACCCCAGGTGCCCTGTCCAACACCTTCAGGAAGCGAGACCTGGGTCGCAGCTTTCATGGAACAACTCCACCGTCTCGCCGCCGCGGAATACCAACGGGGCACCTCTTTGGTCGGGCCCCACCGGGATGAGGTGGATTTAAGCCTCAACGGGATCCCGGCCCGGATTTACGGCTCCCAAGGACAACAACGCACCTTAGTCTTGGCCTTGAAATTGGCAGAACTCCACCTGATTGAAGAGGTGATCGGCGAACCACCCTTACTGCTTTTGGACGATGTCTTGGCGGAACTGGATCTACATCGGCAAAACCAACTTTTGGAGGCGATCCAAAGCCGCATCCAAACCATTGTCACCGCCACCCACCTCAGTTCTTTTGCCGCCCCCTGGCTGGGATCGGCTCACATCTATCACGTCCACCAGGGATCCCTCACCTAGCCCCTGTGTCCATTGGTGCTCCAAGAAATTGTTGACTCACTCCGCACCCGTCCTTTCCTCAGCTTGGCAGAGGGATCCGGGAAAAGGGCAAGTCAACAAGAGGGAATCCAAATCCAAGGGGAGAATCAAGGGGCTATTGAGGGATCGACTCGCTAAACCAGCGGGTGGCCAATTCCTCCAACTTGCCGTTGGCCTTCATTTCCGCCAGAACCCGGTTAAAATCCGCCACCAATGGGGATCCCTTGGGAAAAGCCACCGCCGATCCAGTTGGCCCATCAGTGGGAATGACATTAAATTCTAGGTCTGGATTGGCCTGCACAAATCCTTTCGCCACCGTATCTTCAATCACCGCTGCATCAATTCGGCGGGCTTTGAGTTCTAGGATCAGGTCGCTGATTTTGTTCAGGGAAACCACTTCGATCCCTTGAATTTCCTTAGCGAAATCTTTGACTTCTGTTTCTTGGATGGTGCCCAGTTGCACCCCAACTCGCTTTCCAGTTAAATCCCCAGGAACCTTGAGATTGCTGCCTGCCCGTGCCACGATTGTATTTTGGGCTTGAAAATAGATCTCACTAAAATCAGCATTTTTCTTCCGGTCTTCTGTGGGGGTCATCCCTGCCATGACAAAGTCTACCCGTCTGGACTGGAGAGCCGGTAATAATCCATTAAAGTCCATGCCCTGCACTTCCAGTTCAAAGCCCAATTGGGAGGTAATATATTTGGCAATATCAATATCAAACCCTTCAATCGCTCCTGTTTTAGAGTTAATGAATTCGTAGGGGGGATAGTCCGGCGAAGTTCCCATGATCAGCTTTTTGCGCTGTGCTTGGACGGCGGATCCCAGCGCAATAGCGGTGGCAGTGAGGGTGGCAAAAGCAAGACTGAAAAGGGTACGACGACGATTCATAAAAAGCCTAAAAATACTTTTTGCGTTGACTGCTGCCAACCCTGACAAGTTCCCGGACTTCACCGTGGCAGTGTTTTGAGTGGGTATTGCCAGGCGTGTACCGGATTTGCAGGGTAGCTCGAGAAGATCTTCCCATCCCATGTCCCTATGCCACGCCACTGCTTGAGCTATAACAGACTCTTTGGGATATGGCTTCTGAGAATATTTGTGAATATCTGGTGTGACAGATCCTGGTTAATTTCCTAGGACTGCCCAGCACCCTGCCCCTCTCTGGCAGAAGTGTTAACTTAAATGAAGAAACCCCCTGAGAATAGGTATGCGCTTAACCTGGTTAGACAGTAATAGCTGGCTGGTGGAATTGGGATCCCGAACGCTCCTGATGGATCCCTGGTTGGTGGGATCCCTGATGTTTGGCAATCTGCCTTGGCTCTTCCAGGCGACTCGGCCGCGGGCGTTACCGTGGCCGGAGCATTTGGATCTGATTGTGTTGTCTCAGGGGTTGCCGGATCACGCCCATCCCGAAACCCTGCGGGCCCTGAAGGAGCGTTTCCCAGAGGTGCAGGTGGTGGCATCCCCCAGGGGTGCTGAGGTGGCCCGGCAGGCGGGTTTGACCCAGGTGACTGCCTTGGCTCCAGGAGGGGTGTGGTCAGGGATGGATCTCCACATCGAGGCTTTGCTGGGGGCACCGGTGGGCCCGACCCAACGGGAAAATGCCTATCTTGTCCGCCATCCCCAGGGCAGTTTTTATTACGAACCCCATGGCTACCCCAGTGCTGCCTTGGCAGAGCGGGATCCCGTGGATGTGGTGATCACACCGGTGCAGGATTTACAGTTACCCTTGGTGGGAGCCATTATTCAAGGGCGGCATTCTATTGCCCAAGTAGCTCGCTGGCTCACACCCAAGCTGATTTTTCCCACCGCCATGGCTGGGGAGGTGGAGTATCGCGGCTTGCTCACCCAAGGGTTACAGGTCGTGGGGAATATTGAGTCCGTGGAACAGGAACTGGGGATCCCGATTATCCGCCCTAGGGTGGGGGTGCCTATAGAATGCGGATCCCAGGTGGCGGCGTCCTAAAGGGAGAAACCTTGCCAGGATCAAAGTCGGGATTGCCAGGCTGAATCGGACTGAGGGGTTCGCCAGTGTTGAACTGAAAGAGATACAAGGGCAACTGCGCCGGGCCTAACCCCAGAATCGCTAAGGTGTCAATCTGGGTTTGGGGATTGCGGGATCCCGGTCGGGTCAGATTAAACGCCGTGATCTGAGCTTGCAGGGGACTGGCAGTGTCTTGTCCACCCAGCCCAAGGCTAAATTGCTCATTGCCCTTGGCATCCCGTCCCAAGGATCTCACCTGGCTGGGCGTGACCTGGAGCGGTTGGGATCCCACCAAAACAGGGGGACGATCCACCGGGGGAGCATTCACCGCAAAGCGGGGCAGGGGATCTGCTGGCAGGATCTGGTAGTCCTGATACTCATGTTCAATGGTCAGGGATCCGACAAAATCCCGGCGGGACAACCCCGACAGCGTCCAAAAACCATAGCCCATCGTCACCCGCAAGCGCTGGGGCAGCCAATAGCCCTCCACATCGGCAAAAGTCAGCATCGCATAGGCTTGACCCCACACCCCAGACAAATAGAGCAACGCCTGGCGGGGTAAAGCAGTCACGGGATCCAGCCACAACTCCCGCAGTTGTCCTTCCCCAGCCAGAGTGAGATGCTGCACTGGCTGTCCTTCCAGGGTGCGTTCTTCTGCCTGTAGGATTTGATAGCGTCCCGGCGGCGCTTGTAAACCCAAGGTGACACTGGGGAGGAGAGCTTCTGGGCGACTGACATAGACCGAATAAAGCCGAAAGATATCCCCTTGTCCCACCACTTCTAAGCGACTGGAATCCAAGAGTCGCATGCGATTTCCCTCACTCAGCCAAGCCTGCCAAGAGCCATCCCGCCGCGCGATTACATCCAGCGTGGCCGTAAAACTTTGGGATCCCGACATCCGCACCTGTTGGCGAAATTGCAGGTGGGGCAAGGGTGGGAGGGACTGCCACGCCTGGTGATACCGACTCAACCACTCCTGCCTAGCCACGAGAATCTCTGCTGCCGCCCCCATCTGAGTGGGGATCCCGACGCCTATTCCTGTTACTATACTTGCGATTACAAGGTGCTTGAGCATATCCACCTTCCACCCACACGCCTACCTAGTGTAGACGCTGCTCTCCATCTCGGGTTCTTCTGCAGGATGCAGCCTACAGGCCCCAGATTTTCATGTTTTGATTTTATTGATTGAGGATAGATAGGGGTGGGGGGTACACCTGAGTCTAAATCATTTTTGCCAAACTCTCCTCGCCCATTTTGGGAGAGGGGTGAGGGTAAAAATATTCACTCAAAAGGTTATTTCAAATTGGGTTCAATCTCGGTAGGAAGCCACCATTTGCAAGCTGCTCGCGCCTCCTAGATTGCCAGAATCCAGCGCCAATAGGACTCCACAAGGGGACGGCCCGCCAAAGCCGCCACCAGCCCACCCACAGCTAAGCACGGCCCAAAAGGCAGAGGATGATCCCAAGTCACTTTACCCCATAGCCATTGCCCCAGTACCCCCAAAAGACCCACCACCGCCCCCACCACCACCGTCAGGATCACCCCTGGCCACCACCCCAAGAGCATGCCGATGCCTGCCAAAAACTTGCCATCCCCCAGCCCCAGGGCTTCTTTGCCCCGCAGCTCCAGCCATACCCAGCGGATCCCTTCCAGCACCCAGATGCCCAGCACCGCTGCCAGGATCCCATCCAAGAGAGACTGCACAGCCCCCACCCAGCCCGCTTCTAGTCCCCCCACAAGGAGTTGCAGCCCTGCACCGATCACCAGTCCCCCCTGGGTGAGTTCTTCCGGTAAATAGCCCGTATCCCAATCAATCAGTCCTAGAGCCAGTACCCAGGCAATCAGAAACCAAGCCATGCCAAGCTGGGGTTGCCAGCCCACCACCCCAAAAGCCAGGCTGTAGAGGGCTAGACAGAGGGTTTCAACCAAAGGGTAGCGCCAGGAAATCGGTGCTTGGCAGTAGCGACAGCGTCCTTTTAGGAGCCACCAGCCGATCACAGGAATGTTATCTCGAGTTGTCAGGGGCCTATGACAGACCGGGCATTGAGATGGCGGCGACCACAGAGACATGCCTTGGGGCAGGCGATAGACCACCACATTCAGAAAGCTACCCACCGCCGCTCCCACCAGGATCACCGTCGGCCACCACACCCATTTATCTATGCTGGTATCCATGCTGTCTGACCCGTCGGCCTATGCCACCCAGTTTAGGACACTCATGACAGCCAGTTAGGCCACCAAGTCCAGGGGCACAAACCGCTCAAAGGGAAGTAACACCGGTTGATCCGAAAAAATCAGGTCACCCCGCAGCGTTTTGGTGTGGACAGCGACCCCGCGGGGATGCAGCGCAATCATATCAGGACGTTGCTGCTGATAATGCTGATAAATTCGCCGTGCCGCCTCAATTAGTCTATTGTCCATTGACCCATACCCCGCCACACCTCGGCGATTACATCATGACCTTGTGACAAAGTTTACAGCACCCCCAGGCATAGTCAATGCGCTTTGATCCCCAATCTTCTCGCCCCCTGCCTTTGACAGAACAGGATCTCCTAACCTAAAATGCAGACTGTTCTTTATCCAGAGCAGACTGAGGGACCAGGCCCGACGACGCTGCGGCAACCAGGTAAAAGCCTTTACGCTAGGTGCCAACTCCTGCGGCAGTCTAAAGCATCTCAACCGTTTTAGTTGCCGAAAGATAGGGAAAGACTGACTTCACAGTACAGGTCGCCCCCGGAAGAGAACACCCACCCCTCCACCATCGGGATCCCGGAGCGGATCTGCAAAAGTGGTGTCTGGGGATCCCTAAACCCGCTTCATGAGGAGGCTCCCGTGACCTATAGTTTATTTAGTTCTGAGTCCGTGACTGAAGGACACCCAGATAAAATTTGCGATCAAATCTCGGATGCTATTTTGGATGCCCTGTTGACGGAGGATCCCTACAGCCGGGTTGCTGCTGAGGTGATCGTTACCACTGGCTTGGTTTTGGTGATGGGAGAAATCTCCACCAAAGCCCATATCAACTATGTGAAATTAGTCCGGGATAAAATTGCTGAAATCGGCTATACCGATGCCAGTAATGGCTTTTCTGCGAACAGTTGTTCGGTGCAGATTGTTTTGGATGAGCAGTCCCCAGATATTGCCCAAGGGGTGAATCAGGCCCTCGAAGACCGGCAGCAAGAGGGGGATCCCTACAATCAAATCGGTGCTGGGGATCAAGGACTGATGTTTGGTTATGCCTGTACGGAAACCCCAGAACTGATGCCCTTGCCTATTAGTGTGGCTCACCGTCTCAGCCGCCGCTTAGCGACCGTGCGCAAACAAGGGATCCTGCCCTACCTAGGCCCCGATGGCAAAACCCAGGTGACAGTGGCCTATGACAATGGTCGTCCCGTGGGGATCCATACCATTTTGATTTCAACCCAGCACCAGCCCACCATTGGCGAGATTCGGGATCCCGATGCGGTGCAAGCCCGGATCCGTGAAGACCTGATTGCCCATGTGATCTATCCTGCCTTTGCGGGTTTGAGTGTGCGCCCGGATGAGAATACCCGCATTCTTACCAATCCCACGGGCAAATTTGTTATTGGTGGTCCCCAGGGGGATTCGGGGTTGACGGGGCGCAAAATCATTGTGGATACCTATGGGGGGTATGCTCGGCATGGGGGCGGGGCCTTTTCTGGTAAAGACCCCACCAAGGTGGATCGCTCTGGGGCCTATGCCGCGCGTTATGTGGCCAAAAATATTGTGGCGGCAGGTCTGGCGGAGAAATGTGAAATCCAAGTCAGTTATGCCATTGGGGTGGCTCATCCCATCAATATTTTTGTGGATACCTTTGGGACAGGGCGGGTTTCCCACGAAACCTTGCTGGAGATCATCCATACCCATTTTGATTTACGCCCCGCCGCCATTATTGATCATTTTGGGTTGCGTCATTTACCGCGCCAATCCGGTGGTCGTTTTTATCAGCAAGTGGCTGTCTACGGACACTTTGGGCAAACCCATCTGCATTTGCCCTGGGAGCAAACGGATAAGGCCGCCTTGCTTCGGCAGGAGTACGGCTTGGTGAAAGAATCTTCTCTGGCAGTTCATCAGTAGCCCCGCTGCACTTTGTGCCTTTTCTAGGGGGGGCGCGACTTGACAGGGGCAGAGGTGGGTCACTATGCTTGTTAGGCGGTCAAGCAAAGATTGTGACTCTCTGTGATTCTCTATGATTCTCTTGGGCGATTAGCTCAGCGGTAGAGCGCCTGCCTTACAAGCAGGATGTCGCTGGTTCGAAACCGGCATCGCCCACTTGGACTCACCTTTTAGTAGGTTTTACTTAACTTAGGGAGGGGCATTTCGGCTTTGCCCACCATTTCGCCATCGATGTATTCGCTCTTGGGCTAGATAGTCCTGGGGTCAGGGTGGGCAATCATTGTTTGTGCTCCTCGATCCCGTTATCTAGATTCCGTTCCGCCTGAATCTCACCTTCCCTTGCTTCCCTCAGGAATGGGTAGCAGCTGTCTTCAGGAAATCCTGGGAAACCCGGGCTGGTTGCGTGGTGGCCCCAGACTCTAGTCAATGCAAAATTAGGCTCGCTCGTCATGGTGGTTCCCCAGGTAATGGGAAGAGAGTTGAATCCATCATCCCAATTCCACCTTGCCAACCACTGCGAGTGGCTTTAAGGTGAGAGATGTTTTGGAGAGGGAACCATGCCCCGCAAGCCACCCCCACCCCCCCGCCCCCTACAGGATCAATTTTTGAATAATGTTTCTCGTTATCCCCTGTACTTGGTGACGGTGCTCTTGGGGGGAATTTGGGTAGGCATTAAGCCCGTGGTGGATCTCTATCACAAAAGTCCTGCTGCCGGAGTCGGCGTGGTGGTAGGGATCACCGTCGGCTTATTCCTGATTTATTGCACCCTCCGGGGTATGTCTGGGGATCCCTTCCTGCCCTTTAGCTAGTTGTTCATGATTGTTCTCACCCTCAATGCCGGATCAAGCAGCCAAAAATGTTGCCTTTTCAGCCCTGACGGTGACGTCCTGTGGCAAGCGCTGGCGGACTGGACACAAATACCGGATCAGGTGGTGGTTCGCGTGCAGGTGCCGGGGCATGAGCAGCGATGGACAAGCCCTGACCTGGAACGGCGGTCTGTTTTGGAGCAAATGCTAGCCAGCCTCCACCAGGGAAAAACAGCCGTGCTGCCCAATCTTCAAGCCATTGACGCCGTAGCCCACCGGGTTGTCCATGGGGGATCCCAATACCACCAGGCCGTCCGCATCACCCCAGCAGTCTTAGCCACTATCCGGGATCTCAGTGCCCTCGCCCCCCTCCACAATCCCCTCAATGCCCAGGGAATCGATGCCATCACCGAAATTCTGGGATCCGGGATCCCCCAGGTGGCAGTGTTTGATACTGCCTTTCACCAGACCCTGCCCCCCGCTGCCTACACCTATCCCATTCCCGGGATCTGGAGAGAACGAGGGATCCGCCGCTATGGGTTTCACGGCATCAGTCATCAGTACGTGGCCAAGCAAACAGGTCACATCCTCGGACAGGACTGGCAAACCCTCAACCTGATCACCTGTCATTTGGGCAATGGCTGTTCTCTCGCGGCGGTACGGCAGGGACGCTGTGTGGATACCACCATGGGTTTTACCCCCCTGGATGGCATCATGATGGGTACCCGCCCGGGCAGCCTCGATCCCGGGATCCTCCTGTATTGGTGGCAACAGGGACTCAGCCTGGAGGAGGTCGAGCGCCTCCTCAATCGAGAATCCGGCCTCAAAGGGGTATCCGGAGTAGGGGCGGATCTCAGACAGGTGTTAGCCGGCGTAGAAGCTGGGGATCCCGCCTGTACCCTAGCCATGGAAGTGTATGTCCATCGCCTCCGCGCTGGGATCGGCGCCATGTTAGCCAGCCTGGGATCCCTCGATGCCCTTGTCTTCACCGCTGGGGTCGGTGAAAATAGCCCCTTGATTCGCGAGCGTGCCTGCCAAGATTGGCTGGGGATCCACCTTGATCCCGACCTGAATCAACGCACCCTCGGCTGTGACCAGACTATCAGTACACCCGCATCCCGAGTCCACGTGGTCGTCATCCACACCCAAGAAGACCGGGAAATGGCAGCCCAATGTCGCTGCCTTTTGGGAGAAGATTAGAGTGCCCTCCTTGGCCAAGATCGGGAGGATGAATCAATTCAAAGTAAATCGAGATGAATACGGCGTTATCAACTGGAAGCATTGGGGTCTTCCATATTCATATTGACCAGCAACGCTTCCAACATCCCCAGCGCTTCACTGGCATTTTGCGCTTTTTCCGTGAGAGTCTGCACCACCTGACGGCTATTCTCAGCAGAACTCACCGTATCAGTACTCTTGCGTTGAATGCGCTCAGCAATCCCACGAATGCGGCTGCTCGCTTCCGTGGTACGCCCCGCCAGTTTACGAATTTCCTGGGCAATCACCGTGAACCCTTGCCCAAAACTCCCAGAACGATTGGCTTCTACAGCCGCATTAAAAGACAGCAGCCGAATATGCCCAGCCACCTCCACAATCAGATCCGTAATCGTATTGATTTCCCGCACCTCTTGCGATAGCTCCTGGCTACTCAGGGAAATCGTTTCCGTCATCCGCCGCACCGCTTCCACACCGGCAAACGTCGCTTGGAAAGCTGACTTCCCTTTCTGGGATAACACCGCCCCAATTTCAATCAACCGCTGGTTCAACGCCGCCAACTGCTCCGAACGTTCTTGGGCCGCCCGCCGCTCCTCTTCTAGGGCCAAGTTCTTACTGAGAATCTCTGCCTTTTGCCGCTCCAAATCCCGAGCGTACTGCTGGCTACGATTTTTCTCCATCTGCAAAGCCACCAAAACACTTTGCATCCGTTCCTGCTGCTCCTGCAACTTTCTCTGAGTCGCTAAATGGACTTCAGCTTGGGCCACCAACAGCACCGGCACATCCAGCAGACGATAGTCCCCCTCTGCGATCTGCACCACCACCGGATCATAGATGGTTTCTTCCGGGCGTTGGAAGGCCAGAGCCGCTGCCTCCACCACCGTACATCCCCCTGGTAAATGAATAAAGTCCCGCTGATGAAACTCCACCATCGAACTAATCGGGCGCTTCAGAAAAACATCCAAACCATAGGGACGACTGAGCATCCATTCCAAAATCGAGCGCCGGGTCATCATCCCCTGCAAACTGCCATTGCGAGTGACAACCACCCCACACAAAGAAGGATCATCTTCAAGACGGCGGACAACGTTTTCACAAGGGGTTTCCTCATCCACCTGAAAATCAATCAGATTCAAGTCCTGTAAGCGAGTATCCGCATCGAGACGGGCGGCAGATTCAAAGGTCGTAGCCATAAGAACTCCTTTCAGACCCGGTGCATGTGGGCGACTCCATTGTGGCTGATCGATCCTGATAACAGCAACCAATCTCGAACCGATCGTGAGCGTGATCCCTCAAACCAAGATTGAGAAAGATTGAGAAAAAGGTCTATCGTTCGTAAGCCATAACCCCATTGAAGCCGATCACCCAGCACAAGGAAGTTAACCCTAGATTAAGATCCAAAATCAGCCTCCTTTATTTCTTTTTGATCTTATAAAAAAAGCATAAAAGATGATTCTTGATCACCAGTTTCTAGAGGTCTTCAATCTTCTCAAAGTCTTTGGATAAGATCAGAAAATTCTTGAAAGATAACTCTTTGACTCGAAGAAGATTGTAATCATGGACTCCAATCACCTGAAGTACTGGGGAATGAAGAAGCTTTGCCGATTTCCCTCACTGGCATGTTGACTGGGGTGTGCCGAAACCTCTGCTTTCACTTAGATGTCTGTGACCCTTTTAGCAGGGAGGCAGGGGCGAAAGTCACCTCATCAGAGATGATCCGGGGGGAGCTGGGGTTGCACGTCTGTTCTGTCTCTGGGGAGTTCTGAGGGCATCTATGTAGTTGCGTAAAGCAGATCTGAAGGCAATCTTACATCTCGGTGGTGTCAGCCCTCCTATCAGTCAGGATTGGGACTGGGATTGAATCTAGGGAGCACCTGAGATGACCACACCACTACATCAGCTTTGGCAGCATGGGCAAAGTGTCTGGATGGACAACCTCAGCCGCACCATCATCCACAACGGCGAGTTAGCCCACTGGATCGAACAGGGGGTGCGGGGCATCACCTCCAATCCAGCCATCTTCAAAAATGCCATTGCTGGGAATGCGGACTACGATGCCGGGATCCAAGCTGCTCTCGCTACCGGCGGAACCATCAATGACATCTACGAAAGCTTGGTGTTGCAGGATATCAGCGATGCGGCTGCCCTCTTTTTGCCCGTCTATGAAGCCAGCCAAGGAATCGATGGTTACATCAGCATCGAAGTTTCTCCCAAACTGGCCCACAGCACTGCCAGCACCGTTTTGGAGGCCCAGCGCTTCTTCCAGATTTTGGGGCAACCCAACATCATGATCAAGATTCCCGGCACAAGTGAAGGGCTACCTGCCGTCACAGAAACGATTGCTGCCGGCATCAATGTCAATGTCACCCTCCTCTTTTCCATTCAGAACTACATCGAAACAGCCTGGGCTTACATTGCTGGCCTAGAAAAACTCGATGCCGCCGGGGGAGATGTAAGCCAAGTTGCTTCGGTCGCCAGTTTCTTTCTCAGTCGCATTGACACCAGCATTGACAAACTCCTCGATGCCAAAATTGCTCAAGGGGAAGACCTGGGATCCCTGAAAGGCACCATCGCCATTGCCAACGCCAAACTCGCCTACCAGGAATACCTCAAGATCTTTGGCAGTGAGCGCTTCCAGAAATTAGCAGCCAAGGGTGCCAAGCCCCAGCGTCTGCTCTGGGCCTCTACGTCCACCAAAAACCCCGCCTACAAAGACACCCTCTATGTCGAAGCCCTCATTGGTGAAAATACTGTTAACACTGTTCCCCCAGAGACACTGGTTGCTTTTCTCGACCACGGTCAGGTGGCAACGACCCTGACCCAAAACCTAGGGGAGGCAGAACAAGCGATTCGCGCCTTAGCAGCAGCAGGGATTGATCTCGAACAGATTCTGGCTGACCTCCAAACCGATGGGGTGGAAAAATTTGTCCAGGCTTTTGACCAACTGTTTGCTGCTTTGGAAACAAAAGTGCAGCAGATGAGTACGGTGAAGGTGTGACGAGAAATTCAGTCAGGATTCATCAGTGAGCAGCGAGCGAGGCGTATGTTGAATTTAGCGGAAAATCCGTTACGAGTTGGGCTGAGTCAAGAACGCACCCCTGACCCCTGTATCTTGGTTCAGTTTGGGGCTTCTGGGGATCTAGCAGCTCGTAAACTCATCCCGGCTTACTACCGTCTTTTTCAACAGCGCCGCTTACCCCCAGAATTCACCATTGTTGGCGTTGCCCGGCGGGATTGGAGCCACGAGATCTACCGGGAGAAGATGCGGGCAGCAGTGGCTGAGTTTGCTCCTAAGGATCTGGGTGTGGAAGCCGTGTGGCAGGATTTTGCCAGCCGCCTGTTCTTCTACCGCCTCGATATTGGCGATGCCAGTGGCTTTGCGGGATTAAAGGATTTTCTCGCGGAACTCGACCACAGCCGTGGCACACGGGGAAATCGTGTTTTTTACTTGGCAGTGGCCCCAGACTTTTATGGCCAAGCGGTGCAGTCCCTCGGACAGAACGACATGCTTCGGGATCCCGACAAAACCCGAGTCGTGATTGAAAAACCCTTTGGACATGACCTCACCTCTGCCCAAGAACTGAACAGAATTGTGCGCAGCATTTGTAAAGAGCGCCAGATCTACCGCATTGATCATTACCTTGGCAAGGAAACGGTGCAAAACCTGCTTGTCTTTCGTTTTGCCAACGCCATTTTCGAGCCGCTGTGGAACCGAAACTACATTGACCATATCCAGATCACAGTGGCAGAAACTGTCGGTGTCGAGGAGCGGGCCGGTTACTACGAGACCTCCGGTGCCCTGCGGGATATGGTGCAAAACCACTTGATGCAAGTTTACTGTCTGACTGCTATGGAACCCCCTGTTTCTTTGGGTGGGGATGGAGTGCGAGACGAGAAAGTCAAAGTACTGCACGCTACCCGCCTTGCGGATCCCAGACACGTCGCTACCTGTGCCGTCCGAGCCCAGTACACCAGTGGCTGGATGGGGGGCAAGGAGGTACCTGGGTATCGTCAAGAACCCAATGTCGCCCCCCAGTCCATCACCCCGACCTATGTGGCTCTCAAATTGCTTTGTGATACCTGGCGGTGGCAGGGAGTCCCCTTTTATTTGCGCACAGGCAAGCGCATGCCCAAAAAGGTCTCAGAAGTTGCCATCCATTTTCGCCAAGTTCCCTTATCCCTATTTCCTTCGGTGGCTCAGCAAGTCAGCCCTAACATCTTGGTGTTGCGCATCCAGCCCAACGAAGGGATCTCCCTACGTTTTGAAGCGAAAATGCCCGGTTCGGAAATTCGCAGCCGCTCTGTAGAAATGGACTTTCGCTACGGAGCCACCTTCGGAGCAAACACTGCTGATGCTTACGACCGCCTGCTTTTGGATAGTCTCCTAGCCGATCAGACTCTTTTTACCCGCTCCGATGAAGTTGAAGCTGCTTGGCGAGTCGTGACCCCAGCCATTGCTGCTTGGGAAACAGGGGAACAAGACCCAAATAGCATCCATACCTACGAGGCGGGATCCTGGGGGCCCAAGGCAGCCGACGACCTCTTAAACAAAGACGGACGGCGCTGGCGGCGACCCTAGGGGTAAAGTCCTGCAACGATTTATGAATCGGTATGAAAATAGCATGAGTCTGTTCCTGTTGATGAGGCATTTGTAGGGCATCTGTAGGGAAAATGGAATCACCCCTGATCACCCAAAAACTGCCCAGGACTGGCATCTCGTTCTAAAATGTGGGGGTTAGATGCGGAGTGGCGACATGACCACAGGATTAACCCCAACAACGTTGACGCAACCGGGTGAAATAACCCATCGCTTTGTACTGGGACATTCACGTCTCTCCCGCCGCTTATTGTTGATTGAAGAACTCTGGGAAACTGTCTTACGCCAAGAGTGCGGACAGGAATTGATTGATTTGCTGCGGCAGTTGCGGGTGATGTGCCTTTCAGAAGAACAGGCTCAGCCCCAGTCAGAAGTCCTCCAATTCGTCGAGTTCATTGAAAACTTGGATCTTGACCGTTCCATTGAAGTAACCCGGGCTTTTGCCCTCTTCTTTCAGTTGATCAATATTCTTGAGCAGCACTACGAGCGTCTCGAAGATGATGCCACAGCTTTTGACACCGCTAGTCCCTACCGCTGGCTCCGTAAATGTGAGCGGTTTGATTTACTTTTTCCCTATCTCCGCTCCCAAGGCGTCCCCCCTGGACTATTACAAAACTTATTTAGTCACCTTAGTATCCGTTTGGTCTTTACAGCTCATCCCACAGAAATTGTCCGCCACACCATCCGGGAAAAGCAACGGCGATTCTCTCACCTATTGGCAGAGCTAGATCGCTACCCTGACCTAGAATCTCCAGAACTTGGGGATCCCGTTACCTGCTGGAAAATATCTTTGCTGCGAGAGCAACTCTCCGAAGAAATTTTGCTGTGGTGGCGAACCGACGAGATCCACCAAGTCCGTCCTACCGTTTTGAGTGAGGTTGATTATACCTTGCATTATTTTGATGCTGTCATTTATGAAGCAATGCCGTTATTCCATCAACGTTTTAAGCATTATCTCCAGAAATCATTTCCTGAGGTGAAACTACCGGAGGCTGGGTTTTGTCATTTTGGCTCCTGGGTGGGTTCAGATCGGGATGGGAATCCTTCCGTAACGGCTGATGTTACCTGGCAAACAGCCTGTTATCAGCGAAATCTCATCCTCGGCAAGTATATTCATTCTGTGGAAGAGCTGATTCAGACACTCAGTTTATCTCAACATTGGAGTGGAGAAGTTGATCCGCGGTTGTCTGATGATTTGGACAAAGCTCAGTTTCGCTATCCTCAGATTTATGATTCTCTAGCATTGCGTTATTACCAAGAACCCTACCGTCTCAAGCTCAGTTATATTCAGCATCGTCTGAGATTAACACAAGAACGGAACCAGCTTTTGTCCCAAGGGAAAGATCCCACCCTTGGCACAAATGATATTTATAAATCTCCAACAGAATTTTTGGAAGAGCTGCAACTGATTCAGTCAAGTTTGGCTGCTAGCCGTGTCACTTGTCGAGCTTTAGATGCTCTTGTTGAACAAGTTTATGTCTTTGGTTTTCACTTAGCTCATTTGGATATTCGCCAAGATAGTCGTTTTCATGAAGTAGCTTTTACAGAGATCTGCGAATATCTTCGTCTTTTAGACCGTCCCTATTCTCTCCTTAGTGAGGCGGAAAAAGTGGCATGGCTTTCCCAGGAGTTAGTGACCCGCCGACCTCTCTTTCCCCGCCTAGAAGCTTTCAGTGAAAAAACCCAAGAAGTGATTCGCACAGCCTATGTAATTCGGCGCATTCAAGATGAATTTTCCCCTCAGATGTGTCAAACCTATGTGATTAGTATGAATCAGGATGTGAGTGATGTCTTGGAGGTGATGCTCTTAGCTAAAGAAGCAGGTCTTTATGATCCTATCACCCACCAGGGATCGTTATTCATTGTACCTCTTTTTGAAACTGTTGAGGACTTAAAACGTGCTCCTCAAGTTCTCGATGCCCTGCTCAATCTACCTTTTTACCGGGCTTATCTAGCCAGTCAAAACAATCTTCAAGAGGTGATGCTAGGGTACTCAGATAGTAATAAAGATTCTGGTTTTTTGAGTAGTAATTGGGAAATCTACAAAGCCCAGCAAGCCTTGCAAAAGGTAGCTGCTCGCCATGGGATTCACTTACAGCTTTTTCACGGCAGAGGGGGGTCAGTAGGGCGGGGGGGTGGCCCAGCTTATGAGGCAATTCTTTCCCAGCCTGGTCGTAGTGTGGGGGGACGGATCAAAATTACGGAGCAAGGGGAGGTACTCGCCTCCAAGTATTTCTTACAAGATCTGGCTATTTACAACATGGAAAGTCTGACGAGTGCTGTGATTCAAGCAAGCTTACTACGGACTCATCCAGATGATTATTTTGAATGGTCGGAGTTGATGGAAGAGCTGGCAGGAATTGCCCGCCGTCAATATCGTGAATTAATTTATGAACAAGAAGGTTTTAGTGAGTTTTTTCACCAAGTGACGCCGATTGAAGAAATTAGTAAACTCCAAATCAGCTCTCGTCCTTCTCGTCGGGAGGGTAAACGGGATCTTTCCAGCCTGAGAGCAATCCCATGGGTGTTTAGTTGGACACAAAGCCGTTTTCTTTTGCCGGCTTGGTATGGTGTGGGCACTGCCCTTGAAGACTATATTCAGCGCTCTCCAGATCACAATCTCAAGGAATTGCAGTATCTCTACCGGGAATGGCCATTTTTCCGCATGGTGATTTCTAAGGTGGAAATGACTTTAGCCAAAGTGGACATTCGTATTGCCAGGCACTATGTCCAGGAACTCACGGAGCCAGGTTTTGAGGAGCGGGCAACGTTTTTCTTTGAGCGGATCAAGCAAGAGATGGAGCGAACTCGGCGTATTGTCTTGGCAATCACCCAGCACCAAGAGTTGCTTGATGGTAATCCTAAGCTGCAGGCTTCGGTGCGACTACGAAATGCGGCTATCTTGCCCCTGGGCTACATCCAAGTGAGTCTGCTGAAAAAACTGCGTCAGCACCGGGAAACGGGATCCCGATACAGTGTGACAGAGTTATTGCGCGGGGCACTGCTGACTATTAATGGGATTGCTGCTGGGATGCGGAATACGGGTTAGGTATGGTATAGTGATCTTCCGGTCAATTGACTGGCAATTCACTATCGGGGCGTAGCGCAGCTTGGTAGCGCACCACTTTGGGGTAGTGGGGGTCG
>Ga0272446_1002761_pt1 | contig 23309 bp, 22 predicted proteins | sample YNPCB0061_FD_194587 | JGI IMG/M metagenome (GOLD analysis project Ga0272446, IMG submission 194587) | Hot spring microbial mat communities from Yellowstone National Park, WY, United States - YNP-CB-006-1 | ecosystem: Environmental > Aquatic > Thermal springs > Hot (42-90C) > Sediment | place... | reverse complement strand
AGCCAGCGAAGCCGCTCCTCCGCATCGAAGAACCCAGGCTGTCCCGACATCCGCCACTCCCGCCATCAACAGCAGCAGCGAATCACCACGCAGCCGTCAGCGCCAGGAGTTTTTCGAGGTGTCCACGCGCTCGGCCGCGACCGCCTTGCGCCCGAAGGCGGTCTGCTCGAGCGGCACGCCGCCCTGCCAGCGCTTCGCGACATAGAGGAAGGCGCGGCCCTAGGGCCCGAGCAGCCATTTGTAGGTGGGAAAGACCAGGAAATCGGGGTCGAGGCGCACGACGTCGAGCTCCATCATCCCCGCACCATGGGTCGCATCCACGAGCAGCGCCGCCCCCTGCGCGCGCAGCGCCGCGGCGATGCGGTCCATCTCGAGCGCCGCCCCGTCCGACCAGTGCACGGAGGAGATGGAGGCGAGCGAGACAGGAGCGCCCGGCCGCGCGATCGCCTCCTCCACCGCCGCGGTCCAGCCGCCAACGGCGGGACGCGGCACCGTCTCGAGCAGGAAACCCTGCGCCGGCGCCCGCAGCATCCATTCCAGGACGGGGGAGGAGTGGTCGTCCTCGAGCACCAGCACGCGGCTGCCGCGCGGCGGGGAGAAGACCTTGCCCGCCACCGCAACGCCGTAGGAGACGGAGGGGATGAGCGCGACATCCTCGGCCGCCGCGCCGATCAGCGCGGCGGCGGCGGCGCGGCAGCGTTCCTGCTCCCGCGCCGCGAGCCCGGGGTCGAGTTCCCACGGCCGCCCCTTGCGCGCGACGCCGCGGCGCCCGGCCTCCTGCACCGCGAGCGGCAGCGGGGACCAGGCGGCGGCGTTGAGGTAGGCGACCTCGCGCGGGATGTCGAAGAGGTGGCGCTGGCAGGGGAGCATGGCGGTCTCCGCGATGGGGGCGGGAGCGCGGCGGCCGTCACGGCCTCTCCGCCCGACTCGGCACCCGGCCTATCCTGCCGCCGCACCGCCCTGGAGGACCAGCCCTTGGACCGCTTCTTCGCCCTGAGCCAGCGCGGCACGGATCCGCGCACCGAGATCCTCGCCGGCCTCTCGACCTTCCTGACCATGGCCTACATCGTGGTCGTCAACCCCTCGATCATGGCCGCGGCCGGGATCGACCAGGGCGCCGCCTTCGTCGCCACCTGCCTCGCCGCCGCGATCGGCTCGATGCTGATGGGGCTGATCGCCAACTTCCCGATCGCGCTCGCGCCGGGGATGGGGCTCAACGCCTATTTCGCCTTCGCGGTGGTGCAGGGGATGGGCGTGCCCTGGCAGGTCGCGCTCGGGGCGGTGTTCGTCTCGGGCTTCCTCTTCTTCCTCGTCTCGGTGCTGAAGGTGCGGGAATGGCTGGTGAACGGCATTCCCGTCTCCCTGAAGTTCGGCATCGCGGCGGGGATCGGCTTCTTCCTCGGCCTGATCGGCCTCAAGAACATGGGGCTGGTGGTCGCCCATCCGGCGACCCTCGTGACACTCGGGCCGCTCGCCTCGGCCCCGACGCTGCTCGCCTGCGCGGGCTTCCTCCTGATCGCGGGCCTCTCCGCGCGCGGCATTCGGGGGGCGATCATCATCGGCATCCTGGCGACCGCCGCCGCCGGCATCCCCCTCGGCCTGACGAAGTTCCAGGGCATCGCGAGCCTGCCGCCCTCCCTCGCGCCGACCTTCCTTCAGCTCGACATCGCGGGCGCGCTCGGCCTCGGCATCCTCGGCATCGTCTTCACCTTCTTCCTGGTCGACCTGCTCGACAACACCGGCACGCTGATCGGCACGGTCCACCGGGCGGGGCTGATGAACAGGGACGGCACGGTGCCGAACCTGGGGCGGGCGCTGATCGCCGATTCGACCGGCGCGATGACGGGCGCGGTGCTCGGCACCTCGACCACCGTCAGCTACATCGAGAGCGCGGCGGGCATCCAGGCCGGCGGGCGGACGGGACTGACGGCGGTGACGGTCGGCCTCTTGTTCCTGCTCGCCCTCTTCCTCGCCCCGCTCGCGACCTCGATCCCCGGCTTCGCCACCGCGCCCGCCCTCGTCTTCGTGGCCTGCCTGATGGCCAAGGCGCTCCAGGAGGTGAACTGGGAGGATGCGACGGACTACATGCCCGCGATCGTCACCGCCCTCGCCATGCCCTTCACCTTCTCGATCGCGACCGGCATCGGCCTCGGCTTCATCGCCCATGCCGGGGGCAAGACGGTGGCGGGCCGCGCGGCGGAGGTGCATGGCGCGGTGTGGCTCATCGCGGCGCTCTCGGCGATCAAGTTCGCCCTGGCGTAGTCGCGCCCGCTCAGGCGTCCAGCGCCTCCGCCTCCACACGGGCGGCGTTCTCCTGAATGAAGCGGAAGCGCAGTTCCGGCTTGCGGCCCATCAGCGCCTCCACAAGGTCCGAGGTCCGCGCCCGGTCCTCGGGCGGGAGGACGACGCGCAGCAGGGTCCGCCGGCGCGGGTCCATGGTGGTCTCCTTGAGGGCGGCGGGCGGCATCTCGCCCAGGCCCTTGAAGCGGCTGACCTCGACCTTCTGGTTCGGCTTGAAGCGCTGCTTCAGCAGCCGTTCGCGGTCGGCATCGTCCATCGCATAGACCGACACGCCGCCGGCCTGCAGGCGGTAGAGCGGCGGCTGGGCGAGGAAGACCCGGCCCTGGCGCACCAGTTCGGGCAGTTCCTTGTAGAAGAAGGTCATCAGCAGGGCGGCGATATGCGCCCCGTCCACGTCGGCATCCGTCATGATGACCACGCGGCCGTAACGCAGGCGGGTGATGTCGAACTTCTCCCCCACGCCGCAGCCGAGCGCCTCGACCAGGTCCTTCAGCTCCTGGTTCTGGCGCAGCTTTTCCGTGGACGCGCTGGCGACATTGAGGATCTTGCCGCGCAGCGGCAGCACCGCCTGGGTCTCGCGGTCGCGCGCCTGCTTGGCGGAGCCGCCGGCGGAATCGCCCTCGACGAGGAAGAGTTCCGTCCCCTCGGCGCTTTCGCGCGCGCAGTCGGCGAGCTTGCCGGGCAGGCGCAGCTTGCGTGTGGCGCTCTTGCGCGGCGTGTCCTTCTCGGCGCGGCGGCGCAGGCGCTCCTCGGCGCGCTCGATGGCGAAGGCGAGGAGGTTGTCCGCACTCGCCGGATCGCCCGCGAGCCAGTGGTCGAAATGGTCGCGCAGCGCGCCCTCGACCAGCCGTGCCGCCTCCGGGCTGGTCAGCCGGTCCTTGGTCTGGCCCTGGAACTGCGGGTCGCGGATGAAGACCGAGAGCATGCCCGCGAGGCCGCCGAGCACGTCCTCCGCCGTCACGCTCGCGGCGCGCTTCTCCTTCTTGAGCTCGCCATAGGCGCGCAGGCCCTTGACGAGGGCGGCGCGGAAGCCCGCCTCATGCGTCCCGCCCTGCGGCGTCGGGATGGTGTTGGCGTAGGTCGAGAGGAAGCCCTCCCCGCGCTCCACCCAGGTCGCGGCCCATTCGACGCGGCCCGCGCCCTCGGGAAAGGCGGCCTCGCCGGCCCAGGGGGCGGGGACGACGGTGGCCTGGCCCTCGATCGCGGCGGCGAGGAAGTCCGTGAGGCCGCCCGGGAAATGCAGCACCGCCTGGGCGGGGGTGTCGTCCGTGATGAGGGCGGGGTCGCAGGACCAGCGGATCTCGACGCCGCGGAAGAGGTAGGCCTTGGAGCGGCAGAGGCGATAGAGCCGCGCCGGCTTGAACTCCTCGGCGCCGAAGATGTCGGGATCGGGGCGGAAGCGGATCAGCGTGCCGCGGCGGTTCGGCGCGCTGCCCGCGTTCTTCAGCCGCGTCACCGGCTTGCCGCGCTCATAGGCCTGGGTGAAGAGGGTGCGGTCGCGCGCGACCTCGACCTCGAGCCGCGCGGAGAGCGCGTTCACCACCGAACTGCCCACGCCATGCAGCCCGCCTGAGGTGTCATAGGCCTTGCCCGAGAACTTCCCCCCCGAATGGAGCGTGGTGAGGATCACCTCCAGCGCCGAGAGGTGCGGGAATTTCGGGTGCGGGTCCACCGGGATCCCCCGCCCGTTGTCGCGCACGCTGATCCAGTTGCCGGCCTCGAGCGTGACCTCGATGCGGTCGGCATGGCCGGCCACCGCCTCGTCCATCGCATTGTCGATGATCTCGGCGGCGAGGTGGTGCAGCGCGTTCTCGTCGGTGCCGCCGACATACATCCCCGGGCGCCGGCGGACGGGCTCGAGCCCCTCCAGCACCTCGATGTCCTTGGCGGAATACTCGCTCTGCCCGGCGGCCGCCCTGCGGGCGCCACCCCGGCCGAACAGGTCGTTCATGTCTTGTTCCCCTATGGCCGGCGAGAATACCGGCGGCGGCGGCGGGAAACAACGCGGGGCGCGAGTCGGCGCGTCCGGTCGCGATCTTCAAACCCGAAAGCGCGGGCTCAAGGCTGCACGACGAGGTAGCGCGCCGCCTCGATCGAGCGTTCCCCGCTCTGGAAGGCGGCGGCGCGGGCGAGCGCCGCGCGGTCCGCCGCATCCAGCCGGCCGGCCTCGCGCAGATGCTCGGTCCAGGAGTCGACGGCCCAGAGCTCGATCCAGCGTTCGGGATGGGCGACGTCCTCGAGCAGCCGCCAGGCCACGGCACCGGAGCGCAGGCGGACCCGCCGCACCTCCCGCATCGCGGCGAGGAAGGCGGCGCGGTGCTGCGGATCGACGGTGTAGCGCACCACCTCGAGAATCCGGCCGCTCTCCCCGGCGAGGACGTCGCGCAGCGCCTCCGCCGGCGCCTCGGGGCGCGGCATCGCGACCGCGGGCGCCTCGGGCTGCGGCGCGGCGTCGAGCGGCCAGCCGCGCACGGCCACCGACGCCCCGGCGCAGGCGGCGGCGGCGAGCAGCAGCGCCGGCGCGATGCCGAAATGCGTCCCCGCCCAGCCCCAGAGCACGGCCCCGACCGTCATCGCGCCGAAGAAGCAGAGCTGGTAGATGCCGATCGCGCGCGCCCGCACCCAGGAAGGTGTGGCGAACTGCGCCGCGGCCTGCAGGGTGGAGGCGGCGGCGATCCAGCCGGCGCCGAAGAAGAGCATCGACAGCGCCGCCGGCAGCCAGTGGCCGGAGACGCCAAGCAGCGCGAGCGCCCCGGCCGAGACGAGCGAGAAGGCAAGCACCATGGCGCCACGCCCGCGCAGGCGCAGGCGCAGCGCCGGCAGCGCGAAGCCGGTCGCGACCGCGCCGACCCCCATCACGCCGAGCATCAGGCCATAGGCCTCGGGGCCGAGGCCGAGGCGCTCGCGCACCACCAGCGGCAGCATGCCCCAGACGGCGGAGGTGAAGAAGAAGAACACCGAGGCGCGCAGGATGGCCGCGCGCATGGCCGGGCTGGCGGCGACGAAGCGCAGCCCGGCGCGCATGGCCCCGAGGAAGTGCTCGGGCGGCAGGGGGTTCACGGGCCTCTCCCGCTTCCAGGCCAGCAGCGCGACCAGCAGCGTGAGCACGCAGAGGGCGTTCAGCGCGAAGGCCGCCTCCACCCCCGCGAGGCCGATCGCGAAGCCGCCGAGGGCGGGGCCCAGGGTGCGGGAGAGGTTGAAGCCGATGCCGTTGAGCGCGATCGCCTGCGCCAGATCCTCGCGCGGGACGAGTTCCGGCGTGGTCGCCGCCCAGGCGGGGAAGTTCAGCGCATTGCCGATCCCGATCGCGAAGGTGAAGGCGAGCAGGCCCCAGGGGCCGATGGCCCCCGCCGCGGTCAGCAGCGCAAGGCCCGCCGCGACCGAGAGCACCCAGGCCTGCGCGCCGATCAGATAGGCGCGCCGGTCGATGATGTCCGCCGCCGCGCCGGCCGGCAGGGCGAGCAGGAAGACCGGCAGCATCGAGGCCGCCTGCACCAAGCTGACCATCACCGGAGAGGGGTCGAGGGAGGTCATCATCCACCCCGCGCCGGTGTTCTGGATCCAGAGGCCCATGTTGGCGGCGAGGTTGGCCCACCAGAGCAGGCGGAAGGCGGGGTGGCGGAGGGGGGCGAAAGCGGCGGGCATCGCGCCAGCGTGGCAGAGACGGATGCAAACGGGGAAGCCTTCCGCCCGCGCGCGCCATGCGCGCCCGCCGCCCTCATCGCCCTCGCCCCCGGCCGGCGATTGCGGATAGGCTTGCCGGCATGTCGGAGCGCATCGCCACCTATGCCGAGTTCTGGCCCCATTATCTGCGCGAGCATGCGCGGCCGCGGACCCGCGCCGTCCATGCCTTCGGGACCTGGCTCGGCCTCGCGCTGCTGCTGACCGGGCTGCTCGCGGGGCCGTGGTGGCTCGTGCCGCTGGCGGTGGTCTCGGGCTACGCCTTCGCCTGGGGCAGCCACTTGCTGGTCGAGCGCAACCGGCCGGCGACCTTCACCTATCCGGCCTGGTCGCTGCTGTCCGACCTGCGCATGGCCTGGCTGATGGCGACGGGGCGTCTCGGGCCGGAACTGGAGAAGGCGGGCCTGCGCTGAGGCGGGCGCGCCTCAGTCGAGCGTCGCCGCGGGGCCGCGCGGGCGGGCGGAGCGGTTCCAGACGTCGCGGATCCTTTCGCTGACCATGAGGGGGTCGGCGATGCCGCGCAGGACGTGCTCCTCCTCGGACCGGCCCTCCATCGCCTTGACCACGATGTCGCCGACGCCGAGCAGGCGTTGCCAGAGGCTCTGCCGGACCACCACGTCGCGGATGCGGAAGACCTCGATGTCGTCGCGCAGCCGCGTCCAGAATCCCTGGGTGATGGTGATGCGCTCATTGGTCAGGGTGATGCGCTGGCGGCCGAGGAAGGGCAGGCCGAGCAGGAACAGCCCGAGCAGCAGCCAGAGCGGCCCATAGGAGCGCTTCGTCTCCCGTGTCTCCAGGATGATGGTTTCCGACATGCGATGACCCCCGCGCCCCAAGGGCAGAATGAGGGCCTCCCCGCCCGCGCCGCAACGGGGGAGGCGCTTTCGCGCGCGGCGGGGGGCCGCGCGAGGAATGGTTGCTCGCCCGCGGCCTGCTCGACCTGACGCGGCCGCCGCCCGCGGGCGCGGTCGACAGTCGGATGCCGGCCTCCTCCCCGACGCGCGGGCATCACGCCGCACCGAAATATGCCGCCGCGGCGATCGGCTGGCTCGAGCGCCACGGGCGGATCGTGGTGAACGGCCGGCGCGGGCTGCCGCGCGAACGCCCCAAGGTGGCGCGGCCTTCGGCCTCCCGCCCCCGGCCACCGTCGCGGCGGTGGAGGAGGAGAATCTCCGCGCGGCGGCGGAGGCCGAGGCCTACGACGTGAACACAACACAGACCACAACGCGGAGGCCGAGCGGCAGGCCGCCCTCATGCGGCGAGCCAGGCCGCGAGCGCCGCATTCACCGCCTCGGGCGTCTCCATGGTCGGCAGGTGGCCGGCACGGGCGAAGAGGCTGAGCCGCGCGCCGGGAATGAGCGCGGCCATCTCGCGCGCGAGGTCGGGCGGGGTCAGCGCGTCCTCCGCCCCCACGCCCACCAGCGTCGGCACCGCGATGCGCGCGAGGTGCGGGCGCGAATCGACCCGGTGCATGATGGCCTCCTGCTGGCGCAGGAAGGCGTCGCGGCCAATGCGCTCGGCCATCGCCATGACCTCGGCGGCAAGGGGCGTGTCGAGGCGGGAGGGATGGATGAGTTGCGGCAGCAGGCGCGGGGTGACGCCGCGGAACTGGCCGCTGCGCGCGAGGGAGAGGAGGCCGCGCCGGCGGCGGGTCTGCTCCGGCGTGTCGGGGCGGGCCGAGGTGTCGAGCAGGCAGAGCCGCTCCACCCGCTCGGGCGCCTGGCGCATGACCTCGAGCGCGACATAGCCGCCCATGGACAGGCCGGCGAGGGCGAATCGCCCCTCCACGGCGGCCAGCGCGCGCGCGGCCATGGCCTCGATGCGGTCGTCCCGCGTCAGGTCGGCGATGACGGGACGGGCGAGCGGGGCGAGCGCCGCCGCCTGGTCGCGCCAGAGGCGCGCATCGCAGAGCAGGCCGGGCAGGAGGAGGAGGGTCGTGCGCCGCATCGCCCGGCCTCTATCGCGCAGCGGGCGGCCCGTCCATGCGCCGCGCGCGCGGGCAGAGGCGGAAAACCTTGATCTTTCGGGCGGAAGGGGGCATATCCGGCGCGCTCGTGGAATGGCGGGCCGGATCGCCGGCCCCGGAGTGCGCCCCGCCGGGGCTCGGCCATCCACCGCATCCCCAAGGTCGGCCCGCCCATCGGGCCCATGGAAAAAAAGAGCGCCTTTTGAACGAACAGACGATCGCGGCCGCCGAGGCGGCCGATGTCCCGGCGCAGCCGGGACCCAACCCCGAGACGGCCGAGACCGCGCCGGGGCATCCGGCGCCGGCGGCGGCGCCGGTCGCCGCAACCGCCCCCGAGGCGGAGCCGGACAGCGCCGAGGATGTTCCCGAATACACCGAAGAGGAGCCCGCGCCCGCGCGGACGACCTTCGCCGACCTCGGACTTTCGGAGGCGCTGCTGCGCGCCGTCGCCGAGGCCGGCTATGTCCACCCGACGCCGATCCAGGAAGCGGCGATCCCATGGGTGCTGATGGGCCGCGACGTGCTCGGCTGCGCGCAGACCGGGACGGGCAAGACCGCCTCCTTCGTGCTGCCGATGCTCGACATCCTGACCGGCAGCCGGGCCAAGGCGCGCATGCCGCGCAGCCTGATCCTCGAGCCGACGCGCGAACTCGCGCTGCAGGTGGCTGAGAACTTCGAGAAGTACGGCAAGTACCTCAAGCTCACCCACGCGCTCCTGATCGGCGGCGAGAGCCTGAGCGACCAGCGCGACGTGCTCGAGAAGGGCGTCGACGTGCTGATCGCGACCCCGGGCCGTCTCCTCGACCTCTTCGACCGCGGCCGCATCCTGATGGCGGATGTGAAGCTGCTGGTCATCGACGAGGCGGACCGGATGCTCGACATGGGCTTCATTCCCGATGTCGAGCGCATCGTCTCGCTGCTGCCCGCGATGCGCCAGACGCTGTTCTTCAGCGCGACCATGGCGCCCGAGATCCGCAAGCTCGCGGATGCCTTCCTCTCCAACCCGAAGGAGATCACGGTCGCGCCCCCGGCCTCGGTGGCGACGACGATCACGACGGGGATCGTCTTCGTGCAGCCGCACGACAAGCGGGAGGCGCTGCGCCGGCTGATCCGGTCGGAGAAGGTGCAGAACGCGCTGATCTTCTGCAACCGCAAGGTGGATGTGGACATCCTCTACAAGTCGCTGAAGAAGCACCGCTTCAGCGTTGGCGCCCTGCACGGGGACATGGACCAGGCGACGCGCTTCGCAACCCTCAACGCCTTCAAGGCGGGCGAGCTGCAGCTGCTGGTCTGCTCCGATGTCGCCGCGCGTGGGCTCGACATCGGCGGGCTTTCCCACGTCTTCAACTTCGACGTCCCCTTCCGCGACGAGGACTATGTCCACCGCATCGGCCGCACCGGCCGTGCGGGGCGGGAAGGGCGCGCCTTCACCATCGCGACCGCGGAGGACGCGAAGAACGTCGCGGCGATCGAGAAGCTGACCGGCAAGCCCATTCCGCGCATGACGGTCGAGGGCCTCGATCCGGTGCCCGAGGAGGAGATCGAGGCGGCGCGCAACGCGCCCAAGGGGCGCGGACGCGGGCGCGGCGCGGCGGCGGGCAAGGGCCGCGGCGGCGAGCGGCGCGACAGCGCCAGCCGAGGCGAGGGCGCCCCGGGCGAGCGGCCCCCGCGCGAACGCGAGGAGGCGGCCGAGGCGCGGCCGCGGCGCGCAGGCGGGCGGGACCGCCCCGAGCCGGACCGCGAAGGCCGCGGCGAGCGCAGCGCACGCATCGAGCGCGAGACGGCGGAGGCGGCGCGGAGCGAGCACGAGCCCCGCCGCGAGCGCGAGGGCGGCCGCGAGCGCCGCCTCCGGCCCGACGATCTGGGCCCGCCCGTGAAGGGCTTCGGCGATGCGGTGCCGGCCTTCATGCTCATCCCGCTGCCGCGCCCGCGCGCGGATGGCCGCGCGAGCCTCGAGCCGGCGCCGGAATCGGAAGCCGCCTGACCCCCCGCCGGGCGCCCCGCCGCCCGGCCTTCCCCATTGCCCGAGCGCCGGCGGGGTCGCATCCTGCCGGCCCGACGCCGGAGGACATGCCATGAACGTCGTCTCGAAGCCCGCCGCCAAGAGCCAGTTCGTGTGGGACGACCCGCTGCTGCTCGATGACGTCCTGACCGAGGACGAGCGCATGATCCGCGACAGCGCGCGGCAGTTCTGCCAGGAGCGCCTGATGCCGCGCGTGCAGGAGGCCTTCCGCCGCGAGCACTTCCACCGCGAGATCATGAACGAGTTCGGCGAGATGGGCTTCCTCGGCGCCACCCTCGACAGCCATGGCTGCGCCGGCGTGGGCTACGTCTCCTACGGGCTGATGGCGCGCGAGGTGGAGCGGGTCGATTCCGGCTACCGCAGCGCCTTCTCCGTGCAGTCCTCGCTGGTCATGTTCCCGATCCACGCCTTCGGCTCCGAGGCGCAGAAGGACAAGTACCTGCCGCGCCTGCGCACCGGCGAATGGGTCGGCTGCTTCGGCCTGACGGAACCGGATGCCGGGTCCGACCCCTCCTCGATGCGCACGCGCGCGCGGAAGGTGGATGGCGGCTACATCCTCTCCGGCTCCAAGACCTGGATCACCAACGCCCCGATCGCCGACATCGCCGTGGTCTGGGCGAAGGACGATGACGGCGTGCTGCGCGGCTTCATCCTCGAACGCGGCATGAAGGGCCTCACCTTCCCCAAGATCGAAGGCAAGTTCTCGCTGCGCGCCTCGATCACCGGCATGATCATGATGGATGACGTCTTCGTGCCGGAGGAGAACCGCCTGCCGGGCGTGAGATCCCTCGCCGGACCGTTCCAGTGCCTCAACCGCGCGCGCTACGGCATCGCCTGGGGTGCCATGGGCGCGGCCGAGGATTGCTGGCACCGCGCGCGCGAATACACCCTGAACCGCAGGATGTTCGGCAAGCCGCTCGCGGCCACGCAGCTCATCCAGAAGAAGCTCGCGGACATGCAGACCGAGATCACCCTCGGCCTGCATGCGGTGCTGCGCGTCGGGCGGCTCTTCGACGAAGGCAAGGTCGCGCCGGAGATGATCAGCCTCGTCAAGCGCAACAACTGCGGCAAGGCGCTCGAGATCGCGCGCATGGCGCGCGACATGCACGGCGGCAACGGGATCGTGGACGAGTACCACGTCATCCGCCACCTCATGAACCTCGAGACGGTGAACACCTACGAGGGCACGCACGACGTGCATGCCCTGATCCTCGGCCGCGCGCAGACGGGGCTCAACGCCTTCGGCTGAGCGTCCGGGCGCGGCGCGCGCCGTGGAGGCCACGATCGAACGCATGGGGGCCGGTGGCGACGGGATCGCCGCCGGCCCCCTCTATGTTCCGCGCGCCCTGCCGGGCGAGCTGGTGCGCGTGCGCGTCATCGGCCAGCGCGGCGATGGGCGGGCGGCGGTGGTCGAGGAGGTGCTGGCGTCGAGCCCGGAGCGCGTCCCGCCGCCCTGCCCGCATTTCGGCGAGCGCTGCGGCGGCTGCGCCGTGCAGCACTGGGCCCCCGCCGCGCAGGCGGCGTGGAAGCGCGCGCGGCTCGTCGAGGCGCTGGCCCGCGCCGGATTCCCGGATGCACCGATAGCCGCGACCGTGACCACGCCGCCGGGGCGACGGCGGCGCACCGACCTCGCGCTGCGACGCACGGCGCACGGCGTCACGCTCGGCTTCCATGTCGGAGGCAGCGGCGAGGTCGTGGACCTCGCGACCTGCACCGTGCTCGACCCCCGCATCGTCGCGCTCTTCGCGCCGCTGAAGGTGCTGCTGCGCGGGCTCGGCGCGCTGCGGCGGGAAGGCTCGGCAGTGGTCAATCTGCTCGACACCGGGCCCGATCTGCTGCTGCGCACGGACGGTCCGCTCGCGCCTTCCGAGCGCGCGGCGCTGGCCCACTTCGCGCAGGAGGCCGGACTCCCGCGCATCGCCTGGGCGCGGCGAGACGGGGCGGCGGAGGTGGCGGCGCAGCTCGGGCCGGTGGGGATCACACTCTCCGGCGTGAGGGTCGCGCCCCCGCCCGGCGCCTTCCTGCAGGCCAGCCCGGAGGGTGAGGCGGCCATCGTCGCCGCGGTGCTGGCCGCGCTCCCGCCGCGGCTCCCGGGGCGCGGGCGGATCGCGGATCTGCATGCCGGGCTCGGCACGCTCTCCATACCGCTCGCCGCGCGCGGGCGCGTCACGGCCTTCGAGGGCGAGGCGGCCGCGGTCGCCGCCCTCGCCGCCGCCGCCGGAGCGTCGGGACTGCCAGTGAGCGCGACGCGGCGGGACCTCGCCCGGCAGCCGCTCACCCCGGCGGAACTGGCGGGTTTCGCCGCGGTGGTGCTCGACCCGCCGCATGGCGGGGCGCCCGAGCAGGCGGCGCTGCTCGCGCGCGCCCCCTTGCCGCTGGTGGTCTATGTCTCCTGCAACCCGGCGGCGCTGGCGCGGGATGGTCGGGCCTTCGCGCAAGCGGGCTGGCGCGTCGCCTCGGCGACGCCCATCGACCAGTTCGTCCACTCCGCGCAGATGGAGGCGGTGGTCGCCTTCGTGCGGTGAGGCCGGCGGCACCGCGGCGCGAGGACCGGCGAGCGAGCCTCAGGCCGGTTCCATGTGCGAGAGGTAGAGCGTCGCGACGCGGCGGTGTTCGAGCAGATCCTGGATGGTGGTGGGCTTGGCGCGCGAATCCGCATCCACGAATCGCAGCGGGTAGCGCGCGGCGAGGGTCGAGAGCAGCGCCGCGGCGTCGCCGCAGCGGCCGGCATCGAAGTCGAGCAGGATCCTGAGGTTCCGGCTGCGGTCCATCAGCCCGGTGAGACCGGCCACGATGCGCGCCGCCTGCGCCGGCACGCCGATGCGCAGGACATCGATGCTGCCGGGCTCGAACTCCTGCAGCGCGACGGCAGGCGTGGTGCAGAAGCGGTGCCCGGGCGCGCCGGTGAAGGCCTGCGCGAAGGGGCCGTCCGCGGGGCCGGTCAGCAGGGCGGGCTGGCTCAGCGCCTCCTGCGCGCTCTCGGCCGCGGCAAGACGGTGCCCCGTGGCGACGGCGCCGAGGCCGTTGAGCCAGATGTTGCGCCCGAGCAGATGGTGCAGCCAGGGATTGGCCTCGAAGGCCACGACGCGGCCGGCGTCGCCGACGAGGTCGGCGAACAGCAGCGTGTAGTAACCGTAGAACGCGCCCACGTCGTAGGCGGTCTCCCCCCGCGCCACGTTGCGGCAGAGGAACTCGGTCACCCAGTATTGCCAGTAGCCGTCGAGCAGCAGATGCGGGGCCATGCCCGCATCGGCGGCGTCGACGAACATCTTGAAGCGGCCGAGCACGCGGCAGAGGATGCTGCCGTCCGGCAGCGGCACGGTGTGCGTGCGGTCGCGGATCAGGGCCTCGACCTCGCGGCGGTTGCCGCCCCGCTGCAGTTCCTCGAGCGTCGCGATGTCGCGCCGGCCGACCTCGGCGCGGACCGCTTCAAGCGTCGCGCGGAGCACCGCGAGCTCGCCGCGGATGCGAAAGAGTTCCTCCTGCGTGCCGAAGACCGCGCCGCGTTGCCCGGACGGCCCGGTGGCGAAGAGCCAGGACAGGAACCTCGGCACGAGGCCCGCGCGGCGCGGGGAGGCGGGCGGAATGGGAAGGGGCGGATTGTCCTTCGGCAAGGCCTCTCCTGACGCTCCTGCAGATCCGATCCGGCGACCGCGCAGACATCCCACCCCTGGGCCTCGATGGCAAGCGCCGGCGTGGCCTTGAACGCGGCCCCCGCCGCCCCAAGCTGCAGGCGGTGGAGCCGCGCGGCGCCGCGAGACGGGCGCGCGCCGTCAGGGCAGGCCCGCGCTTGCAAAGGCCGGGCACCGACGCGACCGCGCCCGCGACAGAAGGGAGAGTCCGAGAATGAAGCCGAACCGCCGTCACTTCCTCCTCGCCGCCGCGGCTCTCGGCAGCGCGCCCATGCTGCTGCAGGGCCGCGCCGACGCTCAGACCCCCGCCGCGCCCGCCCAGGCGCCGGGCTACTACCGCTTCCGCGTCGGCAGCATCCTCGTGACGATGGTGCATGACGGCTTCTTCGCGCGGCCGCTCGAGGGTTTCGTGCGCAACGCCCCTCTCGCCGAGGTGCAGGCGCTCGCACGGGAGGCCTTCCTGCCCACCGACCGCACGGTGATCCCCTTCACCGTCACCTTCATCCAGCGCGGGGATACCCTGGCGGCGTTCGACGTCGGCAACGGGGTGACGGCGCCTGGCGCGACGAACGGGCGCATGATCGCCAACATGGCCGCGGCCGGGATCGAGCCGGCGCGGGTGACGCACATCATCCACAGCCACTTCCACGGCGACCACATCAACGGCCTGCTCACCGCCGATGGCGGCCGCGCCTTCCCCAATGCCGAGGTGCTGGTGCCGGCCCCCGAATGGGCCTGGTGGACCGAGGATGGCAACCAGACGCGCACCCCCGAGGGCCAGCGCCCCACCTTCGCCAATGTCGCGCGCCGCTTCGCGCCCTACCGCGAGCGCGTGAGGAGCTTCGTGCCGGGGGCGGAGGTGATCCCGGGCGTAACCTCCATCGCCGCCTTTGGTCATACGCCGGGGCACACCCTGTTCCGCATCGCGGACGGGAACGAGCAGTTGATGTTCCTCGCCGATCTGACCAACCGGCCGGAAATCATGATGGCGCGGCCGGAGTGGCAGATCGTCTTCGACTTCGACGGCGACGCGGCGGCAACGGTGCGTCGGCGCGTGCTGGACATGGTGGCCACCGACCGCATCCGCGTCAGCGGCTACCACTACCCCTTCCCGGCCAATGGCCATGTCGGGCGGGCGGGCAGCGGCTTCCGCTTCGTGCCGGCGGAGTGGTCGAGCGCCGTGTGACCTTGTCGCTTGCGGCAGCGCGGGCGGCACGGTCCGCTGCCCTGACCGAGAATCAACGAGGGGGTGCTTCGCAGGCCATCCACTCGTCGCGCGGTTCTTGCCGCAACCGTTCTCGCCTCCGCGCCGGTGCTGGCCGGCCGCAGCGCGCCGGCCCAGGCGGTCGCGGCCGGGCCCGCCTTCCACCGCTTCCGTGTCGGCGCGCTCGCGGTCACGGTGGTGACCGACGGCACCGCGCTCCGGCCCGATGCCACGCGCGGGCTGGTGGTCAATGCCGACGCCGCCCAGGTGGAAGCCGCGCTGCGCGCCGCGGGCCTCGACCCCGCGCGGGTGACGTTGATCGTCCACACCCATTTCCATGGCGACCATATCGGCGGGCTGACACGCGCCGACGGCAGCGCGGTCTTCCCGCAGGCCACCGTCGCGGTGCCCGAGCGGGAGTGGGCCTTCTGGATGGATGAGGGCGAGGAATCCCGGGCCAGCGAGGCGCGCCGGCCGGCCTTCGCGAATGCGCGGCGACGCTTCGCGCCCTATCTCCAGCGCATCACGCGCTTCGCCCCGGACGCCGAGGTCGCGCCCGGCATCCGCGCGGTGGCGAGCCACGGGCACAGCCCCGGCCATTCCTCCTTCCTGATCCATGACGGCAACGCGCAGGCGCTCGTCATCGGCGACGCCATCACGACGCCGGCCTTCTTCATGGCGAACCCGGAGTGGTACCCGATCTTCGACATGGACCCACCGCAGGCGGTAGCCACGCGCAAGCGGCTTCTCGATCGCGCGGCGAGCGAGCGGATGCCGGTGATCGGCTACCATTTCGACATGCCCGCCACCGGGCGCGTCGAGCGCGCGGGGACCGGCTACCGGCTGGTGCCCGCCGAGGCCTGAGCGCGGCCCGCGGCGGCTCCTTCAGACGTGGAAGGATTCGCCGCAGCCGCAGCGGCCCTTCTCGTTCGGATTGGTGAAGGTGAAGCCTGCGCTCATCGCCTTCACCTCGTAGTCCATGACCGTGCCGATCAGGAACAGCGAGGCCTTGCGGTCAATCAGGACGGTCACGCCCCTGTCGGTGATGACCTCGTCCGTCGGCGCGGGCGCATCGGCCCAGGACAGGTCGTAGGCCAGACCCGAACAGCCCTTGGTCTTGACCCCGATGCGCAGCAGCCTGCCGTGTTCGCCCTTGGCATAGAGGGCGCGCAGCCGCTCGGCGGCGGCCTCCGTCAGCGTCATCAGCGGCGGCAGCGGGCGCCGCGGACGCGGGGCTTCGGTCGTCGTGCTCATCTGTCCCCCTCAGAACATGTTGAGCGCGAGACGGGCGTCCTCGCTCATGCGCGTCTGGTCCCAGGGCGGGTCCCAGACGACCTCGACCAGCACGTCGGTCACGCCCTCGACCGCGCGCACCGCCTCCTCCACCTGGCCCGGCAGTTCCTGGGCGGAGGGACAGGCCGGCGTGGTCAGCGTCATCTCGATCTTCACTCGGCCGTCATCCTCGATCTCGAGCGCGTAGATCAGGCCGAGCTGGTAGATGTCCACCGGGATCTCCGGGTCGTAAACGGTGGAGATCGCGGCGATGACCGCATCCTCGCTGACGCGCGGGGCGGGGGGCTTCACCTCTCCCTCTGGCGTCCAGGCGGCGCGGGTCTCGCGGTGGTTGACGGCGGCCTCCTCACTCACTGCTCGCCTCCTTCGTCCCGTCGAGCGCGGCGTTGAGCGTATGCCAAGCAAGCGTCGCGCATTTCACGCGTGCGGGGAACTCGTGCACCCCGGACAGCGGCGCGAGGCGCTCCATGTCCTCGGCCAGCGCCGCGCCGCAGTCCGGGCAGGCCCCGGTCATGGCGAGTTCGCGGAACTTCGCCCCCAGCTCCTTCGCCGCCTCGGCCGTCTTGCCCTTCACGACCTCCGTCATCAGCGAGGCGGAGGCGGTGGAGATGGCGCAGCCCCGGCCCTGGAAGGCGGCATCCGCGATGGTGCCGTCGGGCGCGCGCTTGAGGAAGAGTTCGATGCGGTCGCCGCACATCGGGTTGTCCCCGCGCGCGGTCGCGTCCGCGTCCTCGAGCCGGCGGAAGTTCCGCGGATGCCGACCGTGGTCGAGGATGACCTCCTGGTAGAGGTCGCGCAGGTCGTCGAAGAGGCCGCTCACTTGAAGAACTCCCGCGCCTCGGTCAGGGCGCGTGCCAGGATGTCCACCTCCTCCTTCGTCGTGTAGAGGCCGAAGGAGGCCCGCGTCGTGCCGTTATCGAGCCCGAAGCGCGCATGCAGGGGTTCAGCGCAGTGCCGCCCGGCGCGCACGGCGATCCCCACGCGGTCGAGCAGCGTCGCAAGGTCGTGCGGATGCGCCGTGTCCAGCGCGAAGGCGAAGACGCCGCCGCGGTCCTGGGCACGGCCGAGCAGCGTCAGGCCCGGCACCTCGGAGAGCGCGCCCATCGCGTGGTCCACGAGCGCCCGCTCATGCGCCTCGATCGCGCCCATGCCGATGGCGCTGACATAGTCGATGGCCGCATGCAGGCCCACCGCCTCGATGATCGGCGGCGTGCCGGCCTCGAACTTCGCCGGCACCGCCGCCCATTCCGAGGTCTCGAAGGAGACCGAGGAGATCATGTCCCCTCCGCCGAGGAATGGGGGCATGCGGTCGAGGTGTTCGAGCCGGCCCCAGAGCACGCCGATGCCCGTCGGGCCGTACAGCTTGTGCCCGGTGAAGCAGTAGAAGTCGCAGCCGATGGCCTGCACATCGACCCGCCGGTGCACCGCCGCCTGCGAGCCGTCGAGCAGCACCTTCGCGCCATGCGCATGGGCAGCCGCGACGATGCGCTCGACCGGCGTGACGGTGCCGAGCACGTTCGACATGTGCGCGACCGCGACGAGCCCGACGCGCCCGTCGGCGAGCTTGCGCTCAAGGTCCTCCATGTCGATCTCGCCGCTGTCGGTGACGCGGCAGACGCGGAGCTCGTTGCCCCTCTCGTCACGCAGCATCTGCCAGGGCACGATGTTGGCGTGGTGCTCGAGTTCCGAGATGAGCACCGCCTGCCCGGGCCGCATCACCCCGCGGCCCCAGGCATGGGCGACGAGGTTGATGGCCTCGGTGCTGTTGCGGGTGAAGACGATCTCCCGCGCATCGGCCGCGTTCAGGAAGCGGGCAGCCGCGGCCCGCGCCGCCTCATAGGCATCGGTCGCGAGCTCGGAAAGGCGATAGGCGCCGCGATGGACATTGGCGTAGGCCGTCTCCATGCAGCGGACCATCGCCTCGATCACCGCGCGCGGCTTCTGCGCCGAGGCGCCGGAGTCGAGGAAGACGAGCGGCCGCCCCCGCGCCTGCGGCTGCGACAGGATGGGGAAGTCCTGCCGGATGCGCGCGACGTCGAAGGCGGATGCCGCCACTCCGTCCATCACGCCCCCGCTCCCTGGCGCTTCCACCAGGCATCGAGCGCGCGCGTCAGGGCGGTGCGCAGGGTCTCCTCGGTCACGGTCTCCACCGCCTCGTGCAGGAAGGCCTCGACCAGGATGGCCTTGGCCTCGCGCTCGGGGATGCCGCGGGAGCGAAGGTAGAAGAGACTGTCCGCATCCAGGGCGCCGACGGTGGCGCCATGGCTGCACTTCACGTCGTCGGCGTAGATCTCGAGCTGCGGCTTGCTGTCGATCTCCGCCTCCTCGCTCAGCAGCAGCGCCTGGTTCATCTGGTAGCCGTCGGTCTTCTGGGCGATGCGATGGACGTGGATCCGGCCCTGGAAGACGCCGCGCGCGCGGCCTGCGAGGACGGTCTTGTAGGTCTGGCGGGAAGAGCACTCCGGTGCCGCGTGCTCGAGCGCCGTCGTGGTGTCCACGTGCTGACCGTCGGCGGCCATCTGCGCCCCGTTCATGTGGCAAGCGGCCTTGGGGCCGATGAGCGCGGCATGGATCTCGTTGCGCGTCAGGCGCGGGCCGGCGGCGACGGTGAAATTGTCGTAGGTGCCGCCCGCGGCGATGGTCGCGTAGATGGTGGAGAGGTGGAAGACCGTCACCTCCTCCTGCAGCATCCGCCCGTGGGTGAGGGTCGCGCCCTCGGCCACCGCGATCTCGAAGACCGGGTTGTGCAGGCACTGGCCGCGGCCCGTGGCGGTCTCGATGAGTGTGAGCCTCGCGCCGGCGCCGAGGCGGATGAGATGGCGCGGATGGAAGGCGAAGGGACGGCCGGGATCCACCGTGACGGAGAGCAGCTCCAGGAGGCCGCCATCCACGCCCTCCGGCAGGTCGAGGAACAGACCGTCCTCGAACAGCATGGTGTTGAGCGCGACGAGCGGCTCCGCCCCGGGGCGGGCGAGGCTGCCGAGCAGCCCCTCCGCCTCGCCCAGGTGCTGCGCCAGGCTGCGGGCCGCGAAGGCGAGGCCCTCGAGCGAGGAGAGGTCGGGGCGGAAGCGGCCATCCACGAAGACGGCGCGATGGCGCGCGTTCGGCTCAGGCAGGGTGATCGCGCCCTCGACCATGGTCAGCGGCTCGGCGAAGGAGGCCTGCGCGACGGGGGCGAGGTCGGTGTATTTCCACTGCTCCACCCGCCGCGTCGGGAAGCCGCGCGCGGCGAAGTGCACCGCGGCGTCGGCGCGCAGCGCGTTCACCCACGGCTTGCGCGCGCCGGCCAGGTGGTCCTTCAGGCCCTCGTAGCGGGCGAGGAAGCCCGCGGCGCCGGTCTGCGCGGCGGCCGTCATGCCGCGGCCTGGACGGCGGCGTAGCCCTGCGCCTCCAGCTCCTTCGCCAGTTCCGGACCGCCGGACCTCACGATCCGACCGCCCACCAGCACATGCACCCGGTCCGGCACGATGTAGTCGAGCAGGCGCTGGTAGTGGGTGATGACGAGGGCCGAGAAGTCCGGTCCGCGCATCGCGTTCACGCCGTCCGCCACGATCTTCAGCGCGTCGATGTCGAGGCCCGAATCCGTCTCGTCGAGGATGGCGAGCGCGGGCCTGAGCAGGGTCATCTGCAGGATCTCGTTGCGCTTCTTCTCGCCGCCCGAGAAGCCGACATTGACGCCGCGCTTGAGCATGTCCTCAGGCATGGCGAGGACCTTCATCCTCTCCCGCGCCAGCTTGAGGAACTGCATCGCGTCGAGCTCGCTCTCACCCCGCGCCTTGCGCTGGGCGTTGAGGGCGGTGCGCAGGAAGGTCGCATTGCCCACGCCCGGCAGTTCCACCGGATACTGGAAGGCGAGGAACAGGCCGGCGGCGGCGCGTTCCTCGGGCTCCATCGTCAGGATGTCGCGCCCGTTGAAGGTGACCGTGCCGCCCGTCACCTCATAGCCCTCGCGCCCCGCAAGCACGTAGGAAAGGGTGGACTTGCCCGAGCCGTTTGGGCCCATGATGGCGTGCACCTCGCCCGTCGGCACCTCGAGGTCGATACCCTTGAGGATCGGCTTGCCCTCGACCTCGGCGGTCAGTCCTTCGATCTTCAGCATGGTCAGCCCACGGAACCTTCGAGAGAGATCTGGAGAAGCTTCTGCGCCTCGACCGCGAACTCCATCGGGAGTTCCTTCAGCACCTCGCGGCAGAAGCCGTTGACGATCAGTCCGACCGCCTCCTCCTCCGTCAGGCCGCGCTGCCGGCAGTAGAAGAGCTGGTCCTCGGCGATGCGGCTGGTCGTCGCCTCGTGCTCCACCTTGGCGGTGAGGCAGCGGTTCTCGATGTAGGGCACGGTGTGCGCACCGCAGAGATCGCCGATCAGCAGGCTGTCGCACTGGGTGAAGTTGCGCGCCCCATGCGCCTTGGCGCCGATGCGCACCAGGCCACGATAGGTGTTCTGCCCGTGTCCGGCGCTGATGCCCTTCGAGATGATCGTGGACCTCGTGCGCGGGCCGATGTGAAACATCTTCGTGCCGGTGTCGGCCTGCTGCCAGTTGTTGGTGATGGCGACGGAGTAGAACTCGCCGACCGAATCCTCCCCCTGCAGGATGCAGGAGGGGTACTTCCAGGTGATGGCCGAGCCCGTCTCCACCTGCGTCCAGGAGATCTTGGACCGCGCCCCGCGGCAGGCGCCGCGCTTGGTGACAAAGTTGTAGATCCCGCCCTTGCCCTCGGCATCGCCGGGATACCAGTTCTGGACCGTGGAATACTTGATCGTCGCGTCATCGAGCGCGATCAGCTCGACCACCGCGGCGTGGAGCTGGTTCTCGTCGCGCATCGGCGCCGTGCAGCCCTCGAGGTAGGAGACGTAAGACCCCTCGTCGGCGATGATGAGGGTGCGCTCGAACTGACCCGTGCTCTTGGCGTTGATCCGGAAATAGGTGGACAGCTCCATCGGGCAGCGCACGCCCTTCGGGATGTAGACGAAGGAGCCATCGGTGAAGACCGCCGAGTTGAGCGCGGCGAAGAAATTGTCCCCCTGCGGCACCACGGTGCCGAGGTACTTGCGCACCAGCTCGGGGTGGTTCTGCACCGCCTCGCTGATCGAGCAGAAGATGATGCCCTCCTTCTCCAGCCGCTCCTTGAAGGTGGTGGCGACCGAGACGCTGTCGAAGACCGCGTCCACGGCGACCGGCATGCGCCCTTCCGCCGGCGTCTCGCCCGCGCCCTCGACGCCCGCCAGGATCGCCTGCTCGCGCAGCGGGATGCCGAGCTTCTCGTAGGTACGCAGAAGTTCGGGGTCGACTTCGTCGAGCGACTTCGGCGCCTTCTTCTGCTTCGGCGCGGCGTAATAGTAGAAGTCCTGGTAGTCGATCGGCGGGTACTTCACCGCCGCCCAGCGCGGCTCCTCCATCGCGCGCCAGGCGGCGAAGGCGCGCAGCCGCCACTCCAGCAGCCACTCGGGCTCGTTCTTCTTGGCGCTGATGAAGCGGACGATCTCCTCGGAGAGCCCCTTGGGCGCGAACTCCATCTCGATGTCCGTCTCGAAGCCCCATTTGTAGCCGGACTCGGTGACGGACTGGACGGTTTCGATCGTCTCGGTAACGGCGGGCATGCTCTCTACTCCGCGGCCACGGCCTCGGAATGCACCGGCAGGGGGGGCGCATTGGCGAGGTCGGCGATGGAAATGCCGGACAGCGCCCGGCGGATGGCCTCGTTCACGGGGTCCCAGCGGCCGCGCACGGGGCAGGTCGCCTCGGCGTCGCAGAACCCGGCCGCGTTGTCCACGCAGGCGGTCAGCGCGATCGGGCCGTCGATCGCGGTGATGACGTCGGTCAGCGGAATGCCGGCGAGCGGCCGGGTCAGGCGGTAGCCGCCCGCGGCACCCCGCCGCCCCTCGACCAGCCCGGCCTGGGCGAGGATCTTCAGCACCTTGGCCACCGTCGGCTCGGCCAGCCCGGTGGCGGCGGCAAGGCCGGGCGCGGTCATCACCGCACCCTCCTCCGCCTCCTCGAGACGGGTCAGCACGACCACGGCATAGTCGGTCAGTTTCGACAGCCGCAGCACGACCGTTCGCCTCCTGCAATCAGGACCCCGTTGGTACGATTTTCAGATGCGCCCACCCCGCGCCCCTGTCAAGGCGCCTGGACGGGCGGGCGAGGCCCTTCCATCCTGCGCCCGGCAGCGAGGGGAGGATGGGCGATGCCGAGGATTCTGACCGACGACGGCGTGGGTCTCCACTACGAGGAGGCCGGAGCCGGCATCCCGATGGTCTTCGTGCACGAATTCGCGGGCGACCACCGCTCCTGGGAACCGCAGCTGCGCTTCTTCGCCCGGCGCTACCGCTGCATCGCCTATGCCGCGCGCGGCTATCCGCCCTCGGATGTGCCGGCCGACCCGGCCGCCTACTCCCAGGACCGCGCGACCGACGACCTCGCGGCCGTGATCCGCGGCCTCGGCCTCGCGCCGGCGCATGTGGTGGGCCTGTCCATGGGCGCCTTCGCGACGCTGCATCTCGGCCTGCGCTACCCCGACCTCGCGCGCAGCCTGACGGCGGCGGGCGTCGGCTATGGCGCCGCCCCCGGCAAGAGGGAGCAGTTCCGCGCCGAGGTGGAGGCGACCGCCGCCCGCATCCGCGCCGAGGGGATGGCAAGGATGGGCGCGGTCTATGCCCGCGGCCCGACGCGGCTGATCTTCGAGGAGAAGGACCCGCGCGGCTATGCCGAGTTCCGCACCCAGCTCATGGAGCATTCCAGCGAGGGGTCGGCCAACACCATGATGGGCGTGCAGCGCGAACGCCCCGCACTCGGCGACCTCGAGGACGGCTTCCGCCGCCTGACGCTGCCCACCTTCATCATCGCGGGCGACGAGGACGACCCGACGCTCGAGCCCTCCCTGTTCCTCAAGCGCACCATCAGCACCAGCGCGCTGCTGGTGATGCCGAAATGCGGGCACACCATGAACCTCGAGGATCCGGACGCCTTCAACCGCGCGGTGCTCGACTTCATCACCCATGTCGACGCCGGCACCTGGCGGCCGCGCATCCCGGAGAGCCTCTCCGGGGCGATCATCGCGGCGAAGGGCGGCTAGGGCCTGTACCCAATTGGACACCTCGAAAAACTCCTGGCGCTGACGGCTGCGTGGTGATTCGCTGCTGCTGTTGATGGCGGGAGTGGCGGATGTCGGGACAGCCTGGGTTCTTCGATGCGGAGGAGCGGCTTCGCTG
>Ga0272446_1002760_pt1 | contig 23314 bp, 22 predicted proteins | sample YNPCB0061_FD_194587 | JGI IMG/M metagenome (GOLD analysis project Ga0272446, IMG submission 194587) | Hot spring microbial mat communities from Yellowstone National Park, WY, United States - YNP-CB-006-1 | ecosystem: Environmental > Aquatic > Thermal springs > Hot (42-90C) > Sediment | place... | reverse complement strand
GAAGCCGCAACAGTCAAACCAGGTCGAGTAATCCGCGACGTTGACGCCGAGCGATTCGAGCAGGGCAGTGACGACCGCGGTGCGCTGTCCGCCGTAGATTTCGGGATCGTAGATGGCGTCTTCAGCGACGATTTTGTAGTAATGGCAGGCGGGGTGAACGGTGGCGGTGATCATGCTCATGTCCACGAGCTGGCGCTCCTTGAAGCGCTCGCGCATGGCATACACCCACTCGCTGTAATGGACGATCTCTTCGGGGATGACGAGCGGTTTGCCCATCTTGTCCAGAATGCGGCGGACTTCGTCGCGCAGTTCCTTATGATGGACGAGCTGCTCGCGGATCTCCTTGTAATGTCCGAAGGATGTGCCGCAGTGGATCAACGGGAAGTAGCCCGTCTCATACGCCGCCGCAAAGTTGCGCGACATGACTGCGGCTTGTCCCACCGCGTTGGAGGCGGCGGAGGCGTAGTAGTTCCAGCCTGTGCAGGAGGTCTGGTCGGTGGGGTCGTGATAATCCAGGTTGAACTGACGGTGCAGCCAGAGAATGGACGAAGCGTAGCCTGGGATATGTCCGCAGTGACCGCAGGACTTGTGATGCCAGGTATGCTCGATGGGAATCTTTTTCTTGCGTCCGTATTTGGTGGGGAACTCGACGTAATCGCCTTTGATGCGTTGCAGAACAATCTCGCCCTTCGCTTCGAGTTCGAGCAGGCGCTCGTGCATGTCGTCGGTCGGCGCAGCGGACGCGTCGCGCACAACGGGATGTGATTTGCGTTCCAGGATTTGTTCAACGGTAGTTGTCATAAGTTCTCCAGTTTCAGGTGTCAGGTGTCAGGTCTGCGGTATCAGGTTTTACTTGGCACCTGACACATCGCACTTGGCACTTGATCTATCCCTCCTCCAACTCTTCCTGCATGACCTCAACCAGCAGGTCGTACAAACTCTCATCCAGTTCCTTGATGATGTCCATGTTGCCAGATTCAAACCAGATGGTATAGAGTTCGAGCAGGGTCTTGCGTTCGACGCGCCAGGCGACATCGGTCAGCCCGCGAATCGAATCCATCGGAATCGCCTTGCGCCAGACGTGCATGTTCTGTGAGAAGTTCTGCACCCACGGACCCCAATCGGGGAAGAAGTCGGGCTGGAGCATATCGGGCGAGACCTGGTTGCCTTTGAGCATGACCTTGTAGATGACGCGGCTGTAGCCTTGCAGGGCGTCCTTCGATTCCTGCAATCCGTTTTTGAGCGAGACTTCGCGCAGAATGGTGATCAAACCGCCAGGGTTGTTCTGGCGCGGACAACGCACGCACGAGAAGCATTGCGCGCAGTTCCAAATGTCTTCCGTGAGGATGTCGTAGATGCGCTCGACATCTTCGCGCGCCATCGCCTGCGCAATCACACGCGGACTGAAGTCATAGAAGCGAGCCGAAGGGCAGGCAGAAACGCAAATGCCGCACTCGTAACATCCGTAGAGGAAGTCATGGTAACGCACATCGTTTTTGACTTCGAGGAAGAGCCGTTCCTTTTCCTCGTAGGTCGCTTCGGGGTGACGATTTACCGCCTTGCCTGGATTCCAGTTTTCTTGTGTAGTGGGCATGTGCCTCCTGTATTTTTCCACGAATGGCACGAAGAAGCACGAATAAAAACTTCGTGAAAATTCGTGTTCTTTGTGGATTAGAAGCCTATCACCGCGTCCGCGTCGCAAGCCATGTCGTTGAACGCCGCGCCGCCGATCATTTCCACGCCTTCGATCATGTCGTCCATGGTGTAGCCGTGCAGATCGAGCGAAGGCTGGCAGACGAGCAGACGCACGCCCATCTCGACTGCCTGGTCAATGAAGAACTTCAATTCCCTGCCGTTGCCGCCCTTGCGCGGAATGACGATCTTCTCGCCGTTGCCCTTCGCCACACACTGCGGACCGTTCATGGTGAAATAAATGGCGACTTCGTTGTCCATCGCCGCGGCGGCGGTGGCAAGGAAGAAGGGCGTTGCCGTTCTTTCGGGGTCTTTCTCTCCATGCGTTTGGATGTAGAGAATCTTTTTTACGTCAGGGTCATTGGTCTTCCACACGCTCATACTGAAATCTCCATAATTGAACTTAGAAACTTGCAGTCGCTTCATCTACCGATGGGTATATCTTCAACATTTCCATCATGCCGACCGTGCGCAGGACGGTTTCAACAGGCTCGGGCGCGCACGCCAATCTGACTCCGCCGCCCGCTTTTTGCGCGGCTTGCAATGCCTTGACGATGGCGCGTAACCCCGCAGAAGATAAATATTCCACGCCTTTCAATTCAAGGACGATCCTGTTCTTCTCGCCGAGAACTTTTGTCAACTCTGCATCGAGGCTGTGCGAAGTTTCTGAGTCGAACCTTCCGCTTGCACTGACAACCGCCACATTTCCGCTTGTATCGCTTTGAACGGAAAAATTACCCATCGCTCTCTCCTTTGTGTCAGGTCACGCACAAAGCGTGACCTGCTGCTAATTTAGATGAACAACTGCACATCCGCGTCTGCGGCATACTCAAGGAAAGTCGCCGCGCCGCCGATTTCGCATTCCTTGATGAAGTCCTCGCGCTTGAAGCCGAAGACATCCATCGTCATCTGGCAGCCGATCATGCGGACATCCAGTTCGATCGCCATCTGGCGCAGTTCTTCGATGGAGGCGACGCCCTTGTTCTCGAAGGTTTGCTTCATCAAGGTGGTCGCAAGCGCGTTGAAACCAGGGACATTTGCCATGATGAGTTGCGGAATGGGCCAGTTGATATTCTGAAAACCTTCGGGACCAAACGGCATTTTCATCGGCATGGCGGGGTTGCCCACTGGAGTTACGGCGGCGGTCAGTTTGGGTTTGAGCAGGGTGAGACCGTAGAAGGTAAAGAAAACACCCACCTCCCATCCCATGGCGCCTGCGGCGGTGGCAAGGATGAAGGGTGGGTATGCCCAGTCTAAGGTCCCTTTGGAAGCGATGAGCGCGAGTCGCTTCGGGGCGTTCGGGTCGGATTTGGACATGTCAGCCTCCAGTCTATTTCGAGCGGCGGATGTAAAACACAAACTTGCCGTCTTCCTGCGTGGAGCGGAGCAATTCGTTGCCCGTCTGACGGCTCCACGCTTCCATATCGGGCGGCGCGCCTGGGTCGGTGGCGATCATCTTCAACACCTGTCCCACTTCGAGCGTCTTGATCGCCTTCGTGGCTTTGACAACGGGCATCGGGCAAAGCATGCCGCTGCAATCGAGAACCTGATCTTCCTTTAGTACATCCATCTGTGCCTCCTTTGAGCGACTCCTATCATACTGAATTCCCATCCTGCCGACCATTCCCCCCGCAGGGGATTTTGCCTCCCCCGCGCGGGGGATGAGCGTACAAGCCACGCTTTCTTGCGCTATGCGACGTTACACTTGCCCTGGCGGGCAGTGCCAGGGGAGAACGTCGCTACGCGCTTTCATACAGCCTTGATTGGGAATATAATTCGCCTCATGCTCTCCAAATTGGAGCGTCTCTTCGAGTCGAGCCGTTTCTTCCCCTTTCTGGTGGCGTTTCGCTGGGCGGCGCTTCTCCCCCCGCTGTTGATTCTGCCGCAGGAACGCAGTCTCTTTCTGCCTCCGCTGTGGACCTTCCTGCTGGTCTTCCTTGCCAACGCGGTGATTTCCCTGTTCAACCGTCCGCTCAACCGCCTGGTGACCGAACGCCCGCTGGCGCTGGGAATTGACCTGCTTTTCTGCGCTGGCATCCTGGCGGTCAGCGGCGGCTCGAACAGCCCCTACTATCTCTACGCGCTCAGTCCGCTTTTGGCTGGCGCGTTTTTCTTTCAAATGCGCGGCGCGCTCGCAACCGCGTCCGCCTTCACGCTTCTGTATCTTCTGGCAGATTTCGCCGCGCATCGTTTGAACAGCCTGCCGCCTTCCGAAAACACCGCCCTCATCATGCAGCTGGCGGGCATCTGGCTGCTGCCCATCCTGCTGGCGTATCCCTCGATATTGATCAAAGAAATCAACCGCGCCCGCGACGAACTCTCGGCGGCGCGCGATGAACTGGCGGAAAAACACCAAAATCTTGCCGCGGCTCACAAACAACTGCGCGTCATCCACGACCTGACCGTGCTCCTGCAAGCCGCGCCCGACCTCATCTCCGTGCAGCAGCGCGTGCTCGGCGCAGTGACCACAGGCTTGGGCTTTCGCAGAGCAATCGTCGGCGTGGTGGACCCCGCCCGCGCGGAAATGGGCGGCTGGATGTTGTATCCCGTCAATTCGTCCTTTCCCGACGCCGCCCCGCTTCCCTTGCAGCCCGAAAGCGGCGCGCTCTTTCAGGCGCTTCTCGACCGCAAAATTTTCACCACCTCTTCCGACGATGTCCTCGTCGCTCACCCCGCGCTGAACTCGTGGCTGAAGACCTGTCAGTGGTACGTCTATCCGCTCTCCCTGCGTGAACATGCGGTGGGAATCTTGATGGTGGAACTGGAAAAAGGGAAGGAATTGACACGCCAGCGCGAGGAGGTCATCATGATGGTGGCGAATCAAGCCGCCCTCGCGCTTGGCACCACCATCCTGTGCATTGACCGCGCCCGACGCCTTGCCGTCGAAACCGAACGCAACCGCATCGCCCGCGACATCCACGACACGGTGGCGCAATCGCTCTTCGGCATCGTCTATTCCCTCGACGCCTGCATCTCCATGCTCCCCGCCCAGGCGGAGGAAGTCAAGCGCGAACTGACCGACCTGCGCGCCCTCGCCAGCAGCGCCCACGACGAAGTGCGCCGCTCCATCTTCGACCTGTGGCCCTCCGCGCTGACCCTCGAACTTTTCCAGGCTGACCTGCGGAACTACGTTACCAGTTGCTGCCGCCCGCGTCCCTTTGAAATTATCTTCGACCACAACGGCGATTTCGACCATCTGCCTGCGGGCTTGCGCCGCACGCTCTACCGCATGGCGCAGGAGGCGCTGGCAAATTCCGCGCGGCATTCGGGCGCGGCGCGCGCCAAACTCTGCCTGACGGTTTCCGACGGCGAAGTGTATCTGGTGGTCACCGATGAAGGGCGCGGCTTCGACCCGTCCGTTGCGCTGGCGCGCAGCATGAACCGCGAACATTTCGGTCTGCACGGCATTCAGGAGCGCGCCCGCGCCCTGGGCGGCGATTGCGAAATTCACAGCCAGCCCGGCGCAGGCGCGCGCATCATGATCAACCTGCCCATCAACGGACATTATCATGGCTGACCCCATCCGCATCCTCATCGTGGACGACCATGCCGTAGTCCGCAAAGGGTTGGCGATGGTCCTTCGTCAGGAACCAGATTTCGAGGTCGTGGGCGAAGCGCAGAACGGACGTGAAGGCTTGGAAGCCGCAGCGCGCCTCCAGCCTGATCTTGTCCTGTTGGATTTGGTCATGCCCGAAATAGACGGTCAGGAGATGGCGCTGACATTACGGCGCGCTCATCCCCACATAAAAATCATGATGTTGACCGGCACCGAAGTGGACGACCGTGTGTTCGATTTGATTGCGGCGGGCGTGGAGGGCTATGTACTGAAGAACATCGAGCCTTTCGAATTGGTGGGGGCGATCCGTTCCGTCATGCGCGGCGAGGCATATCTGCATCCCGATGTGATGAGAAAGGTTGTGAGGCGAATTCAGCCGCAAAGCGCGCCGCCCGTTTCGCTGACGCCGCGCGAGCACGAAATTCTCGAATGGATGGCGACGCCCAATACCTACAAGCAGATTGCAAAAGAATTGGGGGTGAGTGAAGAGACCGTGCGCAGCCACGCCAAGAGCATTCTCGAAAAAATGAAACAGCCTAACCGCGCGCAAGCCGTGCTGGCGGCTGTACGGATGAAATTGATCAGGGTGGAGTAGTATTACAGCGCAAGGTTGATTTTTTGCCGACAGACCGTCCGTGAACACTTGAAGCAGGGTGATTGTGTCCGTGCAAGTCAGAGACTTGCGCTGCGTGGCGGCGCGATATTCGTTCAGGGGCGACCTGACCCGTTTGATTGACCTTGCGCTGTAATGGTAGGCAGCGTGTGCTTTAATCCACCGTCAGCGTCTTGGACAAATTCCTCGGGAAATCGGGATCGAAGCCGCGCATTACGCTCATGTGATACGACAGGAGTTGCAGCGGCAACACGCCGAGCAGAGCGGCAATCTGCGGGTCAGACTTGGGGATGATGATCAGGTCGTCGGCGTTGGCGCGCAGGCGCGGATCGTCCTCGGCGATGACAATCGTGCGCGCGCCGCGCACCTTGACCTCGTTGATTCCGCTGATGATGAGCGGCACGTCGTTGGGTCCCGCAACGAAGAGAATCGGGAAGCCCTTGCTCACCGCGGAGAGCGGTCCGTGCTTGAACTCGGTGGAGAGCATCCCTTCGCAGTGGGCGTAGGTGATTTCCTTCAACTTCAGCGCGCCTTCGAGCGCGATGGGGTAGGTCGCGCCGTAGCCGAGACAGTACAGGTCGTTCCACTCGTTGATTTCTTTGGCGATGGCTTCGACCTGCGGTGAGACCATCTCCAGCGTCTCGTCCATCAACGCAGGGAGTACTTCAAATATATTCCTTGCACCGCTGGTTGAGTAGCCGCCTGGTTTCGATACGGGCTTCGCCCACTCAACCGACGGCGGCGTATCGAAACCAGCCATCTTATGCGCCAGATACAGGAACGTCACGACCTGATTGGTGAACGTCTTGGTGGCAGGCACGCTGATTTCGTAGCCGCAGCATAACGGCAGGCAGAACGAAGTCGCTTTGGTCAGAGTCGAGCCGACCACATTCGCCAGCCCAAAGCAGGTCATGCCGCACGCTTCGGCGGCTTCGAGCGCGTTCAGCACGTCTTTGGTTTCGCCCGACTGGCTGACGAAAATCCCCACGTCTTGATAACCGACGGCAGGCGCGTATTGCGCGATGAACTGCGGCGCCAGCACAGGGATGGCGGCGCGCCCCGCCAGTTGAGCGAGATAGACCGAACCGACCGCCGCGGCGTGATAACTTGTGCCGCAGCCGATGAGGTACAGGTGGCGGGCATTCTTCATTTTTTCGATCACCGTCTCGACCTCAGGGCTGGCGTCCAGTAAGTGGATTAACTCACGCGCCACCTGACTCTGCTCGTGGATTTCCTTCAACATGAAATGCGGATACCCGCCCTTCTGCACCGCGTCCATCGACTCCGTAACGGTTTCTGGCATTCGATCAATCTTTTTCCCATCCTTGACCGACCTCACTTCGACATGATCTGCCCACAACGTGACGATCTCCCCATCCTGCGGGCGGATGACCGTGCGGGTGAGCGGCAGAATGGACGGCAGGTCCGACGAGACGCAGGTGAAGCCCTCGCCGATTCCCACCACCATGCCCGAACCTTTTTTGAAGGCGTAGAGTTTATCGTCGCCTGCGCGCCCGATGACGAAGGCGTAATCGCCCTGCAGGTCGCCGTATGCCAGGCGGATGGCGTCAATGAACTCGTAGCCGCGGTTGAGATAACGCTCCACTGCATGGACGCAGGTCTCGCCGTCGTTTTGTGAGCGAACGGTCAGCCCCTCGGCGATGAACTGCTCGCGCAGCTCGACATTGTTGACCACGTTGCCGTTGTGCGCGCCGACCAGGTCGCCGTCTGAGTCAAGGTGCGGCTGCGCGTTGACCTGCGAAGGCTCGCCGAACGTTGCCCAGCGTAACTGCACAATGCCGCGCTGTCCGCGCAGTTCGGCGAAGTTATATTTCGCCGCCACTTCCTCCACTTTGCCCACGTCTTTACGCAAATCAATCTTGCTTCCGTTCAACGCCGCCGCGCCGACCGAATCATAGCCGCGATAGGTCAATCTTTTCGCGGCTTCGATGAGGATGGGTCCGAGGGCTTCTTCTTTGTTCGTCACATAACCGAAAATTCCGCACATGGAATGGGTTTCTCCTGATTTGAAGTTATGAAGCGATTATATCGCTGCCTGCCCCTGGAAATGTGTAAAGATTTTCTAGCTACCTGACACTTTTCAAAATCGTGAGTCCTTCGCCTGGTCTTGCCGCCATCGCCAGCGGATAAATCCGCTGGCTACGCCTACAAAGTCGGCTAAAACCGACTGCCAGCCCGCTTCAGCGGGCTTTGTGGGCATCAGCCCGACGATTTATCGTCGGGCGATGGGGCGGAAAATGAAACTGTCAGGTGGCTAGAAGATTTTCTTGATTCGAAAGGAGGTTTGTCATATGCTGTTTGAAACCCTGCCCCCTTCGCCTCACAGTGACCTGCAAACTGCCTCTCTACCCATTCCTTTGCCGCCGCCGTGACCTGTCACACCAGCGCCGTGATTGTTCGCCGAGTTCGGTATAATCACATCCTATGAAACTCATCGCCCTCGTCCCCATGCGGCATCACAGCCAGCGTGTGCCCGGCAAGAACTACCGCAGCCTGGCGGGAAAACCGCTCTACGAATACATCATCGAGACGCTGCTCGCCGTCCCTGCCATCAGCCAAATCGTCGTGGATACCGATTCGGAGCCTGTGTTGAACGGACTGCGCGAACGCTTTCCGCAAGTGCAAACCATTGTCCGTCCAGAACATTTACGCGCCGACGATATCCCCATGAACGAAATCCTCATTCATGATACGGCACACTTCCCTGCCGATTTTTACCTGCAGACGCATAGCACCAACCCGCTGCTCAAACCCGAAACTGTTTCACGTGCAATCCAATTATTCATTGCCCATTACCCTAAATTCGATTCGCTTTTCTCCGTCACCCGCTGGCAAACTCGTTTTTACGATAAAGACGGCAATGCCATTAACCATAACCCGCGCGAACTCATCCAAACACAAGACTTGCCGCCGCTATATGAGGAAAACTCCTGCATCTATATTTTTACCCGCGAGAAACTCATCGCCAAACGCCATCGCATCGGCGACCATCCGTTGATGTTCGAAATTCCACGCCTCGAAGCCGTGGACATTGACGAAGAAGCCGATTTTCAAATTGCCGACATCCTCATGCGCATGAAGCAGGAAAATAAATAATGCCCACTGTCCTTTTCACCGCCCCCTACATGATTCCCTTCGTAGATCGTTTCCGCCCGGTCTTCGAACGTTACGGCATCGAACTCATCATCCCGCCTGTGCGGGAACGCATGGAAGAGAACGACCTTCTCAACTACGCCGGTCAATTCGACGGCGCAATCTGCGGAGATGATCGTTACACTGCGCGCGTCATCGAAGCCTGTTCGCCACGTCTCAAAGTTATTTCCAAGTGGGGGACAGGGGTCGATTCGATAGACGCCGAAGCCTGCGCCCGGCATTCGATCAAAATTGGACGCACCCCCAACGCCTTCACCACCCCCGTTGCCGATACGGTTCTCGGCTACATGCTTGCCTTTGTCCGTCGTCAGCCGTGGATGGACAGGGAAATGAAAAGCGGTAAATGGGAAAAAATTCCCGGTAAAACCCTCAGCGAATGCACCCTGGGCGTAGTCGGTGTAGGGAATATCGGCAAAGCCGTCACCCGCCGCGCCCGTGCCTTTGGCATGAAGGTCTATGGTACGGATATCGTCGAGATTGACCATGTCTTCGTCACCGAGACCGGCATCGAAATGACCGATCTCGCCACCCTGCTTGCCCGTTCCGATTTCGTTTCCCTCAACTGCGACCTCAACCCCACCTCCTACCATCTCATCAACGCAGAAACGCTGAAAAAGATGAAACCAACCGCTGTGCTCATCAACACTGCCCGCGGACCAATCGTCGATGAGCAGGCGCTCATTGCGGCGCTGCAGGCTGGAGGTCTGGGAGGAGCCGCGTTGGATGTCTTTGAGGTCGAGCCGCTTCCGCTGGATAGTCCGCTGTTGAAGATGGATAACGTCCTGCTGGCGCCGCACAATGCCAACTCCAGCCCGGCTGCCTGGGAAAGAGTGCATTGGAACACCATCAAAAATCTGGTGGAAGGATTGGGGATGAAATTTGAAAAGGAAGAGCAATGATGACCAGGACAGTTCTCATTACTGGTGCTGCGGGAGGGATTGGGCGCGCAACGGTGACGTTGTTTGCAGAGAAAGGCTGGCGTGTCATTGGCGTGGACCGCGCCGATTTTGGCGGCGGTTTCCCGCAGGGCGGTTTATTCATCCGTGCCGATATTTCGCGCGGTGAGGATATGGAAGCCATTTTCGAAAAGGCGAAGGCGTTCACTGCCTCGTTAGATGCGCTGGTCAACAATGCCGCCCTGCAAATCGCCAAACCCTTGATTGAAACTACCGTGGAAGAGTGGGATGCGGTCATGGCGTCTAATCTGCGTTCGGTGTTCCTGGGTGTCAAACTGGCGCATCCGCTTCTCAAACAGAACGGCGGGGCTGTTGTGAACGTCTCTTCTGTTCATGCGCTTCAGACTTCTGCCAATATCGCTGCCTACGCCGCCTCGAAGGGTGGGCTGCTTGCCCTGACGCGCGCCATGGCAATCGAATTTGCCCCCGATAACATCCGTGTCAACGCTATCCTGCCTGGAGCAGTGGATACTCCCATGCTGCGCGCGGGATTGAATCGCGGGCATGTGGGCGGCAGCGATGTTCAGGAGCGGCTCGAAAACCTTGCCCGTAAAACCGTCAGCGGCAAGGTGGGTAAGCCCGAAGAGATTGCCCATGCCATCTACTTCCTTGCAGATAACGAACAGTCGTCTTTCATGACCGGTCAGGCGCTGGTAGTGGATGGCGGCGCGACGGCGCGATTGAGTACCGAGTAATCAGGAATTTTCATCCGCATGAAGCAAATACTTAAATCCATTCTTCCCAGCCCGCTCTTGCAGGTTGTCAAAAATTCCTACGACGCTATCTGCCGCCTGCCGCAAGTACCAGATGCCTACCTGCATCCCTGGCGCAGGCGAAGCCGCGCACGCCTGCGCGAGTATTACAACCTCCATCGCGGCGAGCGTTGTTTCATCATTGGCAATGGTCCCAGCCTGAAACAAACCGACCTGACCAGACTCAAAAATGAATTCACCTTTGGGATGAACCGCATCTACCTGCTCTTCCCCGAACTCGGATTCACAACGACCTACTTCGTCTCCATCAACGACCTGGTCATCGAGCAATGCGCCGACGAGATCGCCGCCCTGCCAATGCCCAAATTCATCGCCTGGCATTCCAACCGTCACTTTCAAAGCATGCCCGAGGACATGATCTTCCTCTACACCACTTACACGGGTCCAAAGTTTGCTTACGACATGACCCGCCGCATTTGGGAGGGCGCCACAGTGACCAACGTTGCCTTGCAACTTGCCTTCTACATGGGCTTCGAGAAGGTCATCCTCATCGGCGTGGATCACAACTTCACCTCAAAAGGCGATGCCAACAAAACCGTCGTTTCCAGCGGCGACGACCCCAATCACTTCGACCCGCGCTACTTCGGCAAAGGGTTCCGCTGGCAACTGCCCGATTTGGAGACTTCCGAAATTGGCTATACCCTTGCCCGTGAAGCCTATCACAAGGCAGGGCGTGAAGTGCTGGATGCAACCGTCGGCGGAAAACTAACCATCTTCCCCAAAGTGGATTACTCTTCATTGTTTGGGTCATAAGTTGTTTTTATCAGGAACAGCCCTATGACCTCCAGAAAAAGGATATCCCTCATCCTGATCGCGGTCTTTGCTCTATATGCCATTGTTCGCTTGATGTCGAATTATTCTGTGAGCGCTGCCCCCGGTACGATAGAAGACACGACGGCTTATTTGCGCATCTCGCGGGAAGACATCTTTGATCAGAGGTTCTGGGCGAACGCCAGACCCATTGTTTTTCCCCTTTTATTGAAATTGACCAGGCAGAATCTCCCATTAACTTCTTTTATTCAGGTGGTTTTATCAATTTTTTCCTGGGGATGCCTTGCTTTCTTGTTCGCCGCTTTGATGAGAAATCATTGGATGAAAGTCATTTCATTTAGTGTTTTGCTGGCATTGAGTATGGTCCGTCATCTTGCCAATTGGGATTACATGATGATGACCGAATCGCTGTCCATTTCTTTCTTTGTGTTATTCCTTGCCTGCGGAATTTGGTTGATAACAGGCTGGAGCAGAGCCAGGGCTGTCCTTTTCATCATTGTGGGTATGCTCTTTGCGTTCGTGCGGGATACGAACGCCTATGTCCTGCTCTTCTTGTCAGCGCTCCTTTTGTGTGCAGTTATCTTTCGTTGGATTCATCCACGCGCTCTTGTGTTTGTCTTCTCCTTTGTCGGGATCTTCCTCCTGAGCAACTGGACGTCTGACCTTGGAGAGCGGTGGGTGTTTCCACTCAACAATAATATTGGGAAACGTATTTTGCCGTCGGAACAGGCTGTACGGTTTTTTGAAAAATGCGGCATGCCCATTACCCCACGTCTGATGTCTTTGGCTGGCGAATTTGCTAATGGGCGGGATCGTGCGTTTTACAATGACCCTGTGCTGGAGAGTTACCGATCCTGGCTTTACAGTAAAGGGAAATCGTGTTACATGAAGTATCTGCTCGCGGACCTGCCGGGCAATTCGATGGATGTCATAAATGAATTCGAATTCCTGTTGACGTATAAAAAAATCCACGCCAGACTTGCTCCAGGCTACGACCCTGTTATTCCGTTCTTTCTGGAAAAGGCAATTTACCCAACCGGGAGCATCCTTTGGCTCTGGTTTCTCATCACTGGCGCCGCATTGATTCTGCTATGGCGCAAGCCATGGCGTGAAGAGCCGATTTGGGGTGTGTATATCCTTCTATGCCTGCTAATTTTCCCTCATCTTTTCGTTACCTGGTTCGGCGACGCAATGGCTCCGGAACGCCATTCTCTATCCGTTGGGTTACAATTTGCATTAAGCGTATGGTTTATTATTCTGCTGTCGCTTGATCGGTTGATCAGCCGCAGCACGACGAGCGTCGTGACTGTATGAGCGAGTTGAGACGCTTTCCTGAACAGGCTCGTAATGAAATGACTGCTGCGCTGGTCTCCATAATCACCCCCTCCTACAATCAGGCGCGCTACCTCGAACAAACGATTCGTTCCGTCCTCGAGCAGGACTACCCGCGCACCGAATACATCATCATTGACGGCGCCTCCACCGATGGTTCGGTGGACATCATCAAAAAGTATCAAAGCCGTCTGGCATACTGGGTCTCTGAAAAGGACAGCGGACAGGCAGAAGCCATCAACAAGGGACTGACGCGCGCAACCGGCAACATCCTCGCCTGGCTGAACTCCGACGATTTCTACCTGCCCGGAGCAATAAGCGCAGCGGTCAAGGCATTCGAGGCACATCCTGAGGCGGGATTAGTCTACGCCGACACGCTCGCGGTGGATGAAAGCGGCGAGGTCATCCACTTTCCCCGCTACGCCCAATGGACACTGGAAGACCTGCTCACCTTTCACATCCTCGGTCAACCGGCTGTCTTCATGCGGCGTGACGTTCTCCTCAAAGCCGGCTTGCTCGACCCATCCTTCCACTTTCTCCTCGACCATCACCTGTGGATTCGCATGGCGGCTCTTGCCCCTATGGTTTATCTCCCCGAACGCTGGGCGGCGGGACGATTTCACGAATCTGCCAAGAACGTGGCGCAGGCGGCAAAGTTTGGTGAAGAGGCGTTTCGCATTCTGGAGTGGGCGAAACGTGATCCGCGTGTATCAGGCGCATTGGCGCGAATCAGCCGTCCGTCACGCGCTGCGGCGTATCGCATCAACGCGCGTTACCTGCTCGATGCCGGGCAGGCTTGGGCGGCATCCAAATCCTATCTGCAGAGTCTTGTCACCCACCCGCCCACTGCCCTGGTCGAGTGGAAACGACTCATTTTCGCCTTTCTCAGCCTGTTTGGGCTGGGAAGGCTGCACAACCTTTACAACCGCTGGCGCAAGGCGCGGGCACAAAAACGCGCGCTTTTAGAAGGGAAACAAAGAGGGTAAACTTGCCTTATGGAAGGAAAATCGTTCCTCGCTCCCAACCGCTGGGCGCTGGCACTTGTGCTGGCGCTTTTGTTCGGTTTGGGGCTGGGCATCCGCCTCACCGACCTGACCGACCTGCCTCTTGAATTTCACCCCACCCGACAGTTATTCTCTGCCATCAAAGCGCGCGGCATATACTATCAAACCGCACCCGGCATTCCCGAATGGCAGCGCGAGATTGCCCTGCGCGCCTACACCGCCGACGCCACCCTCGAACCGCCTGTGCTGGATTCGCTCGTTGCCGCCTCCTACCGAATCTTCGGCGAACGGTTGTGGATTGCGCGGATTTATTCATCCCTGTTCTGGCTCATTGGCGGGATATTCCTTTTCCTCCTCGCGCGCGAATTCCTCTCCCTCGACGAAGCGCTTCTTTCTCTGACCTTTTACCTGCTTCTGCCTTATGGTGTTTTTGCCAGCCGATCCTTTCAACCCGACCCGCTCATGGTCATGCTGATTCTGACTGGCTGGTGGGCGGCGGTGCGCTGGAGCCGTCAACTCACCTGGGGCTGGGCGCTGACAGCAGGGCTGGCTGGCGGGCTTGCCATTCTCATCAAGTTGACGGCGGTCTTCTTCGTGGCGGGCGGCTTTGCGGGAGCGGTGTTGTCGCGGTATTCGCTGCGGCAGGCGCTGAAAACGCCTCAGGTGTGGGGCATGGCGGCGCTGACGGTTCTACCCGGCGCAGCGTACACCTTCTACGGTGTGTATGTTGCCGGTTTTCTCGGTTCCGAATTTGGCAGGCGTTTCTTTCCGGAACTCCTCATCAACCCGTTCTTTTACCTGCGCTGGGAGGGCAAGGTTGCCGTTATTTTTGGGCATCTGGGTCTCGCGCTGACCTGGCTGGGACTGTTGTTTCTCCGCACACGAGAGAGCCGCATCTTTCTCGTCTCTGTTTGGGCGTGCTACTTTCTCTTTGGCATGATCTCCAACTATCACATCGCCAGCCACGATTATTACAGCCTGCCGCTCGTGCCGCTAGCGGCGTTCACGGTGGGGGCTTTGGGAGGAGTGACAGTTCGGGGGTTGGCGGAACAGGCTGAAGGGTCAAGGTGGAAGCGTTGGTTTATCCGCCTGGCTCTGCTGTTCGTGGTCATCCTGACGTTTTGGGATGTCCGTGTCCGCCTGCTCAGCGTGGATTACCGTCCGCAGGCGGCGTTTTGGGCGCAGGTGGGCGAGGCGCTTGGTCATGAACCGTCGGTGATTGCCGTCACGCAGGATTACGGTTACCCGCTGGTGTATTGGGGCTGGCAGAGGGTGACGTTGTGGCCCGAAGTGCGGAGCGAAGTCTTTGGGGCGCGCGCGGGCGACCTGGAAGACCGCTTCAAGCGCCTGACAAAAGGAAAACTATTTTTCCTCGTCACCGATTTCGATGAACTCAGGCGGCAGGCAGGGCTGGAGGAGTATCTGCGCGGGCATTATCCCGTCTATGCCGAGGGGGAGGGCTATGTAATTTTTGATTTGACCCAACCGCTGAAAGATTAAAGCGGACTTCTCTGCATGGTATGATTTGAGCGCCATGAATCAGCCTCTTGTTTCCATCGTCACTCCCTCTTTCAATCAGGCGCGCTTCCTCGAAGCGACCATCCGCTCTGTGCTGGATCAGGATTACCCCAACCTCGAATACATCATCGTGGACGGCGGCTCGACCGACGGCTCGGTGGACATCATTCGCCAGTATGCCAACCGCCTCGCCTGGTGGGTCTCTGAACCAGATCAAGGACAGACCGACGCCATCAACAAGGGCTTTGCGCGGGCGCACGGCGAAATCCTCGCCTGGCTCAACTCCGACGATACCTACGAACCCGGTGCCGTCTCTGCGGCGGTGAAATTTTTTCAGGAACATCCCCATGTGGGACTGGTCTATGGCGACGCGCATTTCATTGACGAAGCCGGGCGCGTCATCGGTAAATTCGCCGCCCGCCAGACCGATTACACGCGCCTGCGCCGGGGCTACGTCCACATCCCGCAGCAGGCGGCGTTCTTCCGCGCAGACCTGTGGCGCGAGGTCGGTCCGCTCGACCCGTCGTTTTACTTTGCGATGGATTATGACCTGTGGGTGCGCCTTGCCGCCCGCGCCCCTATCCAGTATACGCCGCAACTGTGGGCGAACTTCCGCCTGCACACCCGCGGCAAGACCATCGCCGCCGATGACCGCTGCTGGCCCGAGATGATCCGCGTGCACCGCAGAGACGGGGGCGGCTGGCTTTCGGTCATTGTGGCGAAATACTATGTGCGGAAACTCGTCGCCCCACTGCTCAACTGGCGGCGGCGGCTCCAGATGCGGCAATACCAAAACCGCGCGTAAGCCACGTTCTCTAACGTCGCATATGTGGCGTTGCAGAATGCCGACTATCTATGAACAGGTAATCTCGTGAAAAAACGACTCTTTGCCCCTCCCTCTGCCGAAGACCTCACTCGACTCCTGCAAGCCTGGCGCTTCTGGGTGTTGAGCGGCCTGGTCGGCGCGCTGATTGGCGGACTGGTGTACCTCATCGCCCCGCCCGATTTCCGCGCCCGCGCCACCGTAGTGGTGGATTTCAACATGGAGCAGGCGTGGCCCCAAAATTCAGACCGCCAACTGTTCTACTACCTCGAACGCGAAACCCGCAAACTCGAAGAGGTTGCCTGGGCAGACGCCACCCTTGCACAGGTCGCTGAAGAAGCGGGCGGGGTGACCGTCGCCGAACTGCGCGGCGGCATCCTCGAACTCAGCGAACCCGCCGACGGCGGCTGGCACTTCTACGCCAACGCCGCCGACCCCGCCCGCGCCGAACGGCTGGCATCGGCTTGGGCGCAAGCCTTCACCGCCCGCGTCCGGGAGGGCATTCAAACCGCCGTTGCGCTCGATGCCGCCCGCAAGGCGCTCGAAGCCAGCCCAACCGACGAAACGCTCCTCTCCCGCATCCGCGAACTCGAAGCAGCCTCGCTCGGCATTACCCCCGAACTGCAAATTTCGCCCAAACAACTCACCGACCTCAACCCTCAACGGCGCGTCAGCCTCGCCAACACCCTCTTCGCCGGGGCGGTCATCTTTATGACCCTTGCGGCGCTGATCATCCTCCTCTTTGGAGCGGGCAAGCGTGCATAAACCAACCCTCCACTCCCTTGCCCGTCTCCTCTGGGCGCTGACGCTCCTGACGTTGCCGGTCACCAGTTTTCGCTTCATGCCTTTTCTAGGCGCGGGAACATTCGTCCGCCCGCTGGCGCTCTACCCGCTCGGACTTCTCCTCCTCATTCTGCTCTATCAGATCTGGACCAAACGCCTCACACGACCCTGGAACGGGTCGCTGACCATCCTGCTTGCCTTCACGCTGACAGCGCTCCTCGCCACCGCCGTCGGCTCGCTGCTCGCCCCCATCGAACTGCGTGGACAAACCTACCTCGACCGCGCCCTGCGCGCGTGGGTGACGCTGGTCATCGGCGTGTCCTTTTTCCTCGCCGCCGTGTGGATGAACCGCAGCGAAGCCGACCTGAAATTCTCCCTGAAGTGGCTGTTGGCGGGGCTGGTTTTGCATATCGTTTGGGGGGGCATTCAGGCGGTGGGGCTGCAACTGGGTCTGCGCAGCGAGTTGAACAAAATCCAAACCCTGTTTTCCATTCGAGGGCTTCCGCGCAATCGGCGCATCGCCGGCTTTGCGTATGAGCCTTCGTGGCTGGCGGGGCAACTGGCGGCGTTGTACCTGCCCTGGCTGGTAGCCTCCCTGCTGGCGAAATACCGCCTGACGAAGTTCAAGTGGCTCGAGGCTGGTCTCTTCATCGGCGGGTTGGTCATCCTCCTGTTCACCTATTCGCGCAGCGGATTGTTCATCGCGGCGGGGGCGGTGATTCTGACGTTTCTGGTGGCGGGTTCGGAGGTGATGAAAGAAGCGGCGGCGTGGTTTCGGGCAGGATTCAGCCGCGGCGAAGAAAAAAGCAGGTGGGGGAGAGTGCAGGCGGCGGGGAGTCGGATCGGAGTCGGTCTCATGCTGGTTGGCGCAGTGACGGGCGCGGTCGTCTTTCTGGCAAACAAGGGCTACATCGCCGCGTTGTGGAATTCATCTGCCGAGAGCCTGTGGGATTATGCCATTGACGTGTATATTGGGCCGCGGCTGGCGTATGCGGTTGCGGCGTGGGAGGCGTTCCAAAGGAATCCGTTGACGGGCGTGGGATTGGGCGCGAGCGGATTCCGCATGTACTCGAACATGCCCGACTGGGCGTTGAGCGGCGTGCCGGAGATTGCGCGCCAGTTGAGCCCGGGGTCAAATTTGTATCCCAACCCCAAGAATTTGTACGTGCGTCTGCTGGCAGAGATGGGATTGCCCGGCTTTCTGGTGTATTTGTCCTTTTTGTTCAACCTGCTGGCGTATGCGCTCAAAGGACTGCGCCAGGCGGAGCCGTTCTGGCGGTTCGTCGGCGCGGCGGGTTTCTTCAGTGTGGTTGCCATCGCTGCGCAGGGCATCTCTCAGGATTCATTTGCCATGCCGGAAATGTGGGTGAATCTGGGCATGGTGGCGGGAGTAATTGCGTTAAAATCGGAAGACGCGTCTAATATTACAGCGCAAAGTTCGACGCTAGAGAGCGTCTCTTACGCTGTGGCGTAGGCGGACGTTCTCTAACGTCTGCCCAACCTTGCGCTGTAATGATAATCAACGTTCTCTAACGTCGCTTATGCAACCCGCGCGTTAGAGAACGCGCACTAGACAAGGTTTTATGTCGTTCTAAAACATAAAGACACGGAGATTTCAAACACAATGATTGTCCTTTCCGTTGGCATGCCGCGCGCAGGTTCTGGCTGGCACTACAATCTCATTCACGACCTGATGCAGACGGCAGGTTACACTGACGCGCGCCTCATCCGCGAGAAGTATCGTTTGCAAAGCATTTTGACGGAGGTCAATTGCAATATCGGCGTACTTTCTGTGCGGCGGATGGCGATGGTGACAATCCCTGCCCTGCTGGGAAATCATTTCGTCATCAAGGCGCACGCGGGACCTTCAACTGCATCCCGTCTCCTCCAGCGCTTGGGTTTGCTGCGCATTACCTACATTTACCGTGACCCGCGCGATGCAATGCTCTCGGCGTATGATTACGGTCAGCGCGCTCTGCAAAAGGGACGCCCGAACGCCTTTTCGCATCTCACCGACTTCGACAAAAGCCTTGCCTTCATCATGGATTATGTCCGCATTTGGGAAGCGTGGATGAAAGAAAAGGACGTGCTGATTGCACGCTACGAAGACCTGCTCACGAACTACGACGCAGAGATAGAGCGTCTGCTTCAATTCCTGCGGTTGGACGGGAGCAAGCCGGAGGTCCAGGAAGTGATCGAAAAGTACCGTCCCGGCGCGGCAGAGGGACAGCAGGGGCTGCATTTCTACAAAGGCAAAATTGGACGATTCCGTGAAGCCTATACGGCTGAGCAGCAACACATTCTGCGGGAGAAGTTGGGGACGTATTTATCCAAAATGGGCTACGAACTTTAATCCACCTGTAACGCCAAAGAACAAAAGGACGGCTTTTTTTGCGGTATCATAGCCGCATGCAACGCTACGAGTCACCCTATGTCGCGGATTGGTTTGCCGCCTCTCTGCGCTGGCTGATGCTGGTGGTTCTCATGCTCTCCCTGGCGCTGCGTGGGCAAATTGGCGCTGCCCCTTTTTGGGTGCTGATGGCGCTGTTCGTGTGGAATGTTGCCATGAGCATACTGGCAGGGATGAGCATGCGCCTGCCGTATCACCGTCATCTCGTGCTGGGGGTAGATTTTCTGCTCTCGGCGGTGTATCTTGTAACCCAGAGTCTATCATCGGGCGGCGCCTCCATCTGGACGGCTGTGCTGCCCATTCTGGCGGGAGCCATCTACTTCGAGATGTGGGGGGCGTTTCTTGCCACGCTGGCTTTTGCTGCTTTGCAATTTGCCGTTCTCCGCTTTACCTTCTCCACTGAAATTCTTTTTACACTGGCAATCGGGCTGGCTGGCGGATTGATTGGACGTGTGGGGATGAAGCGTTTCCGCACTTCGCGGCAGGTGCGGGTGGATGCCGAAGAACGCCGCCGCCGCGCTGAGACCGAACGCCTGCGCGCCATCTACGAACTTTCCTCCTCGCTGACGGCGACTCTCAGTTACAAACGCGTCCTCGACGCCGCTCTCGACCTGGGTTACAACGCCCTCAACCCCATCGTTGACCCCGACGAGGAACGCGACGAGCGGCTGGTCAGTGCGGCGTTCCTTATCCGGGGCGATGAATTACAGGTTGGCTCTGCACGGCGGTTTACCAATGCCGACCTGCGCGTTACCCTGCACGGCAAAGAGGGAATCCTCAAACGGGTGCTGGATGAAGGCGAGACCGCCCTCGTGCAGGATGTGGGCTATGACCCTGAATTGGGGCGCATTGTGGCTTTGCGCGCATGTTCCTCTGCCTATTGCATTCCCCTGCGCAGCGGGTTCAACGTCTATGGCGCGATGCTGTTTGCCCACCCCGACCCGAACTACTTCACAAAGGAGCGCTGTGAACTGCTCGACATCATCGGCAGGCAGTCGGTAATTGCCGTACAGAATGCCAGCCTGTATCAGAATCTGGTCGAGGAAAAGGAGCGCATGGTGGAGGTTCAGGAAGAGACGCGCAAGAAACTGGCGCGCGACCTGCACGACGGACCGACCCAGTCGGTGGCGGCGATGGCGATGCGCATCAACCTCGTCCGCCGCATGATGACGAAGAACCCGCAAAACGCCATAGACGAACTGCAGAAGATTGAAGAACTGGCGCTCCGCACTACCAAAGAGATTCGTCATATGCTGTTCACCCTGCGCCCGCTCATTCTCGAATCGCAGGGTTTGAACGCTGCATTGCAGGCAATGGCAGAAAAGATGCGCGAAACTTTTTCGCAGAACGTGGTCGTCAACGTGGACGAGAGGGTGTTGGAAAATATGGAAATGGGCAAACAGGGGGTGATTTTCTACATCATCGAGGAGGCGGTCAACAACGCCCGCAAACACGCCAGTGCGGCGCACATTTGGGTGCGGCTGCGCCCCTTCGAGAAGGAAATTGCCCTGCTGGAAATCGAGGATGACGGTGTGGGCTTCGATGTGGCGGCAGTGAATAAATCCTACGATAAACGCGGAAGCCTGGGAATGGTTAACCTGCGCGAGCGCACGGAACTGGTCAATGGGCTGTTGAATATTGATTCCGCGCCCGGTAAAGGGACGAGGATACAAGTTTACATCCCGCTCTCGGAGGAAGCCGCCGACCGCCTGCACCACGCGAAGGGATAAAATTCTGTTCGCGCCCAATCAGCCAGTTAATTTCCGCAATATCCCTTTTGCTTTCATCACCGCCCGCGCCCGATGGCTGAGGCGGTTTTTTTCGTCCATGCTGAGTTCTGCCATGGTTTTTCCCAATTCTGGCAGGAGGAAGATGGGGTCGTAGCCGAAGCCGCCGGTGCCGCGTTCTTCGGGGATGATTTCGCCTTCACAGAAACCATGGGTAATTTGTAATTCGCGGTTAGGTGTTGCAATGGCAATTGTGGCGTGGAAGCGGGCAGTCCACGGGCGGGGGAAGGGAGAAAGTTTGTCGAGCAGGTATTTGCGCCGTTCGCCGTCTGAGAGTTTGTTGCCATCAGGAGAGCCGTAGCGGGCAGAGTATAAACCCGGCGCGCCGCCGAGGGCATCCACTTCCAGGCCGGAGTCGTCGGCAAGGGAGGTCAACCCGCTGGCGGCGGCGAAGGCGAGGGCTTTTTTGGCGGCGTTTTCGGCGTAGGTGGCGCCGTCTTCGAGGACGTCGAGGGTTAGCCCAATCTGAGCAGGAGAGAGGAGTTCGATGTTCAGGTCTGAGAGGAGTGCCTGAAATTCGGCAAGTTTGCCCTGGTTGTTGGTGGCGATGAGGAGTTTCATGGTCATTGGGAAATTGGGAGATTGGGTGATTTGTAATTGGTAATTGGTAATTGGTAATTGGTGATTGGTTATTTGACCATTTGCCTTTTTCTGATCTGTTCGATTGCCCATTGCGCGTGTTCGCGGATCAGGGGTTCTTCGTCGGTGAGGGCGTTTTGCAGGACGGGCAGGTGGTGCATGTCGCCGGTGTTGCCGAGGACGACGGCAATGTTGCGGAGGTAGCCGCGCCGCCTGGCGCGCTGGATTGGGGTCCGCTTGAAGCGTTGGTTGAAAGATTGGGGGGTGAGGGTCAGTTCTTCGGTCGGGGAGGGAGGCGGGGCATTCGGCTCGAAGGCAGGGTCGCCTTCGGCGGCGAATCGGTTCCAGGGGCAGACCATCTGGCAGATGTCGCAGCCGAATGCCCAATTTCCGATTTTTTCACGCAGTTCGAGGGGGATGTCGTCTTTGAGTTCGATGGTGAGGTAGGAGATGCATTTGCGCGCGTCGAGGGTGCGGTTGGGTAGGATGCAGGCGGTGGGGCAAGCCTGGATGCAGCGCGTGCAGGAGCCGCAGTGGTCGGTGAGGAAGGGCGGGTCGGGTTCGAGTTCGAGGTCGAGCAGGATTTCGGAGAGCAGGAAGTAGGAGCCGTGTTTGGGGTGGATGAGGCAGGTGTTTTTGCCGACCCAGCCGAGACCGGCGCGTTGGGCAAGGTCGCGTTCAAGGATGGGACCGCTGTCGGTGTACCAGCGGTTCTTTACTGGACCTCCGGCCTGCTCTTCGATGAATTGGACGAGTTCTTTCATCCGGGCGGGGAGGACGTCGTGATAGTCAAGTCCGCGGGCGTAGGCGGCGACCCTCACCCCGATCTCACCCCCGTTCCCTCTCTTGAAAGGAGAGGGGGGAGCGTATGGCGTTGCCAAAACAAGGATGGATTTGCATTCGGGGAGGATTTGGCGCGGGTCGGCGCGGCGTTGGCGGGAGCGTTCGCTGGCGAGGTAGTGCATCGTGCCATGATGCCCCTGGGCGAGCCAGTTTTCGAATGCGGTGTAGTGGGGAGGCGGGTCGGGAAGCGTCACGCCAGCCAGGGTAAACCCCAGCTGGCGTGCTTTGTGTTTGATGGTTTGTTTGAGGTCTTGCGTCACGAAATTATTGGACGATGATTTTGACGAAGATAATCTGGGGGAAGGTTCGTCCTTGAGGGTTTTTCATTGCCCAGGCGCTCACGTATTCGCCCACCTGATCGGGGGCTTTGAATTGGACAGAAACTTCCACTTCTTCGCCGGGTTGAACGACTTCGGTCAGAGGGATGAATTGACCGGACATCTGGTTCGCGTAACCTGCGTAGGCAAGGACGTAGCCGGCTCCCCACGGGCATGTGCCGGTGTTTTTGACGCGCCAGGTTTTGAGGAAATCCTGTCCGGGCGACATGATGGTGCCATCGGGGATGGTGACATCTGCCACGAAGGTGAGGCTGTCGCAGAGGGGGACTTCGGTGCCTTGCGCGTTGGTGACCACGGCGACCGGTGGAAGTGTAGCGGTGGGGGTGTCTTCCGGCTCAGGGGTGGGGGTGTCTGTTGTGGTG
>Ga0272446_1002759_pt1 | contig 23315 bp, 22 predicted proteins | sample YNPCB0061_FD_194587 | JGI IMG/M metagenome (GOLD analysis project Ga0272446, IMG submission 194587) | Hot spring microbial mat communities from Yellowstone National Park, WY, United States - YNP-CB-006-1 | ecosystem: Environmental > Aquatic > Thermal springs > Hot (42-90C) > Sediment | place... | reverse complement strand
TTGGACTTTCGCAAAACTATCCCAACCCGTTCAACCCGTCAACGGTGATTTCGTATCAGTTGCCGACGAGCAGTCAAGTGAGTTTGAAGATTTACGATATGCTCGGTCGGGAAGTGCAAACTTTGGTCAATGAAACGCAGGCGGCGGGACGCTATGCGGTGCGCTTCAACGCGGCGAATCTCGCAAGCGGCACGTATTTCTACAAACTGCAAACAAACAGGTTTGTACAGACAAGAAAATTGACATTGCTCAAATAACATTGTTTCACGAGGCAACATCAACAACAAAAAGTCCCGACGGCAAATCGGGACTTTTTTGTTGTCGTCGCATCACTTTGCCACGATTTCCTGTTCCGTCGTCGCAGGATTGCCGTTGATGCGATAATACGTTTTGAGCGGTAGGCTGTAAATCTTGATGAAGCCGATGCTCGCCTTGTGGTCGAAGGTGTCCTCTTCGGTGTAGGTCGCAAGGCTCGTGTCGTAAAGCGAATTCGGCGACCAGCGTCCGAGCAGTTCCACATTGCCTTTGTAGAGTTTCAAGACCGCCACGCCGTTCACCACTTTTTGCGTTTCGTTCACAAACGCATCGAGCGCGAATCGGAGCGGCGAATACCACAAGCCGTTGTAAATCAAATCGGCGTAGTCGTTGGAAAGTTTCGCCTTGTAGTGCATCGTGTCTTTATCGAGCGTAAGCCGTTCAATTTCGCGGTGAACGAAATGCAGAATCGTCGCCGCCGGTGCTTCGTAGAGTTCGCGCGATTTGATGCCGACGAGTCGATTCTCGACCAAGTCCAATCTGCCAATTGCATTTGCGCCGCCAATGGTGTTCAGCTTCATAATCAAGTCCACCGGATTCATCTTCACGCCACCCAGCGCGACGGGAACGCCGTGTTCAAATTCAATTTCAACTTGCGTTGGTGTGTCGGGTGCTTGTTCGGGCGAGACCGTGCGCTGATACGCGTCGGCGGGCGGCGCAATGCGCGGATTTTCCAAGATGCCGCACTCGATAGATGTTCCCCACATATTTTCGTCGATGGAATACGGGCTGTCTTTCGTCGCCTTAACGGGAATGCCGTGCTTTTGGCAATACTCAATTTCCTCTTCGCGCGATTTAAACTCCCACTCGCGGAGCGGCGCATAGACTTTGAGTTCGGGCGCGAGCGCGGCAATGGCGGCTTCGAATCGAACTTGGTCGTTGCCCTTGCCAGTGCAGCCGTGCGCGACGGCGGTGCAGCCTTCGGCTCTGGCGACATCGACGAGTGCCTTTGCAATGAGCGGGCGACCGAGCGACGTTGCCATCGGGTAGGTGTGTTCGTAGAGCGCGCCCGCTTTGAGTGCTGGAAAAATAAAATCGGTGGCGAACTCCTGTTGCAAGTCGAGCAGCACTGCTTTCTTCGCGCCCGTTTTGTATGCTTTTTCTTCGACGCCGATGAGTTCTTTTTGCTGACCCAAATTCGCCGAGACGGTAATCACATCAGCATTGTATTTTTCTTGAAGCCACTTGGCAATGACCGACGTGTCGAGTCCGCCTGAATACGCCACCGCAATTTTCTCTTTCATGTTTTTCGTTTGACCGGTTAAATGATAAAAAATGTTTATTCATCTTGATTGATGACTGCACGAATTTGTTTTTCGAGCTGCGCGAGTTTTTTCGTTGAGGTCGGCGCAACAAAAATAGTGTTGTCGCCCGCCAGCGTGCCGAGAACGTCGGGCAGTTGCAGTTTGTCGAGAATCTGTGCGACGCCGTGCGCCCGTCCCGCCAAAGTTTTTATCACAATCATCGTTTCATTCGATGTAATCGACTCGATTTCGTAGGCAAGCAAGGCACGCAATTGATACGGCTCGTTATCTGCTAAGACGATATAGCGTGCGCCGTCTGGCGTGCTGACGCGAGCAATGCCGAGTTCTTTGAGGTCGCGAGAGAGCGTGGCTTGATTTACTTCTAAACCCAGCCGCGCCAATTCCTTAGCCAGTTCTTCTTGGCTTGAAATCACTCGGCGGGAGATAATTTCTCGAATGGCTACCTGACGCTGTTGTTTGTCCATGGCTACTCCGGCAGCGACGCCAGCTTGCGGCGCAGTGCTTTACGCTCGCGTTTCGGCTCTCGCTTCTGTTCAAGCAGTTTAACTAAAATTGCTTTTTGCGCATGCAATCGGTTTTCGGCTTGGTCGAAGACAATCGAGCGTTTTCCGTCCATCACGCCGTCAGTTACCTCTTCGCCGCGAATCGCCGGAAGGCAGTGCATAAAGACTGCATCGGGACGCGCTATTGACATTAACTTTTCGTTCACTTGATACGGACGAAAGGCTTTGCGACGCTCTTCGGCTTCGGCTTCCTGACCCATGCTCGTCCAGACATCGGTATAAACCACGTCGGCGTCCCTAACAGCGTCTTTTGGATTTTCAGTAATCTCAATGCGGCTTACGCCCGATTTCAACGCGGCTTTCAGAACCGACAAGTTTGGATTGTATTGCTCCGGCGCGGCGAGAACGAAGTGCATCGGGTAGAGCATGGCCGCCTCGAGCCACGAATTGACAACGTTATTGCCGTCGCCGACGAAGACGATTTTCACGCCCTCATACAACTTATTGTGCTGCCGAATGGTGTAAAGGTCTGCCAGCACCTGACACGGGTGCGAATGATTCGTCAGCGCATTGATGACGGGAACTTCCGACCAATCGGCCAGCTGCATCAGCACAGAATGGTCGAAGAGCCGCGCGATAATGACATCAGTGTATCGCTCGAGGACGCGCGCCACATCGGCAACACTCTCGCGCTCGCCAATGCCGATTGCCTCCTGACCAAGATAGACCGCCTTGGCGCCCAGTTGATGCAGTCCGACCTCAAACGACACTCTTGTTCGAAGTGATGGCTTTTGAAACACCATTGCCGCGCTCTTGCCCGCAAGTGGCTGAAAGGTGCGCTGCACTTTGAGCTTATCGGCGAGCGTAAAGAGGTCGAGCAACTCTTCGCTTGAGATATCGCGGAGCGATAAAAAATCTTTGTTCATCGAGTTGCTCCTTCTAAAATGCGTTGCGCAGCGCGGCGGCGCGAACTTGCACTGAACGGCACATCTTCGTTGATGATTTCCGTGCCGATGCCTTCGTTTGTGAAAATCTCAAGCAGGAGCGAGTGCTTAATGCCGCCATTAATCAAGTGAACTTTTTGAACGCCCGCCTCAATCGCCTCGAAAGCAGAATTGACTTTCGGAATCATGCCACCGTAAATTTTTCCCTGCTCGATGAGTTCGTTTGCTTCCGACTTTGAGAGCGTCGAGACAAGTTGCCCATCGACAATGACGCCATCGGTGTCGCTAAGGTAGACAAGTTTTTCAGCTTTGAGCGCGGTGGCAATTTCGTTGGCGGCGTCGTCGGCATTGATGTTGTAGAGTTCGCCCTGTTCGCCTAAGCCTATCGGCGCAATCACTGGAATCATATCGTTTTTCATTAAGAGCGAAAGAAATGCCGTGTTGATGAAAGTAATGTCGCCGACGAGCCCTAAATCGACGTCGCCTTCCAATTTTTTCGCCCTGATGAGACCGTTGTCGACGCCGCAAAGACCAATCGCATTGCCGCTGTTTTTCGTGATGAAGCCCGCGATTTCCTTGTTGATTTTTCCGGCAAGCGTCATTAAGACCACATCAATCATTTGTTCATCGGTGTAGCGGCGACCGTCGACGAAGCGCGACTCAATGCCGAGTTTGCTGGCGGTTTCGGTGATGTCTTTGCCGCCGCCGTGAACAACGACGATGTTGATGCCGAGTTTGCGCAGCATCGTAACGTCTTTGGCAAACGTTTGTTTGAGCGCATCGTCCGTCATGACCGCGCCGCCGTATTTGATAACAAACGTTTTGTTCTCGTAAGTTTGAATGTAGGGCAGTGCTTCAATAAGCACTTCCTCTTTGCTGGCATATCCCGACATAATTTCGTTGATGGTTATTTGATTTCCGATTTAACGCCGCTTATCAACGCTTCCAACTCGGCTTGTTTTTGATACAAGTTTGGAATGAAAATCTCCATAAACTTTTCGGGCGTCGCAGGTGCGGAGAATCCAAACTTCTCGTAAAGCCCGTGCGCGCTTGTCGTAACGAGCAGCCACCGACGCAACCCTTGCAAATCTTTGTGGCTCATAATGTTTTCCATCAAGCGCTTCGATAAATCGTTGCCGCGCATTTCCTCCAAGATGAACACGTCGGACAGATAGGCAAATGTGGCGCAATCTGAAATCACCCGCGCAAAGCCGACCTGACGGAAGTTCTCGCCGTTCAATTCGTTAAGCCGCTCATAGACACCGAAGCACATTGAGTGCTCAATGGACTTCTCGACAAGCTCTCGTGTGATGCCTTTTGCCCAGTGGCAAGTTGTCAGAAAGCCATGAATGACATCGAGGTCGAGCAGGGCTTTGTCGGTGCTGACGAAAAATCGGTCGGTCATGTTTTTCATCGGTTTAGGTTCGATAGCTGCCGTTGATTTCCACATACTTCGCCGAGAGGTCGCACGTCCAAAATGTCGCGCTTGCCTCACCTTGATTCAAATTCACATTCACTTCAAATTCTGATTTCAGCAAGACCTCTTTGGCTTTGCGTTCATCGAGCATGATGTCGAAATTCTTTTTCAGAATCGGCACATCGCCAAATGAGATTTCCACATTCTCCGGCATGACCTCAATGCCTGAATATCCAATTGCTGCCATAATGCGCCCCCAATTAGCATCGGACGCATGAAACGCCGTTTTGACGAGCGGCGAATTGGCGATGGCGCGCGCGGCTTGCACCGCATCGCTTTCCGTGCGAGCGCCGTTTATATGAATTTCAATCAATTTTGTTGCGCCTTCGCCGTCTTTGACAATCATTTTTGCAAGTTTCGTCAGCACGTATTCCAACGCTGCATAAAAATGCAAGTAACTTTCGGAGCCGTCTGCCATCGGGTCATTTTCTGCAAGACCATTTGCCATCATCATCACCATATCATTGGTGCTGCAATCACCATCGACACTAATTCGGTTGAAAGACACGGCGTTGGCGCGGCTCAATGCTTTTTGCAACAGCAGCGGTGGAATGTTGGCATCGGTTGTAACAAATCCGAGCATCGTTGCCATGTTGGGCGCAATCATTCCAGAGCCTTTGGCAATCGCGCCGATTCGAACCTCTTTTCCGCCAAGCGTGAGTTTCACTGCGAGTTCTTTTGGAAACGTGTCGGTGGTCATAATGGCAGCGGCGGCGTCTGAACTGCCTGTGTTTGTCAGAGTTTTGGAGAGGTCAGGAATAGCCGACAGAATTTTTTCCATGGGCAAATGCTGCCCAATCACGCCAGTTGATGATACCCAAACCTGTTCTTCTGGCACGCCTAAGCATTTGGCGGTCTCGCGTGCCATTGCAGTTGCATCGCGCAGTCCTTGCTCGCCCGTGCAGGCATTGGCGTTTCCACTGTTCACTACAACCGCGCGCGCGACCGAACTTTTTTGCAAATGCCGTTGGCAGACCTGAATCGGCGCAGCAGCAACTTTATTGCGCGTAAAGACGCCTGCGACCGCTGCCGCCACATCAGACGCAATAATCGCCACATCTTTTTTGGGCTTGCGAATATTTACCTGCATTGCCGCCGCCTTAAAGCCCAACGGCGCACAGACGCCACCTGAAATTTCCTCGAGCATTGTGTTCGTTTTTTCAAGTGTGATGACTGCGCTCATCGCAACCCCTCCGTCTCGTCAATGCCAAACATTAAATTAAAGTTTTGAACCGCCTGTCCTGCTGCGCCCTTCATCAAATTATCAATCGCGCTGATGACGATAAGCTGATGCGTCTGTTCGTAAATTCGAAACCCGATGTCGGTAAAGTTTGTATGCACCACGCCCTTGATTTCTGGCATAACCTCGTTGCTGTATCGAATAAATGGTTCGTTTTTGTAATGCTTATCAAACGCCGCAAGCACATCTGTTTCCCTAACGCCATTATTTAGGCTGGCGTGAATCGTCGTTAAAATTCCTCGAGTGAGCGGAACAAGGTGCGGCACAAACGACAGCGACGCGGCTTTGCCTGAAAATGCTTCCAATGCCTGTTTGATTTCGGGCAAGTGTTGATGCACACCGACTTTGTATGCCTTCGCCGATTCGTTTACTTCGACAAACGAAAGGTCTTGCGCTGCGCTGCGTCCTGCGCCTGAAACGCCCGACATCGCTGTAATGACAAGGTTGTTCGGCTGCACGATGCTTTCTTTCAGGAGCGGAATGAGTGCCAGTTCGGCGCTTGTCGGATAGCAGCCCGGATTCGAGAGCAATGCGGCGGTTTTAATTTGTTCACGGTTCCATTCGGTTAATCCGTAGACTGCGCCTTCGAGAAACGCTTTCGCATGATGCTCGTGCTTGTAAAATTTTTCGTATTGCGCGACGTCTTTCAGACGAAAATCACCGCCCAAGTCAATGACTTTTTTGCCACGCTTCAAGAGGTCGGGCGCAAGCATCATAGCTTCGCCTGACGGCAGCGCGAGAAATACCGCATCGCTTGCACACGCAGCATCGATTGAGTAGCTCTCGTAACGCTGCTCATATTGTCCGCGAAAGTGTGGGTAAAGGTCAGCGACCGATTTTCCAGCCGAGCTGTTGGCGAAGAGCTTTTCAATGCGCACAAACCGATGGCGCTGAAAAATCTTCAGCAGTTCTGCACCCGAATAGCCTGAGGCTCCAACGATGGAAACACTTACCGATTCTCGCATGAACTATCTCGGTTGAAGCGATGTCGCGGCTGCCTGAACTCGCCTGACAAGTCCGCCCAGCGTCAAGCCTTGCACCAGAATTGAAAACACGACGATGATGTAGGTTACCGATAAAATGATTTCGCGGTTCATCTCTGCCGGAATAGAGAGCGCCAGCGCAATGGAGATGCCGCCGCGCAAGCCGCCCCATGTCAGAATCCAGTCAGCTCTTGCCGTAAATTGCGCGTGTGCTCTGAGCGCGAGCAGCGGCATAGAAACCGCCACCCACCGCGCCAAGAGCGATAGAAAGATGGTGATGATGCCCAGCCACATGTATTTGCCGATGAAGGTGAGCAGCACAATTTCAAACCCAATCAGCACAAACAAGACGGCGTTCATAAACTCGTCAATGAGTTCCCAGAACTTATCAAGGTAGCTTATCGTCTGGTCGCTCATGGCATTATTGCGCCCTGTATTGCCAATAAACAAACCGCACGAGACCACCGCCAGCGGCGCGGAAAAGTGAAACGCCAGTGCAAGCGCATAGACGCCCATGACCAGTCCAAGCGAGAGCAATACTTCAGTTTGGTAATGGTCAATTGATTTCATCAGCCTGTATGTTAGCCAGCCGAACAGCAAGCCAAGCGTGATGCCGCCAAAGACTTCTGTTGCAAAGAGCGCCGCCGTGTCGCCGACGGTTGCCTCTGTTGCTCCGAATTTCACGACTTCCAGCACCGAAAGAAACACCACTACGCCGACGCCATCGTTGAAGAGCGACTCGCCTGTAATTGCAACCTCAATGTTCTTCGGGACTTTGGCTTCTTTCAAAATGCCAAGCACCGCAATAGGGTCGGTCGGCGAAATAAGCGCGCCCAACAGCAGGGCGTGAAGGTAAGGGATAGGATAGCCAAAGAGTTGAGCGGCATACATAAACAGCGTGCCAAGCACGACGGTTGAAATAATCACGCCAGCCGTAGCCAACGAAAAAATAACCCACCGTTGCTCGGTCAGTTTGTTCATATCCACATGCAACGCCCCAGCAAACAAGAGAAAACTTAGCATCACTTCAAGCACGATTTCTGAAAAATCGACGCGATTCATCACCCCGGTTACAAAGTCCAGAACCACTGGGTTGATTTTTCCCAAGACAATTACAACCAACGAGAGCGCCAGTGCCATCGCCATTAACCCAATGGTGTTCGGCAGCTTCAGAAATCGAATGTTGATATACGAGAAAATCGCGCTGACCACCGTAATAATGGCAAGCAAACTAAATAGGTCAAGTTTTAGCATTTGTGATGACCGTGTAATTCAGAGAGGCGTTTTCACTTAGCCTCCATTCTTTTCTTTCTTTTATTCTTTTATTCTTTTATTGCTTTTATTCCGTTCATTGATGGAACAGCAATACCATCTTGAAGCATAAAAATACGCGGGATTGCATAATTATGCAAACAGAAAATCACACAGAACTGGAAGAGGAGCGCTGTGCGTTGAGTTTTTTTGCAAGGAGATTGCGCGTATTTTGCCTGACAAATCGCTATCACTTCATCTCAACTTATGCACACTGAACGCGACCTTGCTCGCCTGCACGCTGAAACGCTCCTTATTCACGGCGGCGATGCGCACAACGTCACACCTGCGGTTGTTCCACCGATTTGGCAAAGTTCCACTTATCGTGCGCCCGATTCGCCTGAAGCTTTTTCTGACCTTGCCGCGTCGATTAATCCAACGCAGTTTTATTCACGGCATGGCAATCCGACCAACGCACAAATTCAAGAGATTCTTGCGCACCTTGAAGGCACGGAAAGCGCCATGCTTACCTCGTCGGGAATGGGCGCCATTTCTGCCGCCGTTTTGGCAAGCGTCAAAAGTGGCGACCATGTTGTAACGCAAACCTCGCTCTACGCCGCCGCTATGACGCTTATGAGAACCGTTCTGCCCCAGTTCGGCGTGGACGTTACATTCGTCGACCAAACTGACACGGCAGCCATTGAACAAGCCATTCGCCCGAACACCACGCTCATCTATGTCGAGTCGCCCGTCAATCCGTTGATGACACTGACCGACCTGCGCGCCGTCGGAAAGTTTGGACGCGAGCGCCGCATTACGACGATGTGCGACAACACTTTCGCTTCGCCGCTCAATCAAACACCGCATGAGTTCGGCATTGATGTCGTTTTGCATAGTGCGACGAAATATCTCGGCGGACACTCTGACCTGACGGCGGGTGTTGTGTGCGGCTCAAAAGCGTTTGTCGACAATGCGTGGAAAATGATGATTGTGTTGGGCAGTTCACTTGCACCGCTTGAGTCGTGGCTGCTTTTGCGCGGGCTGCGAACGCTCTCGCTGCGCGTTGAACGCACGAATCAAAATGCGATGAAACTTGCGGAGTTTTTAGAACAGCATCCGAAAATATCGCGCGTCAATTATCCTGCCTTGCGCTCGCACCCGCAGCACGATTTGGCGATGTCGCAAATGAAAGGCTTCTCGGGAATGATGAGCTTCGAGGTCAACGGCGTTGATGAGTCTGCTAAATTCGACAATGCACAAACCTTGATTCGGAATATGAAACTTGCTGCTAACGCCGTCAGTTTGGGCGGCGTCGAGACGCTCATTGTGCATCCCGCCAGTATGTGGAGCTATCACTACACGCCCGAACAACGCGCTGCCATGGGTATCGGCGCGGGACTCATTCGCCTTTCCGTCGGCATTGAGTATATTGACGATTTGATTTATGATTTTGAACAAGCCTTAAACTGCATCTAACTTTTTATCAAACACTTTCGTTTATCAAACACTTTCGCTATGACCGATACACTTGCAGAAACTCGCGCGGCTCAATTGAAATACATCACAGAAACGCTCCATTACAGTGCCGATTTAAAGCGCCGCGTTGCACAGGAATCTGCCAATGAGATTTGGCAAATGGCAACGTTTGTTACCGAGGCATTCAAGAGCGGCGGGAAACTTTTGATTTGCGGCAACGGCGGCAGCGCGTCCGACTCGCAGCACATTGCAACGGAATTTACAATTCGATATCGCAGTTCGGTCAATCGCCCTGCTATGCCCGCGATTGCGCTGACGACCGACAGCTCCGCACTCACCGGCGGCGCCAACGACATCGGCTACGACAATGTCTTTGCGCGTCTCGTCGAAGCATGGGGAAAAAAAGGGGATGTGTTTCTTGGCATCTCAACAAGCGGCAATTCGGAAAGTGTCATTCGCGCCCTGAAATACGCCAAAGAGAACGGGCTGAAAACACTTGCGTTCTTAGGCAACACGGGCGGCAGAATGAAGGGCATGGCAGACGTCGAACTGATTGTGCCGCATCACGGCGCGGCAGATAGAATCCAAGAGTGCCACATTGCCGTTGCACATATCATCATTCAATTGGTCGAGGAAAACTTTGGGTATCACGAATGAACATCATTGAAGGGAATCTTTCTGCAAGGGGACTGAAATTTGCCATCGTCGCGTCACGGTGGAACGACTTTATCGGCTCGCGCTTGGTCGATGGCGCGATTGATTGCATCGTGCGGCATGAGGGCAGCGCTGATAACATCACGCTCTTTCGTTGTCCCGGTTCGTTTGAACTGCCGATGGTTGTCAAGAAAGCGTCGCTATCAAAACAGTTTGATGCCGTGATTGCGATTGGCGTTGTGATTCGCGGCGCAACAATGCACTTCGACCTCATTGCGTCCGAAGCAACGAAAGGCGTTTCACAAGCGGCAATGGAATCGGGAGTACCAGTGTCGTTTGGGGTCTTGACGACCGACACCATTGAACAAGCGATTGAGCGCGCTGGCACGAAAGCCGGCAACAAAGGCTGGGAAGCCGCCGCCGCCGCTATTGAGATGGCGAATTTGTATAAACATATGTAACGATCAACACTGACGAGGAATTTTATGGCAGAGGTGAATCGACGACTGACTGATTTGGAAACTGTGCTGGGCGAATATATGGCGCAAAACGCCCTTGCCGCCCGCCGCGCTCAATTAGAACAAGCACAGCGCGATGAAGAAATGCGCCAGTTCAAAGGCGAAATGAAAGACTTCAAGGATGAAATGAAAGACTTCAAGGATGAAATGAAAGACTTCAAGGATGAAATGAAAGACTTCAAGGATGAAATGAAAGACTTCAAGGATGAAATGAAAGACTTCAAGGATGAAATGAAAGACTTCAAGGATGAAATGAACGCTTTCAAGAACAGGATAGACAAGTTCGTTGAAAACTCGGAAAAGTCGCGCGAAGAGATGAACAAGAAGTGGGGCGACCTTGTCAATAAACTTGGCACGATTGTCGAGGATATTGTTGCGCCAAGCATTCCCGCTGTCGCCGCTAAGTATTTCGGCATTGCTGATTACGACAAACTTTTGGTCAACGCCTACGTCCGCAGCAGCGTCAATCGCTCCGTGCGGCGCGAGTTCGATGTGGTGTTAATCGCAGAGACCGCCGTGCTGTGGAATGAAACCAAGTCGACGGTTCGACAAGACTATATGGAGCAATTTATCTCAGCGTTGCCGTCGTTCACTGATTTTTTTCCTGAGTGCGCCGACAAGAGACTCGTGCCGATTTTTTCAAGCCTGAAACTGACTGTGGAGCAAATTAAATTTTTGAGCCGAAACAACATCTACGCCATGGCAATGACCGGCAGCGTTATGGACATTATGAACTTTAACGATGTTGCCACCTGACTTACCGTAGCGCTACATTTGCATGAGAAGTTCTTTGGATTCGCGTTTGTTTTGTTTGTCGCCCGCCACCATCAATGGAAGTTCCAGAGCGCGTTTCAGTTGCGCACGTGCGTCCTCCTCTTTGCCTAATTTCACCAGCGTTTTCGCGTAAGCATTTCGGTAATAAATCACGTTAGGTTGAAGCGAGACCGCTTTGGCGAGATACTTTTCTGCAAATTCAAAACTGCCGTCTGGCACGCCGCCGAAAAAGACCTTCACGAATGCTTTGGCGACAAAATCCAAATTGGCAAGTTCGTAGTGCCAAATGCCCAAGATGGCATTTGCCATCGCATTGTTCGGATTGCGCTCCAAGGCTTTATCGGCGAATTGTTTGATTTCCAAACCCAGCTTAATTTTTTCATTGCCGCCACGAAAGAGCGCGAGCTGTCCTGTTACTTGTCCGAGCCTTGCGTAGACTTCCGCGCTTGCCGCGCTTGTTGAATCTAACTTCAATGCGCAAAGCAGGACATCTTTCGCGTTCAAATACATTGGCTCTTGCTGCGCTTTCGGCTTTTGGTAACCGCCGTAGAAATACGCGTCAGCAAGTTTCAACAGCACATCGCGGTTCGACGATTTGGCTCTTGCACTTTCATAACATTTGATTGCCTTGTCATAATCGAAGACGCGATATGCCGAGTCGCCAGAAGCGATTGCCTCGGCAATTGGGTCGATTGACCTCGTATCAGCGTTGGTTGCAGATGCAAAGAGGGCAGCAAGAACAATCACAAGCGTTGTTTTTCTCATTAGCGTGTCGGAGTTTTTTGAATGTATTTTTTGATTAACGAAATGTCCGATAAAAACAAAAATCGGCGTAAATCATTTCACGGCGTTGGGCATCGTGCTTGTCTTCGAGCGCATATCGGAACGGTGATACGAAATATCTTTCCAGATAATTTCGCGGCTGAACGATAAGATGATTGGCACAGCGAAAACGAACAAATAATAATACACTTCAAAAAGCGGAAAGGCGTAGAGCGTTTTCAGTTGTCGCAATCGGCTCAATGCAGGCACTATCAACAAGACATCCGCCGTCAATTTTACGGCGAGCGCAGCAAGCGCAGTTGTGAACGGCAGCACAGCGAAGGCTACAAGCGGCAAAAGATGCGCCAAGAACATTTCGACGGCGAGTATGCCCTGCGTGAAACTTGCGTCCAATGCGCCCAGCGTCCAGCGCTTTTTTTGCGCATACAGTTCAGAGATCGTTGGCATCGGTTCGGTTTGATTGTGCGTCTCATACAAAATTGGAAACGCGATTTTCCACCGCGATTTTAGAATCGCCTGAAAGAGCGCGAAGTCCTCGGTTACGCTGAATTTGATAGCGGCATAGCCGCCGACGTCGTCGTAGGTCTGTCGTCGAAAATTGAAATTGTTGCCAATGCCGCCAATCGGTTGTCCAATCGAGGCTCTGCCGGAACTTGTCGCTAAAATATACACCCAGTCCAAAAGTTGCATGGCGGCGAAAGCGGTCTTCGGAACGGGAATCGTGATGCCACACACCAGCCCGACCTCGTCGGTAAAGTGCGCCAGCGTTTGTCGAATCCATGATGGCTGAACGGCGCAATCGGCGTCGGTCATCATAATAAATTCGCCGTTGGATATTTCAATTGCTTGGTGAATGGCGTTGGCTTTGCCGCGAATCGGGCGCGATTGGTCGGCGCGATGCAATTTGATGACATCATGGTTCGCAGCAAACGACTCGACGACCGCGCATGTGTTGTCGGTCGATGCGCCGTCGCTGATGATGATTTCAAGTTTCTCGCGCGGGTAATCGAGTTCGACCAGCGAGGCGAGCGTGCGACCGATGTTTTTTTCTTCGTTGCGTGCAGCGACGACGACGGTAACGCGAGGCAATTCCGACCATGCACGCCGTCTCGGCAGGCGAAACAAGCCATAGACCAGCGTCAGGGTTTGCAAGAAATAATAGGCTAAGACGCCCGACAGCGTCCAGAGAAACAGGCTCTCCATTGCCGAGATTGGTTTTTGCGTTTTGGACTGGGTAACGCTATATTTGCGCCTTTCCGTTTTAGAACAGTCGCTTCTGATTCAGCGATTTTTTTATTCGTTTTATTCGTCTTATTCGTCAAATTAAACTTTTCTAACCAAACCATCTCGCGGGACAGGACAGAATTATGGCAATCATGAACAAAATGCGCGACAGCATGCACCTTGTTCTCTATGCGCTCGTCGGCGCGTTTCTCATCACGATTGTGTTTGAATGGGGAATGAACTTTACTGGACTCGGCGGCAGAAAAAACGAAGTCGGCAAAGTCAATGGCAAGAGCATCACGATTAAAGAATTTGAGGCGCTCTACAAGCAGCAACTCGACAACTATCGACGCCAATCGCCGACGGGCGACATTGACGACCGCGCCGAAACCCAACTGCGCGACCAAGTCTGGGAGTTTTTGGTTATGAAGATATTGCTCGATGAGGAATATCAAAAACTTGGCGTCAAAGTTACCGACAAGGAAATCGTCGATGAAATTATGTCGGACAATCCGCCTGCCATTGTTGCCAATCAATTCAAAGACCCGCAAACGGGGCAGTTCAATAAAGAGCAATTCACCCAAGCCCTGAACGACCCACGCAACAAGCAAGCATGGATTCAAGTGGAGGAGTATGTTAAGCGCGAGCGTCTTGGTGATAAATTGCAAACGATTTTGACCAGCTCCGTGTTCGCCACCGACGCAGAGGCGCGCCAAAAATTCGACGCGCAACAAATGAAACTCGCCGCTAAATACGTTCTGCTCGATATGTCGCGCACCAAACCTGATTCGCTTTATTTTGTCAGCGATTCCGACATCAAGAGCTACTTTATGGAACACCGCGACGAATACAAACAAGATCCGACGCGCGAAGCCAAGTATGTCTTTATTCCCACCGACCCTTCTGCCGAAGATACCGCCGCGCTCAAAAAGGAATTAGAGACACTCAAGAAAGAATTTGCCGCAACGACCAACGACTCCGACTTCGTGCGAGGCAATAGCGACCTTCCGCCTGTCTTCGATAAGGTGCTTTCGCGCAGCACGCTCGACGCCGACCAACAGAAGCTCTTTTTCGCCGATGGCGTTAAACAAGGCAGCGTCATTGGTCCGATTTTAGAAGGCAATACATTCAAGCTGATTAAAGTTACAAGTGTCAAGGACGGCGACACAACAGTGCGCGCCTCGCACATTTTATTGCAACCGACGGGCAACACGAAAGCCGACACCGCCAAGACCATTGCAGAAGCCAAGGCACTGATTGCCAAGCTCAAAAAAGGCGCGGACTTCGAGCAGCTCGCCAAAGAGAAATCCAAAGACCCGGGCTCGGGCGCACAGGGCGGCGACCTCAATTGGTTCGGCAAGAATCGTATGGTCAAGCCGTTTGAAGAGGCGTGTTTCAAAGCGAAGGTCGGCGAGATTGTTGGACCGGTTCAAACGCAGTTCGGCGTTCATATTATCAAAGTAACCGCCCGCGACACACGCGAAATGAAAGGCATTGAGCTGACGAAAAAAATCACGCCCGGTTCGCAAACCTTGGAACGCCAGCGTCGCGCCGCCGCCGAAATTCAATTCGACGCCGAAACAATGGGCTTCGAGAAAGCTGTCGAGAAAAGTGGCTTTCAACTCCGCGAAACCGGCATCTTCTCGCGCAACGGCTTCGTGCCGATTATCGGTTACAGCGCCTCAATGGCAAGTTGGGGATTCAAAGCGAAACTCAAGGAAATCAGTCCTGTGCTGGAAGTCAAGGACGGCTTCGCTGTCATGCAATTGACCGGCATCAACGACGACGGCTACCGAAAATACGATGACGCGCTTAAACAGGAATTGAAAGCGAAAATTATCAAAGACCGAAAAATGGCGGACTTGCGCAAACTGGCAGACGGACTGTTGGCGAAAGCTGAAGGCAGTTTGGAGCGCGTCGCCGCCGCCGATTCAGGCTTGACCATCAAGGAGACCGGCACCTTCCAACTCTCCAGCCCGACCATTCAAGGCATCGGCTACGACCCAATTTTCGCTGCGGCACTCTCTGGTTTAGAAAAAGACAAACTCTCTAAACCGCTCGACACGAACCGCGGCGTCGCCATTGCCGTCTTGACCGAAAAAACGCTCGGCAGCGATTCTGACTTCGACGCGCAAAAAGATGGTCTGCGCAAACAAATTTTGCAGGAGAAAAAAGGTCAAATCGTGCAGCAGTGGACGAAAGCCTTAAAGAAACAGGCACAAATTGAAGACAACCGAAATCTTTTTTATTAACGCGCCGCTCGAAACGGCTTGTGTTTTCAAGGTGCTTCAAGCCATTCGTTCCAGACGAGCAACCTCGAACACCTGCTGCTATTCTGAGCGCGGTGATGTCGTTCATGTTTCAACGTGAAGGGGCGAGCGTCCCTGCTTTTTTTGCAATCAACCAATGCAAATACGATTTCCGCCCGAAGCCTTTCTGCGACAAGACGAAACGCCCGACGAGCAGTTCTACGAGTATCCACGCTTCGTCGCGCATATTGACGACGGTGCCATCGCGGCTGTAACGCAGCTCTACCGTGAGTATTTCGCGCCCAATTCGGCGATTCTGGATTTGATGAGCAGCTGGATAAGCCATTTGCCAAACGATGTCGTTTATCGCCGCGTCGTCGGCTTAGGTATGAACAGAGAGGAGCTTTCGCGCAATAAACAGCTCACGTCGTTTATCGTTCAAAACCTGAACACCACGCCGACATTGCCGTTTTCAGATGAAGAGTTTGACGGCGCGGGCTGCTGTGTCTCGATTGATTATCTCACCAATCCCGTCGCCGTATTGCGCGAGGTCGGTCGTGTCTTGAAGCCCAATGCGCCGTTTGTGGTGACCTTTTCCAATCGGTGTTTCCCGACGAAGGCGATTGCCGCGTGGCTCTATACCAGCGACGAAGACCATTTGCATTTGGTCGCAGCGTTCTTTCGCGCTGCCGGAAATTGGACGGACATTGAACTGCTTAACCGCTCGCCGAAGCGTGGCGACCCGCTTTACGCTGTTGTGGCGAAACGCGCGCCGTCTGCCCATGCCTGACTTCGCGCGTCAGGCAAATCATTGCAACATTGAACAGCGACGGCTATCACGCGCCCAGCGCACGTCATCTTGAACATAGATGACATGCACCTCGTAAAAAATTGCAACGATTTTTCAGCGCCGCGCAAGGTTTTTTTGCATCAGAAATTCGATTCCTAACCCTCGATTTTTCCGCGACTTACTACTTCACTACGCAGAAAATACGCAGCACTGGTTTCAAAATTCCTTGTTATCTCGCACCCGTAACATTCACTGCGAGTCCTGCTGCCCTCGCAATGAATACCTCGGCAACGAGGCAACGCTGTATAAACGCATCTCTTGCGTTTGGTTGAAAACTATTTCCAATAACTATCAAGAAAGATAGTCTTGATGAAAGACATGATTCTAATCATCGATGGTGATGCATGGGTGCGTCAACTGCTCACCGATTTTCTAACGCCGATGTATGGTGTCTCGACTGCCTCGAGCGGAACAGAGGGCATAGAGCGCTACAACGAGCGCCACGATGATTGGAGTTTGGTCATCACCGATTACAACGCGCTGCTCGCCAAAGGCGGAGACATCGTCGGGCATATTCGTGCTCATGACGCTGCGCTTCCTGTGATCGTAGCCACAGGCGGTCCGACCGACGTCGTCGGCAATGCGCTTAGAGCGATGGGAAATGTCGCCGTCTGCGCCAAGCCGTTTGACTTCGCGCACCTTAGGAACATGATTGAACAATTTTTAGGCATAGAGGCGCGCCAGAAACCCAAACGTTTTTTTTAAGCACATTTTTTTTCAAACAATTAAACACACTACCAACTATGCGAATCATTTTGTTTCTCTTGGCATTTTCAGCAAGCGTTTCCTTGACAAACGCACAAGCAGTGCTCACTGCCGTCCAACCGAGCAGCGTGCCTGCTGCGATTCTCAATGCGCACAACGCGGCGTATCCGAACAACAAAGCTGCCGCGTGGATGAAGCAGGGCAACGTCAATGCGCAATACGTTGCCAACTTCGGCACGAAAGGCGCAATGATGCGGGCGCGCTACACCAACGACGGCAAACAACTGACCGAAACCATGACCTACGTCGGCAAGCAAATCCCCGAATCTATTGCGGCGACCGCAAAGACAAAATATCCTGATTTCAAACTGATGTCAGCAACGAAAATCAAAGCGGTGACGAGCGGCAAAGAATGCTACAAAGTTCGCTTGCGCAAAGGCGTCTCGAAACTGACGTTCTACACCGACGCCAGCGGCGCCTATATCGAGGAAAAAGAAGCTCCGGCTGAAGCCGTTGAAGAGCCAGCTGACGAGAGCGCCGAAGGAGGCATCTAAACTGTTCTTTCTGTGATGGTGGCATGGAGCGCCGTCCCTCATTGCGCTCCATGTTTTTAACAATGGAGGATTTATGAGCAAGCACTATGACCCTACTGTTCCAAAGACAGACGCGCCAAAGACGGTCGCCATCGTCCATCTCTTCTTGTGGTTCTCGGTGTTGTGCTTTATCACTTCGGTCATTATCGCCGTCTTGAACGGATAATGCCGAACCAACTGACAAATGAACCATGACTTACTCAACACCGACCGCATACCTGCTTAACGGCGTCAAAACTGTCGATGCTTACCAACGCCCAAACCTTGTGGTGTATATAATTTTGGTTGCCTTTCTTGCGCTGTTTGAGGGCAGCCTTGTGGCAACGGTCATAACGCTCGTCATAAGTGAGATTGATGTCTTAACCACGATAGTCGCCTTTACAAGTGTCGCGCTTCTCTTTGCGATTCCTCTCATTTGGCTCTTGCGCTATTACCTGAAAAGGCTGGAACAGTATCGCACCATTGAAAAAGGCTTTGCTGAACAGGGCATTGTCGCAGAAGCGACGGTCGTCAGCAGAGAGGAAGAAGAACTCAGCGAAGGTGGAACATTGCACTTCATCGTCTATCAATTTCGTTCCGACTTTCAAGTTCGGGCGAAAGACGACACTTGGGAATTGGACTTCTGGAAACTGCCGCTCGGCTCGAGAGTCTCGATTACTTATTTGCCCGATGCGCCAATGATTTCAAAACTCAACCCGCTGCCGCGCCACGCTCAACCCACCGCGCAGGCAACATCAACTTGACTTTTTTCAAACCACTAAACCTCTAACGACCATGACACTGCAACACTGGATTCTCTTGATGTTCTTCATTCTGCCGCCTTTGGCTCCTGCCATCGAGGCGCAGGTGTTGAAGTTCTCCAAGTCGCCGATTTCCGAAGCGAATTTTGATAAGCTCGTCTCGGAAACAAATTTCACCGGCAACGACTTCATTTATGCCAAACTCAAATTCCCGAAACCCAAGCGCGAGATGGGACTTGAAAATGGTCTCATCGCCTACTTGCGTCTTGACGATAACACGCTCGCCTCACCTTCGTTTTTGGAATTCAAAGCCCAGACACAAGACGAACTCGATGACCCATTCTACGATATCGACCTTGCTTGTGCGTTCAAAGACAGTCGCAATCCTTCCTTCACGCAAAAGTTTTTAGCGGGTTTAGCCAAACTCGAGCCGGGAAAAAGTTATCGGCTCACGCTGAAAGTGTTAGGTTTCACCAGCAATCGCAAAGACGTTGAGTTTGCGGATACCGAAATCACGCTCGACCTCACCAAAGGCGGCGGCATCATCAAATCGCTCGCTGAAAATTTCGCCAACTCTGCGTTGGCGGCGGTGCAACTGCCAAAACCCGCACGAGATGATAAACCGCTTGCCGCCGAAATTCTCAAACTCATGAAATCGCAAGGCTTCGATGCCACAAAGGTGATTTTCTCGACCGACGGATGGCTGACACAGCGAAAGCCCAACGGCGAGATTGACCACCGCAGCATCTTCGCCTATGTCGTCTTCAAAAATAAATCGGGCGGCTGCGAGTATCAGGAGTTTCGATTCGCGCAAGATTACGTCGGCGGCAAGTTTGAAAACCGCACCTACCGAAGCGGCTCGACAGGCAAAGGCGGACAAATTGGCTGTGATAAACTCAAATAACTCGACCGATGACGACCGTTGAAGCGTATCGCCGGGAGGGCGTTGCCGGGTATGTGATTGTTGCGCTCATGTTGGTAATGATTGCCATAGGGTTAATCGCCGCCTTTGCGACCCAAGCTGACAAGGGCATAGATGGCGGCATGTTGATTGGCTATGGCATCGTGCTGCTTACCGTCATGGCGCCAACGATTTGGCTTTGTAGAGTTGCGTTCAGAAAGTGGAAAAGCAATCGTGAGATGGAACAAGCCTTTCGGGAGCGCGGCAAACTTGTTGAAGCCACAGTCGTCGGCAAAGATGAGCGCGAAGTCGGCGAGAGCACCGACCATTTCGTCATTTATCAATACGCGCCTGATTTCACCGTTATCGCCCAAGATGATTCGTGGGGGCTTCAATTTTGGAAGAAAGACATCGGCGAGAAAATCTCTGTAAAAATCTTGCCAGATAAACCAACGGTCTCGATGCTGCACTTGAAATAATTTTTTTAACCTAACCGCATTACAACAATGACATACTGCAAACACCTGCTCGCATGTTTCCTTTTCATCGCCTCGCTTCAAGCCAGCGCGCAATTCAGAAATGGACAGCCCGCCGCGTCCGTTTTAGGGCAAACCGATTTCAACGGAAGCCTGACCAATCAAGTCGGCAACGGCAAGTTTGATGGACCGACGAAAGTCGCCGTTGGACCTGACGGCAAGTTTTATGTCTCTGACCAATTCAACCACCGCGTTTTGCGCTATGCGAGCGTGGCAGCGGCAACAAGCGGCTCACCCGCCGAAGCCGTGTTCGGTCAAACGAATTTCACGAGCGGCTCGCCGAGCATTGCCCGAAATCGCCTGAACCGTCCTGTTGGCTTGGCGTTTCAAGGCGCGAACCTGTATATCGCCGATGCAGCCAACCACCGCGTCTTGCGCTTTGATAATGCGGGAACAAAGACCAGCGGCGCAAACGCCGATGTCGTGTTCGGACAAGATAACTTCACTTCTAACGAAATCGGCAATGGCGACGACCGAATGAACTTCCCAACAGGCGTGGCGGTGTCGGACTTCAACGATGTGCTTTATGTTGCCGATAACAACAACAACCGCGTGTTGATTTTTTACTCTCCCTCATCTTGGTTGAGCGGTGATGCTGGGATTCTCGCCAATGCCGTTTTGGGACAATCGGACTTTGGCTCGAGTAGCCCAAGTGACGGCGAGTTTGGAATGAATACGCCCGAAGATGTCATCGTCGTGCCGACAGCGACAGCGGGTAATGAAGTTCTCTATGTTGCTGACACGCGCAACAACCGCGTGCTGCGGTTTAACGATGTCTTTAATGCAAGTTCGGGCGATGGCGCGAGCGGCGTTCTCGGTCAGCCAAACTTTACCTCAACTGGCGCGCAAACCACTCAAAACGGAATGAACGTCCCAATCGGGTTCGCCTTAGACGCAAGCGGCAACTTGTTTGTGTCTGAAAGCGATAACAACCGAATTTTGCGATTCGATGATGTGCTTTCAAAACCTGATGGTGCAAATGCCGATGGTGTTCTCGGTCAGCCCGACTTTACCACCAACACCAAATTTTTTATTGCCAAACCTAATTCCTTCCAAGAGCCGCTGGGCGGCGTGGTCATTGCGGGCAATCTTTATGTTGCCGACCAAGACAACAACCGCGTTCTGGTCTTCAATGGTGCGTCTGCCAAACCCAACGGTGCCAATGCTGATGCGGTGATTGGGCAATCCGACTTTATCTCCCGCGCGCCGAACATCATCAATAATGTTACGATGGATCTCCCAAATGAATTGGCCATCAACCCGACAACGGGCAAAGTCTTCGTCTGTGATGACGGCTCAAATCGGGTTCTGCGCTTTTCCAGCATGCAGTCGTTGCTCATTGGCGGCGCGGCGGAAGCCGTTATCGGACAATTAAATTTCTCATCGAGTAGCGTCGCCGTAACAGCAGTGTTCATAAATGGACCAGCGAGCCTCGCGATTGACGCAAACGACCGCCTGTATGTCGCCGATTCGCGCAACAACCGTGTCCTGCGCTTCGACAACGCCTCGACCATCGCAAGCGGCACGCCCGCCAACGCCGTTTTGGGACAAATCAATTTTACCGACAGCGCACGCGGCACCTCGCAATCTAAAATGGGACTCCCGCGCGGCGTGGCAGTTGATGCAGCGGATAATTTGTATGTCGCCGATAGTTACAACAACCGCGTGCTCAAATATGCCAACGCTTCGCTCAAAGCCAACGGCGCAAACGCCGATGCCGTTTTGGGACAAGCGGATTTCACCTCACGAGTAGAGGCGGCGACGCAGTCAGGAATGTTCAGCCCGCAAGGTCTCTCGATTGACAACGCAGGCAATTTGTATGTCGCCGATACGCGCAACAATCGCGTGTTGATTTTTCTTAATGCGGCGGCGAAGCCCAGCGGCGCTAATGCCGATAAGGTCTTGGGACAAGCCAATTTTACATCGGGCGGAGCGTTGCCCGCCTCGCAGTCCAGCACAGGGTTTCCAAACGATATGATTGTTGATGCGTCAGGCACGCTTTATGTGCCGTGTTCGTCGGAGCGTCGCGTGCTGATTTTCAACAATGTGCTGTCTAAACCCAATGGCGCGCCTGCTGATGTGGTCTTAGGCAAGCCCGATTTTACGACCACAACGAACTCGCTCTCGCAAAGCGGAATGGGCGAATGTTTCGGCGTGGCGCTTGACGCGAGCGGCAATCTCTTCGTCGCCGACCGCGAGAACAAGCGCGTCTTGCGCTATGAGCCGAACTCGTCCGCGCCGCTCAACCCTTGGTTCACAAGGCAAAACGCAAATCTCGTTTTGGGACAACCCGATTTCACAACCCGCAGTATTGCCAGCGGCGCAACGGGAATGTATACAGCGTGGGATGTGGCATTGGATATTCCGCGCAATAAACTCTATGTCGCCGATGCGGATAACCATCGCGTCCTGCGCTTCTCGACCATTGGCTTAACCAACGGCGCGCCTGCCGAAGCCGTCTTCGGGCAACCCGATTTCACGACCACGACACCAGGAACAAGCGCAACCAAGATGAATACGCCTTTTGGACTGGCGGTCGATGCGGCAGGCAATCTGTTTGTCAGCGAAAGAAACAACAACCGAATCTTGCGCTTTGATGCCGCGTTTTCCAAGCCCAGCGGCGCCAGCGCGGACGGCGTTCTAGGGCAGACCAACTTTACATCAGGCGCGGCGGACATTGGACCAAATCGCCTGAACGTGCCCGAAGGATTAACGATAGACAATGCCGGCAACTTGTATGTTTCCGACCAGTTCAACAACCGCGTCTTGCGCTTCAACAATGCGGCAACAAAGCCCAACGGCGCCAATGCCGATGCCGTGCTTGGTCAGCCCGATTTTACCTCGTTCTCGAGCGGCGTCAGCCAAAACCAATTCTCCACGCCGACCGATGTCGCGCTCGATGGCTCGGGCAATTTGTATGTTGCGGATTTCAATAACCACCGCGTTTTGCGTTTCAACAACGTGCTGTCTAAACCCAATGGCGCCAATGCCGACGCCGTGCTTGGTCAGCCCGATTTTACGACGAACCTCTCAACGCCCGGTATTTCAACCGCCTCGTCGCTTTACTTTCCGCAAACCGTCGCCCTTGACGCGCTGGGCAATTTGTATGTATCGAGCATTGGCGAAAACCGTGTGATGATTTTTAGCAACGCCATCAGCAAACCCAACGGCGCCGATGCCGATGCGGTGCTTGGTCAGGCGAGTTTCACAGGCTTCAACGGTGGCGTTTCGGCAAATCAATTAGATGACCCTCGCGGCATTGCCATCAACTCGGCGACGGGCGAACTGTATCTCGCCGATACATTCAATCGTCGCGTCTTGCGCTTTGGCGCCT
>Ga0272446_1002758_pt1 | contig 23327 bp, 13 predicted proteins | sample YNPCB0061_FD_194587 | JGI IMG/M metagenome (GOLD analysis project Ga0272446, IMG submission 194587) | Hot spring microbial mat communities from Yellowstone National Park, WY, United States - YNP-CB-006-1 | ecosystem: Environmental > Aquatic > Thermal springs > Hot (42-90C) > Sediment | place... | reverse complement strand
GGAGAATTACTTTTTGGGCAACAATAAGCTTACTTCTTGATGGTAGGGGAAAACCATTACCGGTCAATACGGGATTAGGAATGACAGAAAGAAACTGGGATCAGATTAGTTATACTTATATTTTTTGCATTTTTTGGGCAATAATATCCCAATTGAATCAATAGTTACCATAAGCTAATTCTAGATATAGAACGGATGTTTACTACTATCTCTAGTTCGTTGGCTTCGAGGGGCACCTGAAACACTTTAATTTACTTAGTTCATCAAAAAACAACCAGAAATGACTACGGGAGCAGGTCATCACAAGGGTCAGGGTCGCCGCTATTGTACTGGCGTAGTTTTGGGGCGGTGCTCAATCAAGCATCCCGCTTTAGAATTAGTATTGTCGATAAACTGTTCCCCATCGGGGCTAGTCTAAACCTATCTAAATCTGAGGAAAGCATCTATGGCTTTAGTTTATCCAGAGGAGTTGCAGTACTTTAATTCCCACGAATACATCAAAGTTGATGAAGATGTAGCAACGATCGGCATTAGTGCCTTTGCCGTAGACCAGCTCGGAGACATCGTTTACCTAGACTTACCTAATGTGGGTACCAATGTTACTAAGGGAGAGCCTTTTGGTACAGTAGAATCAGTCAAAGCGGTGGAAGATATATATGCACCTGTTTCAGGGACTGTGGTTGAGCGCAACGAACCCATAGTGGAAAATCCCGAGTTCATTGCTGAGGATCCCTACTACAAGGGCTGGTTAATCAGGGTACGCCTAGGACAAGACAGTCCCGAAGCAGGTATGAGTGCTACTGAGTACCGGGCTTTGGTGGAAAGCTAACCGTAATTTGTAAATTTTTGTACGGAGGGGAGATGACTGATCAGCAGACCGCTGCCATTTTGGCCTTTTTGCAGCGCATGAAAATTTTTCAGTCTTTGTCACCCCTGAAGGTGGAGGAGCTGGCCCAGCAATTCCAACCGTGGTACTTCCGGAGCGGCCAGGCGATTTTAATTAAGGAGCAATTGCCAGAGCATTGGCTACTGATCTACCAGGGTAAAGCCCAATTGATGGGCTATGATGCGGCTAGTAAATCGGCGCTGACCCTAAAGATCTTGCAGGTGGGTGACCATTTGGGGGGGATTAGTTTGGTGCGTCAGGTGCCGACGGAGGTGGCGATCGCAACTAGTGACACCACGTGTTTAGCCCTCAGTGCCGATGTGTTTTTGCGCCTCCTAGAACAGGAACCGGCATTTGCCAGTATTTGGCAGCAGCACTGTGACCTCAGTGAAGCCTTTGATGTGTTGAGTCTGCACGCTAGCCCACAACAGCTGCCGGAGTTGGCAGCCCAAGCCAGTCATCAGGGGGTAGTGCGCCATCTCAAACCGGGGGAAAATGACCTGACCCAATTGGAGCGCGATCGCCACTGGTTTATCAGCGGCGGGGCCAGGCTACCCCAGTTTCCGATCGGGATGCAGCTATCCAAGCAGCATAAGCAACTAGTCAACCCCAGCGATCGCCCCCTACGCCTAATCGGTTTACCCAGCCAAATGGGTATTGTGACCCAGTCTCCCTCGCCAGTTCTTCCAACCGCAGCGATCGTCCCGCCCCCCACAGACTACCCCTTCGTCTTCGGCCGTGGCCAAGTCGGAGAAGCCATGGCCTGCTTCCAGATGGTCTGCCAGCACCTCAATATCCCCTTTCGCCGAGAAGTGATCCGCCGGGTTTTAGAAAACCAAAAAAACCGCACTGGAGATTTATCTTTACAGGCCTGTGGAGCCGTCGCCGAGCTACTGGGCTTAAACCCCAGCCTGCTAACCCTACCTACCTCTACTATTAACCGCCTTCAACCCCCAGCCTTGATCATCTGGCGGGGGCACCTGGCTCTGATTTATGCCGTCACCGCCCAGGGGCTAGTCCTAGCGGTACCAGAAAATGGCATCCGGGAGTATCGTTTTGGTGATTTTGCCCAGGAATGGGGCCTCAACGGGCAGTTTTTGACCCTACAGCCCACGGCTGAAACTCCCCAGCAGCGGTTCTCCCTAGCTTGGTTTTTACCTTCCCTAGTCAAGTATCGGCGGATTTTGGTGGAAGTCTTGGTGGCTTCTTTTTTTGTACAGCTTTTTGGTCTGGCAAATCCCCTGATTGTACAGTTGATCATCGATAAGGTGCTGGTGCAAAACAGCATCGAGACCCTGAACATTCTAGGGATATTTTTGTTGATTGTGGCTCTGTTTGAGGCTCTGCTTTCCAGCGTCCGCACCTACCTATTTGTGGATACCACCAACCGAATTGATGTGAGTTTGGGAACCACAATCATTGACCACTTGCTCCGGTTGCCCCTGCGCTACTTTGAACGGCGGCCGGTCGGGGAATTGGCTACCCGGATCAATGAATTGGAAAACATCCGCACCTTTTTGACGAGTACGGCCCTGACGGTGGTTCTAGATGCGGTGTTTTCGGTGATCTACATTGCGGTCATGGCTTTCTACAGTTGGCAGTTGACCCTAATTGCTTTGGTGACAATTCCGTTTTTTGTGGCAGTGACGTGGGTGTCTTCGCCGATCGTCCGGCAGCAGTTGCGGCGTAAAGCTGAGGATAACGCCGTTACCCAATCCCATTTGGTAGAGGTGCTTTCTGGGATTCAGACAGTCAAGGCTCAGAATATTGAATTGCGATCGCGCTGGCAGTGGCAGCAGGACTACAACCGCTACATTGCCTCTGGTTTCAAGACAGTCCAGACCTACACGGCCGCCACAGCCACCAGTAATTTCCTTAACCAGGTTTCTGGGTTACTGGTACTCTGGGCCGGTGCCTACATGGTTTTGCAGGGCAGCTTGACCCTGGGGCAATTGATTGCCTTTCGGATCATCGCTGGGTATGTCACCAGCCCCCTATTGCGCCTGACTCAGATCTGGCAAAACTTCCAGGAAACAGCCCTGTCTTTAGAGCGATTGGCGGACATCCTCGATACTCCCCAGGAAGCTGAAGACCGCACCCAAATCCCCATGCCGATTATCAAAGGGGAGGTGCGCTTTGTGAATGTTTCCTTTGGCTACAGGCAGGCGATCGCCAGTGCCCTACAACTAGACGGGGTAAACCTCACGGTCAACGCTGGGGCCTTTGTCGGGATCGTCGGGGCCAGCGGCTCCGGCAAAAGTACCCTCATGAAGCTAATCCCCCGCCTCTACGAAGTCCAGGCCGGCCAAATTTTTATAGACAACTACGACATCAGTAAAGTCGAGCTGTACTCCCTGCGCCAGCAAATTGGGATTGTGCCCCAGGAGCCACTGCTATTTGATGGCACAGTCCAGGAAAATATTGCCCTGACTAACCCAGAAGCCAGCGTTGATGAAATTATTTTCGCCGCTAGGGTTGCCGTTGCCCATGAGTTCATTATGGGCTTACCCAATGGCTATAACACACGGGTCGGGGAGCGGGGAGCAGCCCTGTCTGGGGGGCAACGTCAACGGATTGCGATCGCCCGGACAATCCTGCAAAATCCCCGGATGCTAATCCTCGATGAAGCCACCAGTGCCCTAGACTACGACACCGAAAGGCAGCTCTGCCAAAACATTGCCCTCAGTTTCCAAGGCAGGACTGTGTTTTTCATCACCCACCGCCTCAACACTATCCAATCGGCTGACTTAATCGTGGTCATGGATCAAGGCAGGGTGGCAGAACAGGGCAAACATGCAGCTCTGTTGGCCCAACAGGGCATCTACTACCACCTCTACAACCAACAGGAGGCCATGCATGGCGGTCTCCTGTAGGGGTCAATTGCAGCAAGTTTCAAGCCAAGAGCGATCGATAGAAACTCTCCAAATACCTGACGCAGGGAACCTCATTACCCAAGTTACGATGTCGCTCCAACATGGAATCAGCTAGGGTTCTACGCCAATCCACATCCAAGCCAAGCCGGACAGCAATTTCAATGTACTGACTGGGATTGGTGGCGATCGTCTCTGGCATACCCATCATCTGCAAAATCCCGTAGGAGTATCGCCCCCTGGCCAACTCCCCAGGGCAAGTGACCACCGGCAGACTGCTGCCAACGGCATGGAGGGTGGTGCTGCCCCCAGACCAGCTAAAGGTATCCAGAAACACATCAGCCAACAGATACCAATTCAGGTAATCTTCCTCAGGCTGGAGGGGAATTACCCGGCAAAATTGCTGAAAATCTAGGCCATACTCCAAAAACATCCGCCCTAGTCGATGCTGAAACTTAGCAACCATGTTTTCATTCACGGCCGAACCAATAAAGATAATCTGGGCATGGGGAACCCGACGGACAATTTCCGCAAAAACATAATCATACTGGGGCAGATACTTGAAAATTGATTGGAAGGACAGGTAAACGATCGCTCCTTCAGTCAAGCCATAGTAACTGCGTGGCCGTGTGGCTGTCCTGGGGGTTGCCCAGCCACAGGAAAGTCCTGTATTGGGAAAGGTGATCAATTTTTCTGTGTAATGACTAGCTGCCCACTCCGACTCCATCAGTCGGCTGGAGAGGAAATAGTCAATGGTTGGCAGGCCAGTGGTGACTGGGTGTAGCCAAGTGGCACACTGCACCGGAGCTAGGCGTAAGCTTCCCAGGATTGTCATCAATGGATCCATGCCGATCGCAGCGAAAATTAAAATATGGAGATCATCTGCCCGAATTTGGGATGCGATTTGTTCCGCATCTGGGGGTAGATGCCTCTGATAGTCACTACAGGGAATAAACCACTCCTGGAAACCGGCTAGATTTTGCCCAGTGTAGTAACAGTAGATGGCAAAATCTTGGCGATCGGCATGGCGCAACCACCCCATAATCAAAGTAAATAGCCCACTGGGGTGCATGGTGTTGGAAATATAACCAATTCTAATTTTGCCGTTTACCTTGGGCATGTCCAAGGGGGCGGCCCACTGGGGATAAATTTGCCTGGTGATCGAGCAGACATATTCCCCCCAACGCTGGTTCAAGGGGCGATCGTTCTCCCCTTGGCAGATTAAGTAAAATAAGCTATTTCGGCTAATTAATTCCCATCCCAAAGCTGGCTCCTGGGCTTGCTGAATCAGTTGCTGTAGACCCCTGCTAAACCGTTGTCGGTAAAATTCCACCTCCGTAGCACTGCTATACACCTGGGGTAGGAGTAAATATTTTTCCCACAGTAATCCTGGGCTGGTTTGGGCCAGGTGGTGGGCTTCCTCGGTGTAGCCATGGTAATGCAGGGTCGTGGCTAGGGGTGCATATAACCCCGGCAAACCGGCCGCAATCCCCCGGTAGTAGGTGCCGATGCAGCCTTGGAGGTTTTGGGTTTTGCTGTGGGCATCGGCCAGGAGATAGGCGAGTTCTTGATCTAGGGGCAGTTCTTCCCAGTGGGCGATCGCTCCCCCATAGTCGGCCCCGTAGTAGGCGGCTAGGCCCCAGTGACGGTGGGCTAGGTGGTCGTTGCCAAATTTATAGTAAGCAGCCCCCAGGTGGAGATGGAGTTGACTAGAGTAGCGATCGCGGGCCAGGGCCTGTTGGTAGGCATCGATCGCTCCGGGCAACTGGCCCTGGGCCAACAAAACATTAGCCAAATCTAACCAAGGTAAAGCTGGTTCTGGATTATCGTGGATACGCTGGCGGTAGGTTAGTTCAGCTTTAGCTAGATCTCCGTAGATCCCAGGCAGCTGGGCAATAATTTGATCGGCTTGATCAGCCCATGGTTGGCTCTGCATTACCTGTACAACCGTTCCCGGACTACCTGTTCATAAAAACTCTCCAACACTGGAATCGGGGTAGTATCCTCGTAGAGGCGGTCTTGGGCCTCGGCAAATCGCTCTACCACTTTAGAGCGCCACTGGGGGTCTAGGCCGAGGCGGGCAGCTATTTCAATATATTCAGCTTCGCTGCGGGCGATCGTCTCGGTAATGCCCATGGTTTTTAAAATTGCATAGGTGTGACGGCCGCGCATAAACCCCGTCGGGTAGGTGACCACTGGCAATCCACAGGCGATCGCTTCCATAGTGGTATTGCCCCCGGACCAGGCCAGAGAATCTAAAAAGACATCACAGACTCGATTGAGGCTCATATAACCCACAGCCCCCTGCCGCCCAGTCATAATACAGTAGTCGTCTGCCGATAATCCCACGCGATCGAAAGCTCTCTGGAGGCGGGCTTTGAACTTCATGGTCATGTACTTACCCGCATGGGATTCAATAAAAACAATCCGGCAATTGGGCACCCGTTTAGCAATTTCAGCAAAAATATAATCATGTCTGGGCAGATACTTAAAGGTGGATTGACAGGATAAAAACAGCACCTGATCTTCTGGAAAACCAAAATCAGCCCTAGTCATGGTGGCGTAGCTGATGTCTGGTTTTTGGTAGGTAATGCTGGTGTGGGGGAGGCGGATTAATTTTTCTGTGTAATGGCCATCCGCATCCTCCGGCTCCATCCACTCACTAGTCAAGTAGTAGTCCATCACCGGGGAGCCACTGGTAATTGGGTGCCCCCAGGTCATGCATTGTACCGGGGCCAGGCGCAGGCAGGAGACTAGGTTAATTAGGGGATACATGCCAATATCCAGATAGACCAAAATATGTAGCTGATCCTCCAGGATCTGCTGGCACAGCTTGGGCATGTCGTTGTAGATGTGATGGAAGTGGTCGCTGAGTTCCCTGACCATCTCTGTCATTGTATCTGGGTGTTGGTCTGTGTAGTAGATGTAGATCTCAAATTTCTGGCGATCGGCATGGCGAATCCAGCCACTGAAGAGCTTACAGACCGTGTGCCAGCGCAGATAGGCAGAAATGTAGCCGATGCGGATTTTTCCGGCTTTATCTAAAGGAGGCATGGGTAAATCCCTTACCCAGTCTGGATATTTGGCCCCGAGAACCCGGTGCATCAATTCCCCAAACTGCCTTTGCAGGTGAATATCATTGCGGCCTTGGTATTGCAAGTAAAAATTGGTACTCCAGGAGATGGCATTCCAGCCCAGGTCACGGCCCTCTGGGGTGCTGATATCGACTGAGTCTACTAGGGCTTGGAGTCCGCGGGTGTAGCGATCGCGGATAAAATCAATCTCAGTTTCTGATTCGTAGATAATCGGCAAAAAGATATTGGCTTGGGAGAGTAGTTGCCCAGCCCCCGGAATTGTGAGGGCCCCTTGGGCCGCGGTAAATCGAGATTCTTCTAGGTAGCCGCAGTCGCGCAAAGCCCAGCACAGCCAAAAATAAAGCTGGCCAGACTGGGGATACAGGCTCAAACCCTTGTGGTAAGAGGCAAAGGCGTTTTGATAATCCCCAATGTTGTAATAGCAATCGGCAAGGGTTTTGTAAAACATGTCATTGCCGTAGAGGGTCTCTAGGAATTTTTCGTAGCGTTCGATCGCATTGGCATACTGTTGCAGGTAGTAAAACTTGTGCCCCATGTACATGGCAGCCATGGCCGGCTCACCTTTTTTTTCATAGAGCAAAGAGAGGTTGTTGTAGGCATCAGGGAAGGAAGGATTAACCCCAATGGCTTGGTTGAGAACGGCGATCGCTTCGTTGATTTTGCCCTGGAGAGCTAGGGTATTACTGAGGTCTAAGTAGGCAAGCCCATCCTTGGGGTTCTTGGCAACTTGGTCTTGGTATTTCTTTTCTGCTTGGGCGGGGTTGCCGTAGTAGTTTTGCAGGGAGATTGGATCATAGTCTGACAGACTAAGGTTGCTTTGGGGGCCACTGATCTGGCGGGGTAAGCGGCTAATTTCTGCCAAAAAGTCTGGGTTATGAAACTGGTTGAGGGTCTGCCAGTCGTAGTTGTAGTTGCGATCGCAATCCCAGGTCATCACCCGTAACCCATTCCAAAAGGTAGGGTACCCATCGGCGGGGGTGGGAAAGTCTAAACTAAGCTGGCACTGGGGATGGGTCGAGATAAAATCCCAGGTGGCCTGCTGCACCGGTGTCCAATTGGTATCATCAACTACAATTAAAGCCTGGTCAGCCAAAAAGGGTTTGACAACCAACAAGGCCATCAGCACCGAGCGGTAATCGGCAGCCCCATCGTAGAAGAGAACGCCAATCCTTTCAGGTAATTCCAAGGCCCGGTATTCAGCAATAAATTGCTCGAAGGGCTGGTTAAATAGGCCGACTCGCTCCTCTAGCTGAAACTGGTTGATGGCGGCGGCCAGGGGGCTAATTTCCTGGGGGGCGATCGCATAGGCACAAGCTTGGGGATGGTTGTGCATGGCCGCGACTAGGGTAGTGCTGCCGCCCACTTGGCAATACACCTCCCCAGAACCCATGCATTCCACCGCAAAATTTAAAAGCTGGAGGATATTGACCGTGGTCATCCCCCCCAGTCGGGCAAATAGCTGCTTGAAGTCCTGATTCTTGGGGGCGATCGTCTCCTGTTTCCAGTCGTCATAAAGGTTGGGAAGCTGAGCCAAGAATTGCCGATAGTCCATGGGAGAGCTAAAGAAATATTTAAAACAGTTGCCAAAAACAATAGCACCTATTGATGCCCATGCTTTTATTGCATCCCCTATGGCAATATTTCACAGTCTAACTGGGTAATTCCAGGCAATAACCAGCGCCGTAGACAGTTTTAATGTAGCGGGGATGGCGGGGGTCTGGTTCGAGCTTAGTGCGCAGGTGGCGGATATGGACACGGATAGTCTCAATATCATCATCGGGGTCATACCCCCAGACCTCCTTGAGGATCTCACTGGGGGAAACAGTCTGGCCATGACGTTGCAGGAGACAGTGGAGCAGTTCAAATTCCAAATGGGTCAGCTTTACAGTTTCACCAAACCAGATCGCCTCAAACCTTTCGGGGATCAGGGTTAAAACCCCGTAGCTGAGGATTTCGGAATGTTTAGCCCCTTGAATGATGCGATCGGTACGGCGCAGTAGGGCCCGCACCCGGGCTAGCATCTCCTGTACCTCAAAGGGCTTGGTTAGGTAGTCATCGGCCCCGGCATTGAAGCCCTCTACCTTGTCTTGGGTCTGGCCCAGGGCCGTCAGCATCAGTACAGGGATATCAGCGGTGCGCTCATCACGCCGGAGCCGCTGACAAATGGTAAATCCATCCACTTTTGGGAGCATCAGGTCGAGCATGATTAAGTCTGGCTGGAGTTGGAGGGCCAGTGCTTGACCTTTTACCCCATCATCTGCTTGGTTAACTTCGTAGCCAGCCATCTCCAGGTTAATGGAGACCAATTCGGCAATGGCTGGGTCATCATCAATGATCAGGATGCGGGGCATGAAAAACTGCTGGGTTTATTGGATGTTTTATTAAGGTTTAATAAGAACTTTAGCCTAGTTATGCCATTATCTTCAGTTTTGTTACGGCTACGTGATGATTTATTTTATACCAACTTATTAAAAGTTTGCCAAATATTCGACGTGATAGTGAGTAGATTCACTAGTGCATTAAAATACGGGGATACCCTCGATTAGAAAATTGTTTGATTACTTATTCAATGCAGAATTAGGCTACTCCCCTAGGGCAGATTTCCCTGGGGTTTTTAAACATAGAAAATTAAATTTTCAGGTTCTATGGGGTCTGCACCAATGATCCCCAGTTGCGGGTAATTGTTTAGATGACTTGCCGGATTAGTTGAGCCAACTGGGTGGCACTGTCTTGGGTGGCCAGGCTAGCCATGTGTTTTTGCATTTGGGTTAGCCTTGCGGGCGATCGCAATAACTCCAGTACCAACTCAGTAAGTTCTGGGGCCCTCAGGTTTTTCTGGTCAAGCAAGAGAGCCGCCCCCACCTCAGCAAAAATACGGGCATTGTGGGTCTGATGGTCTTCAGCGGCAAAGGGGTAGGGGATCAGCACGGCTGGGGTGTTGGTAATAGCCAATTCCGTCAGGGAACCAGAGCCAGCTCGGCTGATTGCTAAGTCTGCCCGCTGGAGCAGGGCTGCCATGTCGTGGTAGAAGGGTAGGCTCAGGTAGTGGGGATGGTGGAAATTTTTTACCTCTGGATCACTGTCACCAGTGAGGTGAACGATGTATATGCCCTGATTGAGCCACTGGGGAGCACATTGGCGGACTAGTCGATTTATGGCGATCGCCCCCTGGGAACCACCGACTACCACCAACAGGGAGACATGGGCGGGAATCCCTAGCTCTAGGGCGCAGGGGGCAAAAAACTCAGGGCGCACCGGGGTACCCACGACTGTCGTGGCTATGCCGGGTAGGTGGCGAGCGGCCTGGGCAAAACCGAGGGCCACTTGGGTGCAGAAACGCCCACACCAACGGGTGACTTTTCCGGGAATGGCGTTGGATTCGTGGAGAATCACTGGTAAGCCGAGCGATCGCGCCGCCAAGATCGCTGGAGCCGCAATGTAGCCACCAGTGGTAAAGACCCCGGCAAAGCCTTGGGTTTTCAGGAGACGGCGCACTTGCCAAATTGAGCGACCTAGACCCCAGCAGACGGGCAGAACCCGCAGCCATCCTCCCTGGAACCCCGCAACTGCGATCGTCTTCAGGGGATACTGCTCTGGAACCAGTTGCCCCTCAAGGCGGTCTGGCACACCCAACCAAGTAATTTGGTAATCTGGTAGTTGCCTAGCTACGGCGATCGCCGGAAATAAATGCCCGCCCGTGCCGCTAGCGGCAATTAATAGTTTTTTACTGTCCAAACTCCCCATGTTGCAACGGCCCCCAGCACGACTTTCTCTCCTCATCCCACTCCCCTGCCTGTTAGGAGCATGGTGCGCGGGGTTGTGGATCCTCGGCCCGGCTGCGGCCCAGTCACCACCCCAATCTTCCCAGGAGGTGGCGATCGAGGATGCCCCCGCGGAATTGAGGACAATTTTAGCCCAGATCGATGCGGCAGCCAATAACCGCAATCTGGCTGGGCTTTTGAGCTTCTATGCCCCAGAGTTTCGCAACACCGATGGGTTAAATCGGCAAAAGCTAGAAAGCGCCCTTGCCCGGTTGTGGCAGAGTTACCCGATTTTGAGCTACCGCACAGAACTACGCACTTGGCGTCGCCAAAATGACCAGTGGTTGATCGAGACCGTGACGACCATCAACGGCTCCTCTAGCCAAGAGCGGCGCATTCAATCGACCATTCGATCGCGTCAAACCCTAGCTAATGGCCGAGTCATTAGCCAAGAAATTCTTGCTGAACGTACCCAGGTCAGTATTGGCTCCAATCCTCCTACCCTGCGGGTCAACTTACCAGAGCAGGTGCGCGTAGGTGAACAATTTTTCTTTGATGCGATCGTCCAGGAACCCCTGGGTGATGATTTATTGTTGGGAGCAGCCCTAGAAGAAACCGTCAGTAGCGATCGCTACCTCAATCCCACAGAAATTGAATTTACCCTCCTGCCCTCTGGGGGCATCTTCAAAGTTGGTCGTGCCCCCCTGCGCCCCGAACCCCGGTGGCTATCAGCCGTGTTAGTCCGGGGCAGCGGCACAGTAATTTTCACCCAACGACTCCGGGTAGTGGACTAATCGTCCCGATCGCATACTGGTTGCGCCCCCTCTGTTTGGCGATGTACATAGCCTGATCCGCAGCCTGAATCAACTTATCTGGCCCATTGTCTGGGCTAGGGATCATGCAGGCAATGCCAATACTCAAGGTAATTACCTTGGCAACCTGCGATTGTTCGTGACTAATGGCTAACTTGTTGATCGTGGTTTGGATTTTTTGGGCAACGGCGATCGCACCAGCCCGGTCAGTGGCCGGCAAAATAACCGCAAATTCCTCGCCCCCATACCGGGCTACCACATCGGTACTGCGGTGGACGATTTGGCTGAGCATTTTGGCGATTGCCACCAGGCAAATATCCCCCGCTTGGTGCCCATAGCAATCGTTATAGAGCTTGAAATAATCCACATCAATCAGCAGCAGGGAGAGGGGCTGTTGCTCCCGCCTGAGACGCATCCATTCCTGCTCTAGGTACTGGTCGAAATGCCTCCGGTTAGCAATTTTGGTGAGGGCATCGGTTTTAGCCAGGTGCTCTAGCTCTTGATTTGCCTGCCTTAGGCTAGATTCTGCCTGTTTTTGCTGGGTAATATTCTGAATCTGGGCCACATAGTACAAGGGCTGCCCCTGGTTATCCCAAACCAGTGATAGGCTGAGGATGCCCCAAACCACATGCCCCTGTTGATGAAAGTAACGATTTTCAATGTGGCCGTGGGTAACTTTTTGGTCGAGGATATCCTGGGCGATCTCCATAGCCTGGGGCAGGTCTTCGGGGTGCACTAGAGATTGGAAACGCAGGCTTAGTAATTCGGTTTCCTGGTAGCCCAGCATTTGGCACAGGGATTGGTTGACTTTTTGAATCTCGCCATGGGGAGTGACGATCGCCATACCCACAGCAGTTGTGTCAAAAGCTCCCCGAAATCTGGCTTCACTCTGGCGGAGGGCCTCTTCAGCTAATTTGCGATCGGTAATATCGCGCACCATTACCAAGACTTTCTCCTCATCAATGGGAAACATCCGGACTTCTTCATAGTGCAACTGACCATTTTTGTATAGCTGCTGCTCATAAACCCCCAAAGTGCCTGTCCTCAGAGTATCCTGAATTTGACTGAGCTTGGCCAGGAACAAATCCTGGGGCAAAAAATTAGAAATGTTCTTGCCGGTTGGCTCCTCATCAGTGGGGATCACATCAGTCACAGTTGCACTTCTTTTGTAATCCAGGTAGTTGCCATGCCGATCGATGACAAACATTAGATCGGAGATGGACTCAAGAATGGCACGGTTTTTGGCCTCAGTGTGGCGTAGGGCTGCCTCGGCAGCTTTCCGGTCATTAATATCTCGGACAATGCAGACCACTTCCGTTTCTGTAAAAGGCACTATCCGAATTTCCTCGTACTGCAACTTGCCTTTATTCCAGTTCGTATATTCACATACCTGCATTTTCTTTTCTGCCAGGGCTTTATGAATTAACTCTAGACGCTGCCTAGCCAAGTCTTCAGGCATAAATTCAAACATGCTTTTTCCGGCTATCTCAAGGTCGGCCGGCAGGCAATTAATCTCAACATTGTTGTTAATGTAGCCTTGGTAAATTCCCAGGTAGTTAACAATAAACATCAGGTCGGGAATGGCCTGCAAAATTGCTCGATTTTTAGCCTCACTGTGGCGTAGGGCAGTTTCAGTATTTTTGCGGTCGGTAATATCACGTACCATGCAAATAGCCTCCGTATCATTAAGCGGCGCAATTCTCACCTCCTCGTATTGGAGTCGGCCCCTAATCCACAGTTGCTTTTCATGGATTTGTACCTCTTTAGTCTCTAGGGCCTTGTGGACAGCGGCCAGGAACTGTTGGGCTACATGGGCTGGTAAAAAGTCAAGGCAATTTTTGCCGATTGGTTCAGCACCAGGTTCGAGCACGTCAATTTCGGGGTTGTTGCTCATGTGTTGCCGATAGACCCCTGTGCGGTCAATGACACACATCACATCAGGAAGAGCTGCAATGATGGCCCGGTTCTTGGCTTCGCTTTGGTGCAGAGCGGCTGTCATGGCCTGCTGATTACGCAGATCCTTAACCGTTACTAAGACACAGGACTGACCAGCTATTTCAATATTCTCGACACTTAAAAGTACAGCGATCGCCTGCCCAGACTTAGCCCTAAGACCAGTCTCTAAACCCGACTGGGATGTTTCGTCTTGGCACGCAGGGGAGAAGGACTCCGGGCAGCAGCTAAATAGCGGCAGTTCTTGGTAGGTGCGATTGATAACTTCTGGGCGGGAGTAACCCGTCAGACGAAAGAAGCTTTCATTGGCATCGAGAAAGCAATGGCCAGGCACAGTCAAAATCACAATTCCATCCGGGCTAGAGTGGAAGACTTTGGTAAACTTCTCCTCCGCTTTAGCAAGGGCATGGCTCATCTGTAAACAGCTTGAGTTGACATAATCTAGCAATTGACTGAGGGAATTAGCCCACAGACCGATCTCCTTAATTGGACTACTGGCAATAACTTGGGGTGTGTGGGCACCCGGACTAGCTTTGACAATGGCTTGAATGGGGCGGACAACCCATCGTTGGGTAAGAAGAATTAGCCAAGCCAAGGCTAGACACATCAAAAGAGTTAACAGAGTTGTCATGGGGTCTGTAAACAGGGCTTGCCAAACTGGATCAGCCCCAGAACTCACCGCCACGATTAACCAATTCAAATTTTCTGAGTTGGGGTATGGGGTAATCTCGGCAAACATTCTGCCGCTGGGCCAGGTGAGGAATTGATTTTGTTCAATTGAAATAAAGCCTTGCAGTTGCTGGTCTAGCCATCGAACAACTTGATTGGTCAGGGAATTTTGGCTGGCGATCGCCCCCGCAGGAGTTGTTGATACGCCAGAAGCGGCAATCACATTGCCCCGCCGGTCCAGAATACAGACCAGCTTGACTGGAGGCTCGGTGAGCTGGTTAAGCGCTTGGTTAATCTGCTCTATGCCTATATCTACCAGCCAGACCCCCCGAGTATCAGCGTTGTGGGGAGTCGCCCTGGTAATTCTAGTCTGGGGAGGATAAAAGTCTCTGCCAGTATGCCAACTGCTGCGCCCAGACATGGCTGCCATCTGGTACCACTCCTGTTGGCTTATGTCTAGATCATTTGCTAGTCGGATATTTGTTTGGGCTTGACCTTGGGCATTTACTGTGTAATATCCCTTGGGCAGACTACTGTCATTTGTAGTAATTAAGAGACTTTCGCCAGTGGGTTTCTTGGTGTAGCCAAGAATGCTACCGTTACTGTAGCCGTGGGCGATCGTCAACACCTGGGGAAATGCTTGAAACTGTGCCCAGAGGTGTTTTTGTAACTGGGCAGTGTTATTAATATCTAATAGCTTTGCACTGGCTAAATCTTTGTTAATTTGATTAATGCTGACAGCAGTTTCAAGATAATTATCTAATTTACTTTGAGCTTGATTTATGGTTCTTTCTAGAATCTGCCTAGAGGAATTTTGTAGGGCTTGATTGGTGCTCTGAAAAGACACATAAGCCGTAATGCCAATTCCTAAGATAATTTGAGCGACAATTACTGTACTCAAATAATGAAACAAAGTAATTTGTCGTCTACGCATCATTCTAGTGGTGAAAAAAGGTGGCATACCTATCAGCAAGCTTGACAATTCTATTAATAGAATCAATAAAGTATTGATAATAATTTGGTCATCAACTAGGGTGTAATTAATGTTTAATTAATGTTATTTATTGATTTAAGCTGACTTAAGATCTAGGCAGGAACCCAAACATCTAAAAAAAGAAACTAGACAATGACACTAGCTCAGGATACTTCCCTATTGATTAGGGGAATTCTACATAAAGTTAGCCGTGGCGGGGATATTACTATATCTGAGGGTATAGATTTGTTTGAGGAGTCACACCCCTCTACCATAGCAGTGATCCAACGGGCCGCTGATGATCTGCGTCAGTTTTTAGTGGGCGATCGCGTCACCTACGTGATTAACCGTAATATTAACTTTACAAACATCTGTGAGCAGCACTGTAACTTCTGTGCATTCCGGCGGGATACCGACCAGCCCGGCGCTTTTTGGCTAAATCAAGAGGAGATCATCGCCAAGGCCAAAGCAGCCCTAGCCCAAGGAGCAACTGAAATTTGTATACAGGGCGGTCTGAACCCGGCGGCTAAGTTATCTGGCTCTAGCCTCCACTACTACCAAAACCTGGTTGCTGGGATCAAAAGCCAGTTTCCTAGTCTCCACATCCATGCCTTTTCGCCCCAGGAGGTGCAGTTTATTGCCCGTGAGGATGGATTGAGCTATGCCGATGTGATCCAAGGCTTACAGGCGGCTGGGGTGGGATCGATGCCGGGTACAGCGGCGGAGATATTGGACGATCGCCTGAGGCGGATTCTCTGCCCAGAAAAAATCAACACCGCCACTTGGCTAGAAATTGTCGGTACAGCCCACCGCTTGGGAATGCCGACCACGAGTACCATGCTCAGCGGCCACATTGAAACCCCCCTTGAGCAGCTTTCTCACCTAGAGCACCTGCGGAGCTTACAAAAAGCAGCCCAAGATTACCCGGCGCGGATCACTGAATTTATCCTGCTGCCCTTTGTCGGCCAGGGTGCTCCCCCCGCCCTACGCCGTCGAGTCGGCCGCGACCAGCCGATTTTGGCCGATAGCTTGCGCCTGAGCGCCTTGGCCCGCCTGTATCTGGGCAAGTGGATCGTCAACCATCAGCCCAGTTGGGTCAAGCTGGGTCTGGCTGGGGCGGCGGCGGCCCTCAACTGGGGCTGCAATGATTTGGGGGGCACCCTGATGGAGGAGCATATCACAACCATGGCGGGAGCTAAGGGGGGCACATGCCAAACCCCGGCCCAACTCCGGGGGGCGATCGCTAGCCAAAACCGTCCGGCAAGGCAGCGGGATACCCTGTACAATTTGCTGGATTGAGCCGTTGCTTTTCTGGTTTCCAATCTAGCCCTATGGTTCATTTTGTTGCTGTTGTCGGTACCGAATTACCTGATTCTCTGGTCGTGGCTGATGCGGCTCTGGTCAGCCAAACTTGTCGGAGCGGTGATTTTTGGTGCCGTTGGTGGCATTACTCCCATTTGCCCGTAGCTTACAAAGCTACAACAACGGAGGTGGCGATCGTCCTGGGACAAGCTGTGGGAGCAAACTTGGATTTTCCGGCAGATGCCGAGATTTTTGATGGCTTCCATGGGGCGATCGCTTACAGCCAAGCCCAGGGGCTGCGGGTGAGTGCCGACCTGTTAGGGATTTTTCCGGTTTACTACTTCCACGACTCAGCAGGGATCATTGTGGCCTCTAGTCCAGAACTGATCCGTCAGCACCCAGCCTATCGAGGGGATCTGGATGTGGCGGGCTTGGTGGGGATTTTGCTCAGCAATGGGTTATTGAACGGGCGTACCCTGTGGCGGGGCATCCGGCGTTTAGGGGCTGGGTATTGCCTGCGGTGGCAAGGGGGGCAAGGGCAGGAGGTGCAGCAATACCATCTGCCGGATTTTGAACAGGAGAATCCCTACAAAGGAATTACCCTACCGGAGCAGTTGGAGCTTTTAGACCAGACTTTGAGCGGGACGATCGACCGTCATTTGGGGGCTGGACAATGCACCCTGTTACTTTCCGGCGGCTTAGATTCACGGACGTTGGCAGGATTTTTGGCTAGGCAAGGGACGCATCCCCAGACCCTCACCTTTGGCGATCGCTCTGACCTAGAGGCCCAGTGTGCCCAAGCCGTAGCCCAAAAACTAGGCTGGCCACACAATTTAGCAGCTCCCCAGTTTGCCAGCTACCCAGACTACGCCCAGCAAATTATTAGCCAAGAACACCTGGCCAACGGCTTCAATGGAGTCGGCATCGGCTGGGGAATCAATCCAGCCCTACGGCAACTACCCGCCCCCTTGGTGACTGGCTTGTGTTTGGATGTGGCCCTGTCTGGACCATTGCCCGTGACCAGCCCAGGGGAGGAGTTGAGTTTTGAGTTGTTTTTGCGACGGCGGGTGAATCCCTGGGGTATTGCCCTAGACCAGTTGCACCGCCTATTGCGCCCACAGCTACAGGAAACTTTGACTGGGACGATCGCCGAGGCAGCCCAGCTCTACCACAGCTATGGCCAGAGTGAATATACTCGTAATCTCTGCTTTGAGTACTATCACCGAGAGCGTTTCCACACGGGCAGCCGGGCTTGGATTTTTAGTTTTGCAGCGGCCCCAGTGCTGCCTGTATTAGACCGGCAGCTTTTGCAACTTACTGCCCTAATGCCGATTTGGCCAATTGACCGTTTAGCTCAGCAGCAGTTGGTGATTACCCGGTTTCCTGATTTGGCAGATTTACCGCTCGATCGTAATGATTTTGTCCTATGGCCCCTGGATGCGGCCAGGCTGCGGCGGCGCGACCGCTGGCGTTACCATGCCCTTGGTTATTGGTATCGGCTCCAGCAACGCCTAGGGTACGATCGCCGCTACTATTTCCGGATTCTTGATATCAATAATCCCGGCTGGCAGGCCATCCGCCGCCAGGCCGAACCGGGGCGCGATCGCCTAGGAGAACTGTTTGACCTCCAGGTACTAACAGAAATATTACCCCCCGCCTTCCAGCCAATTAAGCACCGCCACGACCCAATCATCACCTCCTCTGGGCAGAAACTCCTCCTGGGGCTTTTATTGTGGGCCCAAAAATACCTGTAGGTACAGGAAGTGTTTTTTACAAAAATCTACGTGCTAACTAGTTCAGATCCAGAGAACCGATAATTGACCTAATAGATGCAATAGGGAACCCGATTCTCATTAAAGAATTAAAGATAGGATACATGAATTAAAACCGCAGCAATTTTTTAGACTCAAACTGGAATGCAGTACTTCTGCTAACGTCCTATCTCTACCTTGGATGACAGTCCACCGATTCCACACCATGATTTCTAACCTGACCTAGTTTCTGTGGCTAGCCTTATGGGAAAAAATAAGAGCAAAAAGTAACCCAGAACCCCTTTTTTGAGTAAGGAAAGGGGTTCTGGGGAGAATAGGAATCCTATCTAGGCAAGCCAGTAGAGATGGGCACGGGGCTGGGGAAGGGAGCCAAATTGACCGGCTCAGCAACACTTATACTACCCAAGCTAACACTGGGAAAATTGGCGCTAGGCACCGGGGGCGCAGTTGGGGTAGTTGTGGCAGCCACGGGGCGGGGATCCACCGTAAATTGGGAGACAACACCGGGGGTGCGCTTGACTATGTTGGGGTCAGCATTCATTTCGGCTTCGGTGTAGGGGGGGATGCCGTAGGTAGTTACTTTGAGCTGTTGGGTTGAGCGATCAATCTCAAACTCAGTCCAGCCGTAGGTGCTAGTAGCTAGATATCCACCCTGGAGGAGATTAGCCCGGATTGGTGACCCCTGTAGCCCCACTGGATCAAAACCAAAGGGACGGAGTTGGCTATTGAGCAAGCCCTCCATAAACTGCTCCTTAGCCGGAATGGGCAAGGAGTTATACAGGGCCGCCTGGTCTTTAGGAAGGAGGTTGAGCTGGGCGGCAAGATCCACTACCGTCGGGCCAAAGGGGGCATCAAAGGCCAAGGAACCAGTGCTGATTTCAAAAGCCGTAGTGGGAATCTGCGGCCCGGTGGGGCTAGTCTGGTAGGTCAAGTTATTAACCACAGTGCCGTGGATATCAGCGGCGACGAAGACCACATTATCAATCTGGTTTTGATTGATAAAATTGAGGATCTCAGAGCGCTCCGCAGCGTAGCCATCAAAGCGATCGCTCGCAAACGCCAAACCGAGGTTTTGAATTGGCTCAGGCACCATCACAAATTTCCAGGTAATTCCCTGGTTCTTGGCATCGAGCAAATCCCGTTTGAGGTCTGCCAGTTGAGTTTTGCCCCACATAGTCCGGTTGGGGTTAAAGGAACCAGCTAAAAACGCTTGCACCTGGGCAAGGTCATTGAAGTTAGTCACCTCTGGTATGGGGGCATCACGGAACGACCGGTTATCTAAAACAATCAGTGATGCATCCTTGCCAAAGGTACGATAACGATAGAGCTTCCGCTCCCCAGAGGTACGGCTGTCGCTGCTGGAGCCGTAAAACTCATCCCGGAGTGGGTTATATTCCTGAAAAACTTTCACGCCAGTTTCATACAGGGCAGAATCGTTAATCAACCCGCTGCCGGGGCCAAAACGGGGATCGGAGCTAATCGGGGCACCGCCAGAAAAGTCATTGATCACCTCGTGGTCATCGATCGTGGCAAAAGTAACCGTAGTCGATCGCAACTGCCCCAGGGAATTCAGACCAAAACGCTCCTTGTAGACCTCCCGGTGTTTTTTGCGGAAGTCATCCAGAGTCTCAGCTTGGCGCTTCGGTACCACCGGTGAAGGATAGTCAGCATAAATCGTATCCCCATGGGCAACAAAAAAGTCCAGATTACGGTTGACTGCGTTGGCAATACCTGGATAAGGACTCAATTCCCCCCGCCAGTCGCCAGTCACACCAAAGCGCAGGCCATTAGCCACCCCTGGAGCCGCTGCCGTCTTAAAGGTACCCTGCGAGGAGCTACCGGCCGCATCAGTAGCCCGATAAAAGTACCGTGTGCCTGGATTTAGTCCTTTTACTTCCACCTTGGCGGGTTGGCGGGGTTCGCTAACATTTTGGCTAATAATTGCCTGGACATTATTAAAAAATGGGTCAGTAGATACCTCAAAAAACATGGAACCGGGGGTTCTAGCCCTGGCCCACAGAATTGCGGAATTTTGGTTAACATCACCAGCAGCAACGCGATTCGGTAATTCGCGGGCCCGCTGTACCCTGGCCCGCAAATCATTGAGCAGACCTTGGAATAACTGTAAACTCGGGTTAGTCGTCATAGATATAATCCCCAATGCATTGAATTGCACAAACCTATGGCATTGCGAACCATTCACTCGGCTTTGATAGTTTGACCTTGAAAAGATATTTGTTCTCCAAAGACCCTAGGTTGCACAAACTAAAGCTATAACTGGCTTATTAATTGGCTATTAATGCTGTTTTAAGAGGCTATTAAGCGATCGTAAACTCCACCCTGAGTCACCACCGCTAAGCCAGTAGGCTTAACTTCAGCAGGTAAACATAAGCGCATTCCAAAGATTGCTATACAATTACTAAGCAAAGTAAATTAGGAAGTACGTTATGTGTGGAATTGTCGGCTACATCGGCACAAAAACCGCAAAAGATGTCCTCATGGCGGGTCTAGAAAAACTCGAATACCGGGGCTATGATTCCGCAGGTATTGCCGTGATCGAAGCCGAACAGATTCACTGCACCAGAGCCAAAGGCAAGCTCCACAACCTTAAAGAAAAACTCACAACCCTTGCAAGTACTGCCCAAATCGGCATTGGTCACACCCGCTGGGCTACCCATGGCAAGCCGGAAGAGTATAATGCCCACCCCCATATGGATACCCAGATGCGGATTGCGGTGGTACAAAACGGCATTATTGAGAATTACCGGCCCCTGCGGGAAACCCTCAAGGAAAAAGGTCACCAATTTCGCTCTGAAACCGATACAGAGGTGATTCCCCACCTAATTGCGGAATCTTTGGCAACAGATCTACCCCCCGATCATCCCAATCGATTTTTGGAAGCAGTGCGGCGATCGGTCAAGTTGCTTGAAGGGGCCTTTGCCTTGGCAATAGTCTCAGTAGACTTCGCCGACGAGATTATTGTGGTACGCAAGCAAGCTCCATTAATTCTAGGATTTGGCTCTGGGGAGTTTTTCTGTGCTTCTGATGTACCGGCTCTAGTACCCTACACTAGGGCGATTTTACCCCTCCAGGATGGGGAAATTGCCCGCTTGACCCCCCTGGGAATCGAGGTGTACAACTTTGCGGGGGAAAGACTCAAAAAAGCACCCCACACCCTGAACTGGAACCCAGTCATGGTGGAAAAACAGGGCTTTAAGCACTACATGATGAAGGAAATCCATGAGCAGCCGGGGGTAGTCCGCAGCTATATTGAAGCTCACTTGGTGGATGATTGGGATCGATCGACTTCACCCATAAAACTCAGCCTGCCCGATGATTTAACCGAAAGCATTGATCAAATCCAGATTTTAGCCTGTGGCAGTAGCTGGCACGCTAGCTTGGTGGGTAAGTATTTACTGGAGCAGTTGGCTGGGGTGCCTACTCTGGTGCAGTATGCCTCTGAGTTTCGCTATGCCCCTTCCCCTTTAGTGCCCAATACTTTGACCATTGGTGTCACCCAGTCGGGGGAGACTGCTGATACCTTGGCGGCGTTGGATTACGAGAGGCAGCGCAGTGCTGTTCCACGGCTGCTGGGAATTACTAATCGCCCAGAAAGTTCCCTGGGGCGGATGGTGAACCATCTGATTGATCTAAATGCCGGGATTGAGATTAGTGTGGCGGCGACCAAGAGCTTTGTGGCGCAATTGATGGCTTTTTATGGACTGGCGATCGATCTGGCTTACCGTCGCCAAACCATGGAGCACGATCGTATCCAAGAACTAATTGATGGCTTGCGTCAACTACCACCATTGATTGAGCTGATTTTAGAAAGCCAAGAACGCTACATTGAGCAGCTAGCCCACGATTTCAGCGAAACCCAGGATTTTATTTTCATTGGCCGGGGGATTAATTTTCCGATCGCCCTAGAGGGTGCTCTAAAACTCAAGGAAATCAGCTACATCCATGCCGAGGGTTACCCGGCTGGGGAAATGAAGCACGGGCCCATTGCCCTTTTGGATGCTAAGGTGCCAGTGGTGGCGATCGCGATTCCCGGCTTGGTCTACGAAAAATCCCTCTCCAACGCCCAGGAAGCAAAAGCCAGGGATGCTCGCTTGATTGGGGTAACAGTTATGAATGACCCGGAAGCGGCTGCTACCTTTGATGATCTGTTGCCAATTCCGCTCATCTCTGAGATCCTCTCGCCAGTGCTGACAGTGATTCCTTTGCAGATTTTAGCTTACCACATTGCGGCTCGCCGTGGTTTAGACGTGGATCAACCCCGTAACTTGGCCAAGTCGGTAACTGTAGAGTAGCCTAGCACCCAACCTAGACTATTTACCCAGATCGTACAGCTGGGTTCGGCGGGGCAGTTTTAGTCGGTGCGGGTTAAAGTAAGTTTGCCAGTGGGGGATTATTCCTTGCTCCTGCGGCCATAGCTACAGGTCAGCAACTCAGCGATCGCCCCTGCACTACCTTAAACCTTCAACAAAATTCCGGTGAGCTTGACTAGCAAACCCTCCTGGAGAACTTCCAGCACCCCAGCAAGATTACCAGCCAGCAGCGCAGAAACAGCTAACCAGAGACCAGGAAACTGCCGACTTTGGAGGATACCCTCCGGGACTTGAGGCTTGTATTCCCCATCTTCAATACAAAACCAATCTTGTAAGAATAGTGCTTGACCCTAATGGCGTCTCTTACACGATCGAGTAACTTGCGTGGCGGCGGCTCGCTCACATTAGCAGAGCTTATGATAGCTTTAGGTTTAAGGATGGGCTTAGGAATGTTATCTTGCATACTTCTTAATATTTAGGTAGACTAACCATTATACTTAGAGCAAATCAACATATAAACCCAAACCAGTAAATATCTAGAAAGTTTCTTAAAAAGCTGTAAAATAACTATGCTAAACTGAGATCATCTGTATAAAATGCAGTTATATTGCCAGCACCAGAGTTGTGCTTAGTCAAGGTTGTTGGTGAAGAGGCGCTGGAGTCTGTGGGTAATGAAGGCGATCAGTTCAAAAATTTACACAACATAACAAATCACTGCACCCGTCATGATGTTACAATCCAATCACTACCGAAAACTACTGGTGGCGGGTGAGTTCAGCCGTTAGACTGCTTGAGTCGTTGGTTGGGACAGCAGCCGAGAGGTTGTCTGTAAGACATGAAGTTTGAGATTGCTGTTACATAACCAGTAAGGCGATGAGAAACAGTGGGTAGGCGGACAGTAGA
>Ga0272446_1002757_pt1 | contig 23331 bp, 28 predicted proteins | sample YNPCB0061_FD_194587 | JGI IMG/M metagenome (GOLD analysis project Ga0272446, IMG submission 194587) | Hot spring microbial mat communities from Yellowstone National Park, WY, United States - YNP-CB-006-1 | ecosystem: Environmental > Aquatic > Thermal springs > Hot (42-90C) > Sediment | place... | reverse complement strand
AACTGGGGTGCAAGGATTCGAACCTCGGAATGTCTGGACCAAAACCAGATGCCTTACCACTTGGCGACACCCCATTACTGGCGCAGTTACATAATATAGCAAAAAAAACTAGGATTTGGCAATTTCTTGGCAAATTTGCGCCCATGCTTGCGCTGGATCGGGATGGTGGGTGATGGGTCTGCCGATGACTAGGTAGTCTGCTCCTTGGGCGATCGCTTGGGCTGGGGTCATGGTTCTGGCTTGATCCCCTAGCACTGCCCAATGGGGGCGCACTGCGGGGGTCACTATTGTCAGTTTTTGTCCGAGATTGTCTCTGATTAGTCTGGTTTCTTGGGGAGAACACACTACGCCGTTGATCCCTGCATTGTGGGCGGTTTGGCAGAGGTGCAGGATGTAATCGGTTAGCTCTAGGGAAATGTGTAGTTCCTGCCCCAGTTCTTTGGCAGTTAGGCTAGTCAGCACGGTTACTGCCAAAAGTGCGGTGTTACTGCCAGCTATGGCTTCTTGAGCGGCTTGGAGCATGGCAAGACCACCCATTGCATGGACTGAGAGAAACTGCACCCCGTAGCGCACTGCTGAGCGACAGGCGGATGCAACTGTGTTGGGAATGTCGTAGAGTTTGAGGTCGAGAAAAACTTTCTTGCCGCGCTCGTGCAGGGCAGATAGGACTTCTGCCCCACCGCTGATGAATAGCTCTAGTCCTACTTTGAACCACATTGCCTGCGGTAGGCGATCGCACATGGCAAGGGCTGAATCTAGGTCTGGCACATCTAGGGCGACTATGATGCGCTGTTCTGGGGGCGGGGTCATGCAGTGAATGTACCCACTGGCTGGGTGGTGTTGAGGAATTCCAAGATGCGATCGCGCAGTTGGGGACTGGTCAAACCCAGCGTGGCTAGGGACTGTTCAGGGGAGGCGTGTTCCACCAGCACATCAGGTACACCTAAGCGTTGCACAGGCACGCAAATCCCCGCATCCATCAGAGCTTCCATAACGGCTGAACCGAAGCCGCCCATAAGACATCCCTCCTCTAGGGTAACCACCCGCTTAATTTGCTGGGCAAGGGGAGCTATGAGTTCCAGATCAAGAGGTTTGGCAAACCGAGCGTTGATCACCGTTGCCTCTATGCCATGTTCACTGAGCAGTTCTGCGGTTTGTAGGGCGGGATAGACCATGGAGCCATAGGCGACCAACAGTACATCTTGTCCTTGGCGCAGCAGTTCTGACTTGCCGATTTCTAAACTCTGCCATTCCGATTCTGGCAGAAGGGGTACGCCCACTCCCGAACCTCTGGGAAAGCGCATAGCGATCGCCGATTTGGTGTAGTTAATCCCAGTGGCGATCATCCTCTGCATTTCCGCTTCATCTTTGGGAGCCATCAGCACCATGTTGGGAATACAGCGCAGGTAGGCGATGTCGTACATTCCCTGATGGGTGGGACCATCTGCCCCCACAATTCCCGCCCGATCCAAGCAGAAAAAGACAGGCAGTTTTTGGATACAGACATCATGCACGATCTGATCAAAGGCTCTTTGCAAAAAGGTGGAATAGATAGCCACCACGGGGCGCATTCCTTCACAGACTAGCCCTGCGGCTAGGGTAACTGCATGTTGCTCGGCAATGCCTACATCGATATATTGATCGGGCAGTTTGGCTTGCAGTTTGTCCAGCCCTGTCCCTGTTGCCATTGCCGCCGTAATCCCGATAATGCGCTTATCTTTTTCCGCCATGCGCACTAGGGTTTCGCCAAATACTTTGGAATAGCTGGGCGCTTTGGGTTTGCTGGAGCTATTGGCTTTGCCTGTCTCTAAATTAAAGGAGCCTTGAGCATGGTATGCCACCCTATCCGCTTCAGCGTAGCTGTAGCCCTTGCCCTTAGTGGTTGCCACATGCACCATCACGGGACCTTTGAGGGTGTGCGCCACTTGGAAAGTGTCGATCAATTCCCTGAGGTTATGCCCATCGATGGGACCGATGTAGGTAAAACCCAGTTCTTCAAAGACAGCCCCCACTTTGTTTTGCACCATAGTTAGGATTTTGATATTGTCCTTGAGTCGTTCAATTTCGGGACTGATCTGTTCGCCAACAAAGGGAATGTTACGAATTTGTCCCTCGATGTTTTCACTGAGGAACTGCACGGGGGGACTGAGCCGCAGGCGGTTCAGATAGCGGGGAATGGCTCCCACATTGGGAGAGATAGACATTTCATTATCATTCAGCACCACTAGCAGGTTGGTTTTGGGTAAATGCCCTGCATGATTGATGGCTTCTAGTGCCATGCCGCCAGTGAGTGCCCCATCACCAATAATTGCCACTACTTTGAAGTTTTCGCCTTTGAGATCGCGGGCGATCGCCATCCCCAGTGCCGCCGAGATGCTGGTGGAGGCGTGTCCTGCGCCAAAGTGATCAAAGCGGCTTTCACTGCGTTTCAGATAGCCGGCAATGCCATCCTTTTGCCGCAGAGTGTGGAACTGGTGATAGCGCCCTGTAATCAACTTGTGCGGGTATGCCTGATGCCCCACATCCCAGATCACCTTGTCCCGATCCAGATCGAGGGTTTGATACAGTCCCAAGGTTAGCTCCACTACGCCCAACCCTGGTCCTAGATGTCCCCCTGTGGCGGCGATGGTTTGTAAATGTTTCTCGCGGATTTCTTGAGCGATCGCTTCTAGTTGACTGATGGACAATCCATGCAGTTGGTTGGGATGGTAAACTTCGCTGAGGCGCATAGCAAGCGGTGATAAGTGTCTATTGATCTAGTCTAACGACAAATTACCCAGACAATGTCAGTCGTGGGGATCATTTTGCGAAACTTCATCCAAATGCTCCGACACGGCTTGGTAGAGATCAATCACATGATGATCTAAGAGGCGATAATAAACTTTACGACTTTCTTTGCGATGGCTCACTAAGCGCATGGCACGCAGGATACGCAGTTGATGAGAGACTGCTGACTCGCTCATGGACATCACCCTTGCAAGGTCATGGACGCACAATTCGCGGCAGGAGAGAGCAGAGAGAATGCGCAGGCGATTGGCATCGCTGAGCAAGCTAAAAAATTCTGCCATAAAGTGCGCTTTTTCGGGGGAAAGGACTTGCTGAGCAACTAGGGCAAAATCCTGCTCAGCAAGATCGCAGGAATGGGTGGTCATTGGCTGATTACCACTGGCTGTTCTCCTTGGAATTTACCCACTAGAATTTCATGGGCAAGCCCCACAAACAGACCATTTTCTAATACCCCAGGAATGTTGTTGATTTGCTGTTCTAACTGGGCGGGGTCGGGAATGGCATCAAATTTGACATCTAGCACCATATTGCCCTGATCGGTAATTACAGGACCATCTTTCTTGACCCCCATGCGCAGTTCGGGGATACCCCCCAGTTTGCTTAAGGCACGGGTTACGGGAGCCACAGCCATGGGTAGCACCTCTACGGGTACGGGAAAGGTACTGCCCAAGCGCTCCACCAGTTTGGATTGATCTACTACCACAATAAACAACTCAGCGAGGGAATCCACTACTTTTTCGCGAGTGTGTGCCGCCCCGCCCCCTTTGATGAGATTTTTGTGGGGGTCAACTTCGTCTGCACCGTCAATGGCGATGTCAATGCGCTCCACTTCATCTAGGGTGGTGAGGGGAATGCCATGTTTTTTGGCTAAAACTGAGGCTTGGAAGGAGGTGGGAATGCCAACAATGTTGCTGATTTCTCCATTTTTGAGGCGTTCTCCCAAGGCGGCGATCGCAAAGGCGGTGGTTGAGCCAGTGCCCAAGCCCACTACCATCCCAGAAGTTACCCGCTGGGCGGCGGTTTCACCTACCAGTTGTTTGAGTTGCTTGGTCTGTTCGGCGGCAGGGGTCATAGATTTTGTGCAATAGATTAAAACTAGGGTACTACCAAAACGGGGCAAGGGGACAGGTTGATCACTTTTTGGCTGGTACTGCCATCGGGGTGATCTTTCGTGGAAACCATGCCTTGCGAACCCATGATGATCAAATCCACTTCCAGTTCGTCCGCCACATCACAGATCGCCAGTTCTGGCTTGCCCTCGCTGATCTTAGTCTCGGCGGAAATTCCTGCCTTAGAGAGTTGATCGCAGATTTCCTGCAATAGCGCCTGCGCTGAACTGGTCTCAGTTTCAGAGCTAATATCTTTGACCGCAGACATGACTACCAGTTGGGCTGAATATTTTTGCACTACTTCCACTACCACATCGATCGCCTGTTTGGCTTCATGACTCTGGTTGACAGGGAACAGTACTTTTTGGAACATAACTTCAATTCATTAAGCACCAATGTTTATGGTAAGCCAATTCAACCCCCTCCTAACACAATTCTTGCAGTGAGCCACACGCCTAAGCCGAAAATGGCTAAGTAATCTTGACCGATTAATTTGAGCGATCGCCACTTAACCAAATGAGTATTGGGATCGGTGAACCCCCGCGCCTGCATAGCATCAGCAGTTTGTTCTGCGCGCAGGAATAAATTTTTTACCAAGCGTTCCAGTACCAACAGCCAAATGTGTCCCGCCTGCCTCATGCCCAAGCGTTTCCAGTTGATCGCCCGTGTGCGGATCGCTCTCACTAGGTTTTGGATTTCTTCTAGCACTAACGGCACAAAGCGCAGTGCCAAAGTGAGGGTCAGCAAAATCTCCACCACAGGCACACCCAGCCTTCTAAGAGGCAAGGTGAGGCTGGTTAGAGCTAAGACAATTTCCTCGGGCGCAGTAACCAGTAAAAAGAGGGTGGGAGCATAGAGGTAGGTGAAAATGAGACTGCTGACCCGCAGACCCAAATCCAGCGATCGCCTTGTGATGTTAATAAAACCGCTGTGAAATAGCACATAGCGATAGTCAGTAGGCTGGGGTATAGCAACCTCAGGCAGAGGGCGGCGGGGTTGATAGGAAACATTACTACCATCAGGCAGAAGCAAACCCAGCAGTAGGGTCATACCCGCCAACAGCAATAGCCAACCCATCTGTTGTCGCCATGCCCGCACAGGAATCCCCGCCAGCAGAGTAACCAAGACTAGGAATACTACCAAGCTGATGCGCCACAGTGCATTTGCTTGAATAGGGGATAGCAAGATCAACAGCAACCAGAATAATTTGACACGGGGATCAAGGGAATGCAACCAAGTTAGGGGTTGTTCCATGTATAGCCCAATGGGTAGCGATCGCAAAATGTCCATGAGTTCTAATGTTAGTATTTGTGATGACCAAAACGGTAAGAAGAGATGGGCGAATTTCACATTTTTGACAATGACCTAGATCAATCCACCCTAGAAACTTACCTAGAATGCGAAGCTATAGCGGTGGATACGGAAACTATGGGCTTGATCCCCAGACGCGATCGCTTGTGTCTAGTGCAGATTTGCGACCATCAAGATCGGGTAAGTATTATTCGCATTGCACGAGGTGTCAAACAAGCCCCCCTCCTAAAAATTTTGCTAGAGGCAGAATCTGTAGTAAAAGTATTTCATTTTGCCCGCTTTGATGTAGGTATTTTAGAAGCTCATTTAAGTATTGCCACCTATCCCATTTTTTGCACCAAAATTGCCAGCAAATTAGCTCGTACTTATACTGATAAACATGGTCTTAAAGAACTAGTCAAAGAACTAGAAAAGGTAGAATTAAATAAAGAAGCGCAGTCATCGGATTGGGGGGATGTCTATAATTTATCTGAGGAACAATTACAATATGCAAGCAATGATGTACGCTATTTGCTACCAGTGCGCCAAAAGCTGATTCAAATGTTGATTAGAGAAGGCAGACTAGACCTAGCCAAAGCCTGTTTTGCTCATATTCCCACTCAAGTTTATTTAGATTTGCTAGGTTATGGTGATGTATTTGCCCATTAAGCGTCTACTGAGTATCTATTTCATAACTTTTATTGCACTCATTCAGTTTTGGGTAAAGATAGTGTTTGAGAACAAACTAAGTACATCTTTTTGGCTGATTATGAAGTATATCAATAAAAGCTGATACTTGAAAAATGCAGTTTTTATAGGGAAATATACACTGTGCTGGATATATCTGGCATGGGTGTTAATGTTTGAGTAAAGTGCATTTTACTATCCTTGTCCTTTCGGCTAGACTTAGCAGTTATGGCAATATAGCAAAACTATGCAGGAGAGCTATAATCTATTAAAGGGATTTAAGGCAGAAAAATGAGTTCTCACTCTGGCAGTTTGTATGTGCACATTCCCTTTTGCCGCCGCAGATGCTTTTACTGCGATTTTGCGATCGCAACAGGTGGCTTGGCTCTGCAAGAAAAGTATATTTCTACACTCTGTCAAGAACTAGAATTAGTCCACAACCAATTACCTAATTCTCAACCCTTAAAAACCATATACTTTGGTGGCGGCACTCCCTCTCTGCTCCCAGTAAACTTATTAGCTAAAGTGTTAGATAGCATTGCTAAATTATTTGGGATCGCTGATGATTGTGAAATATCTCTGGAAGCTAATCCAGATAGTTTAGAGTTTTCACAACTCCAAGACTATGCCAGACTGGGAGTAAATAGAATTAGCTTGGGAGTGCAAGCATTTCAACCAGAACTATTAAAAATCTGCGGACGGGATCATACGGTAGAGCAGATATATTCAGCGATTGATTATATCCAAAAATCAAGTATCGATAATTTCAGCATTGATCTGATTTCTGGTTTACCTCAACAAACTTTAAGTGATTGGGAATATAGCTTAGACCAAGCATTACTTTTTGCGCCTCATCATCTTTCTATTTATGATTTAATCGTGGAAGAAAACACCGCTTTTGCTAAACGCTACAGACATCAACAGCAAATTTTACCAACGGAAGAAACCACAGTGGCTATGTATTTATTGACTAGGGAGAGATTGACAGCTCAAGGATATGCTCACTATGAAATTTCTAACTTCGCCCGCCCCCATTACCAATGCAAACATAACTTAAATTATTGGCACAATCAAGATTTTTATGGTGTGGGTATGGGGGCAACCAGCTATTTGCAAAAGCAACGCATCGATCGCCCGCGTAAAATGCGTGATTATTTACAGATGATCGCCGATTGGCAGGAACAGGGTATTGCCCCTTCTGCCCCTGTACTTAGTCAAAGCGAGGAATTATTTGATACGCTCATGCAGGGTTTACGCATTGCAGAGGGGATTTCTGCCTATCAGTTGAAAAACAACTTTGCTCCTAGTTTGATCGCTCATTTACAACAGATTTTACAGCCATTTATTGACAAAGGCTGGCTAGTTTGGCAAAGCGATCGCCTGTGCGCTGTGCCACCCGATGGTTGGCTATTTTCTGACACCATCTTGGAGCATCTATACCAAAATTTATGTATCAGCCAAGATGGAAAACTGGTAGATTTTGTTTACTCTAACCCTCAGCAAGCTGTTAGAAACTAGCAGAAAGAACTACTTTAGGGCGCAGATAATGCTCACCTGCAAGGCTAATGCCAACTAACTCTGGGGAATTATCTCCTACATCTCTGTAAGTGGCGATCGCTTGAGATGGTTTCCAATGGCAATCTTGGGGTAATGGTAAATTCTGCCCCCTCTGCCATTTGAGCAGTTCACTGTCGCTGAGTATTACCGATGGCAGGTGCGCCAGTACCTGATGTGGTCTCACCGCAAAGTTTTCCTGCTGATGGTGCAAAAGCTCGACTTGGCTCAACGACAGACTGTCTTGGATATAAAAACCATTGCTAGCAGTGCGCTCCAATGCTGACAGAGTAGCGCCACAGCCCAGCCTTGCTCCCAAATCACGGGCGATCGCCCTAATATAAGTACCACTGCCACAGTCAATTTCCAACTCTAGCTCAGGGAACTCCCCAGACTGCCAGCCCACAAGGCGAATGGCATGAATAGCGACAGCACGCAGGGGAATTTGCTCTGGCTCAACTCGTTGCGATCGGGCAAGTTCATAGAGGCGTTTGCCATGCAGATGCACCGCACTAAAAGTAGGCGGTCTTTGCCAAACAGTGCCAGTAAACTGGGGAAGCAGATTTTGCACAGTCTGTAAAGATAGGTCTGGGACAGCACAGCGTTTGATTACTTGCCCCGTGATGTCGTCAGTATCCGTAACCAGCCCAAAGGTAAATTTAGCCCGATAGCTTTTGTCCCCCGACAAATAATTCAGCAATCGAGTATATTGCCCCACCGCCACAGGCAATACCCCCACCGCCAGCGGATCAAGAGTTCCTGCATGACCAATGCGCTTCTGATGCAAAATGCGCCGCAGGCGTGCCACACAGTCATGGGCAGTAATACCCATTGGTTTGTAAATACTGAGAAAGCGATCAAGCATCTAGGCAGAAATCTGCTTGTTTGTTAGGATCATAGTGTGAATTTGCCTGAATTTTTGCGTAACCACCAAGTCCTAAACTGAACTACAAATCTTGAGGCAATATGCAATTCCAGCTACCTAAGTTAGTAACAACCCCCATTCTCGGGATATTCCTGCTGGCTAATTTTGTTTGGGCTGTACCTACACTACTGGCTCAACCCAAACCCCTCACCCCACCCACTACCGCACCTAAGAAGCCCAACACCCCCAAACCAGTGCGCATGAGCAGTTCCCTAGTCAAAAAATTGGAGACTGCCAAAGGAGCCAAATTCACCGAAGCGCAACGGCAACAGTTGGACATTGCCACGCAAAAAATGCAAAATAATTTGCTCCCCAGCCACAATAAATATCTGGAGCGTATTGTGCAAATTACGGGAGTGCGGCTTGATCAAGCCCGAGAGTCTGCACCCAAACTGGGTAAATCGGGTAGTGTGGACAAGCTAATTCTCAACTTGCATCAAGTGTCGGGGCGGGCGGCAAATAAGCAACAGCGAGATGCGATTATTATTGCCGATCAGCAACGCAAACGAGCTGTTTTAGCTGTCCAAGATGAATACGCTAAGGAGATTGCCAAAATTACGGCTTTGCCCGTAGAGCAAGTGCGATCGCTCTTGCCCAAAGTAGGACTCTAAACCCCTATAATAATAACTAATTTGTTTGAGAGTTAAAAATATGGAAGTAAATTTTCTTGGTCTGATTGCGACCGCTATGGCACTGATTGTTCCTACTGCTTTTTTGTTGGTGCTGTATTTGCAAACTGCCAGCCGTCAGGAAGCAACAAAGAAATAAGTAGTGCCAGACTCGCATATTTTTAGGCAAATTTTCGGTTTGCCGCCTGTAGTTTCCCAGTTAGCGATCATCGGCTTGTGGCTTAGTTTGGTGTTTGCTGGGGCAAGTCTTTTGCAGAGGGTTTCCCCCAATCCTGAGCTGACCCGCAAAGTGGTGCACATCGGTACTGGTCATGTGATTATCTGGGCGTGGCTTCTGCACTGTTCCATCTATCTCTGTCTGGCTGTCTCCAGTTTTTTCACCCTCATAACCTATCTGTCCTATTCGCAAAATATCCTACCCCTCATCAACAGTGTGGGGCGAGATACTAGAGGTGTGTTCTATTATTCCTTGAGTATCACCCTGCTGATTGCTCTTTTTTGGCAGATCGAGCAACCCCAATTTGCCGTGATCGGCGTGATGGTGATGACATGGGGCGATAGTCTGGCGGCGTTGGTGGGACAGCGATGGGGCAATCACCAGTATCGGGTGGGAACCAATCAGCGATCGCTGGAGGGGTCATTGACTATGCTAGTTGCCAGTGGCTTAGCGTGCTTTGCCATTGTAAGCTGGCTAGGTTATCCACATCCTTTGCTGATCAGCATCCCTACCGCCCTAGCTGGCACTGTACTGGAAGCTATATCCCAAGGAGGCACAGATAACTTAACTGTGCCAATTGCTACTGCCCTAATCAGCTTTGCTCTTTATTCACAAACTTTATAGCTCTAAAGTTGGCGACCGAAACGGTCTAAAAGGAGTCGCTGAGCCGAGATTCTAACCCACTTGCCCGACTGGTGTCAGGACCTGCCACCAAAAAGACAATCATTCTCTGGCGGGTGATGCAACGAATTATCCCAGTGTAGTTGCCGTTGGCGGCATAAACTGAGGTGTCCACATCATCGCCTACGGTGTCAATGTTACGGAAGCCAGCTTGGGAAAGAACTGTGCTAGCACGGCGCACGCACTGGCTGTTGCTAATACTGGATTGTTGCCACGACCACGAAAAAGAAGGGGGCTGGGCGGCTGTAGCCACAGGGAATAAGGTCATGCCCAGCGCCAAGGGCAGAAATTTACTGAGATGCATTACGGGTGTTTTACCTGATTTCATAGTGTACTCGCTGAGTATATTTTAAGAGGGCAGGTTTTTAGACGCTAAAAAATATTTTTTGTTCACCGTATTCAGCAACAAAATCTGTGGGTTTTGGGGAATATCTAGCCTTGGCAAGTTTTAGCTTTACGATAATTATTATTTCTTAAGTTTTTTGTGTAGTACCCGATTAAAAAGTTGCTAGTAAAATATAAGAATAATAAGATTTTAGTAAAGAATCTTTATACTTGATTAGCTCTATTGCTTCAGATAAAGTTTGTCAGTTTACAGGTAGTCATTCCTACCTAGAGGTACGGCAAAGTACATCTGTGAGGGCTTGTGAGTTATAAATTTTAGTTTGACCAAAGGGAGCGTGAATAGAATTGGAAAGCACGAAAGAAAAAATACTGGTAGTTGATGACGAAGCCAGCATTCGCCGCATCCTTGAAACCAGACTTTCCATGATTGGCTATGAGGTAGTAACGGCGGCTGACGGGGAAGAGGCGATTGAGCGCTATCACACCGAACTGCCTGATTTGATTGTGCTGGATGTGATGATGCCTAAGTTAGATGGCTACGGGGTCTGTCAGGAACTACGCAAAGAAACTGATGTGCCGATTATCATGCTCACAGCGTTGGGAGATGTGGCAGATCGCATCACTGGCTTGGAGTTGGGGGCTGATGATTATGTAGTGAAGCCTTTTTCGCCTAAAGAGCTGGAGGCGAGGATTCGCTGTGTGCTACGCCGCTTTGACCGCAATGGCTCTTCTGGTATCCCCAGTTCGGGAGTGATTCAGATTCACAATATCAAAATTGATACCAATCGCCGCCAAGTGTATAAGGGTGATGAGCGGATTCGTTTAACTGGCATGGAGTTTAGCCTCTTAGAACTCTTGGTGGGCAGATCGGGCGAGGCGTTTTCGCGGGCAGAAATTTTGCAGGAGGTGTGGGGCTACACTCCCGAGCGTCATGTGGATACGCGGGTGGTGGATGTGCATATCTCCCGTCTGCGCGCCAAACTGGAGGAAGACCCCAGTAATCCTGAGCTGATCCTCACAGCGCGGGGTACAGGTTACCTATTCCAGCGCATTATTGAGCCAACTGATACTTAGCAATTACTTAGCAATGCCCACTGTTTTGGCGATCGAGACCAGTTGTGATGAAACCTCAGTAGCAGTGGTGCGTGATCGACAAATTATTAGTAATGTGGTTTCTTCGCAGGTGGCTGTGCATGCGGCGTATGGGGGGGTTGTACCCGAAATTGCCTGTCGTCAGCATTTGCAACTGATCAACCCTGCGATCGCAACAGCCATGCAAGAAGCTGGTTTAGCGTGGTCTGATCTGGACGGCATTGGCGTAACTGCGGCTCCGGGGTTGATTGGTGCATTGATTATCGGTGTTAGTTCAGCCAAAACCTTAGCCCTACTCTACGACAAACCGCTGATTGGGGTACATCATCTGGAGGGGCATATCTGCTCTGCTTTTTTGTCCGATGCTGGTCTCAGTCCGCCTTTTTTATGTCTGCTAGTGTCGGGGGGGCACACCAGCCTGATTGCTGTCAGCGATTATGGCAACTATGCGATCGCGGGGCAAACTAGAGATGATGCAGTGGGTGAGGCTTTTGACAAAGTGGCACGGCTGTTGGGGTTGGGCTACCCCGGTGGTCCTGCCATTGATCGTGTGGCGCAAGGTGGCAATGCTCATGCTTTTAGGCTCCCTCAAGGCAAAATTGAGCAGGCTCCCTATGATTTTAGCTTTAGCGGCTTGAAGACTGCAGTTTTGCGACTGGTGCAAAAATTCCCTGCTGATGCCATACCGCAAGCGGATATTGCCGCCAGTTTTCAGCAGACGGTTGCCGATACGCTAGTGAAACGCACCATTAAGTGTGCGAAGGAGTTGGGCTGGGGTACGATTGTGGCGGTGGGGGGAGTAGCGGCAAACTCGGCTTTGCGATCGCAACTGATAGAGCAAGCCCAAGCACACCAGCTAAAAACCGTCTTCCCCCCTCTAAATTTGTGTACTGACAATGCCGCCATGATCGCCTGCGCCGCCGAAATGCACCTGATTAAGGGAGAGGTTTCTGCTCTCACTCTCAACCCCCAAGCTCGTCTTAGTTTGGAGCAATATCATGTGCTTTATGATGGCAACTTTGGCAATGCCCAAGTTGGTTAAGGCATGGCAACCTTAGCCGAACCCACCAGAGCTTTTATCTTTCCTTAAGTTTTCTGATAGTAAAACCCGCCAAAAGCTAGAGATTTTGATTTGTGCTAATCTTCTATCTCTGTCCCCAAGGAAGAGAGGGACTGGCGATCTTAGAACCAGAGTCATGGGGTTTGCGCCAAAACATTTCACCCATCAAGCCACCAGAGCCTCTGGAACAGTGTCGCTTCAGTTTTATTAGTTCTAATTGTAAATATCGCAGTTGATCTAACATTGGTTATTAGGCATTGATCTAAGGCTTTTTTCTATAACCTTAGGTTTATTGACTCTAACGGGCTTGGAGGGACTCGAACCCCCGACCTGCTGATCCGTAGTCAGCCGCTCTAATCCACTAAGCTACAAGCCCAAAGTAATCTAGACTGTTAATTTAGCATATTTGGCATCAACTTGCCCACCATTTGCCATCCCATTTTTGAAATTAGAGACGGACAAACCGATCATTTTGCCAGCGCAAGCGGTAAACCCTTTGGTTGAGCTGATTCAACACCACGATGTCCCGCCCCACCCGTGGCAGTTGGTAGGTCAGGGTTGATACAAAAGGCACAGGTAATAGCTCCCTTGTGACATCTCGCCACTGTCCTTGACGATAGTCCAGCAAAACTAACCGCGATGGTGCTGGCTGTTCAGGGAAGGAATCTGGGTCATAGGGTGTGCTGAATGCCGCCAGATACTGCCCATTGCGTTTGCGAAAAATGGCAAACTCAAACCTTAGGGGATTGTCCCTTGCCTGATAACGGATGTAACCATTTGGCTGATCTACCAAACTGTATTCCAGCAAGTGGCGACGGACTTCCACGCTAAAAGGCAGAAGGGGAGCAGGAATGCCCAAAAAATGTTCCTGCACAGTGCGAAAGGCGCTAGCCAGAAGCGGATTGGTTTCGAGAAGTAGCACTGTGGCGATGGTCGCCATGCCAGCGAAAAACCGATCAGAAATGTTCATAACTCCAACCTGCTAGTAGTGCTATGGAATGTTTAGTGATATCGACACTGTCAGCCCTGGAAATGATCCCGTTTTAGCAAAAAAATCTAGGGGTAACTCTCCCCAAACTGCTCCAAAATCCACGGCACAGCGGAAAATAGATTCTCGGCGATGTGATCGGGGACTGTTTGGTGCTGACAAGTGCCCGCCAGCACCTCTGCGCCATAGCCGCTGGTTACCAAAACCCCCTTACATCCCACATTGTGTGCTAAATCTATGTCTGTAGCTTTATCACCCACCATTACACTGCGCCGTAAATCCAGCCCATATTGCCATGCCGCCGCCACTAGCATTCCTGTATTGGGTTTGCGCCATGTTGACCAACAGGCTAATCCCTTAACCTTCCCCCCCTCAGGTGGGCTGAGCTTGGTGCAATAAAACACCCCATCTAGCCTAGCTTCTGCCGATTGCCAGAGCAGGGTTTGCAGTCGTTCTGTCAATGCGGCGATGTGGGACAGGTCGTAATAGCCCCGTGCCGCCCCCGATTGATTGGATGCCAAACAACAGAATATACCCCTGTCATTGAGCGATCGCACTGCTACAGCCGCATGGGGCATCAACTCCAAATCCTCTAGGCGATGGATATAGCCCTTTTCCCAGTTCAGCACCCCATCTCTGTCCAAAAAAACTGCAGGTCTGAGCATTACATAACCATCAGCTATACTTCTCAAAAACTGAACCATCAGGCAAGGTAGCCCCTTCAAGGTCTGCCATTTGCATATTGGCATCTTGGAGGTTTGCCATGCTCAAGTTTGCCCCAGTGAGGTCAGAGCGGCGCAGGTCGGCACGGCAAAAGTCTGCCCCAATCAAGTAGGTACTACTCAAATTTGCCCCGCGCAGGTCAGAGGCGACCAAATCGCAGTTGGTAAAGTTCGCCGCATAGCAATTGGCACCGATCAGATTTGCCCGCGCTAAATTGGACTCGCTTAAATCGGCTCCTGCCAAGTTGGCACTGATCAAGTCTGCTCCTACTAAACTGGCGGCATTCAGGTCAGCATTGGAAACATCGGCTTCGCTGAGGTTGGCTCTACTCAGGTCAGAACCCGCAAGGTTGGCGGACTTGAGAAAGCTACGGCTCAGGTTGGCTCCTACCAACACCGCACCAATAAGACTAGCTGAAGATAGATTGGCTAGGGTCAAACGCGCCATACTCAGATCGGCTTGATTGAGGTTAACCCCCTCAAGCTGAATGCCGCGTAGGTCAGCACCAGTCAAATCGATTTCCATGTTGGGGTGAGCGGCATACCACTGGTTCCAAGCAGTCACTCCCTGTTTGAGTAAAGACAATTGCTCTACATTTGCCATTGGTTTGTTTGGTTTGCAGGGGTCTGTGAACTTAGATTACCATTTGCGGTAACAGTTATCCCTACAACTAACGGAAATTATTGGGGTCAAGTCTGCGCGCAGGGGAGGTGTTGGCGGAGTTAAGGGAGCTGAGTCCTGTGCCTGTGCCGCCGTCGGCGGGATCAAGGAAGGGCTTGAGGTAAATGCCACTGAAGGAATTGCTGACTGGGCTGGGGCGGCTCGTGCCAGATAGGATTTTGCTGAGGTCTTCGGGTAGGGTGTCCAACCCCGGAATGGTCTGATTGCCTCTTGGGGCATAGGTATTCACGGCGGTAGTTTGCTGACCACTGTCGGCGGTGGTGAGGTTGCCAAATACGCGATCGCGCGTAACGATTGGGTCTTGCCCTTGAGGGACAGTGAGGACAATACGGCAGGTGGGATTTTTTTCGGTGGTGGCACAGATAATGTTGTAGCCGTTCTCTACGGCTGTTCGCATCTCCAGCAGACCATCGGGACGATAAGACTCTAAGCGACGGCTGATCTCTTGACAGCGGCGATCGGCTGACCAGCCACCGCCCATATTAGAGGGAGCCGCCCACGCAAATTGCTTACCGGGCTGGCTTTTGGGTTGATACATTACCAAATACTGCCCATTCTGCACTTGGCAGGAAAAGCGGGGAGAATCGGCTGGGGTGGTCTTGGGAGGCTCAGAGGCTTTGGGATCGGCGGGGGTTGCCGTAGGAGTGGGGTTGCTTTGGGCATGGACTGGTGTCACAGTTTGCTGAGCTATAACTGAAATCAAGATAATTGCTAGAAATTTGCTACTAAGTGCGATCACTTGCATAAGTCCCCCTTTATGTAACTATTGTTTTCCTGAAGATGATATTTGTTGGGCACCAGAGGTATCCGCAACTACTTAACCCTAAAGATACAAGCCTAACTGTGTTTGTTCCCCAAATTTCCCACAATTTTTATTTGTTTTTATTTGTGATTTGCAGTGGCTTAAGTAAGAGTTGCATGATCTAGCCAACGCCAATAACCCAAGCCTAGGGATAGCTAAGGCGCTGTCGGTGTAGCTGATGCACAGGCAGGCGTTGCAAATTCAGCCTTTGCTCCAGTTCGGCTATGTAATCCACCCCTTCCCCTTTGCTCTCCCGGCTATCTAGCTCGTGCAGTAAGCTCAAAATCTGCTGATCCAGCCCTGGTTCGCCAATAAACAAGTGCAAGAAAATTTCCGAAATATCGTCATCGGGGTAGATGGGAATGTAGTACACATAGGGTGTGGACATCATGCCGTTGCAGTGGTGTATGATGGAGCCAAGTTTAACAAAATATCAAACCTCACTACAGTTTATCTATACTGGGAACGCATACTATGATTGAACCCATTTTGTTAGGTATTGTCTTGGGATTAATCCCTATCACCCTAGCTGGCTTGTTTTTTGCCGCCTACAAACAATATCGCCGTGATGTCATCTAAACTTGCTGTATTGATACTGTAATCTGTCAGTAACCATTTTCGCCGCATTTTGCATGGACAAACCTAGCAGTATCAATCCCATTGCTGTCTATGTGCTGAGGGGACTGGTGTGGCGAGGGGATCGGGCTGTTTGCCTTGATGTCTATCGTGGCTACATACTAGAAATTGATCCCTTGACGGAATCCGTTACTATTCTCAATAGCACTACAGCCAGCGGACTGCGACGGCTATTGAAGGATGCTTGGCTGGATACTTTGCATGGCATTGCTTGGAGCGAGGATACTTTTTGGTTGACTCACGGTAATTGTGTTTATTGCGCTAATACCCATGATTTTGAGTTTCAGCTATTTGCGGAACTGCCTGAGGCGGTGCAGGGTATTGCGGTATCTGAGGGGGGGATTTATCTCAGTTCACGACAGGCGGGTAAGATTTTTATGCTGGGGCGGGCTACGCGCACTTTGCAGAGAGTGCTGACTGCTCCGGGGACGGGATTTGCTAGCCTGACATTACACGATCGCCATCTGTGGGTGTGCGACCAGCAAGAGGAAACTGTTTATTGTCTGGATGCCCGTACGGGGCAGATTTGCCAGAGGGGATTGACACCATTTCCTAACCCTGTGGGTATTGGTTTTTGGCAGGATACGCCCTATGTGGTCTATAGCAATGAGGAACGCTATATCGCGGAAAATCCCAACCAAGATGATCCTTACTCCATTGCCAAGCGCGATCGCTCTTTTTTACATCAGTTGAAAATCCAGTCAGGTAGAAGCTCTGCGCCTTTTACTCTATCCAATGGCTATCTGGTGGAGATGGTGTATGTGGAGGAGACCTACGCCACTGATCCTGTGGATGTGCAGAATTTGACATGGCGCATTGCTCTGCCCAGCAATAGCGATCGACAAAAGTTGGTGTCGGTTGCGCCTGTGGGTTTGCCGTTTCGGGAGGAAATCAACGATGGGCAAAGGGTAGCGGTGTTTTCTCTGGGGAATTTGCAAGCCGATGAAGCGCATATTTTTGGCTGGAAGGCACTGCTGGAACTGCGGGGCATTAAGTACGAAATTAGCCCTGAGGCTGTGGAGCAAGTCCCGCCCCTATCAGCCGAACTGAGGGCAAGGTATCTGATCGATGATGATGATTTGGGTATGGATCATCCGTTGGTGCGGGAAGCATCACGCTTGGCGGTGGCGGGGGAAACCAATATCCTGCGTAAAGTGCTGAAAATTCGCCAATTTGTGTATGACAAGCTGGAATATCGAGTAACTCCCTATATCTCTACACCTGATGAGGTTTTGCAAAGGGGTACTGCGTCCTGTGGTGAGTATGTGGGCTTGCTGTTGGCACTGCTCAGGCTTAATGGTATTGCCTGCCGCACTGTGGGGCGCTACAAATGCCCGCCGCACGCTGAACAGCAAAACATCATTTTGCACCAGTATTACAACCATGTGTGGGTGGAGTTTTATATCCCCAGCATTGGCTGGCTACCGATGGAGTCTAACCCCGATGATACTGGCTGTGCACCCTATCCCACACGGTGGTTTATGGGTCTGCCTTGGTATCATGTGGAAATTGGCAAGGGGATTACCTTTGAGACGATCAAACCTCAGCCTTTTTCTTTGGGTGAACTGGCGCTGAATCATGTGCGTTTTCGCATTTTGCAGGAATTGTAAAATGAAAAAATATTACGCTGGTGTGTTTATCTGGGGTAGGGCTGGCACGGTTTTATCTGCACTGGTTCTACAATGAGATCAGCAAATTTGGACTACTGCTGTGGCTGTTACTCGCTCCCATCGTTCTCGCTTGATGATTGCTGTGCTCCCTGATGAGCTGTCTGCTTTTGAGGCATATCGTTTATTGCAACTGCATGGCATTTCCCCTGAGCATCTAGCCCTGGTTGGTAAGGGCTATACTAAGCCTGAGAGTGTGGGGCTGATTGAACCCAGTAGGGTGGTGTGGCGTTATGGTCGCTATGGTGCGTATTTTTTGAGTGTGGTGGGTTTGGCGATCGCCCTAGTGGTGGGGGTGTCTATGAATCTGGGTTATCAGTGGCTGTTTGTGGCTGGCATGGCAGGATTGGGGCTGGGCGCAATTATGGGGCTGATGTTTGGCATGATCTACGGCGTGATTTTTAAGAGTGCTACGGCGATCGCCTGCCATAATTGCCTGAAGCAGGGGCAGTATTTATTGTTACTAGAAGGCTCGGAATCTCTCACCCGCAAGGGTAAAGAAATTCTCAGCAGTTATGCTATCCGCCCTGAACTCTAGTCAGTCTCTAGGCTGTCTTAGGGTGATGGCAGTAAGGATTAAGACCGCGTTAGGTAGTTGCTATCCTGATTCTTACCTGTTTAGGATTAGCAGAATTTGCCGTTTAGCTATCTCTGCCGCTTGTTGATCGGTAGCAATTTTTCGCTTTCCTCGATTAGTCTTTTGATGCGGGGATGCTCCAAAATAGGCTTGGTGTCGGCAATTAGCCGCTCGCCCCACAGGTTCTCGATCAGGTGTGGCACTCTGCCATAGCGGGGATCGATCTTCATCGCCTCTTCCCCTAGTTTGATGCCTTTTTCTTTGTCGCCTAGGGCATAGTAGGCTACGGCTAGGGCAAGGGTGGGTTCTGCTGCTTGAAATTCTATGAGTTCTGCTTGGTTGAGAGACTCCTGCCAAAGTTGAATGGCGCGTTCGCGGTTGCCACGCTCGTATTCCACTAAGCCGATGTTGTTGGTTGCCGCCCAAAATTTCTTGTCCAGTTCCAGAATGCGGTTATATTTGGCGATCGCCTCTTCATAGCGTTTGGTCAAAAAGAAGGCATTGGCTAAATCAAACAGCGCCGATGTGGAATTGGGCACAATGGCAAGCCCCTGCTCGAGCACACGGATCGCTTCAGGATAAACTCCCTTGCGCAAATATGCCGAACCTAGACTGAACAAAATGGCTGGTTCGTTGGCTTTGAGGCTGTTAGCTAACTTCAGGGTGGTGATCGCCTGATCGTACTTTTCTTGCCGCAGGTAAACGCTCCCCAAAATCCCTTGCGTTTGGTAAGACTTGGGCGCTAATTGCACCGCTAGTAAGGCTCTGGGCAGGGCGAGATCATAGCGCTCAAACTGCGACAACTGTGCCGCTTCCCGTGCCAACATCAGTGCCATCTCGTCTTGGTTGGCGAACTGCAAGTTGGCGACATAGGGGATCAGGGCTTGTGCGGTGGCGTGGGGCATTCCTGCTGACAAGGTGCCCACCAGCAAGCCCAGTGCCGTTAAACTTTTAGCTAGATTAGTAGCCCATTTTTGACCCATAGCCACACCGTAAACCTATATGTTTTGTGAATGTATCTGACACAGTTTAGCCGACAATCTGAGTTTAGTTTATGGCGGAAATGACAAAAGCTAAACAAATTATGGAGGTTTTGCTCACCGTGGTCTATTTTAACCTGCTCCTAACCAGACCATACTAGACTAAGTGCATTCCATTGCCAGCTTAGTTCCATGCTAGCGCATCGCACCAAAATCGTAGCTACTATTGGTCCTGCCAGTAACCAAAAACCAGTGCTGGAGCAGTTGATCAAGGCGGGTATGGCTGTTGCTCGCCTTAACTTTTCCCACGGTAGTTATGCAGATCATGCCCACACAGTCTCTTTGATTCGCCAAATTGCAGAGGAATTGCATCAGCCTGTGTCTCTGCTCCAAGATTTGCAGGGTCCCAAAGTACGGGTGGGTTTATTGCCTCAGGGCAGTATGCACTTGGTGGAGGGACAAACGGTCAGTATGGTGGCGATCGCTGATTTTGCTGGACAAGAGCAAACTATTCCCATCGACTATCCGCTCCTCGCTGAGGAGGCGGTCGTGGGTATGCCCATTTTGCTAGATGATGGGCTGTTGGAACTGCGGGTGCTTGCCATTGCGGGGCGATCGCTCCAATGTCAGGTGATCAAAGGCGGTGTGCTCAAAAATCGCAAAGGGGTAAATCTGCCCAGCCTCAACCTCAGTCTCCCTGCCCTGACTCCTAAGGATCGGCTGGATTTGGAGTTTGGTATTGCCCAACAGGTGGATTGGGTGTCGCTGAGCTTTGTGCGCCAAGCGGATGACATTCTGGCACTGAAGCAACTGCTGGCTGGACATGGTGTCCCCAATTTGCCTGTGATTGCCAAAATTGAAAGACCACAGGCGATCGCCAATCTCGATGCCATTCTCAATGTCTGCGATGGGGTGATGGTAGCACGGGGCGATCTGGGGGTAGAGATGCATCCCGAACAAGTGCCACTCCTGCAAAAGCGCATCATTCAAGCCTGCAACCAGAGGGGTATTCCCGTCATCACGGCTACACAAATGCTGGAGTCGATGATCCACAATCCCCGCCCCACCCGTGCCGAAGCTAGCGATGTTGCCAATGCCATCATTGATGGTACGGATGCGGTAATGCTCTCGGGTGAATCCGCCGTAGGTGCCTATCCTGTGCAAGCGGTGGAGATGATGGCAAAAATTGCTATGACCATTGAACCCACCCTGACACCGCAAAACTTTCCCCCCTTTGTCATAGACACCACCCACGCCATCAGCGAAGCGCTGAATACCATTGATCAGATTTTGCGACCGAAATTCATCGTGGCGCTGACCACTTCAGGAAAAACGGTACAACTTGCCGCCGCTGAGCGTCCTCACGCTCCTATACTGGGGATCACCACTCGCCCTGAAATCTATCGCCGCCTCAATTTGATTTGGGGAGTTACGCCGCTATATTTACCCCTGCTAGAACATGAGATCGATATCGAGACTTTCATGGCTGAGGTGGAGAAGTATTTGATAGGGCAACAGCTAGTATCTAGGGGTGACCTACTGCTGTTTGTGGGGGAAAGTCCCATCCACAATGCTCAGGGCACTAATTTTCTGAAAATCCACCAACTGCCCTAGTAGTGATTGCCCACCTTGCGATGGTGAGCCGCCGTCAAGCCCTCTAGTTTGGATACTCGACCTTCCTCTGCTGTGGCATAGACCACCCAGTGATCATGGCACTCCATGCGACTGGCTACCTGACACTCCACATAGGCGAGGGCATCTAGCAGAATGGGGATACCAGTGGGGGAGGTGCGGGTTTTGACACCTACAAACCGATCCGCCCCAGGGGCAAACCGCTTGAGGAAGTGTTGCATCAACTTGCTGTAGTTGCCTTCCTCGAGAACATTCAATACAAAGCGATCGCCGATCTGCATCAGAGACTCGATTGCCCGATCCTTTGCCACAGCCACCGTGATCCCCAAGGGTTTGAAGCTAGCTTGGGACACCCAAGAAGCCAGCATGGCACTTTTCACCTCGCCCTTGCTGGCAGTGATGATGTACAACCCGCCTGCAATGCGTCCCATCGCTTTATCTAAATCAGCCGAGATGGACTTCATCTGTTGGATGGTCTGCTTGCGACTCAAAGCCTGTCCCAAGTCCGTTCCTGACTCGCCGCAAAGTTGATAGAGGGACTCGGTGGGAGTCTCCCGCACTCTGATCTCAGGGAAGGCAAATTGCAAGCCCAGATCACGGAAGCGATTGCTCAGCAGGTCAATGGAAGAATCCTCACCGCCAAACGGTTCATAGATGCCAATTTTCTGCTTGGGTTGGGCGGTTGCCAAAATGGCGGCGATCGCCGTTTGCACATTTTCCATGCTTGTCGGCGGCACGGGGATCACTAAGCCCCCAGCCGTTGCTGTGAGTTCCCTTAGTTCTTGCAAATCTACACTCCTAAGATCGACCATCTCCACTGCTACCCCAGTTTTGACGATGCCGTGGGCAATGGCTTGGGACAGGCGATCGCTATAGCCGTAGTCTGAAATGTAAGCTACCAGCGCCGTAATTTCCCCCTTGGTTTGCGCTTGGCTCCACTGGCGATAATTTTCTACCAGTAAATCTTTATGAAACTTGAGCAGTGGTCCATGCCCATTGGCGATCAACTGGATGGGGGGCAGTTCATCAATGCGCTTCAGCGCTGACAACACCGAGCGGGCATTGGGAGCCATGAGGCAATCATAGTAGAAGCGGTAGTCGGGAAGAATTTTGCCCAAGTCCTCATCAAATAAGGCAGAACTGCAATAGTGCATCCCAAAAATATCGCAGGTAAAGAGCAGACCTGTGGCATGATCGTAGGTTGCCATGGTGTCGGGCCAGTGCAGGTTCGGGGCATTGACAAATTGCAAAATGTGCCCCTCACCGAGGTCAATCTGATCCCCATTTTTGACCACCTGCTGGGCAAAGGGCTGATGCACTAGGTCTTGCAGGAATTGCAGAGCCACCTTTGTGCCCACTACCACCGCTTGGGGAGCCAATGCCAGCACATCCCGCACCAAACCGCTGTGATCGGGTTCAGTGTGGTTAATCACTAAGTAGGAGATTTCTTGGGGATCGAGATGTTCCTTGAGAATATCTAAATATAGTTGACGGAATTTGGCATGGGAGGTGTCCACCAGCGCCAGCTTGGACCCACGAATGATGTAGGAGTTGTAGGTAGTGCCGTTTTGTAAGCCAAACTCAATATCAAAGCGATCGCGATCCCAATCCAAAGAGCGAATGACAGTTGTATCTGCGGCAACTGGCTCGACCTGCACACTGAGCCGCTTGGGCTGACTGGTTTTGCTTTCTGCTAACATGACTGTGCACCTCTGATCCCGAACTAATCCATAACTTAATCTTTAGTTTAATTGCAAAACCTGAGGTGCGGGCATCTGACTAAGTAAATATAACTATGATAATTGGCAATAATTTAGATAAGTTTTAGAAAAAAGGGAGGTCAGCCTCCCTAATGGTGATCCCCTGCCTACAGATAACGGGAAGACTTCCGCGATCGCCTACGCTTCCTGATTGCTGATCCCAAACCCATACTAGCAAGCACTGTGGCGATCGCCCCTTGAGCCAAGCCCTCTGGCTGGCGTGGTGGTTGCCAATCCCCTAATCCTGGTAAAAAGCCAGTCAGTAAAGCGATGGACATAGCGGCAAGATTGGGGTTGGCAGTCTCACTTGCTGTCAGACGGCTTTTCAACAAACAAGAAAATACCAGCAAAGCCAAGAACACCAGCAAACTGAGGATCAGCAAAACTGTGATCACAGTTGGGTTATTAGCAAAGGTATAAATTGCGTCCTTTGCCTCGGCATACTCCTTGAACGAACTAAACGGACTGGTATTCATCATCTCCTCCTATTCCAACTCTGAAGCTAAATT
>Ga0272446_1002756_pt1 | contig 23338 bp, 22 predicted proteins | sample YNPCB0061_FD_194587 | JGI IMG/M metagenome (GOLD analysis project Ga0272446, IMG submission 194587) | Hot spring microbial mat communities from Yellowstone National Park, WY, United States - YNP-CB-006-1 | ecosystem: Environmental > Aquatic > Thermal springs > Hot (42-90C) > Sediment | place... | reverse complement strand
TGAGCGGCATGGTCAACTACACGCGCTACTTGCCGACTTCCGACCTGCCGTACTACCGCTATCCGCGCCTCACCGAGATGGTGTCCCCTGCCAACACGATCTACGTCGGAGACGGTGGCGGCTACAACGGACGCCTCGCGCCGCCCTTCAACTTCGACTGCTACCGGAAGCGCGCGCTGCAGACCCAGGCCTACCCGAGCGGCACCTACCGCGAGGTCTGCTGGGAGGTTCCGGATCGGCATCAGGACGGGGCGAACTACGTCTACTGTGACGGCCACGCGAAGTTCCTCAAGGCGGCCATTGCCTTCCCCATCCCCGCCAACCCGCTCGCACCGACGGACGCGGAGCGCAAATCGGCGTATCGGGCGGCGCTGAACCACTGGGCGTACAGCGCTCAAGACGTGGCGGCGCTGGAGGCGCTCTTGAGCCAGTAGGACGGCGCGCGACGCGCCACCGATGAGCGTCCGTGCGGAGGATGCGCCCTCTCGGCGCATCCTCCGCGTGCGTTTTGGGCGGATTCGGCGTATACGGCCTCGCCGAGCTCTGGCGGGCCACGCGCGACGCCCGGTATCGCGACGAGACGCTCCGGAACGCCGCTTTCGCGCGGGAGTGCGTTCGGGACCCCGCCGACGGGCTCGCCTTTCGCAACTGGTGGCTCTGGCGCATCGATCGGCAGCGCTGGGAGGCGCGGCGGCGGCGCACGGGTGTGGAGCACCCGCTGGATCCGGACCCTGACGAGCGCGGCCGATCGCCGGAGGACCTGCGCAGGCCCGTGGAGGACCGCCCCCTCGTGAAGACCCTCCTCGCCAGCGCGGGGCTCGCGCGGCTCTTCTGGATCGTCGCGCGCCTCTGACAACTTCGGACGCCTTTACGCCGGACCCGATCGTAGCGTATAATAGGTGCGAACCTGCAACATGACGGCGATGGAGGCCGCCGGGGCGCGAAGCGCCGCCCGAACCGCCCTGTCCGGGCTGATGGCTCCTGACCCATGCGCGCGCATGCGGCCGGGGGCCATTGCTGTCTCTGGGGGTCGGCCCTCGGTGCGCCGGTCGTCCGCCGGTTCGAGACCACTCCCGGCCCGCCGGCCGGACGTGGCGCCCCGCCGCGATGCGCGCTGCGAAGGGGGGAGCATGCGGTGTTACGAGCGCCAACCGCCGCCCCGAAACGGCCCATGACCGGCGACGGTCTAGACGCAGGCGGCAGGCCGTCCGGCCGGCGGCTGCTGCGCTGGTGGCGCTCGCGACGGGCTCTGAACCCCGGCAGGCCGGACGCGCCGGCGCCCGTCGACCGCCACATCGCCTTCCATCGGGTGCTCGATGCCCTGAGGGGCGATGGGTGTCCCGCCTGCGCGCTCGTGGCGCGGGGGGTCTCCGCCCGACTGGGCGAAACCCTCCGAGAGCAGCTCAACGACCCGACCTCCCGCCTCCGCTTGCGGCGCTCCCTGGGCTTCTGCGAGCGTCACGCGCGGACGGCCCTCTCGCTGGCCGGCGCGCTCGAGATGGCCATCCTCTGCCACGATCTCGTCGCGCATGCGCTCCGGCGCCTGGACGCATGGCGCTCCGGGCAGCGCCCCGCGGCGCTCGACGCCTGCCCCGAGTGCGCAGCGGAGCGGCGCGACCTCGCCGAGGTGGTCGCGCTGATCGCCGACCTTCTCGCGGACGAGACGGTGCGGTCGGCCTATCGAACGAGCGCCGGTCTGTGCGTTCCCCATCTGGAGGAGGTGCTGAGGCGGTCGCCGGAGGCCGGCCGTGCCTGGCTGCTGGAGGAAGAGCGGCGACGCCTGCGCGCACTGGAGGTCGAGCTCGCGGAGCGCATTCGGAAGGCCGACTGGCGGTACTGCCGCGAGCCTATCGGCCCCGAGGGCGACGCCCACGTGCGGGCGGCGATCAAGCTCTCGGGCATCGCGCCCGAGAGCGGGAGGGCCTGAGCCGTGGCGGACACCCTCTTCGTATCGGAGTTCCGAAGTGCCTGCGAGCACGCCGGCTGCCCCTTCTGCGCCATGTCGCGGAGGCGGACGCGCCGCTACCTGGGCTCGCTTCTGCACGAGTACACGCTGGCCCCCGACATCCACGAAAGCCTCGCCGCCTCCGTCGGGTTCTGTGCGCGCCATGCGCTGCTCCTTCGGCAGGTGTCCCTCGCGGAGCAGGGAGACGGCCTGGGGGTCGGCGTGCTCTACGAGACTGTCGTGGAGCGGCTCGTGGAGCGCATCGGCTCTGCGATCGCGCGCCTGGATCGGAGCGGCGGCCCGGAGGAGGCCGCGGCGGCGCTCACGCCCGAGGGCGAATGCCTGGCGTGCGCGCATGAGCGCCGCGATGAGCAGTACGATCAGAGCCTCTTCCTGGAGGACCTGACGGCGCACGGCTGCGAAGGCCCCCTGGGCTCGCTGTACGCGGCGAGCGCGGGCGCCTGCGTCCCCCATCTCCGCCGGCTCCTGGCCGCCCGGCCGCGCGGGCCCGTCGCGCGATGGCTGCTGGAACACGGGCGGCGCGGGTTCCAGGTCCTGTCGGAGAGGCTGCGGGACGAGGTCGAAGCGCATGCCGTCCACGGTGCGGCGGTCCGGCCGCGCGCGAACGGAGAGGCGTGGGGCCTCGTGCTCGTTCTGTGCGCCGGCGATGCTCACGGGCCAGCCGTGTTCGCCACACCGACACAAGGGAGATAGCAGTGGCCATCAAGATACGGGTTGCCGCCGTCCTCGTGGAGTCCGACGCTGTGCTGCTGGCCATGCACCGGCGTCGGGGAGAGACGACGTGGGCGCTTCCGGGTGGGGGACTGGAGGAAGGCGAAGCGCTGGAGGAGTGCCTCGTCCGCGAGATGCGCGAGGAGACCGGCATCCCGATCCGGGTGGGTCGCCTCATGCTCGTGGCGGACGTCGTGCCGCCCGCCGGCTCGCTGCGGGAGCAGACGCTGAACCTTGTGTTCCACGTGACACGAGATGGGCAGGCGCACACCGAGGCGCGGTCGGTCCGGCTCGACGAAGCGCATGACGCCGTCCGTTTCGTGCCGCTGGACGACCTGGAGCAGGTGGGGCTGCGACCTCCCATCGGGGAGGCGCTGCGCGCCGCGATCGCGGAGGGGCCGAATGGTCCGGCACGGTACCTGGGCAATGTGTGGGCGGAGCCGGCACGACGCGCAACGGAATGAGCCGCCGCCCGACAAGGAGCCTGGGTTGCGACGATGGCTCCTGGCGGGGTCTGCGCGCGCTCAGGCGGCTCGGCGGGTGACCGGCGAGGAGCCTCCGCGACCCCGTTCGTGTCGCCCCATCGTGTCCGCGGTGGGAGGCCAGTCCGGGGCGCTCGTCCTGACGCACGACGGCTTTGCCGGAATGGCGGAGGGGAGAGCGTGATCCGCAACCAGAGAGGGGGCGTCCAGGCAGTGTTCATCTCCCGCCGTCAGATTGCCGCGATCGGCCAGGGCCATGCGCTTTGGCGAGCCCGGTTCACCGCTGCCGGTGACGCTCCTGACCGCAAGCACGCGCTGCGCTGGCGGGACCTCACCAGACTTCGGGCGGCAGCGCGGGTCGTCGGCGAACGCATCGCGGCCGCCGCGCACGAGGTAGGCCTATGCGGGTCTTGATCGTCTCGGACATCCACGCCAACATCGCCGCGCTTCGGAGCGTCTCCGAGGTTGCCGACGCGGTGCTGTTCCTCGGCGACTGCGTGACCTACGGGCCGCACCCGTCGCCCTGCATCGCCTGGGTGCGCGAGCGGGCCACGAATGCGGTGCGCGGCAACCACGACCACGCGGTGGGTTTCGATGCGGACCCGCGGTGCGCGCCCGCCTTCGCGCGCCTCGCCGACGAGACCCGCCGGCTCCATGGCCGCACGACGTCGGACGAGGAGCGCGCCTGGCTTCGCTCCCTGCCGGAGCGCGTTCGCTTCTCTCTGGGTGGAGCGCGGTTCATGGCGGTGCATGCCGCGCCTTCCGACCCGCTCTACCGTTACGTGCCCCCGGATGCGCCGGACGAGGTCTGGGCCAGCGAGACCGAGCGGCTGGACGCCGACGTGCTGCTGGTGGGCCACACCCACCAGCCGTTCGTTCGCCGCATCGGGGACGTCCTCGTCGCCAACCCGGGCAGCGTGGGGCTGCCCAAACACGGCGACCCGCGCGCGGCCTTCGCCACGTGGGAGGACGGCGAGCTGCATCTGCACCGCCAGGAGTACGACGTCGAGGAGACCGTGCGCGATCTCGCCTCGCTGCCGCTGCCCGCCGACGTGATCGCCGATCTGGCGCGCGGGATCCGCACGGGAGGGGCATGACGGATGCGCATCCGAGAAGGCCGCCGGGAATGATCACCATCTACTGCCCTCGGTGCTACACGCGCGCCACGGAGCGTGACGCGGTCTGTGCGGCCTGCGGCGCGTCGCTGACGGGGTCCGACGCCGGAGACTACACGGAGCGGCTGATCTGGGCGCTGCGGCACCCGGAGCCGACGGTGGCGCCGCGCGCGGCCTGGGTACTGGGTGAGCGCCAAGACCGGCGGGCCGTGCCCGCGCTCATCGAGATGGTGCGTACCACGCGCGACCTGGGCGCGCTCGAGGAGGGGGCCACCGCGCTCGGTCGCATGGGGGACGCGGCGGCCATCGAGCCCCTCGGCGAGCTGCTGCGCCACTCCTATGTCTCCGTCCGAGCGCGCGCCGCTCGCGCTCTGGCGTGCATCGGCGGACCCGCGGCTCGCGCTGTCCTCGAAGCCGCGCGCTCGGACCCGAGCCCTTCGGTTCGCCAGGCCGTCGAGGAGTCGATAGCGAGACTGGAGGCGCGCGCGTGAAGGATGGCCACCGCCGGCAGCTCAGGGCCAGCCTCGCGGCGTTCGAGGCGGCCGTGCGCGACATGGAGCGCGTGGGCAGGGACGGCAGGAGCCCGACCTCCGGGCAGCCGCTGGCGCCCCTGCCGGCAGCCGACTGGGAGGCGATCGCCGCTCCGCTTCAGCGCGCGGCGGGGCGCTTGGCGGAGGTCGCGCGCCGTCTGGACCCGGAGGGCGCGGAGCGCCGGAGCCATGAAGAGAGCATCGGCGCCACGCTCTTCCGGCTGGCCATCCTCCTCCGGCAGGTCGAGGAGGGCATCGTGGATGACCTGTCGCCAGCGCGCCTGCGGCGGCGCTACGGCGCTCTGTCGGCGGAGGAGTCCGCCGATCTGGAGGCGCTCGTCCACAACATGCGCGGAGACTTGGTAGAGGCGCGCGAGGTCATCGAAGCGCTGCGCGCGCAGCGGGAGGGTACCCACTGATGGGGGTCATCACCATATCGCGTCAGATCGGCGCCGGCGAGACGACCATCGCGCCGGCCGTGGCAGAACGGCTCGGGTGGAAGTGCATCGACCGGCAGATCCTGGACCGCGCGGTCGAGGAGACCGGCATCGCGCTCCCGTACGTCGCCCATTGCGACGAGAAAGCCCCTGGGCGCAAGGAGGACGAAGGCGTGCCGCACCAGCAGGAGCGCTACTTCCCCGCGCTGCAGCGCATCGTCCGCGAGTTCGCTGCCGCGGGCGATGCGGTGATCGTGGGCCGGGGCGCGAACTTCCTGCTCCGCGACTGGGATGCGCTGCACTACCGGCTCATCGCGGACCTCCCGTTTCGCATTCGCCGGGTGATGGAGGTCCGCTGGGTCAACGAAGGACCCGCACGCGACATCATCGCGCAGAGCGACCGCGACCGTGCAGCGTTCGTCCGCCACTACTTCAACGCCGACGTCAACGATCCCGAACACTACCACGCCATCCTGAACACGTCGCGCAAGGGCATCGAGACCGTCATCGAGCGCATCGTCTCGGCTGCGCGCGACCGGTGGGGGCTGGCCGCGGAGCCCGCCTCGTGAACCAGTGGCTGACGGCCGCACTCTGGATGGCCCTCGCGCTCGCGGCCTCCGTCGTCTCGATCCGGTTCGCGATCTCGGTGGCGCTCATCGAGATCCTCTTCGGCGTGATCGGCGGCAACCTGCTGCACCTCCAGGTGACCGAGTGGGTGACCTTCCTCGCCGGCCTTGGGAGCGTCCTTCTCACCTTCATGGCGGGCGCCGAGATCGAGGTGGAAGCGATGCGGCGCCACTGGAAGCCCGTCCTGGCGATCGGGTTCGTCTCCTTCCTGCTTCCGTTCTTTGCCGCCTGGGCATACGCCCTCCACGTGGCGCACTGGCAGCCGGACGGAGCGAAGATCGCCGGCGTCGCTATCTCCACTACCTCGGTGGCGGTGGTCTACGCGGTGATGATCGAGACGGGATTGAACCGGACCGAGATCGGCAAAGTGATCCTGGCGGCCTGCTTCGTTACGGACCTCGGCACCGTGCTGGCGCTCGGCGTGCTGTTCGCCAACGCGAACGTGTGGCTGGTGCTCTTCCTCGTGGTGACGGCCGGCGTACTGATTATCACGCCGCGCTTCACGCGGTGGTTCTTCGGCCGCTTCTCCCAGCAGGTGAGCCAGCCGGAGCTGAAGCTGATCCTGCTGCTGCTCTTCTTCCTCGGGGGGCTTGCGTCCCAGGCGAACAGCGAGGCCGTGCTCACCGCCTACCTGCTGGGCCTGGTCGTCGCGAGCGTGCTCGTGCAGCACAAGGACATCGTGCGCAACATGCGCGCGATGGTCTTCACCCTGCTGACGCCGTTCTACTTTCTCAAGGCCGGCTCGTACGTATCCGTTCCCACACTGCTGACGTGGAGCGGTTTCTCTCTCACGGCGGTGATGCTCGGGGTGAAGATGGCCGCCAAGGTGGCCGGTACCTACCCCGTGTGCCGCGCGTTCGGTATGGACCGGCGGGTCTCCACCTACACGACGCTGCTGATGTCCACGGGGCTCACGTTCGGCACGATCTCGGCCCTGTTCGGTCTCACGCACGGCTACATCACGCAGGCGCAGTACACGGTGCTGGTCTCGGCGGTGATCGGGAGCGCCGTGGTGCCCACCATGATCGCCCAGAGCTTTTTCCGGCCCCGCGTCGAGATCCCGCCGGAGGAGCCCGAGAGCGCCGCGCGCCCGCCGGCGCCCGCCGGCGCCACGCCGAGCGCGGACCCGGCGCGCTGAGGAGCGAAGCCATGTTTCGACGACTTCTGGTGGCCTACGACGGATCGACCGGCGCGCAGCGCGCGCTGAGCGCCGGGGTCGCGATGGCGCGGGCGTTCGGCGTCGACCTCCATCTCGTCACGGTGGAGGAGGAGTTGCCGCGCTACGCCTCCATGATGGATGAGGTGCTGGACGTGCAGGAACGCAAGAAAGCGTACTTCGACGCCCTACACCGCGAGGCCGCCGCGATCGCGGAAGACGCAGGCGTGCGGCTCCACCCGGCGGTCGTGGCGGGGCATGAGGTGGAAGCGATCCGGAACCACGTGCTGCAGCACGGTTTCGACCTGCTGCTGGTGGGCTTCCACGGCCACTCCGCCATCAGCGAGCGCCTGCGCGGCAGCACGACCGGCAGCCTGGTGCTGCACGCGCCCTGCACCGTGATGGTGGTCAAGTGACCGTCGCGCGACAAGACGGTCCCGTCGGAGACCCGGAGGGCGGAGCGCCCGTCCTGGGGGCGGACGACCCTCGCGCGGCGGAACGCAACGTCGTCGCCCTCGGCTGGGTGGCCTTCGCCGGCGGCATGGCGCAGGACATGATCCAGCCTGTGCTGCCCCTTTTCTACGCAAGCGTTCTGGGTCTCCGCAAGGAGTTCATCGGGCTCATCGAGGGATCGCTCACGACAGCCGTCAGTCTGATGCGGTTCGGGGCCGGCGTGCTCTCCGACCGTCTGGGGCGACGCAAGGCCGTCGTCTTCGCCGGGTACGCGCTGTCGGCCGCCGGGCGGCTGGGCCTCGGGTTCGCGGCGTCCGGAGCGTCCGCCTTCGGGCTGCGCATTGCGGACGGCGTGGGAAAGGGGCTGAAGGACGCGCCACGTGACGCACTGGTCGCCAGCTCCGCCGGCAGGCGTCGCCTCGGGCTCGCCTTCGGGATACAGCGCGCGCTGGACACCTCCGGCTCTGTGGCAGGACCGCTTGTGGCGTACGCGCTGCTGCGGTGGTGGGGCGAGCACCCTCAGAGCTACCGCAACCTGTTTCTGGTGGCCGGCTGTCTCGCCGCCGCGCCTCTGCTGATCATCGGCTTGTGGGTGCGAGAGCGCCGCACCCCGGTCCAGCGACAGCACGTCGATCGGAAGTCGCTCAGAGGCGCGTTCGCTGCGTTTCTGGTGGTGCAGCTCGTCTTCACGCTCGGCAACTCGTCGGACGCGTTCCTGATCTTGCGGGCGGAGAACGCCGGCATGACGCCGGCCCTCATTCCTGTCGCCTACGCGCTGATGAACCTGACCTCTGCCGCCGCGGCGATACCGGCGGGGCGTCTCTCGGACCGGATCGGTCGCCGGCGGGCCATCCGCCTGGGCTGGGGCGTCTACGCACTCGCCTACGCAGGCTTCGCGCTCGCGTCGAGCCCCGGCATGGTGTGGGGCCTCTTCGCCCTGTACGGCTTCTACTACGCGCTGAGCGAGGGCGCCGGCAAGGCAATGGTGGCGGACCTCGTACCAGAGCAGCGTCGGGGCTCCGCATACGGTCTCTACAACGCCTCGGTCGGGATTGCGGCACTGCCGGCGAGCGTGCTCGCGGGCGTGCTCTGGCAGCGCCTGTCGCCGGCGGCGCCGTTCTGGCTGGGCGCGGCACTGGCCGCCATCGCCGCGCTCGCGCTCGGACTGATACCGCGAGGGGATCGGATCACTGCACCGGAGACCGCGTAAGGAAGGGGAAGACCGTTCGCGCATGAAGGAGCTTGCGAAATACGTCATCGTCGGCCTCGGAGGTTTCGTGGGGGCGAACGCGCGCTATCTGGTGGGAGGGTGGGTGCAGCAGCGGCTGGGTGCGGGCTTTCCTCTTGGCACGCTCGTCGTCAATGTGTCGGGGTCGTTCGTACTCGGGGTTTTCGCGACCCTTGCGATGCGGCTTCCCTGGGGAGAGCACTGGAGGCTCCTCGTGGCCATCGGCTTCGTGGGCGCCTACACCACCTTCTCGACCTTCGAGTACGAGACACTGCGGCTCATCGCGGAGGGCTCGCGCTGGCGCGCCGCGGCGGCCAACCTCGTGGGCAGTGTGTCCGCGGGCCTGGCGGCCGCCTACCTCGGCGTCGTCGTCGCGCGCCTGCTTCTGCGTGGCCGGCTCTGACCGAAAGGAGAGGCACGTATGCGGATACGCGGACCGGCGAAGATGGTGCGGATCTACGTGGGCGAGTCGGACAACTGGCATGGCCAAGCGCTCTACCATGCTATTGTCGAACGCGCGCGCCGGGAGGGGATGGCCGGCGTGACAGTGTTCCGCGGCGTCGAGGGCTTCGGCGCCAACAGCCGCATTCATACAGCATCGATCCTGCGCCTCTCGGAGGACCTCCCGGTGCTCATCGAGATCGTGGACACCGCGGAGCGGGTCGAGCTCTTCCTGCCCCTGCTCGACGAGATGGTGGCGGAAGGCCTGATCACCGTGCAGGACTGTGAAGTCGTGAAGTACGTGCACGCTCCGCGGCTGCCGGAAGAGTAGGTGGAGCGCCATACCCAGACCGAAGGGAGTTGTCACATGAACAGCCCGATCACCGACGTTCGCGCGATGGAGATTCTGGACTCGCGCGGCAATCCCACCCTGCGGGTCTTCGTGACGCTGGAGGACGGGGTGACCGCCTCCGCCTCCGTGCCCTCGGGCGCCTCCACCGGGGAGCACGAGGCCGTCGAGCTGCGCGACGGCGACCGCGGCCGCTACGGCGGCAAGGGAGTGCAGCGGGCCGTGGCGCACGTGAACGAGGTCATCCGCCCGCGCCTCGCCGGCATGAGCCCCAGCCGGCAGGTCGAGATCGACTACGCGCTGATCGCCCTGGATGCCACGCCCAACAAGGGCAAGCTCGGCGCCAACGCCATTCTGGGCGTTTCCATGGCCGTTGCGCGCGCCGCCGCAGCCGAGGCGGACCTCCCGCTGTATGCCTACCTCGGAGGGCCGGGCGCGACGCTGCTGCCCACCCCCATGATGAACATCCTCAACGGGGGCAAGCACGCCGACAACAGCGTGGACTTCCAGGAGTTCATGGTCATGCCGATCGGCGCGCCCTCCTTCGCCGAGGCGCTCCGGTGCGGCGCCGAGGTCTTCCACGCCCTGAAGGGGCTGCTCGCCCGGCGCGGTTACGCGACGTCGGTCGGAGACGAAGGCGGCTTCGCACCCAACCTGAAGAGCAACGACGAGGCCTGCGAGCTTATCCTCGAGGCTATCGCTGCCGCCGGGTTCACGCCCGGCAAGGATGCCGCTATCGCGCTGGACCCGGCTGCCAGCTCCTTCCGCGAGCAAGGCGCGTACGGCCTGGACAAGTCCGGCGGCGGGAGGCTGTCGAGCGACGAGCTCACGGCGCTCTATGCGGAGTGGATCGACAAGTACCCCATCGTGTCCATCGAGGACGGCCTGGCGGAGGACGACTGGGACGGCTTCGCGCGCCAGACGGAGCTGCTGGGGGACCGCGTGCAGATCGTGGGCGACGACCTCTTCGTGACGAACAAGCGGTTCATCGCTCGCGGCATCGCCGAGAAAAGCACGAACGCTGTCCTCATCAAGCTGAACCAGATTGGCACGGTCACGGAGACGATGGAAGCCATCGAGATGTGCCGGCGGGCCGGCTGGGCCGCCGTCGTGTCACACCGTTCCGGGGAGACGGAAGACGCCTTCCTGGCCGACTTCGCGGTGGCGATGGGAACGGGCCAGATCAAGACCGGCTCGGCGTGCCGGAGCGAGCGCGTGGCCAAGTACAACCGCCTCCTGGAGATCGAGCACGAGCTCGGTACGGCTGCCCGGTTCGCCGGCGGCCAGTGCGTGAAGGCCGTCGTGTCATGATCGAAGTGGCGCGACTGGGCCGCATCCAGCGCGCCGCGGAGGAGCTGGGCGCCGCCGCCATCGCGGAGGAGGCTCGCTCGCTCGCGGAGCGCGCCGCCGAAGGGCGCTTCTACGTCGCGTGCGTCGGGCAGTTCAAGCGCGGCAAGTCCACGCTCCTCAACGCCCTCGTCGGCGCGCAAGTCCTGCCCACCGGGACGGCGCCCGTGACGTCCGTCGTCACCGTTCTCCGCCACGGGGACGAAGCGCGGGCTCGCATGCGGCGCGCCGGCGAAGGCTGGGAGCCGATCGCCATCGCGGACCTGGCGGACATCGTGTCGGAGGAGCGCAACCCCGGCAACGTGAAGGGGGTGCTCGCCGTCGAGGTCTTCACCCCGTCGCCGCTCCTTGCCTCCGGCCTCTGCTTCGTGGACACACCCGGCCTGGGCTCCGTCTTCGAAGCGAACTCGGAGGCCACCCGCGAGTTCGTGCCGCACATCGACGCCGCGCTCGCCGTCTTTGGCGCGGACCCGCCCCTCTCTGGCGAGGAGATGGGCGTCATCGAGGAGATCGCCCGGAACGTCGAGAGCTTCGTGTTCGTGCTCAACAAGGCGGACCGGGTGACCCCCGTCGAGCTCGAAGAGGCGACGGCCTTCGCGCGGCGCGTGCTGGCGGAGCGGATGCGCCTGGCGGAGCCCGAGGTGTTCCGGGTGAGCGCGCTGGAGGTGCTCCGTGGCGAAGCGGCCTCGCGGGACTGGCCTGCGTTGCTCCAGCGTCTGCGCGAGCTGGCCGAGGAGTCGGGGCAGGTGCTCGTGCGCGGCGCAGTGGAGCGCGGCGTCGCGCGCCTGACGGCGCGGCTGGCGAACGTGCTCCGCGAGGAGCGGGCCGCGCTCGAGCGGCCCTTGGAGGAGACCCGAGAGCGCGTTCGGGTGCTGCACCGGGCCTCGGAGGAGGCCGCGCGCGCGCTCTGGGAGCTGGGGCCGCTGTTCGACGCCGAGATGCGGCGGCTGGGGGACGCGTTCCGCGACCGGCGCGTCGCCTTCCTGCGGGAGGCGATGCCGAAGGTCCGCGAAGGGCTGGCCGAGTATGTGGCGCGCGCACCCGTGCGCTTCGGCCCGGCGCTGCGCGCCCACGCCCTCCACGAGGCGCTCCGCTTGGCCCAGGAGACCGTGCTGCCGTGGCTCCGCCAGAGCGAGACGGAGGCTTCCCGGGCCTACCGCGAGTCGGCCGAGCGCTTCGCCGGCCACATCAACGGGCTGCTCGAGCGGCTGAGGGGGTCCGACGCCTGGCGCGGGATCCCGCTGCCCGACTCGGTCGACCTCGCCACCGGCGCGGACGAGCAGAGCCGTTTCCGCTTCGAGACGTTCGCCCATCTGGAGTCGCCCGCGGGCCTCGTCGCTGCCCTGGACTGGCTCGCGGACGCGCTCTTGCCCCGGGCATGGACGCGGCGCAGGATCGAGCCGGCCGTGCGCGCGTACCTTGAGCGGCTCATGGAGGCCAACGCGCACCGCGTCGAGAATGGCATCAAGCAGCGGCTTCAGGACAGTCGCCTTCGGCTGGAGAGCCAGATCCGCTACGCGCTGCAGGAGGTGATACAGGCGGCGGAGCGGGGGCTGGAGCGAGCGCTCGCCCTTCAGGACGAGGGCGCGGAGGCGGTGCGTGCCGCGGTGGAGCGCATCGACGAGGTCGAGCGGCGCCTTCTCGAGGGCTTGGAGGAGGCGCCCCTCGCGGTGCGGTCGTCGTCGATCAGGCCATGAGCTCTGCCTGCCACCGCCCGCCGGGCCGGTCGCCGCGCCGGTAGAGCCGGGCGGGGCGCGGAGCCGGAATGGAGGAACGAGCGATGATGCTGCCCATCGCGGCGTTCGGCGTTGGCCTGGGCCTCGCCGCGCATCCGGCGGGGGGCGCGCAGAAGGCCCTGCCGGCCCTGCGCGTGAGCGCGGACAGGAGCCACCTGATGGCAGGACCGCGCAAGCCGTTCTTCTGGCTTGCCGACACGGCCTGGTGGCGGTTCCGCCTGCAGCCGGCAGAGGCGACCGAGTACCTCGGGCGTCGCGCGGCGCAGGGCTTCACGGTCGTGCAGGTGCACTCCGCCTACAGCATGCCGGACTTCGCGGGTCGGAGACCGGCCATCGATGGCGACCCGGAGCGCCCCGACGAGGCGTACTGGGCCAACATGGACCGCATCGTGCGCGAGGCGGCGGCGGCCGGTCTCTATGTGGCCCTCGTGCCGATGTGGGGGCAGGAATACGCGCAGGCGTTCCGCGGCGACGCCCAGCGCGCGCGGCGCTTCGGAAGATGGATCGGCGCTCGCTACGCTCGCAGCTCGAACGTCGTCTGGATCGCGAGCGGGGAGTACGACGGCATCAACGACTTCCGCCTCCCGATCTCGGCAGAGCAGAAGGCAGTGCTCACCGCGGCGGCGGAGGGCATCCGCGAGGCGACCGGGGGACAGCAGCTCATGACCATTCACCCCGGCGCGGCGCGCGCATCCTCCCGCGACTTCCACGACGCACCCTGGCTCGACCTGAACATGCTGCAGTCAGGGCACGTCGTCGACGCCGAGGCCTTCGGGATGGAGGAGAACCACACGCTCATCCGCGCTGACCGGGCGCGGACCCCTCGCAAACCCGCGCTGGATGGGGAGCCGATCTACGAAGACACGCCGGACGGCATCTGGATCGTGGGGGACATCCAGCGACCGAGGGCCGATGGCGCCGCCGTGCGGCGTAAGGCGTACTGGTCGGTGATGGCCGGGGCCTGCGGCCACACGTACGGGCACAACGACGTCTACTGCTTCAACATCCCGCGTGGACAGGGGCACGTGGTCGGCCTGCCGGAAGGACCGGGCCAGCGCGGCCATTGGCGCCAGGCGCTGGACGCCGAAGGCGCCACGCAGATGCGACACCTGCGCGCGCTGGTCGAATCGCGGCCTGCCTTCGCGAGCCATGTGGCCGACCAGGACCTCATAGCCCAGCCGCCCGGCAGAGGGATGCAGCACATCGCGGCCGCTCGGGCCTCCGACGGCCGGTGCGCGATGGTCTACCTTCCGGCGGGTGGCCGTGTGTCGGTGGCGGCAGGACGGCTGACCGCGAAGCGCGTCCGCGCCACCTGGTTCGACCCGCGCACGGGCAAGGAGACGCCGGGTGGCGTCCTGGAGGGCGGTGGCGTGCACGCGATGACGGCGCCTTCCGCGGGCGAGGGACAGGACTGGGTGCTGGTGATCGACGAACAGCCCCGTCGGCCAGGATCGCCGCGGTCCGGCGGCACGTGACAGGGCGGCGCTCGCGGCGCCAGCGGAGGTGATGACGTCAGGCGGGGCGCACGTCGTCTTCGGGACGGGGCCGGTGGGCTGCTGGACCGCGCGGGCTCTCGTCGATCTGGGCCTCTCGGTCCGCGTCGTGAACCGGAGCGGGCGGCGGCCGTCGCTCTTGCCGGAGGAGGCGGAGGTCGTCGCCGCCGACATCTCGGACCCTGCCCGCGCGGAGGAGGCCGCGCGCGGGGCGGCTGTGGTCTACCAGGCCATGAACCCGCCCTACCACCGCTGGCTGGAGCTCTTCCCTGCGCTCCAGCGCGGAGCGCTCGCGGCGGCCCGCGCCGCCGGCGCCCGCTACGTCTCCATCGAGAACCTCTACATGCTCGACCCGACCCCGCCGATCACGGAGCGCTCGGCCGTCGCGCCACGGTCGCGCAAGGGCGCGCTGCGCGCCCGCATGGCGGAGGAGGTAATGGCCGCCCACGCGCGCGGCGAGATCGTGGCGGCGGCTCTGCGGCCCAGCGACTACTACGGCCCGGGCGTCACGGACTCGACGTTCGGGGAGCGCGTCTTCGGCCCTCTTCTCGCGGGCAAGGCTGCGCAGGTGCTGGGCTCCGCCAGCCAGCCGCACTCGTTCGCCTTCATCGAGGACGTCGGCCGCGCTGCGGCCACGCTGGGCACGCGGCCGGAGGCATGGGGCCGCGCGTGGATCGCGCCGCACGCGCCCGCCGTCACGCAGGGAGAGATGGTGGCCATCGCGTGCCGTTCACTCGGCAGGGAGCCGGCGCTCTCGGTGGTCTCGCCCGCCATGCTGCGGCTCGCGGGGCTCTTCGTTCCTGGCGCGCGGGCATCGGTCGAGATGATGTACCAGTTCACGGCTCCCTTCGTGGCGGACGGCAGCGCCATCGAGCGCGAGCTCGGCGTCGCGCCCACGACGCTGGAGGAGGGCATCGCGCGCACGGTCGCGTGGTACCGCGCGCGGAGATAGGAGGTCGCGGCGCCCGTCTCTGGCCGGACCGGATGGAGGCGGACGACGAGCGCGCGTCGAACGATGCGGCTGGCGGAGATCGAGGGCAGGTGGCGGAGGGATGAGGGTCCCGCGCTGCGCGATGGCGCTCGCGGCTCTCTGGTTGGCGGGCGCGACGGTTGCAGCGGCCGGCGATGGCGGCGTCTTCCAGCGACCCGAGCATCCGGAGCGGCTGGTGCGGGCGGACGGAAGGCCCGCCGTGCTCTGCGGGGCCGGCGACCCCGAGGACTTCCTCTACCGCGGCCGCCGGATGCCCGACGGCACGCGCCAGGGCGATCAGGAGGCCATCATCCGCCGGCTGGCCGCCCACGGCGGCAACTGCCTCTACCTGCAGGTCGTGCGCTCGCACGGCGGCGACGGTAGACCCGACCACAACCCCTTCGTCGGAAGCAACCCGGCCCGCGGCTTGAGCGAGCCGATCCTGGCCCAGTGGGAGCGCTGGTTCCAGATGATGGACCGTCTGGGCGTCTCCGCGCTGCTCTTCCTCTATGACGACAGCGCGCGGATCTGGAGCACGGGCGACGCGGTCGGCGAGCCGGAGCGGGCCTTCGTCGAGGCGCTGGCGCGCCGGTTCCGCCACGTGCCGAACCTCGTCTGGATCGTTGGGGAAGAGGCGGAGGAAGCGATGACGCCGCGCCGATGCCAGGCGCTCGCCGCTCTCCTTCGCACCGCCGACCGGCCCGGCCGCGTCATCGGCAACCACCACTGGAGCGGAACCGACTTTCCGAGCTGGGTCCCGGGCGGCGATCTTTCGCTCCTCGCCATGCAATGCAACGTGCCGCCCGCGCAGGCGCACGCGCGCGCCCTCGAGGCGCGGCGGCGGGCGGGCGGACGCTACGCCGTCCTCTACGCCGAGAACACGGAGCTGGAGCGCGCGACGACCGACGACGCCCGCCGGTTTCTGTGGGGCAGCGCGATGGCGGGCGTCTGGCCACTGCTCTATGGGATCGACGTCGTCTCGACCCCGCCCGCCACGCTCCGCCTGCTCGGCGTGCTCCGGCGCTTCTTCGAGGAGGCGGCGCTCGCTTCGCCCGAGCCAGCGGACGATCTGGCGTTCAGCGCGGCCGTCTGGGCGCTCCGCGACGCCAGGCGCGGGTGGGTGGCCTGCGCGGACGGGGCGGAGGGACCGCTCGGGCTGCGGAACCTGCCTCCCGGTGTCTACCGGCTGCGCTGGGTGGACGCCGCCAGCGGGCGCACCGCCACGGAGCGCCGCTCCTGGACCGACGCTGGCGACCGCTTGCTGGTGCGCCCCGCTGGCATCGGCCCGGCCTGCGCCGTCTGGCTGCGCCGGGAATAGCCTCCCCTCAGGCGTCCGACAGGCCGAGCCCGCGGAGGTCCGCGAAGCGGCCCGCGCGCTCCGCCTCGGTGAGCCGCCAGATGACCCGGAGGGACTGCAGGGACCGGCGCCCGTCCGTGAGCGGCCGCTCGCCGCGCTCCACGCAGTCCAGGAAGTGCGCCATCTGCCGGTCCAGGTGCTTGGCCGGGCCGGCGTCCTCCGCCACCGTCTCCACACGACCCTCGCGGTGCAGGAGCAGCGCTCCGCGGCCCTGGTCCAGCTCGAGCATTCCGCGGTCACCGTGCACGTGAAACGCGTAGCCGAGCCGCGTTCCCCTCGCTCCCCATGTTGCGCCGTGATAGGCCAGCGCGCCGGAGGCGAACCGGATCACCACGTCGCTGGTCCCCTCGCGCTCCATCCACGGCGTGCCCAGGTTCGTGCCCAGGTGCGCGCCCTCCACGGGGTCGCCCAGCCAGGCGAGCATGAGGTCGATGTAGTGGCACCCGTGCGAGAAGAGCTGCCCGCCGCCCAGCAGGTCCGCCCGCGCGACCCACGAGTCGGGGCCGACCTCCGTGTGCTGCTCTGTCCAGAGCGAGGCGTGGAAGGGCGTCCCGATCGCGCCATCGCCGAGCATCGTCTGCAGCCGCACGCAGAGCGGGTGGTAGCGCTGGCAGTAGCCCACCATCAACGTGCGCCCGCCGCGCTCCGCCGCCTCAATAAGCTCACGGCACTGCTCCTCCGTGTTGGCGAGCGGCTTTTCCATAAGCACGTGCTTGCCGGCGCGCAGCAGCGCCATGCCCACGGGGTGGTGCAGATGGTGGGGCAGAGCGACGAGCGCCGCGTCGAACGCGTCGAGCGCAGCGAGGACGTCGGCGCACGCCCGGGCCGCGCCGGTCATCGAGCGCAGCCGCTCGGCACGGACCGGGTCTACGTCCACCGTCGCCGTCACCTGCAGCCGGTCGCGCAGGCGGCTCGCAAGGCCCGCGTGCGCCTCCGCCATTCCGCCGCAGCCCACGATCGCCAGCCGCGTCATCGCGCGCCTCCCGGCGTCGCTGGCGGCTCCAGGTCGGGCCGCGCGACGGAGTCCCGCATCGAAAGGTCGCGGAACCGCCGGAAGCGGTGGAAGGTGAGGTAGTTCGCGTCGTGCTGGTTGTGCGCACCGCCGAGCCCGTCGTCGTACGCGGTGCGCGACGCCGCGATGATGTCGTCGCCGTCGAACAGCCAGTCCACGTACTGGAAGCCGTGCTTCGCCGTGTCCGGATGGTAGAGCAGCACGCAGCGCACGCTCCAGAGACGCAGGTCCGGCGAGCTGACGAGCGCCAGGGTGTTGCGCGTCATGTTCGGGTCGGGTCCCGCGTGCTTCGGCGGGATCCAGTTCGTGAGCGACCAGTAGAGGCCGGTGCGCGGGTCATGGCGGATCGTGAACTTCTTCGTGCCGCCGGGGAAGTTCAGGAAGCCCGTGCTGGGGTCGAAGGTCGCCGTCCGCCCGTCTGGCGAGATGCGGACGAGAGCGGCCGTCTCGCCCATCGGCGGGTTGTGCACCCGCAGGACGTTCACCACGCTCCCGTCCGGCGCTGCCACCGCGTTGCCCTCCAGCCAGCCGCCGAACGTGCCGCCGAGCCACGACGCGTCGCGGCCGATCCGCGAGCTGCTGATCCACGAGTCCGCCCGCAGCAAGTCCGCGTCCACTGGCGCCGACATCATGAAGGTGCGAAAGTGCTCGCCCCACCCTCCGGGGCCCATCGCGTCCTCCATACCGCGCCAGAGCCGGCCGGCATGCTCCAGGACGGGGACGGGCGCGCAGTGGTACGTGCCGTCACCGTGCAGGAGGCCGGTCCGCTCGTCCTTCGGCTCCGTCCATGACCGGCCCCCGTCTGTGGAGCGCCGAAGGACGCAGTACCCATACTCGCGGCTGGTCCCCATGAGGTAGAGCGCCCCGCGGTGGTGAAAAAGGGTGGACCACCACTGGCCGGCGATCTCGGCGCGGCGCTCCCAGGTGCGGCCGCCATCGCGGGAGGCGAAGACCGCGGTGCGGTCGTTCGTGCAGCCGGGGCCGAAGAAGTCGTGCGACGCCACCAGCTCGCCGTCCGGCAGCCGCGCGAGGGAGGGCGAGCCGACATAGGTGCGGGTGGATGCCGGCACGTGGTCGACGACCACTCCGGGCGGCCTCGCAGGATCGAGCGGGGCTGCGGCGAACGCGGCGGTGACGGCGAGCAGCATGGCGATCTCCTGCGGCGCGCCGTGGCCGGCGGCCGGCGAAGCATACGCCGCGCGGCTGGGGCTTCCCTGCCGGCCGCGGCCGGACTGGACCCATGCTGGCGAACCTGTGGGAGGAGCGAATGACGATCTGCATGGCGATGGTGGCGGCGGCGCTGGCACTCGGCCCGGCTGCGCTTCCCGCTTCGGAGCGCGTCACTCTGAGCGGGCGAGTGGGCGCCCATACGCTTGCGTTTCGGGCGACGGTGGTCCGGACCAGCGCGACGTTCCGCGTGCGCCCCGCGGACGCCGAGCTCATCGCCGTCACGGAGCTGCGCGCGGGCGCTGCCCAGCCCGCGCCCTATCGCTACCTCGTCACCGGCGACGGCCTGCGCCCCGCGGAGCGCGAGGCCACCGCGCGCGGGTTCGGTCCGGTCACCTGGTTCCTGCGCCCGCGCGCGCCTGCCGGCCGACTGACGATCCTGAACCTGCGCGAGCGGGAGCGTGGCCCGGCCATCGTCGAGGTGCGCGGCGTCTCCCGCGCCGAGATCGAGCGCGCGCGCCGGAACGACCGCTTCGCGCTGATGGGGCTCATCGGCAGCCCGTGGCTGGGAATGCCCGAAGAGGAACAGATCGCGCGGCTCGCCAGCCGCCTCCCCGTCGTGGCGGGCGGGCGCTTCGGGGCGGGGTTCTGCCGCGAGATCCCCTACGCGGCGCGCGACGAGGCTGGCGTGCGCGCTGCGATCCGTGAGGCGCGCGAGTGGTCCCGGCGCCACCGCCTGCCCGTGCTCCTCGGGCTCGTCTCCTGGTGGGCAGGGACGCCCAGGCGCGTGCCGGACGGGCTCGGAGGCCAGTTCGGCGACCTCCGGTACCAGCAGGTCTGCTACACGCCGGAAGCAACGCACCCCGAGGACCCGGAGCTGCGCGCGCTGCTCGGCGCCCGCTACAGCCGCCACTACCGGCGCACCGTGCCCAACATCTGGTCGAACACGCCCTGGCTCACGATGAACAGCCCGCGGCTCAACGCCCATCGGGAGCGATGCCTGCGCGTCGCCATCCGCGTGCTGCGGGAGGAGTCCCGCGGCGACGCCTCGTGGATCGCAGGGGTTTTCCTGGAGAACGAGCCGCGCTACTGGGACACGCAGTCCACCCAGGGCACCCCGCAGTGGGCGGGTGAGCAGTGGGCCGACTTCAACCCTCTCACGGTGGCGGACGCCACCCGCGACGGCGTGACGCTCGACCCCGCGGATGGCATGTCGCCGGCCGAGCTGGAGTGGCTGGACCGCAACGTGGGGCGCTACTTCCAGCGCACGGTGGACGCCGCCCGGCGGGCGCTCCGCGAGCAGGGCCTGCTGGGGCGCTTCCCGCTCCTCACCCATTCGCTCCAGGTACCCCTCCTCTTCCCCGGCAGCAAGATGAACCGCACGCCGGCCGACTGGGCGTGGGCGCGCGGCGCCGTCACCGGCATCGAGGGGATCTGGAGCAACCTCTCCGACTATGACCGCGTCCGCGAGTGGGGGTCCTGGTGCAACCTCAACCGCGAGGAGACCGACGGCCTGCCGCTCGACGCGCACCTCTGGGACCTGCGGGTGACGTACGCGGCCGGGGGCTTCCTCTACAACAGCTACAACTGGCACATACTGCCCAACGACGGGCTCTTCGCCTACATGAAGAGCTTCACCCAGAGCCTGCCGTCGGTCGAAGTTGCCCCCGCGAAGGCCGAGCCGGCCGGCCCGGCCGCCCTCCTCGTCACGCCTCCACCGGAGCTGCAGGCGTGCGACGAGATGCGCGTGGCGGTGCGCGCCGCCGGCCGCTCGCGGGCGTACGGGCTGGCGCTGGTGGTCCGGAGCCCGTCGGGCGCGGTGTGGCGCTCCGAGCGCCGAGCGCCCCCTCCGGACGGCGAGCCAGCCGCCTTCGCCTTCCCGGCGCCCGCGGAGATGTCCTGGCAAGCCCCCTCTCGCGTCGAGGTCGAGGCCTACGGCGCCGACGGCAGGCCGCTGCCAGGTGCGGTCGTCTTCGCGGACGGGGCCGCGAGCGGCGTGCGGCTCCGGCTGGACCTCGAGGAGGCGCGGCGGCGCAGCCTGCTCGTCATCGGCTGGGCACGCGCGGCGGCCCGCTGACGAACGGTCCGCGCAAGACGGGACCGCGCGCGTCGAGAGAGTGGGCCTCACGGCGCATCCCGCGGGGCCGCCGGCGGCAGTAGGATGGAGCATCACCGCTGGAGGAGGGCCTCGATGCCGCGATGCCAGGCGTGCGCCGCTGAGCTGCCGGACGGCGTCGTGTCCTGCTGGTACTGCAAGGCCCCGGTCTCGACCGAGGGTCCTGCGGACGTGCAGGCGCACGTCGCGTTCGCGCTGAGCGCGCTGCAGGAATGGGCGCGGCGCGGCTGGATCGACGCGCGTGGAGCGGCCGAGATCGAGCGCGACCTGCGATCGCGCCTCGCAGCTGGCCCCACCCGCCCGCCGCTCGGCACGGAGTCGCTCCCGCTCGCCGCGCCGCCCGCGACCGCCCCGGCGTCTCAGAGCGAAGGGGAGAGGCCAGGGCTGCCGCCTCCGCCCCCTGCGCCGCCGGTGGGCGCCACCGTCGCCGGCGCCCGCGCGGAGGGGACCCGTCCGCCAGAGCCGAAGCGAGAGCCGTGGCTGGCGGAGTTTCTGGCCACGCACTGGCAGCGCCTCCTCGCCGTCATGGCGGTGGCGTTCATCGTCGTGGGAATGCGCCAGCTGCTGGGCTGGCAGTGGGTCAGCGAGCTCGGCCGGCGGGCCACCCCGCTGGCGCCGGCGCTGCTCTCGGCAGCGCTGCTGCGGACAGGCCTCCGGGCGCGGGAGCGCGCACCCATCGGCGCGTTCGCGGCGCTGTCGGCGGGAGTGGTTCTGTCCGCCTTCACCTGCTTCTCGGCGAACAAGCACTGGCTCGGGGGCGCCGTCCCCGGGCCGTGGGCGGAGTCCGCGGGGATCGCGCTGGCGACCGCGCTGGCCGAAACGCTCCGCCGGCGCCTGCGGGACGAACGTTTCTCGCACCTCGTCGCTGCCGGGCTGGTCGCCGGGCTGCTCAACGGCGTGCGCGCCGCAACGGGGCTGCCGCTCCTCGACGAGTCCGCCGCTCCGGCACAAGCGGGAGCGCTGCTCGCGCTCGCGGGAGTCGCCCTGCTGGACGCCCGCCGCTTGGGGCCACCCATCGCCGCCCAACGGCTCGTGTGGGCCCACGGGCTGTGCGCGCTGGCAGCCTTCCGCGTTGCGCCACTCGTCCTGCCCGGCGATGGGATGAGCGCTGCGCAGGCCGCCGTGTTCGTGCTGGCGGCCGCCGGCTACAGCGTGGGCTGTCGCTGGTTCGGGGGCGGCGTCGCTCCCACCGCGGCATCGGTCTATGCCGGAGCCGCCGTCTACGCCATTGCCGCGCGCACGGGCAGCGGCGGATGGGATACCGTCTCTTGCGCCTGCTCGCTGGCCGGCCTGCACGCGCTGGCGCTCGCCCGCTGGCCCGCCGGGCCCGGGGTGGACGAAGCCGCGGCATCGCGCGCCCGCGCCGCCTTCCACGAGATGGCGCAGTTCTCCGCGGCACTGGGGGGTGTGGCGCTCGTCGGCGGATGGACAATGGCTCCCGAGCACTGGCCGACCCCCGTGGTCTCGGCCATGCTGTGCGCGCTGCTGCTGGCGGCGTGCGCCGCCGCGCTCGATCGCCCGATGTTGCTCATCGGGGCGGCGGCCGCCGCCCAGGTCGGGGGAGCGCAGGCGATGCGACACGCCCTCCCGGATGCGACGCCGACGTGGGGGGTCTGGCTGACGCCAGGGGCCGTCGCGGTGGCGCTGTCCGGCATCGCGGTGCGGCGGATGGCCATGCCGGAGTGCGCCGCGCGGTGGTCGCGACCGGTTCTCCTCGCCGGCGGGGCCGGCGCCGGCCTCGCGCTGGCCGCCCTGTGGGCGAGCGCGGTCTTCGGTCAGGCGACCTCCGCGTTCTGGTGGTCCGCGGGTGGTCAGGCGACCGTCAGCGCGCTCGCGGCCGCTCTCCTCTTTGGCGATGACGACCTGCCGCTCACGCGCCTCTGGGTTGCGTTGGCTTGCGCAGGCGCCACGCTGCACGCCTTTGCGGCAGGCGCGCTCTGGTTGGAGCCGATCTGGTGGGCGGCGTGCCTCCTCCCCGCTTGCGTGGCGATCTGGGGCGCGTCGGCAACCCTGCCGGAGCGGCTGCGCGAGCCGGTTGGCCTGCCCCTCGAGCGAACAGCCTCCACCATCGCGGGCTTCGCCGGGCTGCACCTTCTCCCCGTGTTCGCGCAGCGACCGGAGGCGGCGCCCGGTGCGACCGTCGCGACGCTCGCCGCCTATGGCGCGGGACACGCGGTCCTGCTCCGGGTGCGTCGGGCGCCAGAGCACACGGCGCTGGCGAGCCTCTGGCTGTCCGCGGCGGCAGGAGTGGGTTTCACCGCGCTGGGGGTCCGGCTCGCAGGGTGGGGCGCCGCGATCGCCGGAGTGGCGGCTGTATGGGTGGCTCTCGCTGGTTGGATCGCGCGCTCGCGCGCCGCCCTTTGGGAGGACGCACTGCACGCGCTCGCGCTGCACGCTGTGGCGAGCGGGCTGGCGGTCCTGGGGGCGGGCGTGGCGCTGGCCTGCGTCATGGTGCCCGGGCAGGGCCACCTCGCCATCGTCGCGCTGCTGCTCGCCGGGGCGGTGGGGTTCGGCCAGTGGCTGCTGGGCATGGGCGCCCTCCGCGCCCACGCGGGAGCGGCTTCGTGCTTCGCGGCCTGGTGCTTGGTGACCTACGACGCTTTCGGGGCGGGAGCGGGCGTCCTCGACTTCTACCTGGCGCCGGT
>Ga0272446_1002755_pt1 | contig 23345 bp, 18 predicted proteins | sample YNPCB0061_FD_194587 | JGI IMG/M metagenome (GOLD analysis project Ga0272446, IMG submission 194587) | Hot spring microbial mat communities from Yellowstone National Park, WY, United States - YNP-CB-006-1 | ecosystem: Environmental > Aquatic > Thermal springs > Hot (42-90C) > Sediment | place... | reverse complement strand
ATCGTCGGCCTGGGCTCCACCGGCTCGCCGCTGCCCCCCGAGGGCTTCGAGTGGGCCTACGCCCATATCAAGGCCGATCTGTGGCTGGCCTCACTGAGTGGCGGCACGGATGTCTGCGGCTGCTTCGTGGGCGGCGTGCCGCTGCTGCCGGTCTACAGCGGCGAGATCCAGTGCCGCTCGCTCGGGGTCAATGCCCAGGCCTACGACACCGACGGCAACAGTGTCACCGGGGTGATGGGCGAACTGGTCATCACCGAGCCGATGCCCTCGATGCCGATCTACTTCTGGAACGACCCCGATGGGCAGCGCTACCGCGAGAGCTACTTTGCGATCTACCCCGGCGTGTGGCGTCACGGCGACTGGGTGGTGATCAACGAGCGGGGCGGCGTGGTGATCTACGGGCGCTCCGACAGCACGATCAACCGCCAGGGCGTGCGCATGGGCAGTAGCGAGATCTACCGGGTGGTCGAGAGCCTCCCCGAGGTGCTCGATAGCCTGGTCGTCGACCTGGAGGGGCTCGGTGGCGCCTCGTACATGCCGCTCTTCGTGGTGCTGCGCGAGGGCGTGCAGCTCGACGCGGCGCTGGAGCAGCGGATCAAGACGGCCATCCGCACCGCGCTCTCGCCGCGCCATGTCCCCGATGCGATCTTCGCCATCCCCGATGTGCCGCGCACCCTCTCGGGCAAGAAGCTGGAGGTGCCGGTGAAGAAGATCCTCAGTGGTGTGCCGGTGGAGCGGGCCGCCAACCCCGATTCGCTCAAGAACCCCGAGTTGCTGCCCTTCTTTGTGGCATTGGCCGGGCGGCTCGTCAGGCGTGAAAGCAACGACGCGTGATGCGTGACGAGCCGTGTGGCGCGACGGTCAGGCGGGCCGGGCCGTTCGCACGCCTACCCCTCAGCCGGCGCATCGGGGCTCGCGGGCGCGGCGGGCTCGCGGGCGCCAAGCTCAATGATTGCCGCGCGCACCTCATCGGCGGCGCTCTGCCAGGTCGCGCGAAACTTGGGGTGCGCCTTGGGGTAGAGCGGCGCGCCGAAGGTGACGTGGACCTTCACCGGGCGGGGGATGATCTTGCCCTTCGGCATCACCCGGGTGGTGCCCTCAACGAAGGTGGGGATAACCGGCGTGCCCGGGAACTCGGCGATCAGCTTGCCAATGCCGGCGCGGAAGGGGCCGAGCGTCCCGTTGGTGCTGCGCGTGCCCTCGGGGAAGAGCAGCAGCACGTAGCCCTCGCGCAGGGCGCGCGCGGCGTGGCGCAGCGGATCCTGGCCGCCACGGCGGTCGCGGGCGATCGGGATGGCGTTGAAGAGCACGCGCGACGCATACTGCAGCGGGCCACCCTGGAAGAAGTAATCCTGGGCGGCCGCCGCCACGAAGCGCCGGCGAATGTGTTTGGGCAGCGACGCGAAGATCACCGCGGTATCGGCGTGGCTGGAGTGGTTGGCGGCCAGGATGAACGATCCCTCGGCGGGCAGGTGCTCGCGCCCTTCGACGTGGGGCCGCACGTACAGCTGGACAAAGCGCACGAACAACCCCGGAACGAACCGGGCCGCAACGTGGCGGCTGCGGTAGAGGCTCATGGATCGCTCCGCTGTTGCCCCGGCAGGGCAGGAATACCAGAAACGTGTTCGTAGCGTGTTGCGGCGCGGCGAAGCCGCGCCGCAGGCCCACCCGGCCGTCCGCAGGGCAGCTGGTTACCGGATGTTAGACCAAATCCAGTTGGCAGTTCCGCATTGTCGTTGCCGTCATCGCTCATCGTGACGCCATGTGCGGCAATCTGCAATCCAAAATCTGCAATCGGAAATGGTATTAGCCCCCACCCTCAGCGCGCAGCTTCGCGAAGGCATCGACATCGTAGCGCAGGATGGGCTGGCGCGCAGCGCGCACCTCATCGAGCCGGCGCGTCGGCGCCTTCGTCGGCGCCTCGTGCAGCAACTCCGGGGTCTCGACCGCTTCACGGGCAATCGCGCGCATGGCCGCGATGAACGCATCGAGCGTGCGTTTCCCCTCGGTCTCCGTCGGCTCGATCATCAACGCCTCGGGGACGATCAGCGGGAAGTAGACCGTCGGTGGGTGGAAGCCGTAATCGATCAGCCGCTTGGCGATATCCAGTGTGCGGATGCCCTGCGCCCCGGCGATCTGGCCCTTCAGCACCGTCTCGTGCATACAGATACGGTCGACGGCCTGAGGGTAGAGGTCGTTCAGCTTGACGCGCACATAGTTGGCGTTCAGCACAGCGTGCTCGCTCACCGCGCGCAGGCCTGCCGCTCCCAGCGTGCGAATGTAGGTCCAGGCGCGCACCAGCATGCCGAAGTTGCCGTGGAAGACCTTCATGCGCCCGATGCTCTTCTCGGGGGTGAAGAGCTCGTAGCCGCCGGTCGCGCGCTGGCGGACCCGCGGGCCGGGCAGGAAGGGCGCCAGCGCCGCCGTGCAGCCCACCGCGCCCGAGCCGGGGCCGCCGCCGCCGTGCGGCGTGGTGAAGGTCTTGTGCAGGTTGTAGTGCATAAAGTCGAAGCCCAGCTCGCCGGGCCTGGCGATGCCGAGGATGGCGTTGAAATTAGCGCCGTCGCCGTACATCAGCCCGCCGGCTTCGTGGACCAGGCGGCAGATCTCGACGATCTGCTCTTCAAACAGGCCCAGCGTGTTGGGGTTGGTGAGCATCATGCCGGCGGTGCGCGGCGAGAGCCTGGCACGCAGGTCGGCCATATCGACGTTGCCACGGGCGTCGCTCTTCACCTCGACCACCTTGAGCCCGGCCATGGAGGCGGTGGCCGGGTTGGTGCCGTGGGCCGCATCGGGCACGAGGACCTCGCTACGCTCGGTGTCACCGCGATCCAGGTGGTAGGCGCGGAAGGCGAGGATGCCGGTGAACTCGCCCTGGGCGCCGGCGGCGGGCTGCAGCGAGACGGCGTCGAAGCCCGAGATCTCACCAAGGTACTGCTGCAACTCGTACATCAACTGCAGCGCGCCCTGGCTCACCTCGTCGCCCTGGAGCGGGTGGGCCGCCGCGAAGCCAGCGTAGCGCGCCGCCTCCTCGTGGAGCTTCCCGTTGTATTTCATAGTACAGGAGCCCAGGGCGATCATGCCGGTATCAATTGACGCATTGTTTCGACTTATCCTCGTATAATGCCGAATAACCTCCGGCTCTGTAAGCTCTGGAAAGCCGTTCAAGTCATCCTGTCGTAAAAGATTTTCGGGCAGATCCGTCGCTGGCACATCGAGGCGCGGCAGGTTGGCGCCATACTTGCCCGGCGACGAGAGCTCGTAGAGATGCGGTTCGTAGTTATCCATAGAGAATTAACCTTCCAGGGTAGCGCAAAGAACTCCTCGGCGGTGAGCAGGCGGGTGGTCGCGCTCACCGCTCCTCGCCTCTGCTCAGCAGCGCCAGCGCCAGGTCGGCGCGCCCGGCCTCGAGGAAGAGCACGAGGCGATAGGGGGCCAGGGCAAACTCGCGCAACTGGTCGTAGCGGCGCTCGGTGCTCTCGTCGTAGGCATTGCCATAGCCGACGCGCACGCTGAAGTACTCCGGGCCGGCGAAGTGCTCCATGAGCGCCACGTGGTCCCAGGCTGGTCGCCAGCCCTGGGCGTAGCCCCACCCGGTGAGCCCGGCGAGGCTCCAGCGGCGTTCGCGGCGGCGCACCAGCACGCGCCCCGGGCGCAGGTCGCCGTGGGTCAGCGCAGCGGGTTGCCCGGTGCTGGCCACACGCGCCATGGCCCAGGCGACCAGCCGCGCGGCGCCGGCGGCATCGAGCTCACCGGCCCCGTGCGCCGCGTCGAGCGCGGCCTGGAGCCGGGCGTGGTAGTAGCGCACGTCGCTATCGTCCACCCGGGCGGGGAGGGTGTTCGGTGCAGCGCGGGCGACGGCCCCGGCCGGGTGGTAGGCTGGCGGCCGGGCAGGATCGAGGGCGCCGTAGGCCGGGGCGCTGTACTGGTGGGCCCGCGCGACAAGGGCGCCAAGGGCGCGACCGACCGCGTAGCGCTGCTCCTCATCGAGCGCGCCGGCCAGTTCGAGCAGCGGTGTGCCCTCCAGGTAGGAGAGCAGCAGGTAGGATAGACCGGCCTCGCCCTGCAGATCCTGGGCCAGCACCGCGGGCAGGGGCAGCTCGACCTCGGCGCCCAGGGCGCGCAGGGCTGCCGCCTCGGCGGCCAGCGGGTCGCCCGCGCCCGGGTCGGGCGGCGCGCCGAGGCGCAGCACGGCCCGCCGCTGCTCGCCGAGCGTAAGCAGCAGTGTCCGTTCCCCCAGCGGCTCCGCCTCGCGCAGGTGGGCGCCAGGGAGCGCGTGGGCGACGATCCGGCCGAGTTGCGCGTCGCTGATGGGCATGGTGGTGACGTGCTACGCTGTCGCTCGTAAGACCGCGACGAGCCGGTCGATATCGGCCTTGCTGTTCATCTCGGTGACGGCGAGCAGCATGGCGTGGCCCAGGCCGGGCTCATCCTCGCGCAGATCGTAGCCCCCCACGATGCGCTGCTCGCGCAGGGCGGCATTGATCTCGGCCACCGGCCGCGGGCAGCGCACCACGAACTCCTTGAAGAAGGGCCCGCTGTCCACGCGGTACCCCGGCAGCGCGGCGATCTGGGCGGCGGCATAGTGGGCGCGATGGTAGCACAGCTCGGCCACCTTGCGCATGCCCTGGCGCCCCATCAGGCTCATGTAGACCGTCGCGGCCAGCGCCATGAGGCCCTGGTTGGTGCAGATATTGCTCGTGGCCCGCTCGCGGCGGATGTCCTGCTCGCGGGCGCGCAGCGTCAGCACATAGGCCAGCCGGCCGTCCACGTCCTTTGTCACACCGACGATGCGCCCGGCGATCTTGTGCACATACTTCTGCCGGGTGGTAAAAATGCCGAGGTACGGCCCGCCGAAGGTGAGCCCGAGGCCAAGCGGCTGGCCCTCGGCGGTCGCGATGTCGGCGCCGACCTCGCCCGGCGTCTGGAACAGGCCCAGGGCGATCGGGTCGAAGTGCACGCAGAGCAGCGCGCCACGGGCCTGCACCTGTTGGGCCAGGCCGCGCAGGTCGTGCAGGCGGCCAAGAAAGTCGGGATTCTGCACGATCAGCAGCGCGGTCTGATCATCGACCTGGGCCAGGGCGTCCTCGACGCTGGCCCCGGCGCGCTCATCGCCGCTGATCGGGATATCGAGGGCCTGCAGATAGGTGCGCAGCACCGCGCGGTACTGGGGATTGACACCGCGCGCGACGACGATCTTGCGCCGGTTGCGCACGACGTTCAGGGCCATGATCGCCGCCTCGGCGATGGCGGTGCCGCCGTCGTAGTGCGAGGCATTGGCAATCTCCATGCCGGTGAGCGAGCAGATCAGGCTCTGGTACTCAAAGATCGCCTGCAGCGTCCCCTGGCTGATCTCGGGCTGGTACGGCGTGTAGGCGGTATAGTACTCGCCGCGGCGCAGGATCTGGTCGACGGCGGCGGGCACAAAGTGGTTGTACGCCCCGGCGCCCAGGAAGATGCGATGGCTATGGGCGTTGGCATTGGCGCCGCTGCGGGCCTGCAGCTCGCGCACCAGTTCGGGCTCGGACATGGGCGCGGGCAGATCCAGCTGGGGGAAGCGCCATTCCGCCGGGACATCAACGAACAGGTCCGTTGTCGAGCTCACGCCGATCGCCGCCAGCATGGCGGCGCGTTCGGCCTCGGTGATCGAGATATAGTGCGACATGGGGCTTGTAGATTCCAGTTGGTGGGCGACTCTCGTCCTGCGCACGCGCCTGGTTGTCGGATTGCGCTCGTTGGGCCGAAGCATTGGCGCAGCCGGTGCTTCGGCCTGATGGGGCGGGGGCCGGCCCAGCACCGCTGCGCGAACGCCGTGCTAGTGGGCGCGTTCCTCGATGTACGCCGCGTAGGCGGCGGCGTCCAGCAACTCCTCCTCGGCGCCGGAGGGACGCATGCGGATGAGCCAGCCGGCGCCGTAGGGGTCCTGATTGATCGGCTCCTGGTTGCCCTCCAGCTCACTGTTGACAGCGACCACCTCGCCGCCGATCGGGGCGTAGAGATCGGAGGAGGCTTTGACCGACTCGATCACCCCGAAGCTGTCGCCGGGGGCGAAGCTGGCGCCGATCTGCGGCAGCTCCAGGTAGACGATGTCGCCTAGCTGCTCCTGAGCATAGTCGGTGATGCCGATCACCACCTCGTCACCCTCGACCCGTACCCACTCGTCCGACTTGCTGTAGCGGAGGTCCGCCGGGATGTTGCTCATGGCTGGCTCCTGCACCGAGCGCGGGGGCGGCGCTGCGCCCCTACTTCTTGTAGCGCGGCTTGTAGAACGGCATCTTGATCACCCGGGCGCGCACTGGCTTCTCGCGGATGATCACATCGAACTCGCTTCCTTCGCTGCTGAGCGCGACCGGGACCATCGCGATGCCCAGGGGCTTGCCGAGGGTGGGCGAGGGCATGCCGGTGGTCACGAAGCCCACCGGCTCGCCCGAAACGGCGTGGACCGGGTAGTCGCCGCGGGCGACGCCACGGCCGAGCAGTTCGAAGCCGGCCAGGCGGCGGCCCGGCCCCTGGGCCTTGATCGCCGCCAGCGCCGCGCGGCCAACGAACTCACCCTTCTCGAGCTTGACCACCCAGCCGAGGCGCGCCTCGTAGGGGTTGATCGTCTCACCGATCTCGTGGCCATAGAGCGCCAGGCAGGGCTCGAAGCGCAGGCTGTCGCGGGCTCCCAGGCCACAGGGCTTGACGCTGCCGGGCGTGCCGAGGGCTAGCAGCCGCTGCCAGACCATGGGCGCGTGGGGCGCATCGAAAAACAGCTCGAAGCCGTCTTCGCCGGTGTAGCCGGTGCGGGCGATCAGCACATTGATGCCGAAGAGCCGGGTGAGCGCCACGCCGTGGAAGGGCAGGTTGCCGATCTCACTGGCCTCGCAATCTTCGGCGTGGGCCAGCAGCGTCTCGGCGGCCGGGCCCTGCAGCGCGAGCATGGCCCAGCGCGCCGAGCGGTCCTCCAGCTCGACATCAAAGCCGTGCGCATGCTGCTGCAGCCAGGCCCAGTCCTTATCGCGGTTGGCGGCGTTGACCACCACCAGGAACTCGTCGGGCAGGTGATAGATGAACACATCATCGACAATACCGCCATCGGGCCGGCAGAGCAGGCCGTAGTTCGACTGGCCAAGCGGGATGGCGCCCACATCACAGCTGACGACATACTGCAGAAAGGCCGCGGCCTGGGGGCCACGCACCATCACCCGCCCCATGTGGCTGATATCGAACAGCCCGGCGTTGTGGCGCACCGCCTGGTGCTCATCAACGATCCCGCTGTACTGCACGGGCATCTCCCAGCCGCCGAACTCGACCATACGCGCGCCAGCGGCAAGGTGGGCGTCGAAGAGCGGGGTTCGTTTGAGCATAGAGCCTCCAGTCCTAGCCCTGCAGCGCTTCGCGAACCCGCCGCAGCAGGTCGCGGCACTCGATCGCGTAGCGGGCCAGGTCCTCATCGCCACTGGCGCGGGCCTCGGCGGCGAACTGCCAGAGCGCCTGGCCGGCAGCCTCATCGAGCAGCACGGGGTAGCGGTCGATCACCGCGACCAGGGCCGCCTCGCCATCGGCGACGAGCAGCGCCTCGATCGCCTCGTCGAGGCTGGCCGGCGCCGGGTCGTCCGGGATGGCGTCCGGCGCGCCCGCACGCAGCTGGGCAAGGGCCTCGCGGCGCTGCTCAAGGGCATGGGCCAGGCGCTCGTTGCCCGTATCGAGCGCCAGGTCGATCTGCTCGGCGAGCAGCGCGTCGGCCTGGGCGTGGCGCAGCACGGGGTAGGCCACAAGCGCCGCCTCCAGTTCGCTGGCGTTCTGCGCGCGGAGCAGCGCCTGAAGCGCCGCAGCGGGCAGGTCGCTGGCAGGCGGCGCTACCGCTTCGCGCGGCGCGGCGGCCATGCGCGCCAGCAGGGCGCGGGCATTGCGCAGACTATCGGCGATCGCGAACTCGCGCTGCTCGACCGCCACCTCGATCAACTGGGCTAGCGTGGCATCGGTGCCGGGGTCGAGCAGCACGGGATGGGCGACCAGCACGGTCTCAAGCTCGCCGGGCGTATCGGCGGCCAGCAACGCTTCGACCGCCACCAGCAGCGGCGGGGCCTGCTCAGCTGGAGCGTTTGCCAGCGGGGCGGCCGGCGCAGGCTGCGGCGCTGCCTGGCCACGCCGGCGATCCATGCGCTGCAGGAGCTGCGCGACGCCGGCCAGGTCCTGGGCGATAGCGACATCGGCGAGATAGGGCCGGCGCTGCTCCTCGGCGATCGAGCCAACCAGGAGCGCGTGCAGGTCACGGGCCTGTTCGCGCCACTGGTACTCGGCGCTGCCGGGGGCGGGGGCGAAGATCACGCGGCGCAGGACGCCATCGTGGTAGAGCAGCGGCGCGCCGGCGGGGCCGGTGGCACCACAGTGCGGGCAGGTTACCTGGTTCAGCTCGCCGCGTTGCAATGCTGCGGCTGCCTCGGGGGCCTCCTGGGCATCGAGGATTAGCCAGACTGCCGCTGCGAAATCGGCGCGGCAGGCGGGGCAGGTAAGCTCGGTCTGCTCCTGGTAGGCGATGGGCATACGGCAGCGTGAACTGTTCGGGCTGGTAACGACGCGAGCGCTACTCCTATTGTACCATCACTTGTCAGGCTGCCCGCGTCGCCGGTGGGGGCTTCCAGGGCGGAGGCAACGTCGCCAGGTGCGCCGGAACCTCACCCCCCAACCTTCTCAGGTAGAGGGTTTGTTGCAAGATCCTGCTGGCAAACCTGGGTACGCGGGCCTCCGGCCCGCATGCGGGCGGGACGCCCGTGCGTATCGGTGGATTTTCGGCGACGCGCCCGACTCCGGCCCGCATGCGGGCGGGACGCCCGCGCACCCGGCGTGGGCAAAACGGCGTTTGCCAGCAGGATCGTTACATCAGCCCTGCCTGCACCGGCCAGGCGGTTGCATGCCAGCAGCGCATCGGCTACAATGCTCGCCGTCCCCCCAATCCCCGGCATGTTCTCTCGCGAACTGCGGCTGCACTGCGCCGCATAGCACGGAGATGCGTCGATGCAGATGATGCACGTTCGGCCTCACCGAAGCGGCCATCCCGGAGGTGGCCGCCCGGGCCAGCCGCGCCAGCAGTATGCAGGGCAACCCGATCACGCTCAGCCCCGAGGAGCGCGCGGCCATCCTGCGCGCAGCGCTCTGAGGCCAGGGGCGTGAGGCCATCCGATCGCATCCTCGCATCCTTCGTGACAGCCGGCAGAAGGAGGGGTCCATGGGCGAACTGAGCGACAAGGTGGCGCTCGTCACTGGCGGCGGGCGCGGGATTGGCCGGGCCGTCGCCCTGGCCCTGGCCGGCGCCGGGGCGGCGGTTGCCGTCACCGGGCGCAGCGCCGCCAGCCTGGAGGAGACGGTGGCGGCGATCAGCGCCGCGGGCGGGCGCGCCATCGCCCTCCCGGGCGACGTCGGCGACCCGGAGGCGGTGCGCGCGGCCTTCGCGGCAACGCGCGCCGCCTTCGGCCCGGTCAGCATCCTCGTCGCCAATGCCGGCATCACCGCCAGTATGAAGCTCATCGACACACCGGACGCGCTCTGGGAGCGGATCATGCGCGTGAACGTCAGCGGAGCGTTCTACTGCTGCAAGGCCGCGGCGCCGGATATGATCGCCGCCGGCTGGGGCCGTATCATCACCATCGCCTCGATCGGCGGGCTGCAGGGCATGCCCTACTCGGCGGCCTACAGCGCCTCCAAGCACGCCCTGATCGGCCTGACCCGCTCATTGGCCGGCGAACTGGCCCGCCACGGCATCACGGTCAACGCCGTCTGCCCCGGCTGGACGGCCACCGCCATGCTGGAGGAGGCCGTCGCCAATCTCGCGGCGAAGACCGGCCGCGCGACGGACGAGGCGCGGGCCGCACTGCTGGCGGCAGGCGACCAGGCTCGCGCCGTTAGCCCTGAGGAGGTGGCGGCGGCGGTGCTCCGCCTGGCCAGCCCGACCTCCCAGGCGAACGGCGAGGCGGTCGTGGTAGCATGACGACGCCACGCTACACCCAGGAGGTCGGACGCAAGTTCCACCCGAACGGCACGCCCCGGCTGTTTCCCGGCACGACGATTATCTGCTTCGTTGACCCCACAAGCCCGATCGGGAGGGAGGCGCAGGCCTTTCAGGCCGCGCTCGGCCAGGTGCCCATCGGCCGCAAGTTCGCGCTGCTGCCACCGGCGAGCTTCCACATGACGGTGATGGAGTTGCTGTGCGACCAGGTGCGGACGCCGGAGCGCTGGTCGTCCTGGCTCCCGCTCGACGCGCCGCTCGCCACGATCGATGCCTTCTTCCTGGAGCGGCTGCCGACAGTGCCCGCGCCCGAAGGGCTGGCCGTGCGCGTGACCGGTGTAGCGGGTTGCCTGTCTTGCCCGTGGTCAGTGCGCGAGGATGCGACATCGCCTTCTTCTCAACCACCGCCCCCGGCAGCCTGAGCCGGGGCGCGGACGATCAACCGGACGTTGACGTAGCCCTGGGGTGACAGGGACGGCCCGCATGCGGCCGTCCCACCTGCACATCCGGCGTGGGAACAACGGGGCTTACCAGCAGTTGCACATCGCCTGGTACGCAGGGTGCCAGACAGTAGAAGAGGAGATCAATGACCACCAACGGACGGCTCACGACCAACGGCAGGCATCCGGACTCGGCGGCCAGGAACGTGCTGGGCGGACCGCTGGCGACATGCAGCGTCCAGCCGCTGACCGGCTTCTACCGCACCGGCTGCTGCGACACCGGCCCGGACGATGTGGGTGTCCACGTCGTCTGCGCCCGGGTAACGGCGGAGTTCCTGGCCTTCAGCCGCTCACGGGGCAACGACCTGAGCACACCGCGACCGGAGTACGGCTTCCCGGGCCTGCAGCCAGGCGACCGCTGGTGCCTGTGCGCCGCGCGCTGGCAGGAGGCGCTCGAGGCGGGCGTGGCCCCGCCGGTGGTGCTCGCCGCCACCCACGAGGCGGCGCTGGCGGTTGTGCAGCGCGCAGACCTGCTGCGTCACGCCCTCGACGTCGCCGGGGGCGACTGAGGCCCGGGGCCGGCCCCGGTTAGCCCTCCGGCGCCGGGTTGCGCGGCAGCACCACCGTGAAGGCACTGCCGCGGCCCGGCACGCTGCGTACGCTGACATGGCCGCCGTGGCCCTCGACGACGTGCCGCACGATCGCCAGGCCCAGGCCGGCCCCCGGCTGGCTAGCGGTCGGCTCCACCCGGTAGAAGGGCAGCCAGATCTTCTCGAGGAACTCGCTGGCGATGCCGCTGCCGCTATCCTCGACCCGCAGGATCAGCCGCGCCGGCTCATCACGCAGTGCCAGTCGCACCCGCCCGCCCGCGGGCGTAAACTTGAGGCTGTTATCGAGCAGGCTGTGCACCAGTTGCTCGAAGCCGATCGGGTCGAGCGCAATCGGCGCCGCCCCGGCGCACACCAGTTCGAAGCTGATCCCGGCCTGGCGGGCCCGTTCCTCGATCCCTACGAGCAGGGGCTGCAGCAACTCCAGCGGCCGGACCAGGCGTGGGGTGAAGCTGCGCCCACGCAACTCCTGGAAGTAGAGCAGGTTGTTGAGCTGGCGGGCCAGCAACTCGCCGCTGCGCCGCATCACGGCGATCGCCTCGCGCTGCGGCGGCGTGAGCTCGCCGAGCATGCCACGCCCGAACAGCTCCAGGTAGCCCATCAGCGCGGTGAGGGGGGTGCGCAGCTCGTGCGAGAGTGTGGCGAGAAACTGGCCCTTGAGCCGGTCAAGCTCTTGCACCTCAGCATTGGCCCGCGTCAGCTCGCGCACCCGTTGCTCCAGCCGCTCCACCAGCTTCTGGTTGTAGGCGCGCAGCAGGTCGGTCGTGTCGGTGTGGGCGGCGAGCTGCTCGCGTTTGCCCCCGATGAACTCGGCCACCTGCTGCGGCAGCAGCCGCGTATCGATCGGCTTGAGCAGGTAGCCGTCGCAGCCGGCCACCAGCGCCCGCTCGCGGGCGCCGGGCGTTGAGTCGGCCGTCAGGGCCACGATCGGCACACCATCGAGGTGTTTGAGCCCCCGCAGGCGCGTCGCCATCTCGTAGCCGTCGAGGCCGGGGATACCGAGATCGACAAGCACCAGGGCCGGTCGCAGCTCCTGGGCCAGCGCAACGCCCGTGGCGCCGTCCTCGGCGACCAGCACGTGGTAGCCGCGGGCGCCGAGCACGCGCTGCACCAGCCGCTGGTTGTCGCGATTGTCCTCGACGTAGAGGATCTTCGGCTGCGCTTCGCTTCCCACTGCTGGCCTCCGACCACTGTGCAACGTCACTGCGCGCCGCCGATGACCCGGCCGTCAATAATCGTGGCCAGCGGCTCACCGGGCGCCCCGTTCGCCCCGCCGCACGCCGGCGCCCGTCCGGCGACAGGCAGGGTGAAGCTGAACACGCTGCCCCGCCCCGGCGCGCTCTCGAACCAGATGCGGCCCTGCTGGGCCTCCACCAGCCTGCGCGCGATCGACAGGCCGAGACCGGTCCCGCGCCCGCGCCCCTGGCTGTCGTGCAGTTGCACAAACTCCTCAAACACCTGGCCCTGCAACTCGTGCGGGATGCCGATCCCCGTATCGGCCACCCGCACCGCCACGAACTGGCCGATCTGGCCCTGCGCATTCAGCTCATCGACCGGGCTGGCGCTGACGGTGATCGTGCCACGCTCGGTGAACTTCACCGCGTTGGAGAGCAGATTGAGCAGCACCTGGCGCACCCGGTCGGCATCGGCGTGGACCAGCGGCAGGTCGGGCGACAGGGTGTGGCGCATGAGGATGTCGCGGGACCGCACAATGCCCTGCACCGTGTCCATTGTTTCGGCGATCAACTGGCCCAGATCCAGCGGGGCAAGCTCCAGGCGCAGATGGCCGGCCTCGATCCTGGCCAGGTCGAGCAACTCGTTGATCAGGTGCAGCAGGAAGCGGCCGTTGCGGTTGATGCTGCGTACGTCCTCGCGCTGCATGGCCGTCAACGGTCCATCCAGGTCGTCGAGCAGCACATTGCTGAAGCCGATGATCGCATTGAGTGGCGTACGCAGCTCGTGGCTGATGCTGGCCAGAAAGTCGCGCTTGCGCCGGTCGGCAAGCTGAACGCGGGCGAGGGCGGCGCGCAGCGCCTCGGTGCGCTCGGCCACCTGGCGCTCCAGGTCGCGGTAGAGCTGCACGTTCTGGATGCTGAGCCCGACCATGCTGGCGAACATGAGCAGCCGGCTGGCATCCTGAACGTCGATGGGCCGCCCACTGCGCCGGCAATCGGCCGCGAGCAGGCCAATCACCCGGCCCTGGCGCCCGCAGATTGGCACCTGCACGTAGGGCTGGCCTGCCACGGCTCGGGTGGGCGGCTCGGCGCCCGGCTGCTCCGGGGGAGCGGCTCCGATGATCGCCTTGCCACTGCGCACCACGTCGGCCGTGACACTCTGGTCATCGAGGCCAGGCGGGTGGCGGGTGGCCAGCGCCAGCAGGCGGGCGGCCTGCTCCTCGTCGCCAGGCCCGCCCGCGGCCGCAACCGCGCGCAGCTTGCGCCCCTCCACCAGGTAGAGGACGGCCTGGTCAAAGCCAAAGCGCGTGACGACCAGCGCGGGGATGGCCCGCAACAGCTGCGGGAGGTTGAGCATACCCTTCAAGTCGTTGGAGACGGCATTGAGCGTAGCGAGGTGCTCGGCGTGCTGTTCGAGTTCGCGTACCTTTTCGCGCAGCGCATCGCTCATCACATTGAAGGCATCAACCAGCTGACCGATCTCATCACTGCCCGCGGCCGGCAGGCGCTGCCCCAGCTGGCCGCCGGTCAGCGCCTGCACCCCGGCCTGCACGCCACGGATGCGTCGCGAGAAGGAGTGGGCCAGCAGGAAGCCGAGCACGCTGGTTGCCGCCACCATCACGCCGAGCAGGACGATCAGCTGGCGCTGGAGTTGCTCCTGGCTCTCGCCGATCCGCTGGCCGGTGGCGAGGGCAGGCTGCACGATGTCGGCGGCGGGAACGACCAGCGCCACACTCCAGCCGGGTGTGCTGATCGGGGCATAGGCGAGGTAGACCGGTGCACCGTTGTCCTCGATACGCGCCAGACCAGCCCGGCGGCTGGCCATCGCGGCCACCGCGGCCCGCAGCTGCGGGCTGGGCGCCGCGAGCAGATTCTCGGCGCGGAATGGCTGGTCCCAGCGAACATTGCGCGCCTCCATATCCGGGTGCACAATCACGTCGCCCCGCTCATTGACCAGGAAGGCGTAACCGCCGGGGCCGAGATCGAGCGTGAGCAGATCCTCCTGGATCGTCTTCAGCAGCAGGTCGAAGGCGACCACGCCGATCAGCCGGCCCTGCTCGTCGTAGATCGGGGCGGCGGCGGTGGTGGCGAGCAGCCCGGTATTGGCATCAACGTAGGTATCGGTCCACACCGGGCGCCCCGCCGCCTCGGCCGCGCGGTACCAGGGCCGCGTTCGCGGGTCGAAGGGCTGGATGGCGAGCAGCGCATCGATCACGGCATCATCGTCGAAGGCAATCACGCCGCCCTCGGCCAGCGCGATGTAGCCGATATTGACCAGCGGATTGGCGGCGACGGTTGCGCGGAGCACCGGGATCAGCTGCTGGACGAACGCCACCCCCGCCGCATTGGCGGCGAGCCGCTCAGCGTTGGGCGCCGGCGGCACCCAGACCCGGTCGGCAGTAGGCTGGTTGGCGCCACTGCGGTAGCGAACGGCGGCGTACGCGCCCACGCTCCGGACCTGCTGCTGGATGCTGGCCAGCGCCAGATCGTAGAGCCGGGCCTTATCCTGGGCGCGCTGCAGCAAGGCCTGCTCGGCGCTCTGCTGCAGCGCGCTGGTACCCTCACGCACAGCGGTATCGCGGGCGGCGGCGAGCCCGGCAAGGCCCAGCCAGCCAACGAGCAGCAGCGGCGGCAGGGCGAGCCCGAGCAGCAGGAACAGGATCTTCTGTTGGATGCTGGTGCGGAAGCGCATACTGGCCGTGGGGTAGAACGGCAACGAAGGGGCCTCACGGCCCCCACCCTGGCATGGTAGCACGCGGCCGGGGGCGCCCACAATCGCCAAAGATTAAGACAAGGTTGCAGAGCCGCCTGACCATCCGCTCGTCAGCGCCACAGCGCCACGCCGTGCAGCACGACCGTACGTATTCCTATGTCTCCCGGGAGCGCGGGCATCTCACCCGCATAGACGCAACGAGGGCGGGACGCCCTCGCTCCCAGGCGCGTGTGGTACCCCGAGTGTGAACACGTACGCGCGACCCGCAATTTGCGCGCGGGCCAGAGGGGCCGTATACTGCGCCAGATGGCAACTGCCGCGCCATCGCGCGGCCCCTGGAGAGCAGCATGGACTACGCCCTCACCCGTTTTACCGACGAGGTGCGGCAGGCGATCGCCGCGACCGGCCGTGTGCCCGCAGCATTGATCGAACTGACCACCCCGAAAGCCAACATCCCGGCTGACCTGGCCTTTCCCACCTTTCGCGCCGCGAAGGCCCTTGGCCTGCCGCCCCCCCAGCTGGCCGCCGACCTGGCCGCCGCCATCCCACGTAACGAGACGACGCTGATCGGCGCAGTGGAGGCCAGCGGCCCCTTCCTGAACTTCAGCATGCACCCGCAGCGGCTGGCCAGCACGGTGGTCAGCGAGATCCAGGCCCGCGGCGCCGCCTATGGCCACCACGCCGACGGCCAGGGCCGCCGCGTGGTCGTCGATTACTCGGCGCCCAATATCGCCCGGCGGATGCACGTTGGCCACATCCGCTCGACGATCATCGGCCAGACCCTGGTCAACATCTTCCGCGCGCTCGGCTACCAGGTGATCGGCGACAACCACCTGGGAGACTGGGGCACCCAGTTCGGCACCGTGATCGCCGCCATCCAGCGCTATGGCCGGCCCGCCGCTGAGGGCGAGGCGGCCATGGCGCAACTCGAACAGCTCTACGCCCGCTATAACCACGAGTTACAAGCCCAGACCGAACAGAAAGAGCAGGCCATCGTCACGGGCCAGCCACTGCCCGTGTTCGACCCCGACCTGGAGGCCGAGGCCCGCCGCTGGTCGCTGGCCCTCGAGCAGGGCGACCCCCAGGCCCGCGCGATCTGGCAGTGGTGCGTCGACCTGACGCTGGCGGCGGCGCAGCGCAACTACGACCGGCTGGGGATCGTCTTTGACCACGCCTATGGCGAGAGCTTCTACGAAGCGATGCTGCCCGAGGTGATCGCCGAAGCCCTCCACTCCGAGGCAGCATACCGCGACGTGGACGGCTCGGTGGTCGCCGAGCTCGACAAGCTGCCCCGCTTCATCATTCAGCGCAACGATGGTGGCACCGTCTACATGACCCGCGACATCGCGACGGTCAAGTTCCGGCTGCGTGCGTTCGACCCGGCGAAGATCATCTACGTGGTGGACGGGCGCCAGGAGTTGCACTTCCGCCAGCTCTTCGCTATCGTTCGCGCCATGGGCTACGCCCGCGACGTCGAGCTGGTACACATCCCCTTTGGCATCGTCACCACCCCCGACGGCCAGCCGCTCTCCACGCGCAAGGGCAACATGGTCTACCTGGAGAGCCTGCTCGACGAGGCGGTGGCGCGCGCCCGCGCCGTGGTCGAGCAGAAGAACCCGGAACTGGCCGAGGCTGAGAAGGCGGCGGTGGCCGAGGCGGTGGGTGTAGGCGCGGTGATCTACAACGACCTGTACCAGGACCCGCGGCGCAACATCAGCCTGGACTGGGAGCGCATGCTGGCGACCGAGGGCAACAGCGCCACCTATCTGCAGTACTCCCACGCCCGCTGCTGCTCCATCCTGCGGCGCGCCATTGAGGACGGCGGCGTCGGGCCGGAGGCCGCCAGCCTGCTGCTGCTCACGCACCCCTCGGAGACGCGGCTACTCAAACATCTTGCCCGCCTGCCGGAGGCGGTTCGCGAGGCCGGTGATCGCTACGCGCCCTTTGTGATCGCCGAGTGGTGCTACACCACCGCCCGCGAGTTCGGCGTGTTCTTCGAGCAGTGCCCGGTGCTCAAGGCCGACCCGCCCGCCCTGCGCGCCGCGCGGCTGGCTCTGGTGGCCGCCACCGCCCGGGCGCTCAAGAATGGCCTTGGCTTACTCGGTATCGCCGCGCCAGAGCGGATGTGAGCCCGGCCGTTGTGATGGACGATGATCAGCTTCCCGACCATTCAAGCCGTGCTCTTCGATATGGATGGCGTGCTCTACCGCGGCAAGCAGATGCTCGCCGGCGTACCGGAGTTGCTCGCCTTCCTCGCCGAGCGCGGCATCGGCTACGCCTGTATCACCAACAACGCCTCGCTGACCCCGGCCCAGTATGAGGCCAAACTGGCCGCGATGGGCATCAGCATGCCCGCGGAGCGGGTGCTCACCTCCGCTATCGCAACGAGCCGCGCCCTGCGCGCCAGCTACCCGCGCGGCACACGCGTCTACATCGTCGGCATGGCCGGCCTGCGCGAAGCCCTGCTGCACGATGGCTACTTCGTCGAAGATAACACGGCGCCCGAACTGGTCGTCCAGGGCGCCGATTTCGCCCTGACCTACGCGACGCTGCGCACGGCCACGCTGCTCATCCGCGCTGGCGCCCGTTACGTCGCGACCAACCCCGACCGGACCTTTCCCGCCGAGGAGGGGCTGATCCCCGGCGCCGGAGCGATTATGGCTGCCCTGGTGGCCGCCACCGACAGCCAGCCGCTGGTGATCGGCAAGCCGGCGCCGACCATGTTCCAGGTCGCCGCCGAGTTGCTCGCCACGCCACCCGCCGCGGTGCTGGTCGTCGGCGATCGCCTCGATACTGACATTGCCGGTGCGACGGCGGCGGGCATGCCCAGTGTCCTGGTGCTCACCGGGGTCAGCACACGGGCCGAAGCCGAGGCGGGCCCGACGCGGCCCACCGCGATCTACGCCGACCTGCCCGCGCTGCTGGCTGCCTGGCGGGCGGCCACCGCATAATGCCGATTCTGCTTGATGGCATCGCAGTGGCTCAGCTCTACAGCTCCACCGCTCTCCAGCTCGACAAAGCCCTGTGTGGAGCTGGAGCGCTGTGGAGCTGAGCGGGACCATGCGGGATTGTCAATTCCACCTGGTATAACACCAACGAGTCATGTGTTATGGGTGATGAGCCAGCGATTGCCCAGGAGGCGTACGGGGCCGGCACGGCGCCCGATCGACCATCGGCACCCGCAATCAGCATCGCTGCCTACGATCGGGAGGCTGCCTACGCGATCGTGCGCGACTGGACGGCGCAACACCTCCTGCAGGAACTGCGGGCCGGGCGCTTCGGGGCGCGGCTGAGCGCCCAGCATGCCCAGGAACTGGAGGCGCATCTGCGCGACTGGGGCCAGCGGGCCCTCGGCGTGATGCCGCTGCGCGATGCGCTGCTGGTCGACGAACGGCGGGGCCGGCGGGTCTTCGCACTGCTCTGTGTCGCCCTGACCACCGCGCGCGTCCCCGTGCCGCCCGGGCCTGCTGCCACCCTGCCGCCGGCCCCGGCGGACCTGGCGGCCCTGCCGGCGGACCTGGCGGCAACACCAGCGCTGGTCGAGGCGGCCAGCGCCGGGCTAACCCTGGCCACCCAGCGGGCAGCGGACGAGTTCCCCTTCCCCGCCGACCTGGACGCCCTGGTCGCCCCGCCGCCCCGGCGAGTGCAGGCCAGTGCGACCAGCTTCGAGCAGCCCACTGGCTGGCGGCGGCGGATCGCCATCCTGCTGGTCGCAGGCGGCGTCTTGCTGCTGGCCCTGCCCCTGCTTGGCGGCACCATCCCCGAGCACCCCGCCGGACTGCCCCTGGCCCTGCTTACCCTCGGGCTGCTGGTCGGCATCCGCGCCGGGTGGGCCGGCTACGCCGGCTCGCTCTGCATCTGGCTGGTCGCGAACCTGCCAGGCTTTCGCCACGGCATCGCCCTCACTGCCCTCTGGCCGGCCCTGCCGCTGCTCGTCGTGGGGCTCCTGCTGCTCAGCGTCGATGGGCGCATTCGCGCCATGTGGCGCTGGATCAGGCGCCGCGGCTAGGCTCATCCTGCTGCGCAACGTCTTTGGGGCAAGCCCCGCCCATACGCATCAAGATACGCCCCTGGCAGGGCGGCGGCTGCCTCACGACAGGCGAACATGTCGTTGTGTTGGCAGTTTCTGCCAGCTTCGCTGGCAGAAACTGCCAACACAACAAAGCTTTCATCCTTCCGTGTGGGTGAGCGGCACGGCCGCCGCCCGTAACTTGATGCGTATGGGCAAGCCCCGCCCCTCTCAGGGCGTAGGGTTTTTTGCGGATAGCGTCCTGATGCGCTGCTTGCCCTCACCCCCCTCCGCTGGCAGGGGAAGGGGGAGGGGGGTGGGGTATGCGGGGCCTGGGGGCGCAACGCTCAAAAACCCTACCCCTGAGAGAAGCCCCGCCCCTCCTGCCGGAGGCGGGCGTTGCGCGAGCCCTGTGAGCGACGTTGGGCGCCTTGCCGCGGCGCATCGCGCCATGCTATAATCCCGGCGGTCCTGCAGGAAGGAGCGCCCCGTGACCGTAGCTCAGCAGGTGCGACGGATTCTGGTCCTGGGCCTGGTGCTTCTCTCCCTGGTGGCCTGTAGCACGCAGAGCGCCGGTCCTGCGCCGACCCCGCCCCCGGCCCCCGCTGGCTCACGCACGCTCCTGGTGCTGTGGCACGCCTGGCCGCGCCCGGAGGATCGCGCGCTGGCGATGGCGGTCGAACGCTTCAATCGTACCAACCCGGGCATTCAGGTCCTGCTCCAATCGCGCCAGATAGCCAGCCTGCGCGACGATCTAGCAAGCGCCGTGGCCGAGGGCGGCGGCCCGCACATGGCGATCGTGCCCAGCCATACCCTGGGCAGCCTGGCCGAGGAGGGCGCGCTGCTGCCGATCGACGGCCTGATCGCGGCCAGCGAGGTCGACCGCCTGCTGCCGGCGGCCGTCGGCGCGGCCCAGGTACGCGGTCGCGACGGAGCGGTCCTCTACGGCCTGCCGCTGACCTTCGACACACTGGCCCTCTACTACAACCGGGCCAACTTTTCGGCGGCGCCCCCCACTGACAGCGACGCCCTGCTGCGCGTCGCCCGCGGGCTCACCGATACCCGCAGCACGCCGCCGGTCTGGGGCCTGGCCTACAACCTGAGCCTCGACCGCACGATCGGCTACCTCTACGCCTTTGGTGGGCGGGTCTTCGACGAGACAGGCGCGGTTGTGCTGGGGCTCGATGGCCGGGCTGGCACCGAGGCCTGGCTGAACTGGCTGCTGGCCCTGCGCGAAGACGCCGGCCTGCTGGCGAGTATGGACGGCATCACCGTCGATAATGCATTGCAAACCCAGCAGGCGCTGATGACCATCGACTGGGCCCACGCGCTGAGCAGCTATGGCGCGCTCTGGCCCGGCAAGCTAGGCGTTGCGCCGCTGCCGCGGCTCGCCAGCCCCAACCGCGCACCCCAACCGTATGTCCAGAGCGATACGCTGGTGCTGAATGCCCGCCTGGGCGATGGCCCCGAGCGAGCCGCGGCAAGCGCCTTCGCCCGCCACCTGCTGAGCGAGCCCGTCCAGCGGGAATTTCTGCGCGCTGGGCGCCAGCCCGTGCTGCTCAGCCTCGACCTGGCCGCCGACGACCCCGCCGTCAGCGCCGAGCTGCGCGCAGCCGCCGAGGTCTTCCGCGCCCAGGCCCAGGCCGGGCTACCGATGCCCAACTCCCGCGCAGCCAGCGACATCGTCTGGCCGGTGCTCAGCGATATGCACAGCAGTGCCCTGCGCCGCCTGGCGACCCCGGCCCAGGCCGTGGAGAACGCCGACGCGATCCTCCGCGCCCGGCTCGAGTAGGCGGCGCAAGGCGCACCGTGCCCCGGCGGATCGTCCTGCCGGTAACAGCGTGATGCTATACTACCAGTGGCGACTAATCATTACACTTCCGGCTGAACTGGCAAGGCTCTAGCTCATCAGCACGAAGTAAACTAGTTGCCGCTGGTACAGAGATGTAGTAAAATAGGCGCGGAAGGCCGTCGCGTTGCAGTCCTGCCCCCCGCTGGTAATGCCCGGCGCGCTCTTGCCTCTGCCCCACAACAGGCTGACGGCCCAAGGAGGATACGCATGGCAAGCAGAACCGAAGAGATGGTGCGGCATCTGAAAGCCCTGTCCATGAATACGCCAGACATCGAGGCTTCAGCCGTTGTGAGTGTTGATGGCCTCATCATGGCTTCGGCGCTGCCCGCTGACGTGGAGGAAGATCGGGTCTCCGCCATGAGCGCCGCGATGCTCTCACTCGGCGAGCGCATCGCCAATGAGCTGCGCCGCGGCCAGCTCGACCAGGTCTTCGTCCGTGGCGAGGACGGCTACGTCATCCTCATGGCGATCGGCGAAGAAGCGGTGCTGACCGCGCTCGCCCAGAGTCGGGCCAAGCTCGGCCTCGTCTTCCTCGATATGCGCCGCACCGCCAACGAGCTGATCAATCTCGTGTAAGCGGCTTGTGGGGCGGACGAACGCCGCGGGCTCGGGGAGCGTGCTCCCCGAGCCCAACTTGTTGGACACCTGCGGCCCCCACAACCCCTGCCGCCGGCATACGTTACCGGCGCTCTAACGCAGTTCCAGGCGACCTGTTCGGGCATCAGCGCGACCTCGACCGTGTCCAGATGCGCCGTGCTCAATCTACAATCGCAAATCTGCAATCGCTCTAGCTACCCTTGCTCAGCGTTGCCAGGAACTCGGCGTTGGTCCTGGTCTTGGCCATGCGCGTGAGCATCAACTCGGTACCCTCATTATCGCCGAGCATACTCACCATCCGCCGCAACGTCCAGACCTGACGCAGGGCCTCGGGGGAGAGCAGCAATTCTTCGCGGCGCGTGCTGGAGCGCTGGATATCGACTGCGGGGAAGATGCGCTTCTCGGCCAGCTTACGGTCGAGGTGCAGCTCCATATTGCCGGTACCCTTGAACTCCTCGTAGATCACGTCATCCATCCGTGAGCCAGTATCAACCAGGCAGGTCGCAATGATCGTGAGCGAGCCGCCGCCCTCGATATTGCGCGCGGCGCCGAAGAAGCGTTTGGGCGGATAGAGCGCGACCGGGTCGATACCGCCGGAGAGCGTGCGCCCGCTAGGCGGCATATCGAGGTTGTAGGCCCGGGCCAGGCGGGTGATCGAGTCCATCAGGATGACCACATCCTGGCCGCCCTCCACCAGGCGCTTGGCCCGCTCCAGCGTCATCTCGGAGACCTTGGTGTGGTCCTCGACCGGCTCATCGAAGGTCGAGGCGATCACATCACCCTTCACCGAACGACGCATATCGGTGACCTCTTCGGGGCGCTCACCGATCAGCAACACCATCAGCTGACACTCAGGATGGTTGGTGGAGATGCCATTGGCGATCGCCTTGAGCAGCATCGTCTTCCCGGCCTTGGGCGGCGAGACAATCAGCCCGCGCTGCCCGCGCCCGATCGGAGCGATCAGGTCGACCAGGCGGGTATGGAGCAGGTTCGGCTCCGTCTCCAGCTTGATCTGCTCATTCGGAAAGATCGGCGTCAACTGGTCGAACGAGGGGCGCTTGCGCGCCGTCTCGGGGTCAACCCCATTGATCAGTTCGACGCGCAGCAGCGAGAAGAAGCGCTCACTCTCCTTCGGCGGGCGGATCTGGCCCCAGATCCGGTCACCGGTGCGCAGACCGAAGCGGCGGATCTGCGACTGCGAGACATAGACATCGTCGGAGCCAGGCAGCATGCGCTCGCCACGGAGGAAACCAAACCCATCGGAAACAATATCGAGGATACCGTCGCTGAACGTATTGCCCTGCTCTTCAGACTGGACCTGCAGCAGCTTGAAGATCAGATCCTGCTTTTTGAGCCCACTGTAGCCAGAAATATCGAGTTTGCGCGCCATCTCGCGCAGGTCGCTGAGAGTCTTCGACTCTAATTCGGCGACGTTCACCACGGTACTCTCCTTAGGGGTTGGTGACATTGCAAATGTGGTGGGAGCGCGGTCGCTTAGATGCCGAACGAGGCACAGCGGGGAATTCGGCTGCCTCGGGCGCAGCTACGCGGCATATGAGCGTGTATCGAAAGCCTATGCCGTGGGGCAGTTGCCCCGTGGTACGGTGTGGAAGAGGTTACCAGAGAAGCGCCGAGGCCGGACTTCACGCGCACGACACATCCGGCTGCAACGTCGGTCCGACGGAGGCTGCACAACAGGAACACGGTGCGGGGAGTGACGGCCGACATGCCAGGCTGATTCGCCGGCGCATCCTGGAGAGGATATTCACGTTTGTGTCCAAGATCTGGGCATAGTATAGCATAAATGTCAAGGTGTGGTCAACGAAGGCATCGCGTGCATCAGGGCTGATGCAAAGTCAGGATCGAAAGAGGAGGCGGTCGATGGCAGCCGCCATTGAGCGCTGGAAGGCGGCAAGGTTGTTCAAGCCGGCTTGGGCAAGGAGGCCGCATACCGCATTGTTCA
>Ga0272446_1002754_pt1 | contig 23352 bp, 17 predicted proteins | sample YNPCB0061_FD_194587 | JGI IMG/M metagenome (GOLD analysis project Ga0272446, IMG submission 194587) | Hot spring microbial mat communities from Yellowstone National Park, WY, United States - YNP-CB-006-1 | ecosystem: Environmental > Aquatic > Thermal springs > Hot (42-90C) > Sediment | place... | reverse complement strand
CCGCCAACGCTGAACGCTACGGCATCATCAAACGGCGTCGAAACCGGGACAAGCCATCCGTGTTTGCATCTCTCTTGGATTTGACAAATGCCGCAAATCCTTAATTTCTAGCCAATGGACTTACGCACCTGGCTAAGCAACCTTCCCGGAAGCTGGGAGCTTCCGGGAAGGTGACACGCTAGAATCTGCGTAAGTCCTGAGTTGAAAACACGCACAACGAGGGGGTCTGAACCACCCCCTCGTTGTGCAGCAAGATCGAGTGAACTGGCCTATGGAAACCCTGGCGTTTATCGAACAAATCCCGCCTTTCGACCAGCTGCAACCGGCTGACCTTGTGCTGGTGCGCCAGGCGTTGCAACGCGTTGAATACGAGGCGGGCGCAGTGCTGCTCACTCAGGGTGGGCCGCCCAGCACCTATCTGAACATTGTGCGCAGCGGCGCCGTCGCCCTACGCACCAACGGGCAGACGCATCACCTGCTGGAGATGGGCGATATGTTCGGCTTTCCGTCGCTGCTCAGCCAGGAGCCGCCCCTGGCCGATGCGGTGACGACGGAGCCGACGGTGATTTACCGCATCCCAGAAGCGCTGTTTCGAACCTTGTTGGAGCGCCCGCCGTTCGCCCAGTACTTTCTACGCGGCTTGAGCGACCGTCTACGCACCGCAGCCGCCGCCGACCACCCACTCGGCGAACAGGGGTTGGGCATGGCGGTGAAGCACTTGATCGCACGCGAACCGCTCTTCGTCACGCCTGATGCAACGGTGCAGGAAGCAGCGCGACTGATGTCTGAAGCCAACGCCAGCTCGGTGCTGGTCGCCGATGATCCCCCTGGCATCCTGACCGATCGCGATCTGCGGCGCCGCGTCCTGGCGGTTGGCCGCGGCCCGGAGACGCCTGTCCGCGAGGCGATGACCCGCCCGCTGGTGCAGGTCGCTGCGGACACGCCAGTGCACGGCGCCATGATGCGCATGTTGGAGGAGCAAATCCACCATCTGGCGTTGACCGAAGAAGGCGAGATCGTGGGGCTGATCACCTCCACCGATCTCCTGCGTTTTCAATCCCAAAACCCGATCTATTTGCAGCGGCAACTCAACTCCTTGCACGACCCTGCTGAGCTGGCGCGCTACAGCAGCGAAGTCAACAAGACGGTGGAGATGTTGCAGCGCGGTGGGCTGGCCGCCCCCCAGATCGGGCGCATTGTCTCGACCCTGAACGACACCTTGATCGCCCGCCTGGTGCAGCAGGCGGAAGCTGCGCTGGGGGCGCCGCCGACGCCCTACGCCTGGATCGTGTTTGGCTCCGAAGGGCGCGCCGAGCAGATGCTGCTCACCGACCAGGACAACGCATTGGTGTACGCCGCAGCAGCGCCAGGCGCCGACGCCTACTTTGCCGAGCTAGCCAGGTTTGTAGTGGAGCGGTTGATTACAGCCGGCTTTCCACCGTGCCCGGGCGGCTACATGGCGACCCACTGGCGTAAACCGCTGGATGAATGGCTGGCGCTCTTTGCGGATTGGATCGAGCGACCAGAGCCGCAGGCGCTCATGGAAGCAGGCATTTTCTTTGATTTTCGGCGTGTTTACGGCAGGCTGTCGTTGGAGCCGCTTGAACAACAGATTCTCGCCGCGCGGCGCAACGGGATTTTTCTGGCCTATCTGGCGCAGGCGGCCAATGCCTTTGCCCCGCCATTGGGCTTCTTCAACCGGCTGCGCAGCGAAGATGGCTACATCGACCTCAAGAAGGGTGGCATCGCCCCTGTCGTGGGGATGGCGCGCGCGTTGGCGCTGGCCGTCGGTTCGCGCGAGCGCGCCACCATCGAACGCCTGGCGGCGGCTGTGCAAGGCGGCGTCCTGAGCAGCGAGGGCGCGGACAACCTCAACGGCGCCTTTGAGTTCTTTCTGCATCTGCGCTTGCGCACGCAGTTGGCAGCCATCCATGCCGGACAAACGCCAGACAATCGCGTCCGGGTCAAAGCGCTCACCGCGCGCGAACAACGTCTGCTCAAGGATGCCTTCGTCATGGTGCGCGAGATGCAGGACGCGGTGACAGCGCAGCTACAGGGCGGGGGTCTGCGATGATGGCTTCACTATTTTGATTCAGGGAGAAATCGCGGCGTGAACAAGATCAATCGACTCGTCTTTGGCGGCGTGATCGGGCTGATGGCAGGCTTCAGCTTTCACCTGGCTGTGCTGCCGTTCGTAGCGGAGAGCATCTTCCCCAACGCGCTCGGCGACCTCTACGCCTCGATGAATCCGACGACCTTCTGGTTGCTGGCGCTTTGGCTCGCCGCAGGCGCGGCGGCGGCGTGGATGGGCGGCGTACAACGCGGTGGGCTGATCTTTGGCGCTGGCGGTCTTCTGGCTGGGGCGCTCTTTGGCCTGGGCATGACCGCAAACGGCGGCAACGGCTCTGCGCTGTTGATTTGCGCGCTGGCTGGCGCGCTCTACGGGCTGGGCGCCGGTCTGCTCGTGGGTGGCGGCTTCGGCCCCGTGACGGAGAGTTGAAAGGAGGCGGCTGTGCCGCGTGGCGTTCGCGATCAATGGCTGGGCGTGATCTTCGCCTTGGGTTGCCTGTTGTTTAGCTTTCCCTTACTGGCGCTGTTCAATCACGCCGACCTTCTCTTTGGCGTTCCGCTCAGCGTGCTGTATGTATTTGTGGCCTGGCTGCTCCTCATCGGCTTGACCTTCCTGAGCCATGAGCGGCGTCACTGACAGGAGCAGATTCCGCAATGATCGGCGGCGTGATGATTGCTGTGGCTCTGGCCTATCTGGGGGTGCTCTTTGCCATCGCCTATTATGGCGACCGGCAGGCAGAGCGCGGGCGCAGCATCATCAACAATCCTTATGTCTACTCATTGTCGATGGGCGTCTATTGCACAGCATGGACCTACTACGGCAGCGTCGGGCGGGCGGCAGGCAGTGGCCTCGGCTTCCTGCCGATCTACATCGGGCCGACGCTGATCGCTGTGCTATGGTGGTTTTTGCTGCGCAAAATGGTGCGCATCAGCCGCGTCAACCGCATTACAACCATCGCCGACTTCATAGCGTCGCGGTATGGCAAAAGCACAAGCCTGGGCGGTCTGGTGACAGTGATCGCCGTCGTCGGCATCGTCCCCTATATCTCGCTACAGCTCGACGCTGTCTCCGCCAGCTTCATGCTGCTATGGCAGCACCCGCAAGGGGTCGACGCCCCAGCCCTCACTCGCGAAGGGCTGGACACGGCGCTGTGGGTGACGCTGGGCATGGCTGCATTTGCCGTGCTCTTTGGCACGCGCCATCTCGATGTGACTGAGCATCACGAAGGGCTGGTGGCGGCGATTGCGTTCGAGTCGATTGTCAAGCTGGCGGCATTTCTGGCGGTCGGGTTCTTTGTCACTTTCGTCCTCTTCGACGGGCCGGACGACCTTTTGGGTCAGGCGCAACAAGACCCGGCGCTGGTGAAGTTGCTGACCCTCAACGACGCCACTGTCGACTACGGCGAATGGGCGTGGCTGACTGGCCTCTCGATGCTGGCGATCCTCTTTCTGCCGCGTCAGTTTCAGATGGCTGTGTTGGAGAACATGGATGAGCAGCACATTCGCAAAGCGAGCTGGCTCTTCCCGCTCTACCTGCTCGTGATCAACCTCTTCGTCCTGCCGATCGCGCTTGCCGGGCTGATCACCTTTCGGAGCCAGCCGATGGACGCCGATCTCTACGTGCTGGGGCTGCCGCTCATGGCTGGCGGCGAGTTGCTGGCGCTGCTGGTTTTCATCGGTGGGCTCTCTGCTGCGACGAGCATGGTCATCGTCGACACCGTGGCGCTCAGCACGATGGTCTCCAACGACCTTATGATGCCGCTGCTGCTGCAGTTGCGCATCCTGCGGCCTGGTGAGCGCGGCGACTATGGCAGCGTGCTGTTGGCGATCCGGCGCGTGGCGATTGTGGTGATCATGCTGATGGGCTACGTCTACTTCCGGGTCACCGACACAACGGCATCGCTTGTCTCGATCGGCTTGATTTCATTCGCCGCCGTCGCCCAGTTCGCCCCGGCTTTTCTGGGCGGCATCTACTGGAAAGGGGGCACGCGCGCCGGCGCCCTGACCGGGCTGATCGCCGGTTTTCTGGTGTGGGCATACACGCTGCCGCTCGCCGCACTCCACAGCAGCAGCGGCGCGCCCGACGCATTCTTGCTCGACGGGCCGTGGGGCATTGCCTGGCTCAGACCCTACAACCTCTTTGGATTGACCGGCATGGACCCGGTGGCGCACGCGCTCTTCTGGAGCCTGTTCGTCAACGTCGGCGCCTATGTCGGCGTCTCGCTCTTCACCCAGCCGACTGTGCTGGAGCAGGGACAGGCGGCGCGCTTTGTCGATGTCTTCGATTACGCCGTCAACAGCGACGCCGTCTTTCTGTGGCGCGGCACAGCGACAGTGCAGGCGTTGCGCTCTCTGCTCGAGCGCTTCCTGGGAGTCGCGCGCACGGAGCGGCTGCTGGATGACTACGCGCGTCGCCGCGGCATGGATTGGGCAGCCACGCAACAGGCGGACGCCGAGCTAGTGCAACATGCCGAGCGGATGCTGGCCGGCGCCATGGGCGCGGCGTCGGCGCGCGTGGCGATCGCCTCGGTGGTGCAGGAAGAGCGGTTGTCGATGGACGAGGTGCTGCGCATCCTGGACGAAACTTCGCAGGTGCGCGCGTACAGCCGTCAGCTAGAGAGCCGCACGCAACAGTTGGAGCAGAAAAGCCGCGAGTTGGAAGCCGCCACCGCCGAGCTACGCGCCGCGAACGAACGTTTGCAGGAACTGGATCGCCTGAAGGACGACTTCATTTCCACAGTCACCCATGAACTGCGCACGCCGCTGACCTCCATCCGCGCCTTTTCAGAAATCCTGTACGACAACCCGACGATTGACGCCGAACGCAGAACGCGCTTCCTGGAGATCATTCTCAAAGAGAGCGAGCGGCTGACGCGTTTGATCAATCAGGTGCTCGATCTCGCCAAGCTAGAGTCAGGCGCGGCGGAATGGAGCACCACTGAAGTCAACATGGCGGCGCTGATAGGCGAAGCAGTCACAGCGTCCAGCGGCATGGCGACGGAGAAGGGCGTGCACATCACGACGGAGGTGGAGAGCGATCCGCCGCTGCTGGTGTGGGCAGATCGCGACCGGATCATGCAGGTGCTGCTGAACCTGCTCTCCAACGCCGTAAAATTCTGCCCGGCCGAAGGGGGGCGCGTTGCTGTGACTGCTGCACGCCAGGGGCAATGGCTGGTGGTGAGCGTCACCGACAACGGTCAGGGCATCACCAGCGAGGATCAGAAGGTGATCTTCGATAAATTCCGTCAGGGCGGCGATCGACGGCGCGGCAAACCGCAGGGCACCGGCCTGGGATTGCCGATCAGCGCCCAGATCATCGATCACTTTGGCGGTAAGCTGTGGGTGGAGAGCACACCGGGCGAGGGCGCAACCTTTGTGTTCACCCTGCCGCTGCCTGCGGACGAGAAGCAATGAACAAGGAGAGGATGCAATGCCGGGTAAGGTGTTGATCGTAGACGACGAAGCCAACATCGTCATCTCGCTGGAATTTTTGATGGAACAGGCCGGTTATGCAGTGGCTGTAGCGCGCACCGGCGAGGAAGCCATCGAAAAGATCGACAGCTTTCATCCTGATCTGGTGCTGCTCGACGTCATGCTGCCCGGCGTCAACGGCTTCGACATTCTGCAGCGCATCCGCCAGCATTTTACGCCGCACGAAATGGCCGTCGTCATGTTGACGGCAAAAGGGCGCGAAGTGGAGGTGACGAAGGGACTGGCGCTGGGCGCCAACGCCTACATCACCAAGCCGTTTTCGACACGGGATTTGCTTGCCGAGGTGCGCCGCTATCTGGAGCCGGGCGAAGAACATGAAACGCTCCCAAATTAGCACGCTCCTTGCGCTGATCGCCCTGAGCGCCCTGGCATTGGGGCTGGCAGCTGGTTGGCTGGCTGCCTGGCTTGCCGCGTCCACACACAATCCTGTACTCTTCTGGGCGGGAGCGCTCGGCATCCTGGTCACCCTTGTGCTTGCGCTGCGCCTGATGCATCGCTTTACGCGCGCCTTTCTGCGCGATGTGCGCCGCCTGAGCGAAGCTGGCCGGTTGATGCTCAACGCCAATCCAGCGTATCGCATCCCACCAGAGGGACACCCCGACATCCAGGAACTGACCGGGGTCTTCAACCAGCTAGGCGATCACTTTGTCGCATTGCAGCAGGCGCACACGGACGCCATCCAACAGGCACGCGCTGACCTGGAAGAGGAACGCACACTGCTGGCGACGCTGATGGCAGAGTTGACCGAGGGCGTCGTCGTCTGCAACCTGGATGGGCAAATCTTACTCTACAACCGCAGTGCGCACCGCCTCCTTGACGCCAGCACGCAAGCGGAGCACGGCGCCTTTGTGGGGTTGGGGCGCTCCATCTTTGCAATGCTGGATCACAACACGATTGCCCACGCCGTAGAGCAGGTGCAAACTCGCCGCCTGCGTCACAGCGACGATGCCGCTGCCGCCGTGACTAACTTCATCACAACAGCGGCCAATGGTCGATTGCTGCGGGCGCGTCTGGCGGCGTTCTCGGCGCCCGATCGCGAACTGCGCGGCTACATCCTCACCATCCAGGACATCAGTGAGGGGATCGCTCGCAGCCAGCGCCGCGACGCCCTGCTGCAAACGCTCACCGAAAAGCTACGCGCAGCAGTCGGCGCCATTCGCGCCGCCATCGAGACCGTGCAGAGTTACCCGGAAATGCCGCCGGCCCAGCGCCAGCGTTTTCAGCAGGTAATCCACGACGAAGCAACCCGCCTGAGCACCCAGATCGACGACACGCTGCGCGTCTACGCCAGCGACCTGCGCGCGCAGTGGCAACTTGAGGAAATCGCCGCCGCCGACTTGACCTGGGCCGTGCAGCATGATCTGCGCCAGCGCTGCGCCGTCACGGCCACCGGACAGACAACTGACCACACTTTATGGCTCAAGATCGATAGTTACACGCTGACGCAAGGCATTGCGCATCTCGTGAGCAGCCTTCAGATGGAGTTCGGGGTCGCAGAAGTCACCCTCGAGATCAGCGCCGTCGAACGCTACGCTGCGCTAGATATCCTCTGGCCAGCGCGCGGGGTCGAGCCTGCTCGCTGGCGCCAGTGGTCTGAACGCGCCTTCATCACCGACGACAGCGACGGCGTGATCACACTGCGCGAAGTAGCCGAACGCCACGGCGGTGAGGTCTGGTTCCAAATGCACCCATCCGGCGCACAAGCCTACTTTCGCCTGTTGCTTCCCCGCGCCGATGGCGAGGGCAGGACAAGCGCAGGCAACGGCGCCCCCCAGAGCCTCTCTGGCCGGGCAGCGATTCCCAGCCGCCCCGAATACTACGATTTCGACCTCTTCCACGTGCCCGGTCAATCCGCCGAGCTGGATGATCGCCCGTTGAGCACACTGGCGTACACCGTCTTCGACACAGAGACGACAGGGCTGACCCCGGGACTGGACGAGATAGTCTCGATTGGCGCATTGCGCATCGTCAACAATCGCTTGCTGCGCCAGGAAGTGTTCGAGCAATTGATCAACCCGCAACGCCCGATCCCGGCGGCGGCCACCGCAATTCATGGCATCACCGACGCCATGGTGCGCAACCAACCGGGGATCGAGAGCGTCTTGCCGCGCTTTCGCGCTTTTGTAGAAGACACCGTACTGGTCGGCCACAACCTGGCGTTTGATATGAGCATGTTGCGCGAAAAAGAGCAAAGCACCGGAGTTTGCTTTGTCAACCCGATCTTGGATACACTGTTGTTATCGGCGCTGCTGCAGCCGGAGGAAGAACAGCACAGCCTGGAAGCCATCGCGCAGCGGCTCGGTGTCCAGGCAATGGGGCGTCACACAGCACTGGGCGATGCGATTGTGACTGGTGAAATCTTTCTCCGCATGATTCCGCTCCTGCAAGCGCGTGGGATTCACACCCTGCGCCAGGCGCGCAATGCTGCGCAACAGACCTATTTTGCCCGGCTGAAGTATTGATTCAGCAAAGGATGGATTCATGCCCGCAAAAATTCTGGTGGCTGATGACGATGTCATGCTTCAGCGCCTGATCAGCAACACACTCAAGTTAGAGCACCACGAAATCATCGTTGCCACCAACGGGCCGCAGGCGCTTGAAATGGCGCGCACCGAGAATCCTGATCTGATGATTTTGGATGTGATGATGCCAGGGCTGAATGGCTTCGACGTTTGCGCTGCCTTACGCAAAGACCCGGCCACCATGACCCTGCCCGTGATCATGCTCAGCGGCCTGGGGCAAGTCCAGGAAAAGATCATGGGGTTGAAGGCCGGCGCCGACGAATATCTCACCAAGCCGATCGATCCGCGCGAACTGTTGACACGCGTCGAAATGCTTCTGGCGCGCCACCAGGTGTTGCGACAAAGCGCTGCCGCCAAAGCCGGGCGCGTCTACAGCGTGATTGGCGCCAAAGGCGGCGTGGGCGTCACGACACTGGCAGTCAACCTCGCGGCGTACATGGCGCAACAGGGCAAAACCGATGTCATCCTGCTCGAGTTTCGTCCCGACTTTGGCACTGTGGCCGTACAACTCAACCTGCGTCCAGAGCTTTCACTGGCAGCGTTGCGCCAGCTTGAGCCAGTTGCCATCACCGAGCAGGTGGTCACCCGACTCTTGCAGCCGACGCCATTCAATGTGCGGGTGCTGTGCGGGCCGCAAAAAGCCGCCGACTTTGGCCCCTTCACCGCTGCCCACGCTGGCGCACTCTTGTCACGGCTAACGGCGATGGCCGATTCCGTGATCGTCGATCTCCCGCCTGCCGCCGACGCTGCCACCGAGTCAATTCTCACGAGCAGCGACCAGATCATTGTCGTGCTGGAGCCGGAGATCACCTGCGTCGCGGCGGCGGTGCAGCGCGTCGCCCAGATCAGCAGCTACAGCAACACACTGGAAACGCGACTGGTCGCCATCAATCGCCAGGGCACGATGCTGCTCTCCGTGCGCGAGATCGAGAGCCGGCTCAATCGCCCCCTTGTCGGTGTGATCCCGCCTGCCACCGACGTGATCGGCGTCGCCGTGCAATACGGCGATCCGCTCGTCCTCATGCAGCCGTCACATGCATTCGCCGAACATGTTCAGGAGATCGTCGGGCTGCTGCAGCGTGCAAAGAGTTTTGCGCCGTAGGCACGCCGCCACAGAACCCGAATCCACACAAAACATACGCCTGCTATGGTGCCTGATACGACCTCACATTGCTTGCAGATACCAACCTGGAGAACGATAGGAGTGAACCGATGACTCAAACGACGGTGGCCGGCGTCAAGATCGTTGGCCCAATCTCGCCTGCGGTGAACGAAGTGCTCACACCGGATGCGCTGGCCTTTGTGGCGACGCTGCATCGAACGTTCAACCCGCGCCGCGTCGAATTGCTGGCTGCGCGCAAGGAACGGCAGAAACGTTTTGACGCCGGCGAAATTCCCGGATTCCTGCCAGAGACTGCGGCGGTCCGCGCGGCAGAGTGGCAGGTTGCACCGGCGCCCGCCGACCTGAACGACCGCCGCGTCGAGATCACCGGCCCCACCGAGCGCAAGATGATGATCAACGCGCTCAATTCCGGCGCCAAAGTCTTTATGGGCGACTTCGAGGACGCGCTGTCGCCCACGTGGGAGAATGTCATTCAGGGGCAGATCAATTGCAGCGACGCCGTTCGACGCACCATTTCGTTTGCCAACCCCGACGGCAAGCGCTACACGCTCAATGAAAACGTCGCCACGCTGCTCGTCCGCCCACGCGGCTGGCATCTGGTCGAGAAACATGTCCTGGTCGATGATGAACCCATCTCCGCCAGCCTCTTCGATTTCGGGCTGTACATGTTCCGCAACGCTCAGGAACTCCTGGCGCGCGGCAGTGGGCCGTACTTCTACCTGCCCAAGCTGGAGAGCCACCTCGAGGCGCGGCTGTGGAACGATGTCTTCGTGGCCGCCCAGGACGCGCTCGGCATCCCGCAAGGCTCGATCCGCGCCACGGTGCTGATCGAGACGATCCTCGGCGCGTTGGAGATGGAGGAAATCCTCTACGAGATTCGCGACCATGCCGCCGGGCTCAACGCCGGTCGCTGGGACTACATCTTCAGCGTCATCAAAAAGTTCGCCAGGAACGAGCGGCAAATCCTGCCTGACCGGGCGCAGGTGACAATGACAGTGCCCTTCATGCGCGCATACACCGAGCTTCTGGTGCGCGTCTGCCACAAACATGGCGCCCACGCCATTGGCGGCATGGCAGCCTTCATCCCCAACCGTCGCGACCCGATCGTCACGGAAAACGCGCTGCGCAAAGTGCGTGAGGACAAACTACGCGAGTTTGGCGATGGCTGCGACGGCACCTGGGTGGCGCATCCTGACCTGGTGCCAACTGTCCTGGAGGTTGCCAATAATTATCTAGGCGCGAAACCCAACCAAAAGGAGCGGATGCGTGAAGATGTCCACGTGACTGACAGCCAGATCACCGACATCAACGTGCCCGGCGGCGCCATCACCGACGCCGGGCTGCGCCTCAACATCAGCGTGGCACTGCAATACATGAACGCCTGGCTGCTTGGCAATGGCGCCGCCGCCATCAACAACCTGATGGAAGACGCCGCCACGGCCGAAATCTCACGCTCGCAAATCTGGCAGTGGATTCATCACGGCGCAGCGCTTGACGACGGTCGCCCGGTGACGCGTGAACTCTACAGCCGCATCCGCGACGAAGAACTCGCCAAATTGGGCGGTCCCAGTGTGGAACGCTACGCGGAGGCAGCCGAAATCCTCGACAAGCTGTGTCTGAGCGACGAATTCATCGAATTCCTGACGCTGATCGCCTACGAATATCTGGACTGATGTTTGCTCGCCGCCTTCCTGGAAGCCGTGCTTCCAGGAAGGCCTCCGCCCCGCCCCTCATTCAGCCAGCGGCCAATCGTGCTCGACGACGCTGTAGAGCCGCTCGTAGAGTGTGCGCTGCTCCACCATCAGCACAACCTCCCGATTCAATTTATGGCTGGTTTCGCCGCCATTCAGGCTGCCCACCGCCGCCCAGTATTGTCCACCCAACCGCACCAACACCAGCTTGGCATGGATGCCGCCTGCGGTCGGATTGCCGGTGCGCGCTTCAAGATTCAACCCTTCCGCCGCCGCAATGGCGCGTACATAGTCCACCGTCGCCTGGTTGCTGCGCAACTGCTCAGGGTTGTCGAAATAACTATCCAGCAGCAACCGCACGCGCGCACCGCGCCGCGCCGCCGCAATCACCGCCTCAAGTCGTGGATTGGGGTCGGCGATTGGGTTGCTGGCGCCGTCACCCCAAAACTTATCCTCGTACATCTGCATCAGCGTGATCTCATCTCCGGCGCCAGCGGCGGCGATGAGCGCCTGCAGGCCTGCGTCAGGGCGCAACGCATTCTCCGGCGCGCTGATCACGACATAGCCGGCGACGCCTGCCACGCGTACAACCTCCGTGAAAGGCGACGCTGTGACGGCGTAGCTTGCGGGCTCAGGCAGGACAAAGTCAGCGGGAGGCGCGCCATACCTGGGATCGCTGGGATCATATGGATGCAAATCGGCAAAGACTGCAGGACGCCAGTCGCGCGCAAACAGATCGCGCAACGCCGCCCTCACCCCCGGCGCGTCGGTGAACAGATAGAAGCCGCGCCGTCCGCCGACCGGCTGTGCGCCCGGCAGCGGCATGGCGTCCAGCGTCAGATTCTCCGTACCCACAAAGACGTGCTGATCATCGACCACACCGTACTTGGCATGAGTGAAGCGATAACGTCGCTTATAACCAGCGGGCGCATCATCGACCAGCGCCAGATAGCGCACATCCCCGCCCGCCCTGGCGATTTGGGTGACGCACCATTTCTGCACATTCGAGATGCCACCAGGCGGTGCGCCGTCGAGCAGCAGCCGCACCCGGACGCCCCGCCCAAGCGCCTCCACCAGGAGTTGCGCCAACGCCGGATGCTCAAAGGTGTACAGGCTCAGATCGATCGTTTGGGTAGCGCGGTTCAATGTCTCTGCCAGCGGCGCGTAGAGACCTTCCGGCCCGATGGCGACCGCCCACGTCGCCGCCTCGACGCCGGCGGCAGGCAAGAGGCCATCGGCGCGTTCCCAGCCGCCCCAGCCAGGTTGGCGCACACGTCGTCCCCAGGCCAAATCGGCGAGATCACCCGCCCAGTCCTGTGCGGTGTCGCTGTCTATGGGCAGCCCGGTGACCGGGTCGAGCTTGCGCTGCCAGACCTGGCCGCTGGCTGTCGCCACCCCACGTGTGTAGAGGGTGGCGGGGGCGCCTTTCCAGCCCGCTGGCTGCCGTGTCGTGTTGCCGTACAACAGGGTGTCCACGGTCGCACCGGCGGCGTCAGCCAGGGTGATTGCGCCGCCAGTGTTGGCGAGCGACAGAGCGGCGTCCAACATCGGCGTCTCCGGGGCGGCCGTTTCCCACGTGCAGCCGGCTGGCTCACCAAATGAGCGATAGAAACTGTCAGCATTGGCCGTGCACCAAAGCCGGGCGCCCGGCGCCAGCTCGACCGTGCTGGTAAGCGGAAAGGCGGCGCGCCGTGACCCAGCCGTGAGCGACCAGCCGGCCAGCGCCTGCGCGCCCGCCCCAACATTCCACAACAGGATCGCCTCATCCGGTTCATAGCTGATGGCGCTGTCGATGTAGGCGGCGGCAAGCAAGAGCTGCGAGGGCGGCGGCCCATGAACGAGGGGCAGAAACAGCGCGTCAGAGGTTGGCGCAGGCGGCGCCTGTTGTGCGGCCACCGTGCGCCCGGAGCGCGTTGCGAGTATGACAAGCAAACACAGAAGCGCAATGCCAGGCCAACTGGCGCGGCGGAACGGGGACATAATCACCTCGGCTGCAGATGGAGGGCGCAGGACATCCTGGGTGCATAGCGTACCCACCGGGGGACAAAGCGAAATCGGTCGAATGTTCAATTGTCAGATTGTGCACATGATGGAAGCTGCGGACGCGACACTGCAAGCCCGGCGGAGAAGGATGCAATTTCAGTTGCAGAGAACCATTGCAGGTCACCGTCTCTGGCGTGACATAGGGCGTCACGCCAGAGACGGTGACCTGCGGCGAAAACCGCTTCGCCCCAAACATGAAGCAGGCCCGCCGGAGAAACACAAAGGACCGACGCAGTTGCGTCGGTCCTTTGTGTTTCACGTGGAACAATCGGCTGCCGATCTACAGGTAGTCGCGCAGTTTGCGGCTGCGGCTGGGGTGACGCAACCGACTGAGCGCCTGCGCCTCGATCTGGCGAATGCGCTCGCGTGTGACGCCAAACTTCTTACCCACTTCTTCCAGCGTGTAGCAATACCCATCAACCAGGCCAAAACGCAACTGCAAAATACGCACCTCGCGCGGCGTCAGACTCTGGAAGATTTCGTCGATCACCTCGCGCAGCAACTGCTGCCCGGCGGCGTCGCCCGGTGCATCCGCGTCTTCATCCTCGATGAAATCGCCCAGATAGCTGTCCTCTTCCTCGCCGACAGGCATCTCCAGGCTGAGCGGGCGCTGACTGACGCGCATGATGTGCTCCACTTTGCGCGGCGACACCCCCAACTCATCAGCGATCTCTTCGGTCGTTGGGTCGCGGCCCAATTCCTGCACCAGCTGGCGGCTCGTGCGCGTCAGGCGGTTGATCTGCTCGTACATGTGCACCGGCACGCGGATCGTGCGCCCCTGGTCGGCAATCGCGCGGGTGACAGCCTGGCGAATCCACCAGGTTGCGTAGGTGCTGAACTTGTAGCCGCGGCGGTAGTCGAACTTCTTGACCGCACGGATCAAACCGATGTTGCCCTCCTGAATCAGGTCCAGAAAAGGCACGCCGCGCCCGACATACTTCTTGGCAACGCTGACCACCAGGCGGCTGTTGGCCTTGATCAAATGCTCCTGGGCGGCCTGACCATCGCGCACATACCAGAGCAACCGCTCGCGCTCCTCCCAGTCATCAAGCCCATCCGAGAGCTTCTTGCGCGAATCTCGCCCGCGCTCCATGCGCTTGGCGAGATCGACTTCCTCTTCAGCGGTGAGCAACGGCACACGGCCGATTTCTTTCAGGTACAGGCTGATCGAGTCGTCGATCTCGATCTGGCTCAGGTCGAAATCTTCCTCCTCGATCTCGACGGCCTCGAGTTCGGCGTCGCTGATGTCGCCCATGACATCCGGCTCCTCTTCGCGCGCCTGCCCAACCTCGATGCCCTGCTCAAAGAGCGAGGCGAAAATGTCTTCGAGTTGCTCCATCGAACTTTCGGCTTCAGGTATCACCTTCAGCACGTCATCATACGAGACATACCCCTGGGCGCGCCCAAGCGCCAACAGCGATTCCAACGCGGCCTCAGGGCTGAGCGCCACGGGCGTCTCCACCTCATCTGTTGGGCCGAGTTCATCGACATCCCCCGGCGTTTCAAGCTCATGCTCCAGATCGGCGTCGAATTCACCGGCGAAGTCAACGCTGAAATCGTCTTCGATCGCCACACGCATGGATTTCTGTTTTGCCATGAATGATCTCCTCGCTCAATACACTCCAATTGAGCACATATTATCTAAATAACATGACACACAATTGGAAACTGATCTATAGCATTTCATACAAAGCGGACGCCTCAAGACGCGCCGCAATGGCTGACAACCGTACTACACCACAGCTTCCTTCATGTCCCAGACGCCCGCCCGCTGCGCAAATGTGCTGCCACACTCTACGCAAGCAACGCGATCTTCGGCGCGCTGCTCAAGTGGTTCGACGCCGCAGACTGGGCACCGCAGCAACTGCGCCAACGAGCGCGCCGTCGTGCGAGCGCCGCCCGCCGGTGCGCCAACCTTCAAGAAAACGCTTGGCGCAAGCGGGAACGTTCCCCCAGCGGCAAAGAGCCAACTGTCCACCTTTGCCAGCGTCTCGGCGTCGATGCGCCCCTTGAGCGCACCCAACCGAAAATGCGACACCGCGTAACGCTGCTGCACAGTCAATCCGGCGGCGTCCATTTGCCGCGCCATCCATGCAGGATGAAAATCATAGTTGAGCCGCACAAACTCGACCGGCTCCTCACACAGCGGCGACCAGGCTTGACGGCGCAACAGCCAGCGCGCCAGCGCCTTCAAATTGCGTTTGTTGGCAAACTCAATCACGCCAACACTGTGCCGATGCATGACGCGCCGCAACTGCTGCAGCGCCGCCGGCACATCCGCCAGATGGTGCATCACGCGCACCATCACCAGCGAGTCCAGAATGCCACTGGCAAGCGGCAGGGCGTAAAGATTGCCCGCAACGAAAACAAAGCGCTGATCACGGCCGCGCTCGCGCACAGCCTCTTGCAGCAGCGTGCGGCTGTAATCGAACAGGATGACCTGTTCATAGCCGGCGTAGAGATCGGCCAGGCGTCCAAAGCCAGCGCCAATCTCAGCAATGCGCCCACCGTGCGCAGGCAGCATCCGCCGGATCGCTAATCGCTCGGCGGCGTCTTCATACTGCCGCCCTTGCCCCACCCAAAAATCAGCCCGGTACTGACTACCTTCGTAGTCAATGACCGGGATGTCCATGCTCATTTGCGGCCGGACAGAATCTGTCACAAATCTCGCCTGTCAAGTTGGTGTCGCCGGTCTGCCGTGCAATGTTTCACGTGAAACAAACCGGCTAACATCTGCTCAAAAAAAGAGTGGGAGTTGCATCTCCCACCTGTAACTTCTAATGCTGGCGATTATAGCAGGGTTCCAGGGCAGATTCAACACCCAAATTAAGAAAAATCCGCACCACAAATTGCGAAATTCAGACGGCGTGGGTGCAAATACGCAGCTGGTTGCGTACTGCGTGGTGCGTGTTCCGTCTCGCCACGCAGCGCGCACCACCAGCGCCACCGGTCTGTTTAAGCCCACGTGCGCTGCTGTTTGCCTCAGTGCTGTCGGCTCAGGTACCAGGTGACTGTGCCCAACACCAACAACATGCCAACGCCCTGCCAGAGCGAAGTCAACTGTTCACCTAGCAGCACAATCCCCATGCTGAGTGTCGCCACCAGGCGCCATCCCATCAGGCTGCTCACCATCGGCGCCCCCAGGCGACGAATGGCGGCGATCTGCAATCCGTTGGCAAGCACCACCACACCGAGTGAATAAACCACGAAGACGCCCCAGTCCTGCACGCCGATGGTGCGCCAGCGTCCCCAGTCTTCGCCCCACAGCAGGCTGAGGACGAGGGCGCTGAGCTGGATCAACACCGTCTGAAAAGCAAGAACAGCAACGCCTGACGCCGCCGTGTGCGCCGTGCGGCGCACCAGGATCATGTACAACGCCAGGAACAGGCTGCTTGCCAACGCCAGCCCGATCCCGATCCAGTCGGTTTCAGTCAATGTTATGGTCACGCCGGCGGCGCCAATGTCGCTCATCATCAGCAGCGCGCCCAGCGTCATCAGCAACAGGGCGGGCCATGTAAAGCGCGGCGGGCGCGCCTTGAGCACAATGCGGTTGAGCAGCACAACGAGAAAGGGTGTCAGCAAGCCAATCAATTGAATGTAGATCGCCAGGGTGTAGCGCTGCGACAGGATGTTGGTGATCGAACGCAACACGGTGACGACGCCAAAAACCCATAAGACCGGGGTCGCGTACATCCGCCAGCCGTGGCGCGGCAAGATGACGACGCACAGCCAGAGCGTCAGGGGCAGACCGCCAACCACCAGCACCGACATGCCCGGCAACGCGCTCACCGTCTGCAGGTAACGGCCAAGCACCGGATAGATGCCCCAGCCTGTGTGCGCCATCAACGCTACCGCATACCACCCCCAAAGCGACGTAGCCACAGATAGTGCATTCTTGCCAGCCAGTTGCTTGAAGCGAGCTTGCATGCCGCTATGGTATCATGAAGTCACAGCGCAACGTTGATGCCAGGAGGCGAAGTAAACGAAAGGATAGGCTATGGAAATTGCAGGTAAAACCTTTCTGATTACCGGCGGCGGCTCAGGATTGGGCGCCGCAACCGCGCAACTGCTGGTCGATCGCGGCGGCGAGGTCGTATTGGTGGATGTGAATCAGACGGCTGGCGAACAGATGGCGGCCACGTTGGGGGATCGCGCCCGCTTCGCGTGCGCCGACGTTGCCAGCGAAGAAGATGTCAAAGCCGCCATTACGCTCGCCGTCGATGTGTTTGGCGGGCTGCATGGCGTCGTCAACTGTGCAGGAATCGCCATTGCTGAGAAGGTGCTGAGCAAACGCGGCGTGCACGATCTGGGCGCGTTCACGCGCGTCATCCAGGTCAACCTGATCGGCACGTTCAATGTGCTCCGGCTGGCGGTGGAGGTGATGGCGCAGAACCCATCCGGCGCAAGCGGCGAGCGCGGGGTCATCATCAACACGGCGTCGGTGGCTGCTTTCGATGGGCAGATCGGTCAGGTGGCGTATGCAGCATCCAAGGGCGGCGTGGCGGCGATGACACTGCCGCTGGCACGCGATCTGGCGTCATTGGGCATCCGCGTGATGACAATTGCGCCCGGCATCTTCGCCACTCCCATGTTGGCGGGTTTGCCCGAGGCGGCGCAGGCGTCACTGGCGCAGCAGGTTCCTTTTCCGTCGCGCCTGGGACATCCGTCCGAATACGCGGCGCTGGCGGGGCACATTATCGAGAATCAGATGCTCAACGGCGAAGTGATCCGGCTGGATGGCGCAATCCGGATGGGGCCGAAATAGCGACCAGAAAGAAACAGCCCGCCGTTGTGAACGGCGGGCATGGTGTGTGGCGGGTCTGAAAATGACAGGTTGTGGGCAACTGCTCAAGCCGGGCGAATGCCCAGGTAGACGCGTTGACCACCGAGCGTGCGCAGAATCTCTTCGGCGGAGCGCCACGGCAGCAATTGGTGCAGTTCGTTGGGCGAGAGCGCCGTATTGTTGTTTGCCAGGAAGATGCGGAAACAAGCTGATGCAATCGGCAGCTTCTCGTTGATGTAGTCCGGATCGTTGGCGCAGCGGGTGCGCAGGCACTCGCGCAGCGCATCGGTGCGATGCACTTCCCCTGTCTCCGGATCGACCCAATCGACATCTTCGGTGTTGTGGTAATCGGCGAAGCGGGCGCGACACTCGTCGCAGAGCTGATCGCGCAGATAGAGGCGGAAGCTCTGCCCGCTCTTCTCCCACCAATCGTAGTCGATGTGAAACTTCGTGTCGACGGTGGGCCGAAAGCGGTTCAGCCGTTCCGCCAATGCTTTGGAAACCATTGCTGCACTCCTCCTACGTCAGGGCAAACAGGCCGTTGCCAACGTCGCGGAACCGCCGATTGCTTAACAGCGCATAGAAAACTGGCCCCGGTGGCGTGCGCAAGATCATGTTGACTGCGCTGTAGACGCTCTTGGCATGCACCGTGCCCTGTGGATTCAACTTGATCAGTTCCGGTGTGACCTGCGCGACGATCTGGGCAACCTCGATCCCGCGTTGCCGCACGAGCTGCGCCAGCCGATCAAGATCGCCCAGATTCTGCTCGGCGACAATCATGGTCTCGTCATATTCGCAGGCCACCTGCATCTTGTTCATCTCGAAGATCAAGGCGGCGTTGTCGAGATCGGCCTGGGCGAAACGCGCCCACTCGCGTTTAGGGCGTCGTGTGCGGAAGTCGATCACCACCTCGTTGGCTTTTGTTGTGCGCTCGATCGTGATGTAGGCGCCCGCTGGGATTTGATGCTCTTCCATCCACCTGGACAGGCCGGCGACATAGCGCCCTTCGTGGACGACCCATCCGTCGTAGCGAGCGCCCCACCGCCCATCGATCAACGTGACCGTCGAGATGCCACGGCTGGCCTGTGGGAAGAAGCTGCGTGTGCGCCCGCTGAGCGGCAGCGTGCCGTGGCGGCGATGCGCGTAGATCAGCAATAGGCTGGTGGAGGGCACGATGGAGGGCATCTCCGTGCTGAGGCTGCTCTCGCCCCATTCGTCATCCAGCTCCCACTCAAGCTGAAGCATCTCAACACTGAGCACAGCCCGATTGTAGGTCGCCGGACGATATTGCAGCAACAATGGCAGCGCCTGCACTTCGGGCGGCAGCATCCGCCGCAAGAACCAGACGACGCCGCCGCCGTCGTTGAGGCGTGCGAAGCGCTCATCTTTGCCAAGCGCATGGTTGAGGCTGGTGATGCGCATCGGCTGGCTGACATTGCGATCCAGTTCGACTTCGGCCAGCAACTGCTCCGCCGACATCGGCGCGCCGTGCATTTCGAGCATCGCCTCGGCAATGTTGAGATGACCTACGTGCACCTCAGCCAACATATCCGCCAACAACCACTTGCCATCGACCGACACAAAGGCGCTGCTTCGTTCACCTTCTTCAAGCGCATAGAGCAGGCTTTCGTCGATCTCGGTCTGGTAGAGCTGGTAGATTTCCTGACTGGAGAGAAGCGCATCATCATGCAGTAGACGATCACCGTTCACCTGATTAAGGCGATGGGCGCTCTGTAAAGCGGCGGCAAATTCGCGCGGCTTTTGATTTTTGTCGAACTGAACTTTGATGACCTCGAAATCGCCATGTTCAGGGTTTTGGCCGGGGCGCACCTCGATCACATCGCCGACGGCAAACTCCAGCGCCGGAAAGACAACGCGCTGCCCGACAGCGTAGCGGTTCTTGGGCGCATACATGACGCCCTTGCCAAGCTCCGCTTCGATGCGCGCGTTCTCGCGCCGCAGGTACTCCTGAATCAGCGCTATCGCCAGCTCACTCAGGTGCATTGGCCTCTGGTTATCCAGAAGCAGTTGGTATAAAAACTCGGTGTCATCTGCGGTGACCTCAAATTGATCCCGCCAGAAAGCTGCTGTTTGAGTTGGGCGTTGCAGCACGCTTTCCTCCTATCGCTGAATAAAGAACAGTAATCTTGAGTTGCAGGCAGTATTGACAGCACAGGCCTCACTGATGGGGCGCGTAATGCAATACCGCAAAGTGGCAGTGTACCATCAACCGCCCCTTGAACCAAATGATTGGGGCAATATTTCTGTCAAACTTCTGGGGCAATGCGCTGATCTTCCCTGGGTGGGTGCACTTCAATTGGAGAGCATTCCTTGTAGATCATCGCCTCCAGCGTGATGGGGGCCGCTGTCACGTCAGAGGCGATGATCTACGGCAACGATTTTACCTCTAGCGTGAGGTCGCCCCCTGGGTTTGTCAAGTTGTCGATTTGCCAACGATCTTCTACAATTGACGCAGTCATTGCACTCAAACCATCAATTCCAGTCAACGGGAAGGACGCCCATGAGAACGATTGCCATGATTCTAGCTGGCGGCGAAGGCACGCGGCTTACCGTCCTCTCGGAAGAGCGGGCAAAGCCGGCCGTCCCCTTTGCGGGCAAATTCCGCATTATCGATTTTACGATCAGCAATTGCGTCAACAGCGGCATCTACACGGTCGGCGTGCTGACGCAATATCGCCCGCACAGCCTCAACGACCATATCGGCATCGGCAAGCCATGGGACCTCGACCGGAGTCGCGGGGGCGTGCGCCTGCTTCAGCCGTACCAGGCGCGACGCGGTCAGAACTGGTACGCGGGCACCGCCGACGCCATCTACCAGAACCTGAACTATATCCGTGAAAACCGCGCAGACAATGTGCTGATCTTGTCGGGAGATCATATCTACAAAATGGATTATCGCCCGATGATCGACTATCACCTGGCGAAGGGCGCCGACCTGACGATTGGCGTCATGCCAGTGCCGCTCGAAGAGACGCACCGCTTCGGCATTATGCAGGTGGATGAAGATCAGCGCATCGTCCAGTTTTACGAAAAGCCCAAAGATCGCGACAAGGGCAACCTGGCGTCGATGGGGATTTACGTCTTCAACGCCAATGTCCTCGAACGCTACCTGAGCGAAGGGCGACCCGAAAAGCCGCGCAACGACTTTGGCAAAGATGTCATCCCCGCCATGATCAGCGCGGGCGAGAAAGTCTTCGCCTACCGATTCGAGGGCTATTGGGTCGATGTCGGCACGATCGACTCGTACTGGGCGACCAGTCTGGAGTTGTTGGGGCCAACGCCGGCGCTCAACCTCTACAGTGACAAGTGGCCAGTGCTCACCAAATCCGAGGAGCGTCCTCCCGTCAAAATTGGGCCGCAAGCCAAGATCGTCAACAGCATGGTCTCGAACGGCTGCATCATCCGAGGGATGGTTGTCAACAGCGTGCTCAGCCCGGGCGTCTACGTCAGTCCTGGCGCGGTCGTGCAGGACAGCGTGGTGATGAATGACACCTGGATCGGCCCCGGCGCCCGCCTCGATCGCGTCGTCATCGACAAGAAGGTGGTCGTGGGCGCTGGCGCCGTGGTTGGCACAGGCAATCTGGAGACGGTCAACGAACAGATGCCCGATCGCCTGTTTGCAGGCATCACTGTGGTCGGCAAGCGCGCCTACATCCCGGACGGCGCTCAGATTGGCCGCAACGTGCTCATCAATAGCGGCCGTGACGAAGCCGACTTCCCGGCTGATAAGATTGTCGCCGACGGCAAGACGATATAGGAGAAGATGGATATGGCAAGCGCCTTCGCAATGATCATGGCCGGCGGTTTCAGCGAGCATCTCAGCGTCCTCACCGAGACACGCGCCGAGGCGGCTGTACCCTTTGGCGGCAAATTTCGCATTATCGATTTCCCACTCAGCAACTGCGTCAACAGCGGCATCTTCAATGTCGCCGTGCTCACACAGTACAAGCCGCGCAGTCTCAACGACCACATCGGCATTGGCAAGCCGTGGGACCTGGACCGCGCCCAGGGCGGCGTGCGGCTGCTGCAGCCCTATCAAGGCGGTCCCTACGGCGACTGGCAGAAGGGCACCGCCGACGCTGTGCGCCGCAATCTCGACTTCGTGCTCCAGCAGGATGAAGAACACGTGCTCATCCTCGCCGGCGATCACATCTACCTGATGGATTATCAGCCGATGCTGCGCGAGCATATGCAGAGCGGCGCGGATCTGACGGTGGCAGTGCGCCGCGTCAACCCGCACGAGACGCATCGCTTTGGCATCGTGACACTCGGCGCCGATGACCGCATTGTCGATTTCAAGGAAAAGCCGCGCCGCTCACGCGAGACGTTGGCGTCGATGGGCATCTATGTCTTCCGCAAGGATTTGCTGGTCGAGACGCTCCAGGCGCACGATTATCTAGATTTCGGCAAGGATGTCGTCCCGGCGATGATTGCTGAAGGCAGACTGGTGCGCGCCCACGCCTTCCCTGGCTACTGGGCCGACGTGGGCAACGTCCAGGCTTACTGGGAAGCCAACATGAGTCTGCTGGCGGAAGACCCGGCGCTCAACCTCTACGACGCGGAATGGGTGGTGCACACCCGCAGCGAAGACCGCGCCCCAGCCAAGTTCGGCGCCAATGCACAGACCGGCGGCAGCCTCATCTCCAACGGCTGCTGGGTGGAGGGCGCCGTCGAGCGTAGCGTCCTCTCCCCCGGTGTGCGTGTCGCCGAGGGCGCCATCGTCCGCGATAGCGTCGTCCTGGCGGACACGGTGATTGAAACGGGCGCGATCATCGACCGCTGCGTCATCGATAAACGCGTGGTAATCGGCGCTGGCGCCCACGTCGGTGAAGGCGACGACAACACAGCCAACAAGGTGATGCCCGAAGTGCTCAACACCGGCTTGACCATGGTGGGCGAAAAGTCCGTCATCCCCGAAGGATTAGTGATCGGGCGGAACGTCGTCATCCACCCGGAGAGCACCGAGAAGACCTTTGGCAAGAAGAAGAAGATCGCCAGCGGGTCGGACATTGGGGTGAATTTGCGCTAGACGAGAATAGAGATTAGAGACCAGAGATTGGGGATTGCGGGGAATTGCCTGCGGTCTTCAATCTCTCGTTTTTTATCCTACAGGCAACCGGGTAATAGGACTTACGCACTTGGCAAAGCAACCTTCCCGGAAGCTCCCAGCTTCCGGGAAGGTGACACACTAGAATCTGCGTAAGTCCTGCGGTTAATCCGAATCCGTTCTTTGTCCACCACACAGATTGCGGACTCCGGTACATCTGGTTACACCTGCTCCAGGACACGCCGCGTTCGTCTGCAAGCAATGCTGCATACGCCAATGCCTCGATAAAATCCTCTTTCTCCAGGTACGGATAGTTCCTTAGGATCGAGTCTTGTGTCTCGCCAGCCGCCAGCAAGCCCAATAACCGCGAGACAGGAAAGCGCAACCCACGAATACAAGGCTTCCCCCCGCAGACGGCTGGATTGGTCGTGATACGTTGAAATTGCACAGATTGATCTCCATTCATTCCCGTCAAAGCAGACTTTCCCCGGTATATCGAGAACAACGCAAGTATACCATAGCAAAGCAACGTGGGCGCCCGTCTCCTACAGGCGCCGGTA
>Ga0272446_1002753_pt1 | contig 23354 bp, 21 predicted proteins | sample YNPCB0061_FD_194587 | JGI IMG/M metagenome (GOLD analysis project Ga0272446, IMG submission 194587) | Hot spring microbial mat communities from Yellowstone National Park, WY, United States - YNP-CB-006-1 | ecosystem: Environmental > Aquatic > Thermal springs > Hot (42-90C) > Sediment | place... | reverse complement strand
TCGTAGTGATGACTTCAGTCATCAAAATGACTTGACACCAGACTTTTCAGACATCCTCTGATCTGAAGTGATTGTAGGGGGGACAGTGTTGACGGATGACCAGGCATTTGGAGCATTACCAGTAATCTGTGTGGATTAACCCTTGGGAATTAAGTTTTAGCTCACTGTGTCCGGAGATAGTGATCTGGGGTTTCCAGGGCAGAGAGCTGCACCAACTGAGAGTCCACTGGGTGGTGATTAAGTTTTCCTGTTGTTCAATGTGATGGAGGTGGACTTCTTTGAACCAGCGATCAAGAAGACCAATCATCTTTTAGTAGCGGGCCAGACCCCGGAAGCTCTGGAGGGGGTCTTGGAAATATACCTGGGAGTCATAGATATCATAGCTTTGATTGTGGGGAAAATTTCGGTAATCCCGCTGGAGAGTTTGGACGATATTCATCTAAATGCGTTTAACTGTTCTGGGTGGCTGGTGCCACATCAGGAAGCTGCTTTTTCCAAGCGTATAGCCAAGCCAAGCCAAAGCTGCCAATAAGAATTAGACTAAGGCTGACTAATTGAGCGACCCGGAAATTGCCAAGCATTAGACTATCGGTACGCAAACCCTCAATAAACAGGCGGCCAATGCTGTAGCAGATCATATAGGTCAGGGATAGAGTCCCGGCTTGCAGGGGTTTATTGAGACTGTGCCGAAATAGCCACAGCAGCAGACTAAAGACCAGTAGGTTCCAGAGGGATTCGTAGAGGAAAGTTGGATGGAAGTATTCAGAGTCTATGTATTCTGGGGGGCGGTTGGCAGGAGGAATGTAGAGCTTCCAGGGTAAATTAGTCGGGGAGCCGAAGGCTTCAGAGTTGAAGAAGTTGCCCCAACGACCGATCGCTTGCCCTAAGGCAAGGGAGGGGACGATCAGATCCACCAGCTGCCAGACTGAGACCCGGCGAATTTTGGCAAAGACGATCGCAGCGATCGTACCCCCGATAATTGCACCATGAATAGCAATTCCGCCATGCCAAATCGCCAAAATTTCACTCCAATTATTTTGGTATTGTCGCCATTGGAAAGTCACGTAATAGATGCGTGCACAGGGTATGGCCGCAAGGACTAGCCAGATAGCCACATCGGCGATCAAGTCTGGGTCTAGTTGTTTCTTTTGGGCTAAGAATTGTGATAGGGATACCCCCAGCAGTACAGCGGTAGCAATCAGCAACCCATACCAGCGCAGAACAAAGCCACCAACCTGAAATACAATTGGCCCTGGGGAGGTAAATTCAAGTAAAACCATGGACAACTCCTGCTAGATGGGCTAGTTAAGCTCGGTTAGTTAATAATTCAGTTAATAATTTGGACAATCACTGAGTTTAATACAGTCAAGGCTAGTGCTCCAATTAGGGCGCTCCAAAAGCCCCAACGGAGTCGGAATCCCGGTACTAGCCAAGCGGCTAACCCGAAGATAATCGCGTTGACTACCAAAGAGAACAGACCAAAGGTGATAAAGGTAAAAGGGAAAGCCAAAAAGGCGATCACGGGTCGAATAAAAGCATTCAAAAGCCCAAAGACTAACGCCGAGATGCCTGCTTTGACAAAACCATCAATTTCCACACCTAAAAAGGGAATTAGGGAGATGATAAATAAACTCACAGTGGTCACTAGCCAACTAATCAAAATACCTTGCATAGGTCACACCCTCATCAATAGACTTGAGATAGTTGAAATAAATTAATCTAACCCAAGGACAGATGGGTCAATAACTGAGCCTAAAGCCAGCCTATCTAACTACCATAGATATTTCAACAAATCTTCCAAGAGCCAGGAAATGGTAATCAGTTGCGGGTTAACCACTTTTGGGCATTGAGCCGCTGCATCAAACCAAACACCATCAGCTCTAGGGTGGCTTTACGCTCATCAATTAAGAATGACTCCAGAGCACTGGGTTTGCCACTGTTGTTGGTGTAAGAAAACGCCTTTAGCCCATTGATATCCCCATTGGGGAAGTAGAGGTTGAATTGGCGCATCCCTTTATTCCAAACACCGACTATTTGCCAGCATTTTGCAGAACTGCCGGGGGCAGGGATGGTATCTTCGACTAGGGAAAGGTATAGGTCGCTGACTCCGGAGGCTTGCATGGCTTTATCAACAGCCGGGAGATAGTCTTGTTCGATAAATTCCCTAAAGGGTTTGGTTTCTGGGGCAGGGGCCTTAGCGGGTTTAGCAGCTTCGGGGCTGACAGCTTTAGGTTCTTCGCTCATGGAGTTTACCACTAAAGAAGTTGTTTTTTCTGCTAATCATCCTACCCCAAGCCGATCCGTTTTCATGCGTTGGGTATGATAGCTTCTGGTGATACTAGCTATAGGGGTTGTAATAACTAGTGTAAATAATTACATGTGATTTTTAGGTGCTTGGTGTGTTTTTACTTGACTCTACAAATTTGTGGGAACAAGACTACGGTGAGTTTATGATCTAAAGTCTGTAGGGAGATTTATTAGAGTTTTAAAGTACACCTAATTAAGATGATTTAGAATAAATTCTTAATAGGGCTACTTGATTAAATTTGATGACTGTAGTAGCACATAACCTATTATTGAAAGTCAAATCACAAGAAAATTCCTCTCTTGATCGAGTAATCCTCTCTAGACAGGTCTAGATTCAAAATAAATGGATGAGTAGTTAATTTAGCAATTGATATGGAGTTTTCTAGTTACCTACTTGGAAAGAGCATCTTTGTTCTTAAGTTAGGGTATATTTCCACGATAAGGACTTTGTTGTGGAACACCAAGTTCTGAAATTCGATGATTAAATACGTGGCTAGCTTTATTAAAATTTTGGGCAGATTTTTGCTGGATGTCAGAAATCTCTTGCTTATCAAATTATTGACAGTCTTTATGGCGCAGGATAATGGCTGATGGTAAATAATAAATCTGACAAATTTCCTATGCAAACTGGTGTAACTATCCAAGGGCGGATCTATGGAGACTTTAAGTGCAGAGGTGTTGGTGGTGGGGGGTGGTACGGGTGGAACGATCGCAGCAATCCAGGCAGCTAGGGCGGGAGCTAGGACAATTTTGGTCAGTGAGTTTCCCTGGTTGGGCGGGATGCTGACTAGTGCTGGGGTTTCTGCGGTGGACGGACACGAGTTGGCAGCTTGGCAGACTGGGGCTTGGGGAAAATTCTTACGGGAACTCCAAGCCAGGCAATCGGGCGGATTGGATCATGGTTGGGTGAGTTTATTTACTTTTGATCCACGGGTGGGAGCGGCAATCTTTCAAGAATGGGTGGAGCAATTGTCAAATTTAGAGTGGTTAGTGGGTCAGGTACCTCAGGGGGTTTTGCGCCGGGGCGATCGCATTATTGGTGTAGAGTTCCAAGATTACCAAATCCAGGCCCAAATCACCATAGACGGCACTGAATTAGGAGATCTGTTGGCCTTGGGAGATATTCCCCATTGGTGGGGTTGGGAACTACACAGTCAGTGGGAAGAACCCAGTGCTCCCCTGAAACTGGCTGATTGGATGCAGAAATATCCAGTCCAGGCTGCCACGTGGGTAACTGTGATGAGAAGAGCCGAGGCGCGATCGCTCTGCTCAGAAAATCTCGATTCTGATCCTAGATTTGCCACTGCTTGGCAGCAGCACGGGGCTGAGGCCTTTTTGGGCTACGGCGGGCTGCCGGGGGAATTAGTGATGTTGAACTGGCCGATCGCAGGAAATGACTACGGTGAAGGGATCGATCGTTTGATTGGGGGGGCTGAGGCTCGCCGAGAATTTCAGCAAGAATGCTGGCAACATAGTCAAGGCTTCGCTAATTATGTACAGCAGTACTTGGGTTATGGGTTAGCCGAGGGAGTGTTTCCCCGATTAGAGGCTGGGTTTGCCCTGCATCCCTACTACCGGGAGAGCCGTCGCCTCAAGGGGTTAGTAACTATCCGGGAGCAGGATATCTTGCCCCAGGGAAGAGTAGCACCTTTGCCTAGGGATGGGCGGGGAGTAGTTACCACAATTGCGATCGGCAACTATGCCAATGACCACCACTATCCTGGCCAGCAACTCCCCCTCCAGCCTAAAACAATCAAATGGGGCGGTCGATTGACAGGTACACCCTTCGGCATTCCCTACGGGGCTTTAGTACCCGAAGGAGTCGATGGATTTTTGGTATGTGAAAAAAATATTTCAGTCTCCCATATCGCTAATGGTGCAACTCGGTTGCAGCCAGCGGTGATGCTGATTGGCCAGGCAGCGGGAATGGCAGCGGCTCTGTGTATTGACCAGCAATTGATGCCCAGGGATTTGCCAGTCAGGGAATTACAGATGGCTCTTTTGCAGGGGCGGAGGACGATCGCTCCCAGTGTATTGGTGCCTTTTTATAATTTGCAGCCCCAAGAACCAGGTTGGCTAGACCATCAAAAGCACTACTTAGAACATCCAGAAGATTACCCAACTACCGGTGAAGTTACTGATTCTCTAGTATATCCAGAGGTAGATGATTCTGAAGAGTGGGTGGGCGAATTCCGGAGACGGGGTGAGCAAGACTATCAAATTATGATCGCTAAAGAAACCTGGAAACTAATTACAGAGCTTCCCAAGGTGGAGCGATCGCTCCAAAGCTACAGCAGTGGTCAAATCCTCCGGATACAGGGGCGACTTAATCACAGCGGGAAGTGGCTAGTAGTAACCCGATGTCAAGGAAACTAGCGGCCAGCCCCAGCGGTTAGCAATCTGACTGGGTAAAAGAATCGCATCGTAGGGCTTAGCGATGGCAAAGCTAATGCCCAATTCCTCCAGTAGCTCCTGGGAAATTTCATCAGCCATAGCTGAAACCACTGCAACTGGCAGTTGATCTGGGGTGAAATAGGTACGCAGCTCCCGCATAAATTCTTGGCCTCCCATGGCTGGCATATCCCAATCCAGGAGAATACCGTCAGGTCTACGCTGGGCTGAAATCAGTTCCAGGGCTGTCTTACTAGAAATAATACCCTCGATATGCCAATCAGAAACCTGCTTAAAACAGGCTTTAATTAGGAGTAAATTATCAAGATCATCGTCAATTACAAAGATGATTTTGTACATACAGTGGATTTATGAATGCTAGTTGCAGTAGAAAATAATGGATTCATGGATAAATTGATAGGAAGATATTAAATCATTGATTCGTATCAGGCTTGGTATTTTACATTGGTCAAAATAGCTTAAAACCTCAACTTATTTGACTATTTGACCACGGCGTTTTTACTAGTAGCAGGAACTTGTTCCAAATTCCAATAAGTAATAGCTTACGGTTATCAGACCAAGGTCATGAGCACTTACTGCTATTATTAACCAGATCAGGTAGAACCGTAGAATCGGTTAAATTAATGGCTGTTGCTGAGACTAATTTGAAAATAAGTAAAGACCACAACAATTCAATAATCTGATATTAATTTTGTAGTAGAGTTGCGATTGCATACTCGACTACAACTTAGATTTTACGGATAGACTTTGAATTAACTTTAGTCTAAATATTAGACTAAATGGGGGTGGTATTTCCTCAACCTTTAGATATGGATAGATATTAGACTTGTGTAGGTATTTAGAATCATCAATGAAATATTTGTTTATTTTATTGTTGTAGATTGGTCAATACCTATCTAGAGTTAGACGAAATTACATCAAGGCGTAGCTAAGATACCCATGGATAAGATAGTAGAGACCAACCTGATGACCTAGACCCCTGCGTTTGGGTCTATTTTTTTGATTTTTGGCTTTCGGGCTTTGCCCTGCTAATATTAAGAAGCTATTTATGATTAACAACTTAAAGTAACTATGGCTATTTCTGTTGAATGTAGAAAACGTCCGGATGGCAGCAAGCCAAAGGCTTTGCGTCGGCAGGGGCTTCTGCCAGCGGTACTGTATGGGCACAATGGCACTGAGTCTGTTTCTTTAACTCTGCCGATGAAGACTGCTGAGACTCTTCTTAAAAGAATTAATGTAAATAAAACTGTTGTAGAAGTGCAGGTAGCTGATTTACCGTGGCATGGTAAAGCTGTGCTTCGGGAAGTCCAAGCTCACCCTTGGCGTAATGATTTATTCCACTTCAGCTTTTTTGCGGTAGCTGAGTAGCCGAGTGTTTGGTTTTTTAAACCTCAATAAACCGACCGGGATGACCTCCCATGACTGTATTGCTCGTTTACGCAAGATTTTAAACTTGCGTCGTATCGGCCATGGGGGTACTCTTGATCCTCTGGCAGATGGGGTTTTACCGATCGCACTGGGGCCATGCACCCGCCTAATTCAGTTTTTGCCGGGAGAGAAGATTTACCGGGGGCGGGTGCGGCTGGGTGTTGTTACTGCGACGGATGATTTGGGTGGTGAGACGATCGCTACTACCCCGGCGGGTCATGTGCAACTTGGGGATGTGGAGGCCGCTCTTGCCCAGTTTCAGGGGGTGATCAACCAAAGACCGCCGGTTTACAGTGCGATCCAGATCCAGGGCCAGCGACTTTACGATCTAGCCAGGTCTGGTCGGGTGGTAGAGGCTCCGGTACGGGCTGTGGAAGTTTATCGAATCGAGGTTTTAGATTGGTCGGCGGGGGACTTTCCAGAGGTGGAGTTGGCGATCCACTGCGGTTCTGGCACTTACATTCGAGCGATCGCCCGTGATTTGGGAGTTGTGTTGGGGGTCGGGGGAACCTTGGCGGCCCTGACACGGACTCAGAGTGCCGGATTTTCCCTAGCGGATAGTTGGAGTTTTGAGCAGTTAGCCAAGGGCGAGGGACAGTTTTTGGAGCCTGGGTCAGTTTTAGGGTATTTGGGACGGGTAGATTTACCCATGGAAGTGGCGAAGCGGTGGTGCCAAGGGCAAAAGATTGGAGAAGTTATGGTTAAATCATCTGGTGAGTTTTGTTGTGTTTACGCTGAAGATGGTAAGTTTTTAGGCATTGGTCAGATAGTTGATACGAGCTTAATTCCCAAGGTGGTTATGGCTGGGGAATGAACAAAGGAGGCTAGTTGATGCTGAGTTCCACTGCTGAATTATTAGAGACTGCTAGGCGTAATTTGTATGCCGTGGGGGCATTTAATGTTTATAACCTAGAGGGAGTGAGAGCGGTAATTGATGCGGCTGAGAGTTGTCATAGCCCAGCAATATTGCAGATTCACCCCACGGCTTTGGTGTATGGAGGGATGCCGCTGGTGGCCATGTGTTTGGAAGCGGCTGATTTGGCTGTAGCGCCGATCGCAGTCCACTTAGACCACAGTACTAATCCCCAGGATATCCAGATGGCATTGGCTGCCGGAGTCCGGTCGATTATGGCTGATGGTTCGCCCCTGAGTTTTGCCGAGAATTTAGCTTTTACCAAGAAGATGACGGAGCTGGCCCATAGATATGGGGCAGTGGTTGAGGCCGAAATTGGCCGGATCAGCGGTACTGAGGACGGACTGACGGTGGCAGAAAAAGAAGCGAAGATGACTGACCCAAATCAGGCTGTGGAGTTTGTGGCGGCTACGGGGGTAGACTTTTTGGCAGTGACGATCGGTAATGTGCATGGGGAGTATCGCAGTGAGCCGCGTTTAGATTTTCCTCGGTTGGCTCGGATTCGCGAGTTGATTAATATTCCTTTGGTTTTGCATGGAGCTTCGGGGTTACCGGCAACGATGATTGGACGATCGATTACCTTGGGGGTGTCTAAGTTTAACGTCAATACAGAGGTACGGGCTGCGTTTATGAGATCGCTACAAGCCGGGTTTTGCGAAAACAAGCCCAAGGATTTGCTACAACCAATGGGAGATGCGATCCAAGCCATGACCGGGGTAGTGATTGAAAAACTCCAGCTATTTGGCTCTGTGGATAAGGCTCATCTGCATGAGTCGCCCTACGCTAGTATGCTGGTTGACCCTCGTCTAATAGCAGCGCCACACGCCTACTAACACCCCTTGAATTTGCACTTGGCGGGCTGGGATGCGGATATCTTGGTAATTGATATTGGCGGGTTTGAGGGTGACTACTTCGCCGCTGCGGTAATAGTACTTGAGGGTGGTGCCGTCGCCTTCCACCTGGGCAGCGATGATCGTACCATCTTTGACTGATTCGGGATTGTTGGGCGATCGCATAATTACGACATCGCCTTCGGTAATCAAGGCATCAATCATGCTGTCACCGACCACCCGCAGGGCAAAGTAGTCGGGTTCGTGGAGAATTTCCATCAAATCTAGTTGCTCAGTGGCATCATCGGTAAAGGGTTCTACCAAGCCACCGGCAGCGATCGTCCCTAGAACTTTTAGTCCCTGGGAGGGGGCCCGGAGAATTCGGATAGTTCTAGCCTTACCAGTAGTCCAGTCAATGTAGCCTTTGGAACGGAGGTAATCTAGGCGGCTTTGAATCGGGGCGGGGGATTTGAGGCCCATGGCCTGCATCATCTGGCGAATCGAAGGCGAGTGTTGAGAAGAACGGATGTAGTCCACAAGCCAATCGTATAGTTGTCTTTGGGCTGGGGTAAGTTTTTCCATGATTGTGGGAGTAGTAATGGGGAGTCTAAATACCTCCGTACTACTATTCGTACAATTAAACTAGTTAATTTGTCCAGTAAAATCCCGAATTAATTTGGATATTGGGTTGACCAAGAGCCTTGGATCAACCCTCTCCCAAGAGACTAAGGAGGATGGCTTTTTGAATGTGCATCCGGTTTTCAGCTTGGGCCCAGATGCGGGATTGGGGGCTGGCGATCACCTCTTCGGTGATTTCTTCATCGCGGTGGGCGGGCAAGCAGTGGAGGACGATCGCTTCGGGGGTAGCCATTTTCAGCAGATCCATATTCAACTGGTAGGGCTGGAAGGTTGGTAATCGCTCTAGGGCAGAGCTTTCTTGGCCCATGCTGGCCCAGACATCGGTGTAAAGGATCTGGGAGCCTTGGACGGCGCTGGGGGCATCGGCGGTGATTTCTATGGTGGTGCGATCGCCAGCAATTTTTTTAGCTGTGGCTAAAATTTTTTGGTCTGGGTGGTAGGCGGGGGGACAGGCAAGGCGGATATTAATGCCAGTCAGGGCACAACCAAGGAGGAGGGAATTAGCCATGTTGTTGCCATCTCCCAAATAAGTTAGGGTGAGTCCAGACAGGGAGCCGAAGCACTCCCGGATCGTCAAAAGGTCAGCGAGGACTTGGCAGGGATGTTCCAAGTCGCTGAGGGCGTTGATGATGGGAATTTTGGAGTATTGTGCAAAGGTTTCGAGGTCTGCTTGGGCATAGGTGCGGATTGCGACGGCATCCAAGTAGCCATCAAGGACGCGGGCGGTATCGGCTAGGGGTTCACCCCGGCTGATTTGGGTGGTGCTGGTGTTGAGGTCGATCGCCTGGCCGCCGAGTTGGTACATGGCAACTAGGAAACTCACCCTAGTGCGGGTAGAGGCCTTGTAGAACAGGAGTCCTAGAATTTTACGGCGTAGGGGTTCGACTTGCTTGCCCTTGAGTTCGATCGCCAATTCGAGTAGGTAATGGATTTCCGGAGTATCTAGATCGGCAAGGCTCAATAGATCTCTACCGCTCAAATTAGGCATAGGGCTGGGTGGAATGATTGATTAAATTACGGAGAATAGTATCAGTTTTTAGGGGAGCTACTAAACTGGCTGGCCAATTAGGGATTGATTTTGCTGCAGGAGTTGGTTGATTGTGGCGGCATTTAGGGGGTGAGACAACCAGAAGCCTTGGGCATAATTGCAGCCCATATCTTTTAGCTGTTGCATTTGCTGAGCATTTTCGACTCCTTCGGCAATGACCTGTAGGTCTAGGTTTTGGGCCAGTAGCACAATGGTATTAACAATAGATTTAGCTGGTTTGTGGTGGTTATTTTGCTGATGGGAACTATTGATAAAGAAGCGATCGATTTTTAGGGTATTGATGGGAAATTGGTGGAGATAGCTCAAGGAAGAGTAGCCAGTCCCGAAGTCATCGATCGCTAGGCCAATTTGCCTAGCCCGTAGCTCATGGAGAATTGAGTTAGTTACTTCAGGTTTAGCTAGCAGGTGACTTTCAGTAATTTCCAAGGTTAGGTATTGGCCATCCAAACCCGTAGCTGCCAAGATTTGGTCTAGGTTTGAAAGAAAAGCTGGGTGGGATAGCTCATGGACTGAAATATTGATGTGGAGGCCGAGGGAGAGGGGCTGAATATATTTAGCAGCCCAGCTCAGTTGCCAGACCCGGAGTTGCCAGCAAGCCTTTCGGAGCATCCAAATGCCAATGTGAAACATCAGGCCAGTTTCTTCAGCTAGGCTCAAAAATCGGTCTGGGGTAATTAGGCCCTGCTGGGGATGTTGCCAGCGCAGGAGAGCTTCGAGGGCAATGGTTTGGCCGTTGGTGAGGTTAACAATGGGTTGGTAATAGACTTGGAATTGAGATAGGGATTCGGGGGAGTGGTGGGGGTGATTTTTGGGGAGGATGTCTTGCCAGTCAGCATCAAAGGGGGGCAAGTCGACGTGGTTAAGTAGTTCTACGGCTCGGCGTAAGTCGGTTTCAAGCTGCATTAGTTCTACGGCTCGCTGGTGCATGGCTTGGTCGAAGACTTCAAAACGACCTTTGCCCAGGGATTTGGCGCGGTATAGGGCTGTGTCGGCATCTCGGAGTACTTCTTCGGGATGGTGGGACATCTCGGTGCTGAGGATGATGCCGATGCTTACGCCGCTGAAGATTTCATGGCCATCCAGATAAAAGGGTGATCGAAAGCTGCGGTGAATTCGTTCTGCTATTTGTCTGGCAAGGTCTAGGTGCGGAATGTTTTCCAAGATGATGGTAAATTCATCGCCTCCCAGGCGAGCTACGGTGTCACCATCACGGACGCAGCGGCTGAGAACTTGGGCGATCGCCTGGAGCAACTTGTCGCCAATGGAGTGTCCTAGGCTATCGTTGACCACCTTAAATCTATCTAGGTCTAGGTAGAGTACGGCAAATTTATAGTCGGGGGAAAGTTTAATTTTTTCTAGGGATTGGGTTAGCCGGTGGAGGAATAAGGCCCGGTTGGCTAGGCCTGTCAAGGGATCGTAGAGGGCTTGTTTTTGCAGTTGTTCTTTATCGCGTTTGCGATCGGTGATGTCTTGGACAGTGCCTTCGTAGTAGAGCAAATTGCCGTGGTGATCGCGGACAGCTCTGGCGGTTTCGCTAATCCAGATAATTTGTCCGTCTCGGCGGTAGACCTCTGATTCAAAATCAGAAACTACGTCATTTTCCTGGAGGAGGGTCTGAAATTCGTAGCGACGGCTGGGATCTTTGTAGAGTTGGTGGGCAATGTCGGTGAGTTCGATGGCGAGCTCCTGGGGGGAGCTGTAGCCGTAAATGCGGGCCAGGGCTGGGTTGGCCCTCAGGTAGGTGCCATCGCGGGTGGTCTGAAAAATTCCTGCGATCGAGTTTTCAAAGATGCTGCGGTAGCTGCGTTCGGCTTGCTGGAGGGCATCAATTAGCTGACCTTGGACAATTTCTGCTTTTTTGCGGTCGGTGATATCGGTAATAAAGCCCTCCAGCCCAATCACATAGCCCATGTCATTGTAGACTGCATGGCCTTTTTCCCACACCCAGCGGATTTCTTTATTTTTGGTGACTATGCGGTATTCAAATACGTAGGGCTGGCGTTGGGCCATGGCTATGCTAATGGCATTACTGAGGTTAGCTGCATCTGCGGGATGATCAATACTGCTAAATATATCCAAGGGGCCGAGCAGTTCATCGCTAGTGTAGCCGGTCAATTGGAAGCAGCCATCACTGATATAGGTAGTTTGCCAGTGGGGTTCATTGCGGCAAGTGAAGGCAATGCCAGGCAAGGAATTGATCAGGGTGCTGAGGCGGCGCTGGCTTTCTTGGAGGGATTGACTGGCTTGTTTGTGTTGAAAAACTGCCCCCAGCTGGGAAGCCACGGTGGTAATCAGTTGGGCTAGACGGGAGTCTTCTGGGTGCGATCGCAGCATAAAAAATACCAAAACCGCAATTACTTGGTCATCAACCAGAATTGGTACACCAAAGGCAGCCTTGAGGCCCAGGGATTCAGCAAGGTGACGATGTTTAAGGTGTTTAAAGTGGGGATTTTGGGCAATGTTATCTAGCCAGATGGGCTGGCCCTGCCAGACCTGGCCGACCAAGCCTTCGCCTTTACTAAAGGTAAATTGGCTAATGCTAGTGCGGGCTTGGGTTATCTTTTCAATAAATAGTTCATCAGGGTGGTCGAGGTGGACTTGCCAGGCGGGGCTGGCTTCTAGGTAATCGCCTTGGGCTGAGGGAATCCAAGCCTCGCCATAGTTCCATTTGGTAGCTTGACAGACCTGTTGGAGGGTAGCGTTGATGGCTGCGTGGAAGTCTGGGGCACTACTGATGACATGGGTAAGGTTCTGGAGCAGGTGCAGGTGGGATTCAGCTTGCTTGAGATTGGAAATATCCCTGAGGCAGCCAGCGATTTGTTGGAGCTGGTGTTGATGGTTGTAGGTGCCGACCCCCTGTTCCCAGATCCATTTAATTTGGCCAGTTTTGGTAATTATGCGGTATTCATAGCTGTAGGGTTGCCTGCGGGCGATGGCGATGCTTTGGAGCTGATGGATACGATCGCGATCCTGGGGGTGTATCAGGCAAGTTAAGGTAATAGTCTTGTCTAGAAACTCTTTTTGGGTATAGCCTGTGGTGCTTTGGCAGCCAGCACTAATAAAATTGCAGACCCGGTTGGCATCACAGGTGTAAAAAAGCTGAGATAAATGTTCAATAAGATCAGATAGAAGATAGGACACAAATAATCCCTCAGTGGCATCTGTTTTAGTTCTTGTGGTAAAGAAGGGGATGTTGGCTGGGTGCAGCATGAATAATGAATTGAATGGGCCAGGGAAGAAATTTCCAGGGCGGCGACTAATCACAAAGCATACCGATGAGTTGCACTTATACGTCTGCAATAAGTCTTAGCTGTGGACTGCTTGGAGTTAGCAAGAGTCAATTGTGCGCCCCTGAGTTAACATTCTCAGTCGGGTAGATAAGATATGCCTGTAACTGTTTGGGATGTAGGATGCTAGCCAGAAAGTATAAAAGACTGCATAGTTGATAAACAGTTAACTTGACTACAACTCAATGACTCCCTATTTATTTTTACTCCCAGCTTTAGCGGTCTTAGGGGTAACGGTTTTCGGGCCGGCATTACAGGCATTTTATTTAAGTTTCACGCGCTATAGCTATGATTTGACTAGACTTCCCCAGTGGGTGGGCTGGTCTAATTTGGAGCAGCTAGTCAATGACCCGGTATTTTGGAAGACCTTGGGCAATACCTTGCTGTATTTAGTTGGGGTGGTACCGATTTTGGTTTTGCTGCCTTTGGGTTTGGCGATTTTGGTGAATCGATCGCTGCGGGGAATTAACTGGTTTCGGGCAGCTTTTTATAGCCCAGTGGTGATCTCGATGGTGGTGGCGGGGATTGCTTGGCGGTGGTTGTACAGCAGTAATGGCCTATTAAATCAGGGTCTGCGGGCTGTGGGGTTGGGGGCAATTCCCTGGCTAACTAGCCCCCAGTGGGCAATTTTTAGTGTGATGGCGGTGACGGTTTGGAAGGGTCTGGGCTATTACATGGTGATTTATCTGGCGGGTTTGCAGTCGATTCCTCAGGAGTTGTACGAGGCGGCGGCGATCGACGGAAGTGATGGCTGGGGCAAGCACTGGTCAATTACTTTACCCTTGATGCGTCCTTACTTGGTTTTAGTGGCGGTGGTTTCGGCAATTTCGGCCACTAAAGTGTTCGAGGAAGTTTACATCATGACCCAAGGCGGGCCTTTGAATAGTTCAAAAACGATCGTCTATTACCTATATGAGCAGGCTTTTAACAGGTTAGAGGTGGGTTATGCCTGTGCGATCGGACTAGTGATGTTTTTAGGAATTTTAGTTTTGTCACTAATTAATTTGAGTCTGACTAGATCCCAGTCTCAGCCCAATTGGCGTTGAGTTAGCACAGGGCCGGGTGCTCAGTGGTAGATTAATAGAATTGGGTACCGGAAATTGGACTTAGGAATTATGCAAAGGCACCGCTCCATCTTAGTATTTATCATTGTTCTAGTCTGTGTGGCGATTGGGGTAGCCATGAGGGTACCGCCAAAGCTAGGACTAGATTTACAGGGGGGGTCTCAGTTGACGATTCAGGTAAAAACCACGCCTCAAATTACCCGGATTACCCCAGAGAATCTCCAGGATGTTTTGAAGATTATTGAAAACCGGGTGAATGGGTTGGGGGTTTCTGAGGCGATCGTCCAAACCGTCGGTGATGATCAGATTTCGGTGCAGCTACCGGGGGTCAACGATCCCGCCCAAGCTGAGCGGGTGTTAGGGGGCACAGCCCGACTGGAGTTTCGGAAACAGAGACCCGGTACTGAAGCTCAACTGGCGATCGAACTACAGCTAAGAGAGCAATTGCGAGCCGAGCAGCAGCAACTCAAGGCCGGCAGTGCCGATCCAGAGGCCTTGAAAAAAAATCAAGAATCCCTAGCAAAGACCCAAAAAGCCATCAAAGACTTGTTTGAAGAAACTGGCTTCACAGGGCAAAACCTAACCAATGCCCAGCCACGGGGAACAGCCGGAGGCGGCTGGGAAGTACTGCTATCTTTTAATGATGAAGGAGCCAAGCTATTTGCGAGCCTGACCAAAGACTTAGCGGGCACTGGACGCAGTATTGGCATCTTTTTGGACGAGTCTTTAATCAGTTACCCGACCGTGGGGCCAGAGTTTGCTCAAACTGGGATTACTGGGGGAGGCGCGACGATTTTCGGAAGTAATTTTACTGCCCAAAACTCCAATGAACTAGCAGTTCAACTGCGTGGGGGTGCCCTGCCGCTACCTGTAGAAATTGTTGAAAATCGGACTGTGGGAGCTAGCTTGGGTCAGGACAGTGTAGCCCGCAGCATTAATGCGGTGATTGCGGGAACAATTTTAGTTTTGGTATTTATGGTGCTCTATTACCGGCTACCGGGGGTAATTGCCAATATTTGCCTATTGGTTTACGCTCTTTTGACCTATGCAGTTACTGTTCTTGTGGGGGTCACCTTGACCCTACCGGGGATTGCTGGCTTTATCTTGAGCATTGGGATGGCAGTAGATGCCAATGTATTAATTTTTGAACGAACTCGCGAGGAACTACAGGCGGGCAAGACTCTTTATCGTTCGGTGGAATCAGGGTTTTACCGGGCTTTTTCCAGTATTTTGGATGGGAATATCACAACGATTATTGCCTGTGTGGCTTTGTTTTGGCTGGGGACTGGGTTGGTTAAGGGGTTTGCTTTGACCCTAGCGATCGGAGTTGCAATCAGTATGTTCACAGCAGTGACCTGTAGCCGGACTTTGATGATCCTGCTAGTTTTGGGAATGCCAAACTTGAAGCAAAGGCCAGAGCTGTTTGCTCCTAATGTGAATCAAAAGGCGGCTAGTTAGGGGAGGAAGACACGATGCGGCTAAACGTTATCCAAAAAAGAAACATCTGGTGGTTTATTTCGGCTTTAATCATTGTGACCGGGATTGGAGCAATGATTATTTCTTGGGTCAGTATTGGTGCTCCTTTGCGGCCGGGCTTAGATTTTGTTGGTGGTACTAAGTTACAGGTGGAGTTAGATTGCCGTGGAGCTGGGGGCTGCCAGCCCATAGAAATTAATAGGGTACGTCAGATTTTAGAGTCCCAGGGGTTAGGAGGTAGCACGATTCAGGTGATTGGGGAGAAGCAGCAGGGTTTAGTTGTGCGATCGAAAAGCTTGGATGTGGAGCAGCGCACTAAAGTGCTCCAGACCCTAGCTGAGGGTGTCGGTGCCTTTGATCAAAAGGCTATCCAAATTGATACGGTGGGGCCGACTCTGGGGAGACAGATTTTTATTTCTGGGGCCTTGGCAACAGTTGTTTCCTTCGCAGGGATTTTGATTTATCTGACGATTCGTTTCCAATTTGATTATGCTTTTTTTGCCTTTGTGGCCCTATTCCACGATGTCTTTATTACATTGGGAATATTTTCAATGTTGGGTCTGTGGCTGGGGATTGAGGTGGATAGTTTGTTTGTGGTGGCAATTTTGACGATTATTGGTTTTTCTGTAAATGATACGGTGGTGATTTACGATCGTATCCGGGAGGTATTGGCATTGAACCCGGAGCAATCGATCAACCAAGTGGTCGATGACGCGGTGAATCAGACCATAACGCGGTCGATCAACACCACTTTTACTACCATGTTGCCTTTGTTTGCAATTTTCTTTTTTGGCGGTGAAACTCTCAAGTATTTTGCCTTGGCTTTGATCATTGGGTTTATAGCTGGAGCTTATTCCAGTATTTTCATTGCCAGTACACTTTTGGCGTGGTGGCGTGAAGGGCATCCACCAAAAATTGTGACTTCATCTGCTGAGCAGTAATATTCCTATGTTTTCAGAGAAATCACCAGAGCTAAAGCGGCAGATGCAGCGCCTTTATCAACTGAGTGTCTATGGGCGTTGGTCGGTGGTCGGAATTTTATGGCTGGCGATCGCGCCAATTTGCCTGTGGCAGCTCCGGGGGGAGTTGAGCCTGTGGCGGCAGCACTTCACTTGGACGGCTGTGCGCTATGCGATCGCCTACAACCGATTACCCAGCTTGGGCTTAGCTTTTTGCATTGCCATTACTACAGCGGTTCTAGTGTGGCAAAGTCGAAATATTCTCCTAGGGCTACCCACAGCCGAGGAAAACAGACTCCGCAAGCAGGTATTAAAAATTACTCAACAGGGCAGGTCTCACCCCCTGTGGCGATGGGTTTGTGAGTGAGAGTAGGAAATCAAGCTTCCTGTACTTAGAAATACCTGTGGTAACCTTGGGATGTTTTCAAAAATTACAATGGCCTAGGGAATAATTTCTGAAAAGCTCGCGATCATAGCCTGAAAATTAATCCGAGATTGGGTGGTCATCTTGGAAGTTTATCAAATCAATTGTCTTTTTTTAAGGAAACTAAATAAACTGGACTGTTGCCCATCCTGAGGAAATAACACCATAGATTTTATGAATCAGTGGTACGACTTTGACTTGAATCTCGATGAGAAAGGTAGTTTTACCGGGAGAGTATATGCATATACCTGATCGTCTAGTTGAGGACATCAAAGATTATCTAAATCGTCAATCAGAGCAGGGTAGCTTAGAGGCAAAACTCCTTTTGGAGCAGTTAGAAAGGGTGCCTCCCCAAGTTGGGGATTTAGTTGCTCTAGTCTCTCCTGAAGAAGTATTAGGTTGTTAATTTAGGAATATAGACAATGCCTACAAATTTGTATGATGGCTCAAACTTTACTGTGGCACCCAACTTAGGCTTGGGCTCTGGGGGAATTAGGCGATTGGCGTATGGACAGATTCCCACTCCTACGGGGCCGGCTCCTTTGGTGCCTTTGGCTACGGGGGCTGGTACAGGTACACTCAACACTAATTTTTCGGCGGGGGCAACTCCAGCTTTTGCTAATGCCTCAGTTGGCTATGCGGGCTATGCAAACTTTGATCCAGCGACTTTGGCCTTGCTACCGAACTTTACAACCAAACTAGACGCTGAAATTGGCTTTACTATTGGATTCACCTTACAGATTGCCAATGAGACTAGTAACCCTAACCGGGCTGGATTTAGCATGACTGTGATCGCCAATGATGGGAAGGGCATCGAGTTAGGGTTTAGAACCAATCAGATTTTTGTCCAGTCTAGTAACTTCACAGAAACTAGTAATTCACCAATCAACACCACCGCAACCCGCAGCTACACGCTCAAGGTTGTCAATGGCCAGTACACCCTCTTGGATGGGACAACTCCAGTGGGAAGCTTAGTTAATCAACCTTTGATCAATTACAACTTCAATCCAGCTACCAGTACCCCGCCAATCCCTTTTAACCCTTACACTACACCTAATTTTTTGTTTTTTGGGGATAACACTGACCAGGGTAATTCTCAATTTACCATCAGCAACATTACGGTGAATACTTTACCTACTGCGAATAATGAGAGCTACAGCACGCCAGTGGGCAAGGTGTTGAATGTGGGAGCTAACCAGGGGGTTTTAGCCAATGATACTGATGGGGATGGCGACACCCTAAGCGCGGTGCTGGTTACGCCACCTACTTTTGGCTCGGTGACATTGAATGCCAATGGCAGTTTCACCTATACTCCTAATCCAGATGTTAATGAGGTCGATCGCTTCACTTACCGCACCAGTGACGGTACAGCTGAATCTACTAGGATTGCCACAGCAGCAGTGAGGGTTGGCGATCCAAAGCCGCCCTTAACAGCAGAAATATTAGCATTGTTACGTAATCCGGCTGCGCCGACAACACCTCCTCCTGTACAAGCAGGGTCACCGTTGAGGACTCTTGCTAGGGCAATTTCGGTGATTTTGCCCCAGTCAATTTTACAGGTGGTGAATTTCAACTTTAATTTCAGTTTTTCAATTGGGTTTGGCTTTCCTGTGATCGCTGCCTGTGAGGAAATTATTCTGGGGATTGGGCGACAACGGGGCCTAATCACTACTCTAGTTATCCCAATTGATAATGCTGCGGGCAATGACGACGATGATGACAAGAAAGGTAGTTCCAATCGTCGGACTTATCGGGTACAGGGTTTGGTGAGAAACACTAATGACGACGATGATGATGATAGCCAGAGCAGGGCATCAGAATCCGAAGAGCTAGTATTTGGCTTTGATGGTCTGACTGAAAATACTAGTGGTGACGATACTGAGGGCGAGGATGTGATTGTGGTTACTGCTAGACGGGAAGCTATTTTTGGTTTCCGGGGCAATGACTCGATTTGGGGTCGGGGTGGTGATGATCGCATCTTTGGAAATTTAGGGAACGATCGGCTGCGGGGTAATCGAGGTAACGATTGGTTGCGGGGTGGTCAGGGTGATGATCAGCTCTGGGGCGGCCTCAATGACGATGTGCTTGAGGGCGGCCGGGATGATGACCAGCTTTGGGGTGGCCAGGGTAATGACATCCTCCGGGGCGGGGAAGGTGATGACCAGCTCAACGGCGGCCAGGGCGATGACTATCTTGACGGCGGTGCTGGGGATGATGTCCTCCGGGGCGGTGCCGGGCGCGATCATTTCTGCTTGAGGAGAGTTATGGGCCGGGATACGATCGTGGACTTCCGGGCTGATGATTTACTGGAGTTGAGGGATGGCCTAACCTACGGAGACTTGGTTTTCACTCAAGGGGTAGGGGCTACGATCATCAGTGTGGCTAATCCCTCGACTGGACTTCAGGCGATCGCCACCTTAGTGAATGTCCAGATCACCCAGATCAGCGTAACCAACTTTGTCAGTATCTAGAGACGGCTATCGGTCTGCTCTAGAATGCTGATCAGACCAGTGCGGGGTTGCCATTGAACAGCTCCGTGCTGGCCTGTCCAATAACTAGGAATGCTTAGTTCTTGAAGGATTGGCAGGTTGCTGGCGGCGATTTGGGGGGTTGTGGCGATCGCGGTGCTGGGACGAATGGATTGCCAGAGAGATTTGGGTAGTGAAGCACCAGACCAAACCAAGTAATCAAAATTAGTAAGGCTGGGTAAAGACTTGAAATCCTCAACACGGCTCATAATTAGCCATGTGCGGTCAAGCAATGTAAGTTGCAAGACCGGTGCAGAGCTACTGAGAAATTGCCACGTAATATTTCCCAAGTTAGTGGGTTGATTGGCTGTAATGACCTGTTTACCTGGGGATAGTTGAGTTGTGTAAATAGTTTTAATGGGGATTTTCAGCTCAGACCAGTGGTTATCTGCGGAGGCTAGATCGATCGCCGCATCAATGTAATTAATACCCTGTTGTTGCAAGAAGGGGGTTAGAGTCAGTTTGAGGGTATTGGGTTTACCGGTATTTATCAGGACAACTTGACCCCGATTTTGGATAACCATAACCTGTTCGCGCTGACTAGCCAAGATAGTAGCTTGAGTGAGGTTAGCCTGGTGGTAAAGGTTAGGAACCAGCAAAATTACTAGTGTGGCTAGACCGGCATAAGTCCATTGGGGACGAGCTTTTGGCCATAGCCAAACCATGAGAAGGATAGCGTAGGCGGAGATCATCTGGGCTAGGGAGATTTTGCCGAGGGCGATCGCATTGCCGGGAAGGTGGCTAAACCACTCTGTAATCTTGATTAATCCCCAGGTTGGCCAGAGTAGAGGGTAAGCCAAAACACTACCAGCCAAGGGATAAACTACCGCCGCTAAGCCACTGAGTACACCCCCAAGGCTAATTAGGCTGACTAGGGGAGTTGTAATAATGTTGACTGGGATGCTGTAAACAGCAAAAGTACTAAAGTTGTAGAGCAGAATTGGTAAAGTCCAGATTGTGGCGGCGAGGGGTACAGCAATGGCGGCGGCGATCGCCCCAGGCAGCCAATCTAGGAGTTTATTGATTGGCTCAACCGTTGTAACTAGCCCAAAGGTAGCTAGGAAGCTCAATTGGAATCCGAGGTCCCAAATCCAAGCTGGCTCAAGAATCAGTAATAGGGTCGCGGCAACTAGAAGGGCATTGAGGGGTTTGGTCTTACGGTCGATCGCAGTACCAATCAAAACTCCAAACCCCATCACCACAGCCCTAGCTACGGCCGGTTGCCAACCAGCCAAACTGGCAAATACAACTAACCCAAGTGTACCGACACCTGCTTGCACTAGAGGTCTAGCAGTACGGGTTAGATACAGCAATGTACCTAAAATCAGAGAGACTTGGAAACCAGAGGCTGCTAGAACGTGGGCCAGACCAGTTTGGACAAACAAATCCTTGAGATCATAGGGAAGATCAACGGCTCGACCACCCAATACCATAGAGCTGACCAACTCGCCAACTGGACTGCCAAGCCAAAGAATTTGGGATTGAGCAATTCTTTGACGGATTTGCCACCAGCCCCAGGGGGGGCGATCGCTAAATTGAGCATCAACCAGACTGAGAAACTTACCACTCATACCCGCAAAGCAGTCTTCCCTGGCTAAAAAAGCACGGAAATTGAAGCCTCCTGGGTTCATACTGCCCTTGGGCTGGTACAGGGTACCGTTGACCTTGACTCGGTGTCCCGGATAAATCCCAGTACCTTGTAAAAGAGGTACGGTAACGTACAATTTACCAGTGACACTTTGGGGAGGCTGGGCAATAATTTGTTCAGCTTCTAACCAAAAGCGGAGACGCTGACTGCGGGTCAACATCGGTATAGATAGGACTTTACCTTGAACCGTCACAGGTTCTGCTGAGCTAGCACCGCCAATAACTACAAACTTACTGATATCTGTAGGTTCTGGAACAGGTTGCTTATACCAAAAGTAGACCGTAGCAAGACTGGCAAAAAAGCCCGCTAACAGACAAGTTTTAGCCGTCAAGGGAATAAACCTAGGCAATAGCAAAGCAGCAGTGACAGCTAGAACTGTAAGGCTACCGACATAGGGTAATAGCTCTAGAAAGTTAGCTGTTGGAGATGGAAAGTTTCCGATCGCACTGACAGCCAACCCCAGAATATATGCCAAGCAAAATAACACCCCAGCCATAAAATTAAACAGTCTAGATAGATAAACCTAGAGTCAAACCTAGAAAAGCATGAACTAAAAGAACTCCCATCGCCAAGCTACCTATGTAAGCATGAACAGTACGCAGAATATCTTTACTACCACCAAAACCAGTCAAAGAAATCAAACCATTAGTAGTAAGTAAGGCTATCACCAAGCTGCCAGTCCAAAAATGAGGGCTAGACAAAATTGGCTGATTTTGCATAACCAAAGACAGTAGTCCACCAACATAACCAGCAGCTAAAAATAAAAATAGCCAAGGAGCCATTTTTCTGTGGTTTGAGCGACTAATAATAGCAGCATCAGCATCAATAGATAAACGACCTCGCCAGCCAGTAATAGCTACAAAACTACCAACAAAAACAACTACAATCCCCATCATTAGAGGGTGACCCCAATGCACAATTGGTTCTGGCACATCTACATCACGGAAGAACTGAGCAGCAGGTTCTAGTAGATTTGATAAATTACTGGCTAGTTTCTCCGTGGGTAGAGCTTGAGCTAACCGCCAAGTGAACATAAAACTTACCCCCGTAATTCAGCTAAAAGTTTACTAATATACTCGCAATCAATATACCTACCTTAGGATAGGTAACTATCTTTCCATAATAGATACTGCAGGCGTGTTTTTAAGCAGGGGAAATCCCAGTTGTTCACGCTGCTGTACGTACAAAATAGCGACTTGTTTCGCTAAGCTACGAATTCGACCGATATATCTAGTCCTCTCAGTTACCGAGATGACTCCTCGTGCATCTAGTAAATTAAATGAGTGGGAACACTTCAAAATATAATCTAAGGTAGGTAAAACCAAATTTCGTTCAACTAGATGCTTGGCTTCTTTTTCATACAAATTGAACAAATCAAATAGCAGTTCAGGTGTAGAATCCGTAAAATTATAAGTACACTGCTCAATTTCTCCCTGGAGATGAATATCTCCGTACGTTACTTGATCATTCCAGCGAATTTTGACTAGTGCATCGACAGTCTGAAGATACATAGCCAATCTTTCTAATCCGTAGGTAATTTCTATAGACACTGGACAGCAGTCAATGCCACCACACTGCTGAAAGTAAGTGAATTGGGTAACTTCCATACCATCTAGCCAAACTTCCCAACCAGTACCCCAAGCACCAACAGCCGCATCTTCCCAGTTATCTTCAACAAAACGGATATCATGATCTTCAGGATAAATGCCCAATGCGCGCAGTGACTCCAAGTATATTTCCTGGATATCGTCAGGGGACGGCTTGATAAGTACTTGGTATTGGTAATAATGCTGAAATCGATTGGGGTTTTCGCCGTAGCGACCATCGGCAGGGCGGCGGCAGGGTTCTACATAAGCTACAGACCAAGGCTCTGGTCCCAAGGCTCGTAGGAATGTGTGGGGGTTTTTTGTCCCTGCTCCCTTCTCAATATCATATGGCTGGACAATCAAGCAGCCGCGATCGCCCCAAAATTCATGTAATGTCAAGATAACAGACTGAAAATTTAAAGACATCTAAAAAATCTGAACCTCTCAAGAGAACATAGGGAAATTATCCAGCTAATTGGCATGGAATAGGGAGGGGTATTGCCCAAGAGTTTTTTTACAACGGAAACGGGTAAGAAATAATTTTCAGAGTGGTGGTGGTGGGGGGGGTTGACAAGCGTTGGGTTGGGGAGTAGATTGGTAAATGCGCTCCGAGAGGAGAAAGCAGCACCTAGAAAAAAAAATAGTTTGGAAGCTAGACACAGAGGAGCATCCAAGGATAGAGGAATAAACCAAACAAAAACCATCAATTAAAAAATGGAGAGTTTGATCCTGGCTCAGGATGAACGCTGGCGGTATGCTTAACACATGCAAGTCGAACGGGCACTCCGGTGCTAGTGGCGGACGG
>Ga0272446_1002752_pt1 | contig 23357 bp, 19 predicted proteins | sample YNPCB0061_FD_194587 | JGI IMG/M metagenome (GOLD analysis project Ga0272446, IMG submission 194587) | Hot spring microbial mat communities from Yellowstone National Park, WY, United States - YNP-CB-006-1 | ecosystem: Environmental > Aquatic > Thermal springs > Hot (42-90C) > Sediment | place... | reverse complement strand
CTCGGCCTGAACCCGATCAGCCGCACAGTGTATGAGAACGCCGCCGCCGCGATTACGGGGATGGCCGCCTACTATGCCCAACACGGACAGCAACCTTCCAATCAGGGGCAATCCCGCCCCGCCATTGCGGCCACCATGCTCGGCAACACGACCAAACCCCTGATCCACATCCGCCCGCGCTTTGAAGAAGCCGGTTACGATTTCGTGATCTTCCATGCAAACGGCGTCGGTGGCCCCGCTATGGAAGAACTGATCGGACAGGGGGCGTTCACTGCCGTGCTGGACTACACGCTCAGCGAGATTGCCGGTCATATCGCGGGCGGTTTCCACGATGGCGGCCCCTCGCGGCTGGATGCGGCGGCACAAGCGGGAATCCCACAGGTCATCGTGACGGGCTGCCTTGATTTTGTCGTGTTTGGTCACCGCGACGAAGTGCCCGATAAGTACCATGGGCGGCCTACCTACTACCATAACCCGGAATTTACCCTCGTGCGGCTCACCCATGATGAACAACTTCAGGCCGCACGGTGGTTGGTGGAAAAATTGAACCGCGCAAGCGGCCCCGTCACCGTGATTGTGCCGCTCGGCGGTGGCTCAGTGATGGACAAGGCTGGGGGGGCCTTCTGGCAGCCGGAGACGAACCGCTTGATGCGGGAGATTCTCCGGAATGGGTTGAAGTCCGGCATCAAGTACCTAGAACTGGACGGCCACATCAATGACGACGCCTTCGCCGATGCTGTTTTTGAAGAAATGATACTTGCAGTCCGCAAATAACCAGTAACCATGATTAAGTGAGGTTTTTATCATGCCACCCAAGAAGACGCCTGCTAGCAATGGCGGTAAAAAAAGCGTGAAGGCCCCTAAGGGCAGCGCCAAAGCCAGCCCTAACGGAAATAGCCCACGCCGCAAGACCCTTGATTTAGGCTTCCCATCGTTCTGTCTGGGCGATTTGAGCTACGTAGATGTGCAGGAGTACCTCAAGTATTCTGATACCATCCTGATCCCAAAGGCCAGTTTGGAGCAGCACGGCCCGCACCTGCCCCTGTACTGCGATACGATCACGGCGTTGGAGGTCGCTAAGCGGGCGGGCGAACAGGCGGGCATCCTCTACACCCCGACGCTGTGGCTGGGCTACTCGCCTCAGCACATGCGGGCCCCGGGTTGGGGCGCGGGGACGATCACCCTGCGGGAAAACACATACCTGAACGTGATTTACGATATTGGCCGTAGCCTGATCCATCACGGCTTCAATCGGCTGATCTTCGTCAATGGGCATGGCTCCAACGTCAAGGTGATCGATCCGGTCTTGCGCCGCCTGCGCTCTGAGACGGGCGCCTTGATCGCGTACTATAAGCCCTACGCCGAGCGCTACATCGGGATGCTGAAGGACGTGCTAGAAGGGCCTGTCGAAGAAACACCCGGTTGGCACGCGGGCGAGTTGGAGACTTCCCAAGTTCTGGCGCACAATGAAAAACTGGTACGCCTTGACCGCGCTAAATCTGACAAGGCGCACGCCCCGCAATGGCTGGGTGAGGCGTGGCAGAAGAACGATGGGATGCCCGATGCGGTCTTTCAGGGCTATCAGTATTTTAACTTCCCCTTTGACCATGAGGAATTCACCGACTCCGGCACGATGGGCGTACCGAGTCGTGGCACAAAGGCAAAGGGCGAAGAGGCCTTCCGCCGTTTCTCCCAACACCTGATCGACGCGGTGGTGGAGCTAGAGAAGGTCGAACTCAACGTCCATAACCGCGATTTCAGCGTAGACAAGGCGTGGACGCCGGACTAACCGCGAAGCCCCCCCGCCTTTCCCCCTCGCCGCATGGAGAGGGGGAAAAGTGGGGGAGAGGCGAGACCACGCGCCTAGCTCGTCTTGGGGGTAGTACGCATCTGGGCAAATTTGCGGACTTGTTCGGTGATTGCCCGTTCGACGGGCAAACGCTCCATGCTGGTGGCGCCGTAAAAGCCGTTGATTCCCGGCATACGCGCTAGCGCCCCAGCAACGGTCTCTGGCTCGTCAAATGGCCCCCCGTGACAGATGACCAGTATATCCTTGCGGATGGCCCGCGCCGCGTCGGCGATCCGCATCGTGGTATCAATCGCCTGATCGAGGGCCGGGGCCACCGACGCCCCAATTGTGCCGCCTGTGGTCAGGCCGACGTGCGCCACAATCAGATCAGCCCCCGCCTGCACCATCGCCCGCGCCTCATCATCGTTGAAGACATAGGGCGTGGTGAGCAAGTCCATTTCGTGGGCGAGGCGGATCATCTCCACTTCTTTATCGTAGCCCAGTCCCGTCGCCTCCATATTCTGGCGCATGATGCCATCGAAGAGGCCCACCGTCGGGAAGTTCTGCACGCCAGAAAAGCCGATCTCTTTGACCTGCTTCAAAAAATAAGGCATTAACCGGAATGGGTCGGTAGCGTTGACGCCCGCCAAGACCGGCGTATGCTTCACGACGGGGAGCACTTCGCCCGCCATCTCCATCACGATTGCGTTGGCGTCCCCGTAGGCAAACAGGCCCGTGATCGAGACGCGCCCAGCCATGCGGTAACGCCCCGTGTTGTAGATCACGATCAGATCGATGCCGCCTGCCTCTTCGCATTTGGCCGAGATTCCTGTGCCCGCCCCACCCCCAATGATCGGGATGCCTTGCGCGGCCTTGTCATACAGTTTTTTCAAGATTTCTGCACGTGGTACAGCCATAACGACCTTACTTTCTTTCGTGCTTGGCGATGATTTCCAGCAACCGCCTCGCCACTTGCCCAGAAAACTCCGGGTGGTTGATGTCCTTCTCACTGATTTCAACGGGAATATCTGGTCGGAGGTGCTTACGCAGGCTCTCCACAAAGGCCTGATCTGCCTCCGGCCACCAGAACGGTTTTTCGGGGAAATCCACCTCAGAAAAGCCGCCGAGAGGAATGAACACAGCGACCGGCCCCTGCGCGGCGTTCAGTTTTTCCGCAAAGATTTGCCCCAACCGGGTGTTTTCGTCGGGGGTGGTACGCATCAGCGTTACGTTGGGATTCCAGCGATAGAATAGCCGATCTTTATAGTGGGCGGGAATCGTTTCTGGCGCCCAGAAATTGCACATATCGATACAGCCGGGCACAACCACTTGTGGGATACCGTGCTTCGCGGCAGCCTCAAGACGGGTCGGCCCGGCGCTGAGGACTCCGCCGCATAGTTCATCGGCCCATTCGGTGGTGGTCATATCCAGCACCCCAACGAAATAGCCGCTTTCGATCAGGTTTTCCATGCTGCGCCCGCCCGTCCCAGTGGCATGGAAGACCAACACCTCGTAGCCCGCCGCCTCTAGGAGATGCCGGGCATGATCGACGGCGCGGGTGGTGTTCCCAAACATGCTGGCCGCAATGAGGGGCTTAGCATCGGCGGTGGGGGGGGCTTCGCCCGTGACCATGCCGCAAATCGCCCCAGCAGCATTGCTGAAAATGGTACGGCTAATGCGGTTTAGACCGGAGACATCGACGACAGCGGGCATCAGGGTAATGTCCGATGTGCCGATATATTGGCTCACATCGCCAGAGGCTACGGTAGAGACGATCAGTTTGGGCACGCCAATGGGGAGCACCCGCATGGCCGCTGCTGCGATCCCCGTCCCGCCGCCGCCGCCCATTGAGATCACGCCGTCGAAGCGGCCCGCCTGATGTAAGCGCTTCAGGACAGCAGCGGCCCCCACGTTCATCACCCGCATGGCCTCGCCGCGATCCCTCGCTGCGACCAGTTCCGGCAGGGCGACCCCTCCCGCCTGTACAACTTCCTCCGCACTGATGTCTGGGGCAAAGGCGGGCGACCCCAACACCCCCACGTTGATCACCAGCGTTTGGCAGCCCCGCTTGGCGATCTCGGCCTTCAGGAAGGCAAATTCCTCCCCTTTGGTATCCAGTGTGCCGATGATGGCAACGGTACGCGCTGTGTTCCCCATCATTTTTTACTTTGCCCCTCGTGCAATGAGATCGGGCAGCCAATACACCTTTAGGCCAACCTGATCGGCGTAACGGGCTAAATGCGCTGCGCTCAACGGCGATTCGGTGAGCACCACTTCCGCGCCGATTCGCTTGATGTGCTCAAGGCGTTGGCGGGCCAGACCTTCGGCCAAGTCTGGGTAGGTGAGGTGCAAGCCGTCATCCGCCCCGCTTGATCTGGCAAGGCTGCGCGACCACACCGAATAAACGCGGATGAATCCCATCCGGTCGGCCAGTTGGCGCGGCACGTCATAGACAGCCCCCGTGCCAAGCGCCTGTTCATCCCCGTTAAAGCCGGGCTGGATCGCCTCCGCTTTGGCCAACGAATCGCCCACCAATGCTGCCGCCCGTCCGTCGTGAATGAAGGCTTTCACGCCGGTGAAGCGCGGCAACTGTTCGGGCTGGAGCGCCTCAGCCAACGCCGCCACGAGCGAGGTGATTTGCACACCATCGGGCAGGGTCACGTTGAGGGCCGGGTACAAGATGCGGAGCGCCCACAGCGTTTGAGCGCCATCGGCGATCACCGTCTTGGCCCCGCTATCGGCAATGGCACGGGCAAGCCGGACGGCCTGATCGCGGGCTGAGTCTAGCGCACCAAGGCAATAGGCTGTTGCGCCGCTTTGCAGCCGGATCACAGGCGCTACCATGCCGACCCGTTCGAGGGCGGCGTGGGCCGCTGAGCGCAGGTTATCCGCGCCCGCCGAGTCGATCTCGCCCGCGATGAGCACGGCATCAGCCCGTACTGGGTCAGCCTGCTGGGAGCCGTGCATCGCGGCGGCCTTCACCACGTCTGGGGCATTCCCCGTCGCGTAGATTTCGGCGCGGGCAGCGGCCATATAGCCGCTGGCCGGGTAGTGGCTGACGCACCACGCCTCAGCGATGCTATCCAAAGTGCCCTGATAGAGGATTTCGATAGCGCGGGGGGTGAGAGTCAACATGCCTTGTGTGTAGCGCCACAACAGCATGGATCGGGCGCGGGTGCTGTAGCTCTCAATGTAGGTCAGGTTGGCGACTTCGCTGGCGGGCTTGCACATCGGGCAGAAGCGACACCCGGCAAGGGTCGGTTCGTACTCCCGGAGCGCTTTGATCGCAAAAGGGGGAGGGGGCGTTGTAGATGTCGCAGATGTTGTGCTCATAGTTCCCCCCCTACGCCGTTGGCCCAAAGCCCATCTTGCCCGGATTCAGGATATTGTGCGGGTCGAGGCTATGTTTTAGCCCCTCCAGCACTTGGAAGGCCGAGCCGTATTGTTCGCGCACCAAGCGGGCCAACTTCAGCCCCACGCCGTGATGCTCGTTCAGGACGCCGCCGCACGCAATTGAAGTGCGCACCGAGAGATTCCAAATCTCGTTGTGCAGGTTGAGCGCCGCTTTAGGGTCACGCGGGGGGGCTTCGACAATGAAGCGGTCATAGACCATTGCGCCCCATGGGAACCAGTGCGAAAAGTGGGCGATGTACTGCAAATTCCATGCTTTGAAACGTTCTTCCAGTACCTTTTTCTTCGTCCAGTACAGGTTTTCGATCTTGTCGAAGGTGGTCAGGGTGTCCATCGTGCCGAACATCCAAGGGAAGTCTAGCGTGTAGGGGGGGAAGTAGAAGTTATAGCGGTGGTTCCACCAGTGCCAACCGGGTTCCGGCCCTAAATCCTCGCCGTTGTGAGCGCGGCAAATCTCTAGGGCACGCCGTTCCTGCAATTCGACCATATCCCGCGGGCCGTCGAAGCCAAAGACGACGTAATTCCCCTGTTCTATGGCCGTGCCAAGCGTGCGCTTCACGACCTTGACCGTACTCGGTGCGTCGTACACCCGAATCACGGTAGGTTGTAGGCGTTCCACCATCATCAGCCGCCCGACTTCAAGGGCTGCCGAGAGGTCGGCGAACATCATGGCCCGGAAGCGGCGTTCTTCGGGCAGCCGTTCGATCTTCATCGTCGCTTCAGTGATGATGCCATAGCTGCCTTCGGCCCCTACGAACAATTGCAGGATACCCGGCCCCGCCGCATGATTCGGCACAGGCAGGGTACGGATCAAGTCGCCGTTGGGCAGGACGACCTCCACTGAAAGCACCATATCCTCGGCCTTGCCATACTTGGTGGAGAGCACGCCTGACCCGCGTGCGGCCAAATAACCGCCGAGAGTCGCCGCGTGCGTAGAGGCTGGGTAGTGGGGCAAGGTGAAGCCCGCCGCGTTGAGATCACATTCTAGCTGGTAGCCGTTGATACCGGCTTGGGCGGTCATGGTCTGGGCCATGCGGTTGATCTCAATGATGCGGTTCAGCCGCTTCAGGTCTACGGTGATCCCGCCGTAGACGGGCATTACACCGCCTTGCGAGCCGCTCCCGCCGCCCCAAGGGACAATCGGCACGCGGTACTGGTTGGCTAACTTGACCACTCGGGAGAGTTCTTCGGGCGTGCCGGGCAAGACTACCACATCGGGCAGGGGCGGCACTTCGCCCCGATCAATAAACATGCGGGGCAACCAGAAGTAGTCTACGCCGTAAATGGTGCGGTCTGTCTCATCGGTCAGGACATAGCCCGCCCCAACGATATCGGCCAGTTCATGCTCCAACATTCGCCATTGCAGGGGGTGCATGGGGTGGCCGTACTGCCTCGCATTCTTCACATGTCCATGATTGGTCATCAAGAGTCGTCCATTCTTGTTGCGGTTGAACAACAAATTCAGGCGTGCCCGCACCCCGCAGCACCCTACAACGAGTCCGGGCGCGGAATAGCTCCGCACCCGGACATTTTACCGATGTTACCTAGCCCCGTAAGGGGTAGCGCCTAGTATTTTATGTCGATGAAGCGGCCCGTCTCTGCCGATTGGAGGATCGCATCGCAGATGACGGCATTCCGGTAACCGTCCTCAAAGGTCGCGCCGTAGGGGGCAACGTCTGTGCCTTCGACAATGGCCCGCAAGATGTGGTCCATCTCGTGGACGAAGGTGTGTTCCCAGCCGATGATGTGCCCCTGCGGCCACCAATTGCTCCACCAAGGATGGTACGATTCCGAGACGAGGACTTGCGTGAAGCCTTGTGTCTCACGGCGGCCATCGCGCCAGAACACTTCCATCTCGTTCATGCGCTCTAGGTTGAAGCGCACGCTGCCCTTTTCGGCGTTGATCTCAAAGCAGTTGTAGTTCTTGCGGCCCGGTGCAAAGCGGGTCGCTTCAAACGTGCCAATCGCGCCATTGGCGAACTCTACAGTTGCAATGAAGGCATCATCGACGGTGACGGTTGCCCGCCCGCCTTCGCTCGTTGGCCGATCCTTGATGAATGTCTTCGTTATTGCGCCGACTCGGGCCGGTTCCCCTACGAGAAACCGCGCAAGGTCAAGGATGTGTGCGCCGAGGTCGCCGAGCGCCCCGCTGCCTGCCACATTCCGATCCAAGCGCCAGACCATGCCAAAATCGGGGTCGGCGATCCATTCTTGCAGATAGACCGCCCGCCAGTGGTAAACCTGACCAAACGCGCCCTGATCGATCAGTTCTTTGATCTGCCGGACAGCGGGCACAAAACGGTAGTTGAAGGCCACCATATGCTTGACGCCCGCCTTGTTCACGGCATCGAGCATGGCTTTGGCTTCGTCCGCGGTGCGGGCCAACGGTTTTTCGCACAAGATGTGCTTGCCCGCCGCCGCCGCCGCGATGCATGGCTCTGCGTGGGCATCGTTGGGGCCGCTGTTATCGAAGAGCACAACATCGGGGTCATTAACGAGGTCGTGCCAATCGGTATAGAATTTCTCGTACCCGTAGCGCTTGGCCGCTTCGCTCACGGCGTCGGCATTGCGCCCGGCAATGGCCACAAGGCGCGGGTTGGCAACGGGGGGGTACATCATATAGGGGAGTTTTTTCAGCGCGTTAGTGTGGGCCTTGCCCATGAAGGCGTAGCCAAGCATCCCCACGCCGACGGTAGGGGCTGATCCGGTGGCCTTGCGGCCTGCCATATTCACAAACCCAACATCTTTATCGCTCATGGTGTGTTTTCTCCTACCTTGCGGCGCTACTTGCGCGTGAAGGCGGCGTCGAAGGCCTGCGTAGAGGCCGAAATATTCACGCGGCGCACCAATTGGAGCGCTTCCGGTGCACCTTGCTCGCGGTGCATCCCACTATCTTCCCACTCTACCGAGAGGGGGCCGTCATAGCCGATGCTGTTCAGGGTACGGACGATCTGCTCAAAGTCCACGCCGCCGCGTCCGGGTGAAACGAAGTCCCAGCCGCGCCGCCGATCCCCAAAGCCGAGATGCGAGGCCAAGATGCTGCGACGCCCGTCCAAGCGCCGGATCGAATCCTTCACGTGGACGTGGTAAATCCGGTCTGAGAACTCTTCTAGGAAACTGACCGGGTCTACAAATTGGTGGTGCAGATGGCTCGGATCGAAGTTGATGCCGAAGGCCGGGCGGTTATTGATGGCTGCCAACGCCTTGCGCGTGGTGTAGATGTCATAGGCGATTTCGGTGGGATGGACTTCAAGCCCGAAGCGCACGCCAACCTCATCGAATACGTCTAGGATCGGGTTCCAGCGATCGGCGAAGTCTTTGTAGCCAGCCTCAACCATTTCATCGCTGGTGGGCGGGAAGCGGTAGATCAGATGCCACACGCTACTCCCCGTGAAACCATTCACGACCTTCACGCCCAGTTTGGCGGCAGCGCGGGCCGTATTCATGACTTCTTCGGCGGCGCGGCGGCGGACACCCTCAGGGGAGCCATCGCCCCACACATGCGGCGGCAGGATTCCCTTATGGCGCTCGTCGATTGGGTCGCACACACATTGCCCGACGAGGTGGGTGCTGATCGCCCATACTTTGAGGTTGTACTTGGCCAAAATATCATGGCGGGATTGAATGTAGCCATCTTCGGAGAGGGCGCGGCTGACGTCAAAATGGTCGCCCCAGCAGGCCAACTCAAGGCCGTCGTAGCCCCATGCGGAGGCTTTCTTGGCGACATCCTCCAGCGTCAGGTCGGCCCATTGCCCGGTGAAAAGTGTTACTGGTCTAGACATTGGAATTTCTTCTCCTTAAGTGTGCAAGGAACAAAATGCTATTCTTCGCCACGCCGAACGCGCTTGGGCGTGACATGGCTCCAGATATTGAAGGCGATGAAGCTGGCCAGCAGCAGATGAAAGCCGATCTGGTAGCCCGCGATATTCCACGCTTGGAACATGCCCAGCAGCCCCAGCGCTACCCCACCTACAATAGCCAATTCCACGGTGTTGTAAGCCCGCTGCGAAATACGGTTGTTCAGTCGCGAGGCAATCAGCCAGATCACGAAGACGAAGGCAAAGACGATGCCGACGAAGATCAGGATGAAGGGAACCCCCGTCAGCAACACATTGTCGCTCTTTGTGCGTTCCGGCAAATCGTTAATGGGGATGATGAGAATCACACCCAAAACGGCCAGTACACCCGCCGTGATGAGGAGGAAGAAGGGCGGACGGGCGGTCTTGTTGCGCGGCGGCGCGGGCGGCATAGCGACCCCATCGAGGGTGTGCTCAGGCGTCTGGTTCACGGTAAAAATTCCTCTCTGCTTCTGAGCCGCTAGGCCAACAAACGCCGTAAGAAGTTCACGCCGTCTTGGGCCAACGCATCCTGAGACGTTGCGAGGTTGCGCCAAATGGCGGCGGCGCGGGCGATGCTCTGTACTTTGCTGGTGAACGATTCGATGACGATGGGGCCGTCATAGCCAATATCTTTGAGGGCTTGGGCAACGTCCGTCCAAGGTACATGGCCCGATCCGGGCGCACCGCGATCGTTCTCGCAGGCGTGAACGTGCTTGAGCCGCTTGCCCACCTGCCGGATAGCATGGCCGAGCGACTTCTCTTCAATGCACATGTGGAAGGTATCCAACATGATTTGGACGTTGGGGCTATTCACCCGATCCACCACCTCAATCGCCTGCTCCGCAAGGTTGATGAAGCTCGTCTCAAACCGATTCAGCGGCTCGATGCACAGGATCACGTCTTTATCGGCGGCGTAAGGGGCTAAATCGCTGAGTTGCCGTACCAACAAGTCCACGTCGCGGGCGCGTTCATCGGCGGTAGCTTGCCATGTACGCCCGACCGCCGAATAGATCGGCCCGACCAAGTTTGTACCGCCAAGGGTGTGGGTCGCATCAATCGCATCGCGGATGTATTGCATCCCATTCTTCCGGATCGCTTCCTCTGGATGGATGAGATCGCGATCCGGCCCCATGGCGGCGCAGGTACTCACGCCCAAGCCGTGCGCCTCGATGATCTCGGCGCCGCGCTTATGATCCATATCCGAAAGGCCCTCTAGCGGGATTTCGATCCAATCGAAGCCCATGCCCTTGACCAACGGGGCAAGGCGCTCCAGCTCAGCTGTCGTGACTGGGGATGTCCACACCCAACAATTTACGCCAAAACGCATAGCGGATTCTCCTTGAAATGCTTTAAGTAAACGCGAGAGGCAACACACCCTCCTAGAGGATACGTGCGCCGTCACTATTGAAGAAATGGAGCCGTTCGCGCTCTACGTCGAAACGCACCTCCTCATGTAACTTGAGGGTCGTCATGCCGGGGACGACGCTTAACAAGGTCTGGTGACCTGCCCGGATGTGCACAACAGTCTCTACACCTAATGGCTCAATCAGCACGACTTGGCCCGCCAATGCCCCCGTCGGCGTGATCTTCACATCCTCTGGTCGGATGCCAAGCGTGAAGGTCGGCGGCAAGTGCGCCGTTGTGTCGGGGGGCATGGGCAAGCTGACCTCGCTGTTCATGATGTGTAGCGTGCCGTTATCGCGGCTTGCTTTGTGTAGGTTAATGCGTGGCGTCCCGACGAGTTGGGCAACAAACGTCGTGGTGGGCCGGTCATAAATATCGGTTGGCGTCCCGACTTGTATCAACTTGCCCTCAAACAGCACCCCGATCCGGTCTGCCATCGTCAAGGCTTCGATCTGATCGTGGGTGACGAATAGGGTCGTACTAGATTGCGTCTTTTGGATGTGCTTCAGCTCAATGCGGAGCGCTTCACGCAGCTTGGCATCGAGGTTGGAAAGCGGCTCATCCATCAGGAAGGCACGCGGACGGCGCACGATGGCCCGCCCGATAGAGACGCGCTGCATCTCCCCGCCGGAAAGCCGGGCCGTCTTTCGTTCCAGCAGGTGGGTAATTCGCAAAAGTTCGGCCACCTGCTGAACGCGGGCTTTGATGTCCGCTTCAGCCATCTTCCGCAGCGGGGAGCGCAGCGGGAAGGCCAGATTGTCATAAACCGACATGGTTGGGTACAGCGAATATTGCTGAAAGACAAAGGCAACATCGCGGTCAGCGGGCGTGTGGGTGCTGACGTCGTTCCCATCAAACAGGATTTGGCCTTCGTCTTGCTTCTCCAAGCCCGCGATCACGCGGAGCGTGGTGGTTTTGCCCGCCCCCGTTGGGCCAAGCAATACCATAAACTCTCCGCTACGGACGCAGAGTGAAACGTCATTCAGGGCGACGACGTGGCTAAACTTCTTGGTGATGTTCTGTAAAACAATTTCGGCCATTGCTTTTAGTTCTCCTCCCGCCGGATGGCCAGCTCGCTCTGCGGGTGGAAGAAGCGCACCATTGCCGGGTCTAGCCCAAAGTGCACGCGCTCACCCATGAGAAAATCGGTATCGCGGTTGGCCCGGATGTGAACTACGTTTGGCGCCCCAACATCAAGGTGCAGCATGGAGAACCCGCCATGCATGTCGGAGGCGTACACCTCCGCCTTGATCAGGTTGTCCGTCTGCTGTACCTCTACCTTGCCCGATTCGGGGCGGAAGCCGAGGATCACTTCGCCCGCGCCGTTCAGCGCCTTGTCCAGCGCAGGCCGCCAGTTGGCAGGGACGGTGTAGCGGTCACCCCGCGGGAAGATGAACTGCCCCTGTTCGTACTGCCCTCTGATGAGGTTCATGCCGGGGCTGCCGATAAAACGGGCCACAAACAGGTTGGCCGGGTCATAGTACACTTCGGCAGGCGTCCCGACCTGCTGCACCATCGCCGCCGACATGACCACGATCCGATCCCCCATCGCCATCGCTTCGATCTGGTCGTGGGTGACGTAGACGGAAGTCGCATGTTGGTCGATGTGCAGCCGCTTGATTTCGGCCCGCATCGTTTCGCGGTAATCGGCATCCAACGCGCCGAGGGGTTCATCCATCAGGAAGGCCGCCGGACGGCGAACAAGCGCCCGCGCCAACGAAACCCGCTGCTGATCGCCACTGCTCAGCGCGCCGGGGCGGCTGTTGAGAAGGTGTTCAATCTGGAGCAGTTTCACGACCTCATCAACCCGCCGATTAACCTCTGCGCGGGGCACTTGCTGGGCCTGCAACGGAAAGGCGATGTTATCCCGCACCGTCATGTGCGGATACAGCGCGAAAAACTGGAACACGAAGGCAATATCGCGCTGGCTAGGGTGTATCCATGTGACATCGCGCCCGTTTAGCTTGATGCAGCCTGCTGTCACGCTCTCCAAGCCAGAGATCATGCGGAGGGTGGTGGTCTTACCACACCCCGAAGGGCCGAGCAACACCAAGAATTCGCCATCTCGTATCGTCAAATCCATCGGCTTGACGGCGTAGTTGGCCCCGAATTTCTTTTCCACCTGAATGAGTTCAATGGTCGCCATTGTTTATTGCCTATCACGCCCTATTTGCGGATCGCGCCGAAGGTGACGCCCCGTAACAAGTATTTGCGCAGCGCAAAGGTCACGATCACGACCGGAATCAGGAAAATCAGCACGCCAGATGCAATGGTATTCCACTCGATCCCGCCGCTGCCCAGAATAGAGGGGATCGCCGGCGGTGCGGTACGGGCATTTTGGGAGGTCAACATCAGTGCGAAGGCGTATTCGTTCCACGCGAAGATCAGGCAAAAGACCGTCGTCGCCGCAATTCCGGTCAGGGCTTGCGGTAGCACGATCTTGCGGAAGGCCTGTAGGCGCGTGTAGCCATCGACCAGCGCGGCTTCTTCGTACTCCCGCGGGATTTCGTCGATGAACCCCTTGAGCAGCCACACCGAAAACGAGAGGTTGAACACGGTGTACAGCAAGATCAGGCCGATGTGGGTATCGTGCAGGCCAAGACTGCGGTACATCAGGAAGATCGGGATGGTCACGACGACGGGCGGCAACATGCGCGTACTGAGGATGAAGAACAGCAGATCACCCGCGCCGGGGATGTTAAACCGACTGAAGGCATACGCCGAGAGTAACCCGAAGAACACGGAGAGGATCGTTGATGCACCCGCAATGACCACTGAATTGACCAGTTGGCTGGCGTATGGGCTGGAACCGACCACCTCGCGGCCCGCATTCAGCATGACGCGGTCTACAAAGCTGAGGTTCGGGTCGTTACGCTTGGCAGCCAGCGCGCTCTCGGACAGGATGCGGTCATCGGTCAGCAGGCCGACAAGGCCCTCTAGGGAGGGGGTGAAGATAATCTTAGGCGGGATGGCCGTCACTTCATTGAGGGGGATGAAGGCCGTGCGGATGATCCAGAACACCGGTATCAGCGAGATGAGCGCTAACACGGTGGCGATTATCGCACGGGCACGCCCAGCCAAGCGGGAACGCGGGCTGAGCTTATCCACCCGGATGGATTCGACAACGGGGGTGCGGGGGCCTGTTTGTTCAAACGTGGTTGTCATGGTCTATTCCCCACGTAGGCGGTTAAGGTAGCGGATATAGACGTTGCTGATGCTGATCACGATGATCAGCACGATGTAGGCGAGGGCGCTGGCGCGGCCTGTGGCAAACTGCCCTTGAAAAGCCAATCGGTACAGTTGGATCGACACCGTTTCGGTGGCGTTGCCCGGCCCGCCCCCTGTCAGGCCCATCATCAGGTCAAAAGATTTGAGTGCTTCAATGGTGCGGAACAAAATGGCGATCATGAGCAGGGGGGCCACTTGGGGCAGCGTGATCCGCCGGAACTGGAACCACGCACTGGCCCGGTCAATGGCGGCGGCTTCATACAAATAATCGGGGATAGCGCTCAGCCCAGACAGGCATAACAACATGACGAAAGGCGTCCACATCCACACATCCACGATCACGACGGCGAGCATCGCGGTGTTCGGGAAGCGGAGCATATCGGTGGCAGCGCGGGGGTCGAGTGGGTTGAGCAGGTAATTGAAAATCCCGTAGCTAGGGTTGTAAATGAGCTTCCAGAACATGCCCACCACCACCGGCGAAAGCATCATCGGAACCAGCGTCATCGTCGTGATGATGCCGCTGCCCCAAAACTTCTGGCGCAGCAACAAAGCCAGCCCAAAGCCCAAGACCGTTTGTAGGCTAACGGAGAGAATGGCATAGACGCCAGTGGTGATAAAGGAGTTCCAGAACGACGGGCGCGAGAGAATCGCAGTGTAATTGGCAAACCCAACCCACTCCGGAGCCTTGTTTGCAATCGCGCTGTAGTTCGTGAAGCTAAGGTAAAGGCTGTAAAACAGCGGGAACACATTCCACAAGATCAAGAGGATCAGGGTGGGAATGATGAACAACCGCACCAACGAAGCATCACTCATGTGGCGGCGGCGCGGGGCTGAACTCGATAGCGCCTGAGCAGTAACAGCCATTCTCAAAAGCCTTTTCTTGCAAAATGAGCACTCGTAAACCGTACTTGCCGATTACCGGGTAGGAGGGGAACGCCCTAAAAGCGCCCTCTTTACCCCTGTGTGATAAGGGTGGGCGCGCTTTAAGGCACACCCACACCATCAGGCGAAGGTCACTTCGGGTAGCCAGCGTCGGTCAAGATTTCCTGCAACCCCACGGCGATGCGGTCGAGGGCTTCTTTGGCCGTGCCCTGACCACCGACAACGTAGTTGTGTAGGTTTTCCTGAACAATGGGGAGCATGGCGCCGTATTCAGGGATGTTGGTGAAGTCCTTGACGAAGGTCATCGTCTCGGCGAAGGCGGCATTGAACGGCGCAACCTTCAGGAAGGCTTCAGAGTTCAGGACTTCGATGTTGCAGGTGTAGCCACCCAGTTCGGCCCACTTCTGCTGAACGTCCTTCGTGGCGAACCACTTCAGGAAGTCAAAGGAGGCTTGCTTGCGCTCATCGCTGATGTAGGCATTGATGCTGATGCCCTGCCCACCGAGCGCCGCGTAGCGCTTGCCATCGATACCGCTCGGCATGGAGAAGTAGCCCGTCACATCGGCAAACTTGTTGCTGGCCGTGTTGGCGAGGGCTGGGAAGAAGGCGAAGTAGTTCATGGCCATCGCCACTTGGCCACTGGTGAAGGCATCATTCGTCTCTTGGAAGAAGGCGTTGCTCAGGCCGGGGGGCGAGCAGCATTCGTACAGTTCACGGTACATTTCGAGGGCTTTGATGGCATTCTCGGAATTCACAACGCCTTCAGTCTTGAATTCGCTGTTGTACCAATCGCCACCATAGCTGAAGAAGATGTTCTGGAACCCCATCGTGATCGCGTCGTAGTCTTTTTGGGTGTAGATCGCCGCCCCGTACAGGCCCTGATCTTTGCGGGTGAAGAACTTGGCGATGTCGATCAGTTCCGGCCACGTGGTCGGGATGCCGAGTTCACGGCCATACTTGGCTTTGAAGGCTTCTTTTTCTTTGGGGTCTTCAAACAAGTCTTTGCGGTACGCCCAGCCGTTGGCGTCGCCTTCGGTGGGGAAGGCCCAATACCTGCCACTACCTGCCGGATATTCGCCGTAGTATTGCAGCGTGGCGGGGGTAACGGTCTTCGCCAGATCGCCGTTGTTCTTCATGAAGTCGGTCAGTTCAACGTAGTGGCCCTGAGAAGCCCCCTGACCGAGCCATTGGCTATCGCCGACGACCATGTCAAAAGCGCTGCCCTTGGCGGCCCATTCCGCCGCAACGCGGTTGAGGAAAGTCCCCCAAGGCTCTTGGACAACGTTGACTTTGACGCCTGCTACGGCTTCGTAATCCTTAACCAACGTTTGCAAATAGTCTGCGGGCGCCCATTGTGCCCAAATAATCGTTAGTTCAGTGACGGCAGCGGCGGCGGGGCGGATGCCAAACCCAAGCCCGAACACGAGGGCGAACAAAAGGGCAAGAGACAGCAACTTCTTAAACATGACTAACCTCCAAAGGGTATTTCAAATGCACAAAGCTGAATGGGAAGTGGATACCTCCGCGTTTCTCAAACTGATCAGGGCAAAATTCCGGTTGTAGGGTTCGATATGGGTCCTCCTTATGGGTGACTAACAGGCTTTCGGGTTAAACGTGATGGCTCAGGCAAAGTGGCTAGGATGCGTGAGAATAGCCTGATATACGAGGGCGACGCCTCCCATCACGCAGGCATTGGCTTGGTATTGAGAAAGGACAATTTCGGTACTTTGGGCACTCCATGGCAAGGCGCGACGCCCTACCTCTGCTTGGATAATGGGCAAGATGAATGCCCCCGCCAACGTCACCGTACCACCAACCAGCACCAGATCGGGATTCAAGGCGTTGATCAAGGATGCGATCCCCACACCGAGTTCACGGCCTAGCGTATGAAGGGCGTTTTTTGCCACGGCATCGCCCGCTTCGGCGGCGGAGACGACTTGCTGCACAGTCAGGGGGCGGCCATCCGTATGCCCGTTGGTCTGGTTCGGGGCGAGGAGGCTTGCTCGGCCGCTCTCAATCGCCTTGTGAATGTGCTTGAACATGGCTGAAACGCTCGCTCGCGTTTCCCAGCAGCCCCGATTCCCGCAATTGCACAGTTCGCCATCGGGGTACAGGGTGATGTGTCCAAATTCGCCCGCAAAGCCGGATTTGCCCCGATCAAGGATGCTGCCACGCACGATCGCGCCGCTCAAGCCTTCCCCCACACTGAGGTACAGCACGTTATCGTAGCCGTTTTGGGCCGCCCCAAAAAAGCATTCGCTAATGGCGGCCATGTTTGCCTCGTTATCGCAAAAAATGGGTACGTTGGGGAAGGCCGAGCGCAAAATGCCCCCAATTGGGACATCCCACCAGCCGAGATTGGGGGCGAAAAGGAGCGTTTCGGTATGGTGATCCAGCAGGCCGGGCACGCCTACCGTGATGCCGAGCAAAGGCTCACCATCCGTCTCGTGGCGGCCGATTTCAATCGCACGCCGAATCGACTCCAGCATTCGTTGGATGATCGCTTCTTGACCAAGTTCACGGGGGGTATCTTCGCGTTGTAGCCAGAAGGGCTCAGCGGTGAACCGGCTGCCCATCACGAGGGTGAAGCCGACGCCGATCTCTGCGCTCACGATGTATCCGGCATGGGGGTTCAGCTCTAGCTGGACAGAGGGGCGGCCTACTTTAGCACTCATCTTGCCGACTTCGCACACCAAGCGATGGTGAAGCAGTTCATGGACTAGGCTAGAGACAGTGGATTTGTTCAATCCAGTCATCTCCGCCAAGTCAGCACGTGAAATCGGCGCATGTCTATGTAGGCAATTCATAATCAATGAAAGATTTATCTCGCGCACAAGCGCTTGGTCGCCTGTTCGCGGCGGTTTCTGGGACATCGTTGGTCTTCCCTAACGCTATTCCAGAGGGCGATAAAACAGAAAAAAGTATTTGCCAATTCAAAGTGGCTAATTGGTTGGGTCAACCAACTAAAACTTTATATTTTATTATATAAAAGTCTGTCGAGCGAGTCAAGCCATCCATTGAGCGGGGAGGACCAAGTGGGCGTGAAGTCGATCCGGGCGATTACACCATCGAACTCCGGCCTACAGGGGCCGCCGAACGGAGTGAACCCGTTGGCAAGGCCGAAGTGGCTATGATCGAAGGGCAGTACAACGTGATCGTCTTGGCGGGTACAGCAGAAGCCCCCCAAGCCTTCGCCGCCCTGATCGATACCAACACCGATAGCCGCGCCCGCCTGAACGCTATTCACGCTGTGCCTGCCGCGCCCGGTGTGGACGTGTTGGCGGACGGGACGCCCGTCGTGACCAACCTAACCTATGGCAACATCATCAGCCTGCCCGCCGATGAGGGCATTTACACCCTCGACATCGTGCCGACGGGGGCAACGGAGCCGAAGATCAGCACACTGAACTCCCAGCCGATTGTATCGGACGTGGTATATACCGTCGTCGTCGTCGGGTCGGCACAAGCCCCCGCCGTGATCGTGATGGCCGATGGCGAAATGTTGCTCGGCGCGATTAACGGCTCCCCCAACACGCCGCCCGTCGATATTTACGTGGACGGCGAAAAACTGGTAGAGGGGCTGGAATACGGCAAGTTCAGCGACCTGTTCCGCTTCTCGGCGAAGATTTTCCGCGTAGAGTTACGTCTAGCAGGCACGGCAGCCGATAGCGAACCGCTGTTTGTTGATGCCATCCAACTTCAGGCAGGAACGGTGACAAATTTGCTGGTCACAGGCAAACTGAACGGTCAGGGGGACGAGGCGATGGTATTGAGCGCCTTCTGGGGCAGCTCGATCCTGCGCAAGGGGCGCGGGGGCTTGTACATCGTTAACGGGATGATTGGTTCCAAGCCGCTCGCCCTCGTCGTTGGGGGAAATACCATCGTAGACGGGGGCGCGTATCGCCAGATCGGGAGCGCCAGCGGCCCTGCCGGAAACTACACCATCGCCATCACCGATGGGGACACGGTAAACATTGACATTGAGGATTACGAATTGCGTGCGGATAAAAACCACTTCGTGATTGTGACGGGCACGCCCAGCAAACCGGAGACGATCCGCTTTTTCTCTGACCCCTTCACCGTCATGATCAAGAATTAGCTGCCGTCGCTCCGATAGAAACGCCCCCTGCGCCGGAATGGGCGGAAGGGGGCGTTCACAGATGCGCGTTTCTCCCCCTTCAACAGCCGTTGTTGGGGGATGTTTGTTCAGCGGTTAGCGCGTCGGGGCGACGATGATTTCAAACCCGCCAATCGTGCCGCCGAAGACGGCCCCAAAACGCGTCGCCACGATGGTGTAGCGCCCATCAAGCGGGATCACCGCGTCGATCTGGGCGTTACGGTCTATGGCGCTGGCGTCGTCATTACGGGCCAGTTGCGCCCCGTTGGAGTCCAGCAGGTACAGGAAGGGGTCGAGGTTGCCGCGATTGGCCCGCATCGTGATGCGAACGCGATCCCCGCCCCGCGCTTGGAAGGTGTAGACCGTAAACGGCGCATTCGCATCGACCTGACCAACGCTCGCCCGCCCGTAGATCAAGGCTTCGGCGGCGTTGACCTTGTCGGCGATGCTGCCCAAGTCGCTGGCGGCTTGTTGGGTGAACAACCCCGCTGGCCCCGCTGTGACTGTACCACTCGGATCGATGGTGAACGTGGTGACGAAGAAGTTCCGGTTGATGTCTGGCTGGTCTTGGCGGCGAATGAGTTCCGTGCCGTTGACGTTCACCGTGAGCGTATACGTCGGCAGGATCACTTCGTTACACTGGTTATTCAACCAGACCTGTACTTCATACGTGCCCGGCAGGACACGGCTGCCCGGCCAGTACGCGTAAGTGATCGGGGTAGTCGTCACATCCCGACAGGCGAGGTTATCTTGCCGAAACAGCGTCCCCCCGCTGGGCACTTGACGGTTATCGCTGAACAAAGAGCGCCCTTCGGGATCACGGATCAGCAACCGCAAGTCGGCACGGTTGTTCCAGCTCAAGGTGACGGCGATGATGCCCAGCGGCAGGCCCGTCGTGGGGTCGGTTCCGGTGAGGGCGGCTGCCGTCGGTTGAGCCGTCGAGATCGGGGCGGGTGTGGCCCCGACAGGGGCGGGCGTGACGGCAGGGGTCGTGCCGTCTGTGCGGCTGATCCGCAAGATGTAATCGCCCTCCGTGCCACCGATGTTCTTGCCGAAGCGGGTGGCCACGATCAGATAGTTGCCCGTCGTGGGCAGGGTGCGGTTAGCAATCAACGAGTTGCGGGTATCCGCCGTCGCATCATCGTTGGAGTCGATCACGTTCCGATCCGGCCCCAACAGGATCAATTGGGTATCGAGGCTCCCGCTCAGGGCAGACATATCAAGGCTGACGATTTGGCCTGCTGTGCCGTCAAATGACCACACATCAGCCTGATTGTTGCGGTCGATACGGCCCGCGATCTCGGTTCGGTTGCCCAGCGGCTTAGGCGCATTGATTTGCGCGGCAAAGGGCGTCAGGTTGAGCAGGAGAGGGTTGGCGCCGCCGGGCTGGACGCTTACGGCACTGCTGCCTTCCACGATAAAGCTGGCGACATACTGTTCATTTAGGTTCAAACGGCCCTGAATGGCGGGTTGTTCGTTCCCATCAACCGTGATCACGACGGAGAAATCAACGGGGGCGGCGGGTTGGCGGCACGCACGATTGAAATACACCAAAATCTCGTAGCTGCCCGTCGGAACACGCCCACGCGGCCACGTGATCGTTTCGGTGGCGGTGGCCGTCGTGTTCTCGCACCCGTTGTTGACGTTGCTAGAGAGCCGGACGCCGCTCTGCAGGGTCGGGTTGCGGAAGAAGATCGCATTCCCCACAGGGTCACGTACCTCGATGTCCATATCGTCAATCGTGCCCCATCGGAGGGAGACCGACATCCCTCGTGCAAGCGAGACGGGCGTTGGGCTAGGGGCCAACGTCGGGGCGACGGCGAGGCCGCTGGTCAGGCTCAGGCGAAATTCACCGGCCACCGCGCCCTGTGCGCCCGTCGCACGGAGGACGGTAATGTAATACGCGCCCGTCGTCGGGAGGCTGACGTTCGCCAACGTCACTTCGGGGTTATTCAGGGCGGCGGCGCGGCCAATCGTATTACCGCCCGCATCAACGAGCAACACCGCAAGGGTGAGTCCGTCGCTTTGGCTGACGGCCCGGATCGTCACCGCATCGCCCGCTTGGGCGGCGAAGGTGAACGTCTGGGCGAAGTCTTGCTCACTCAGCGATCCGGTTACGGTTTGGCCTACCGCAATTGTACGGGGGGAACCCGTTTGGGCCAATGCGGCCGTCCCCATTAGGACAGTCAGGGCCAACCCAAATACCAACGCAAGGGCCATCAGACGACGGACCCCTAAACAGCCCGCCGGAAAGCGCCATAACTTCATAACATGTCCTCCTCATCGGGGGTGGCGCCATGCAACGCGCCGCCCACGTCCGGCCAAGTGTAGCCGATTCCGGCCCAGTGTGCCACTGCTGGGGCGGCGGGCAGGTGAAGACTCCTCACTTTTTAACGTCGGGGGGCTAGGCATGGCCCACCGCCGCGATACAATTGCACCTATTATTCAGTGTGAAAGGGCTGTCCGCGTGGATATTTCAACCCAACTTTCCCTATTCAGCACACGCTTTTTGGGCATCTTCATCGAGGCGGTTTCGTTCCTGCTGCTGGGAACGCTCGTCTCCGGCCTGATCGAGGTCTTCATCCGCAAGGAAGATGTGGCCCGCATGATGCCCAAAAACCCCTTCGCGGCCATCGTTGCCGGTAGCTTTTTGGGATTCCTGTTTCCGGTGTGCGAGTGTGGCGTGGTTCCCGTGACGCGTCGGCTGTACCAGAAAGGGTTACCCGTTGCAGTGGGGGTAGCCTTCCTGCTGGCTGCCCCCGTCATGAACCCAATTGTACTGGCGAGCACCTACGCCGCCTTCGGGTTCGGGCCGGTCTTGGTGGGGCGCTACGTCGTGACGCTGATCATGGCACTGGCAGTCGGCTTTCTGTTCACCCTTTCGCGCGGGCCGCAACAACTCCTTAGCGTGAACGCGCTGTCAACGGTTGGCGGCGCGGCAGGAAGCCTGACTCCTGCCCCCCGCATCGCCCTGATCCCCGGCCTGATGCAGGCCATCCGCCTCGCAAGTGGCGAATTCTTCGACATGGGCCGCTATCTGGTCTTTGGGACTGCGCTCGCGGCTGGGCTGCAAACCTTCGTCGCGCAAGAAGCCCTGCGCTCTGTGGCAACCCAGCCCGTGCTGTCTGTGGTGGCGATGGCTAGCCTCGCCTTCCTGCTCTCGGTATGTAGTACCACCGATGCGATCTTGGCCCTTTCCTTCGCCAATCCGGTCAATGGCTTCACGACGGGGTCGATCATTACGTTCCTGTCCTTCGGCCCAATGGTGGACATTAAGTCTACCCTGATGTATTTGGGCGTCTTCAAGCCGAAGATCGTGCTATACATGGTCATTCTGCCGTTCCTAATGTCGATCCTGATCGGCGTCTTCCTAAACCTGAATGTGAGGTTCTAACCTGATGCGTACCCGGTTATGGCTGCAAGCCGCACTTGAACTGTTGCTGGGCCTGTACCTCCTTGAGACGCTCATCACGGGGGAGATTTCGTTCTACATCGCGGAGCGCTTCAATTGGCTGGCTGTCCTTGCGGGCGTGATTTTGCTGGTGATGGGCAGTGTGAGCGTGATCACCTTGCTTACCGAAGCCCCTGCCGACCCGCAACTTGCCCCGCGCACCGTCACCCTGAACGCGAACCTCATGGGCCATACCCACCAGCCCGCTCGCTGGCTGATGTTGGTCGTGTTGGCCATCCCGTTGGCGCTGGGGATTTTGGTTCCGGCCCGCCCGTTGGGGGCGTCGGCAATTGGGCAAAGCGGCATAACCACCTCGCTCACAGTGGCGGCGGGCGATACCAACACCTTCTCCATTGCGCCCGAACAGCGCAACGTGCTAGATTGGGTACGCGCCTTCAGTGCGACGACGAATCCGGAAGAATTTTCCGGACAACCCGCCGACCTGATCGGGTTCGTCTATCGTGATGCCCGCTTCGACGAGGCCTCTGAGTTCATGGTGGCCCGCTTTACGGTCAGTTGCTGCACGGCGGACGCCATCGCCTTGGGGGTCATCGTGAATACTGAAAACGCCCGCGAATGGTCTCAAGATGCGTGGGTTCGGGTGCGCGGGCGCTTCCAAACCCGCCAATTCGATGGGAAAGTCACGCCCGTCCTCGTCGCCGAGTCCATCGAGCCGACGGCCATGCCAGACCGCCCCTATCTGTTCCCGTAGGCGGGCGGAAATTTGCCGTATGCCGCGCCAAATGCTACAGTTGGGGCGGCATTTGTGTCAGACCGCAGTCGGCACATGTGGCAGCGGTTCCCTCATGTTCCCTCATAAGGAGCGTAAGCGTTGGCAATTGCAGAAGAAGCCAGTCGGCAGCGGCGGCGCACCATCCAAATCGCCCTGATCTTCATTACGTTGGCAACCCTTCCGTGCTATTGCGTTGGATTCTTGCTGTTGGCGGCCCGCCCTGCCCCCACTGACCGCGCTACGCCTTCGGCCACCTTGCCGCTGGGCTTCCTGACGGCCACGCCGATCACGCTGACGCCGATCATCACCCTGATCCCGCCGGTGACCGCCACTAACCCGATCTTCGTCCCGCCGACACCAACGCAGAGCTTTTTCTTCCCGACGGCAACCTTTAGCTTCCCGACGCCGTTTATCCCATCACCAACGGTACAGTTCCCCACCGTTCCGGTCTTTCCAACCCTGACGCCAATTATCCCGCCGACTTCAACGCCGTTCTTCACCAA